>WNFU01009940.1_pt1 | contig 12543 bp, 16 predicted proteins | sample 5400121 | NCBI WGS metagenome assembly WNFU01 (sample SAMN13153360, study PRJNA577476) | soil metagenome | isolation source: 100 cm soil or saprolite under grassland replicate 1 | place: USA:California | collected 2016-06-15 | reverse complement strand
GCTGCGGCCGGATGGCGGGGTGTGTCAGACGCCATGGCGCGACCGGGATACGGGCAGACGACCGCCCAGGCCGGCGGGCCGGGGACATCGCTACGGGAGCGCGAAGGGGCGCGTGGGCTGGTCGTCTCGGGGTGGAGACACCGAGAACGCAGGCTCCGGGCCGTCCCGTGCGCCCGGCAGCCCGAGATGCGCGAGGATGCGGCGAATGACGGCGGGGTCATCGATCGTGGCGATCAGTTCCATGCGACCGGGACAGCGCGGACAGCGCAGGACATCCAGGTCGAAGGCCCGGCGCATCAGGGCCGCCCACGTCCAGGAGCGGGGCGTGGCGGCGCCGGCCCGGTACTTCGTCCTGGAGCAGGCCGAGAGCTACTTGACACGGCGCTTGTTTAGGCAGATGGTTGCGCGCGTCGGGCGACTCGTGTGGCATCCGACGTGATATCGAGGGAAGCGACCATGGCCCATGCCGGAAATCCCGACTTGGATGTCTCCGCTCACCGCCAGATGGCTGACGGGGGCGCCCATGTCTTCATGGATTCGCCCGTGAAATCCGCGTCATGGCGTCACGCGTGGCCCAGACCCGAGGGCGAGGGCATGATCACGGCGCCGCAGCAAATCCTGGCGATAGACGACGACACGATCATTCAGGAAACCCTTACATTCTTCCTGGGCGACGGGTATAGAGTCAGCTGCGCGGCCACGGGCGCCGATGCTCTGAGGAAGTTGCGTCGTGAGTCCGTGGACCTGGTCGTGCTTGACCATCGCCTGCCGGATCGCACCGGGCTCGACATTCTGCCCGAGCTGAGATCTATTCGCCCGAAGCTACCCGTGATCATGCTGACAGGCTACGGCTCGGAGTGGATCTGCGCGGCCGCCTTCAAACTGGGTGTTGCGGATTACCTCCGAAAGCCTGTGAGCGCTGTCGATCTTGTCGCGGCGGTGCGGCGAATCCTCTTGCGAGGCGCGGAACGGGGCGCGCCCCCGTCCGAGAGCCCGATGCCAACGGGAGTGGCGGGTCCGCTTTGTATGCCGGTCGAGAAGGTCATCGGACTGATACAGCACCGCTACTGGGAGCACTTCTCCCTATCTGCCCTGGCGCGTCAGGTCGGGATGAGCAAGTATCGACTCTCGCACAGGTTCCACGAGGTGCTGGGGGTCACCTTTCGCGAATACCTGCTGAGCGTCCGCGTTGAACGGGCCAAGGCTCTGCTGGCCGCCGGTGACGTCTCTATCACGGAGGTAGCCCAAGGCGTTGGCTTTAGCGACCTCCCTCGCTTCGATAAAGTGTTCAAGCATTACACAGGGCTCACCCCTTCCGCGTATCGCTCCTCGACGTTCAGCCGTAGCAAGAAGTAGCAAGAATTCGGCAACAAACTACTAGCCGCCGGTGGGCTGCCTCTCTAGATTCGCATCGCCATGATCTTGCGGTCGATCTCCAACCCCGCTGTGCCCACGGCCCCCGCGGTGGGCTTCATGTGACCTATGATCTTTGCCCCTCACATGCCGGAGGCAGAAGGGAGGTGAACGGTTCTACCCATTCCGCTTTTTCCCGAACAACGGAGGAGAAGCCATGACACTGTTCCCGCGCTGGATCCCTGTTCCACCGAGACGACCGCTCATCCTGGGCGTCCTCGCCCTGACCGTGTTGACCACCTCGTCATCCACCCTCGCGAGCCAGATCTGCTTCACCCCGATCGACGTCCCGGGAGCCACGGAGACCAGGGCCATCGGGATCAACAAGCAAGACGTGATCGTGGGCGCGTACCGGGACGGAGACGGCGTGTTCCACGGCTTCCGCCGAGACTCCGACGGCACCATCACGCCGATCGACATCCCGGGCGCCGTCCAGACCAGGGCGCGCGGGATCAACGCCACCGGCGACATCGTCGGACGGTACGACGATAGTAATCTCGCCTCCCACGGCTTCCGCCTCAGCCCCGGCGGCAAGCTCACCACGATCGATGTACCCGGGGCGACGGACACCATCGCCTCCGCAATCAGCGCCCGTGGCAAGATCGTCGGCCAGTACACCGACGCCAACGGGCTCGACCACGGCTTCCTCCTGGAGGAGGGCAATTTCACGGCCCTCGACGCCCCCGAAGGCGCGTGCGGCACCCGGGCCTTCGGCATCGACAAGCGCGCGATCGTGGGGTCCTTCTCCGACTGCACCACGCGACATGGATTCCTCTTCTCGTTGAAGTCGAAGCAGTTCACGACGATCGACTTTCCCGACGCCGTCCGCACCGCGTTGCACGGGACCAAGCGCGGCCGACTCGTGGGCGACTACACCGATGTCGATGGGAACACCCACGGCTTCCTGGGGGACGGAACCTTCCGCACCCTCGATTTCCCGGACGCGGTGGAAACCCACGCTCGGGGCATCGCCCGGCGCGCCGGTGACCGCACGAAACAGATCGTCGGCTGGTACGTCGACGCGCTCGATCAGACGCACGGCTGGCGCGCCGTCCTGCACTCGGGCTGCTAGGACATCCTGCTCGCGCGTGCCGGGCGGGCGCGGCGACAACACGCCGCGCCCGCCTGAGATCTCGCCGGTCGATGCAGTCTCACGAGAGGGGGTGGAATACGGAGGAGGAGCAGTGAGGAACGAGAGGCCCTGTTCAGCACGTCAACGGTCTTCGTGACCATCACCGCTACTAGCTGAAGGAGGTTTTCATGAAGCGCGAACCGCCAGTTCGAGATCCTGCCCCAAAACAATGATGGCAGCTGGACCGTCAAGCAGACCTTCCTCAAGGGCAGGTTCCTCACCCTCGGTGACGGCCAATCGGGCTCGGGGACGAGCCCCGGCCAGTGCGACCCCGGCAACGCGGGTCACCTGCTGAAGGAGGGGATCGCCGGCACGTTCAAGGGCTCGTTCACCATCACCGTGCAGCCGGGGTTCACCTACAGCGGCCTCGGCGGATGCGGCACGCTCGCGGACTGGCCTGCGGGAGCGGGCAATGGGAACCACGCCGGGCGACTGCGGGAGCATAGGCTCTTCTGTCGCGTATGCTCTGAACCTTTCGCCATCCACGCTGTCGGCGGTACACTTGGTTGAGGCCATGCCGGAGGAAACCACCGCCGCCGCTCGCGCCGAGGCCGCCGCCCGGCTCCGGACTGCCCTCGACCTCTTCGAGGCCGGGGTGGAGATGATGCGGCAGAGACTGCGTCGCGACCACCCGGACCTTGCCGACCGCGAGATCGTTGCGCGTGTCGGCGCCTGGCTTCGCGACCGGCCCGGCGCCGAGTTCGGCGACGCCGTCGGTCGCCGCCTCAGCTGGCCTCCGCGCTCCGAGTGAGCCGCCTCGAAAGCGTCCTGCGGGCAGCGGCGCGTGATCTGTCGGAGCTCGGGCTCCGCTGGGCGCTGGTCGGAGGGCTCGCCGTCTCGGCCCGGACCGAGCCGCGCTTCACGCGTGACGTGGACCTCGTCATCGCGGTCCCCGGCGACCTGGACGCTGAGCAGGCGGTCCACGCACTCCAGCGTCGCGGGTACCGCATCGACGCCCTCGTGGAACAAGAGGCGGCGGGGCGCCTCGCGACGGCCCGCCTTGCACCGCCCCAGGAAGACGACGCAGGCATCGTGCTCGACGTGCTGTTTGCCTCGTCGGGCATCGAGCCCGAGATCACGGAGGCGGCCGAGGAACTGGAGGTCTTTCCGGGACTCCGGGTTCGGGTCGCCGGCGTGGGCCACCTGCTCGCCCTCAAGCTGCTGTCTCGCGACGATCGCACGCGACCGCAGGACAGAGCGGATCTGGTCGCGTTGCTGCGCGCAGCAACACGCGCCGACGTCGAGGAGGCACGAGGCGCCGTGGCGCTGATTCAGGCGCGCGGCTTCCACCGCGATCGGGATCTGTCGCGAGATCTCGAGCGTCTGATCGCGCAGGGCGCGTGAGCAGCCAAGACTTGTCGCCCGTGAAGTCCACCACCCGGCCCCGGTGCTCGCGCGCGCACGCGGTCATCAGCTCCCGGTAGGCCTGGAACATCCGCGCCGTCGCCGCCCCGTCCTCGGAACATAGCGAACATAATTCCCGTTCTCAGTCACGGCCGGTCTCGGGCCGGGCCGAGCCCAGCCTTGGCACAGCCGATCCCAGCCTTGGCACAGGCCGCCGGGCCGCACGCACACCTCGCCCTCTTCAGGACCTTCCATCACACCGGCCCCCAGCCGCTGTGGCCGGCCATCACCGAGCGAGCACGCGATGGCTGGACTCTCGTCCGCCTGGCAGACGCGCTGCTGCCCCGCTAGAACCTGCCCGCACCGGGTTCACTCTCCGAGGGGGTAGTGAGATGGACTGCTCCCCGGAGTCCTCTTCGCAGCGAGGCCGTCAGAAAGGCGATGAGACGCTCCCTGGCCTGTGCCCACGCCTCATGAGCGATTCGCAGCCGCTCCATCCCCGATTTCTCCCCGAAGACCTTCGCCATGTCGGGATCGACAGCATCGATACGGGGCGGAACCGGCCTCGGCTGGGCTGTCACTGGATCACCTCGTCGGCGCGCTGGAGCAGCGACGGCGGGATCGTCAGCCCGAGCGCCTTGGCGGCCTTGAGGTTGATGACCAGCTCGAACTTGGTGGGCTGCTCGACAGGCAGGTCGGCGGGCTTGGCGCCCTTGAGGATCTTGTCCACGTAGGTCGCCGCGCGCCGGAACAGGGACGCGATGTTCGACCCATAGGACATGAGGCCCCCGGCCTCTGGAAACTCCCTCAGCCCATACATGGCGGGCAAGCGGTGCTTCTCTGCCAGACGGATGATCGGACTTCGAAAGGAGAAGGGCAAAGGATCCACCGGAACCAGGAGAGCGGCGGCACGCTCCCGTGTCATTGCGGTGAAGGCGGGCTCGAGGTCGTTGCCGCCACGGACCTCTACGGTTTGTAACTTCACACCGAGCCTCTGGGCGGCGCTCGCCGCCGCGTTCCGGTAAGCACCGGCAGCCGAGGGCACAGGATTCCACAATAGGGCCACGCGAGAGGCTCGTGGGACCGCTTCTTTCAGAAGCTCGAGGTTCTTGCCGAGGATGTCCGGGGCGGTATCGTTGGTCGACCCGGTGATGTTTCCTCCCGGCCGGGCCAGGCTCGCGATGAACCCCGAGCCCACGGGATCTCTCGATACCCCCATGACGACCGGGATCGTCGCTGTCGCCTTCTTGACCGCATCGATGACGGGATTCGATCCAGTCACGATGATGTCCACCTTGAGCTGGACCAGCTCGGCGGCGAGTGCGGGAAGCCGCTCCGGCTTTCCGTCCGCGAAGCGGCCCTCGATCACGACATTGCGCCCTTCCGCGTAGCCAAGCTCCCGCATTCCCTCGTCGAATGCCCTGACGATGTGCTCGGCCACAGTACGGTTCGCAGTCAGGAGCAAGCCGATCCGAGGCATCTTGGGCGACTGCTGAGCGTGCGCGGTGAGTGGTGTGGTGAGGAGCCCACCCGCCAGCGCGCCCATGAACGCCCGCCGCGTCGTCACTGGATCACCTCGTCGGCGCGCTGGAGCAGGGACGGCGGAATGGTCAGCCCGAGCGCCTTGGCTGTCTTGAGGTTGATGACCAGCTCGAACTTGGTCGGCTGCTCGACGGGCAGGTCGGCGGGCTTGGCGCCCTTGAGGATCTTGTCCACGTAGGTGGCGGCGCGCCGGTACATGGCGGGCACGCTCGCTCCATAGGCCATGAGGCCGCCCGCCTCCGCCTGCTCCCTGAACCCGTACACGGCCGGGAGCCGGCTCTTGGCTGCGAGGGCTGCGATCTGCGCTCGCTCCGCAAGGAACAGGGCGTCGCGCAGGACGAGGACGCCACCTACGCGCTGGCTTCGCATCGCCGTGAAAGCCGCGTCGATCTCGGGGGGAGTGCGCGCCTGCACGATGTGAAGCTGCACTCCGAGGGCCCGGGCCGCGCCCTCGGCCTGTCGCAACACGACGGGGTGCCCGGGATTGCTCGAGTTCTGGAGAATGGCCACCTGGGAGACCTTCGGGGCGACCTCCTTGAGCAGCTCCAACTCCTTCCCCACCACCTCCGGGGCAATGCTGGCCAGACCGGTGATGTTGCCGCCAGGTCGGGCAAGGCTGGCGACAAGGCCCACTGCAACAGGGTCGCCTGAGACGCCGAAGACAATAGGGATGGTGCTGGTCGCCTGCCTGGCTGCTTCAGTAGCAGCCGGGGCCGCGGTGACGATGACCTCGACCTTCAGGCGCACGAGCTCGGCGGCGAGCGCAGGCAGCCCCTCGGACCTGCCCTCTGCGAAGCGGTACTCGATCGCGATGGTTTTACCTTCCACATAGCCCAGGTCGCGCAGCCCTTGCAGGAAGGCCTCGAGGCGCGGGTCATTGGTGGACGAGATTGGCGAGAGGAAACCGATCCGGGGGACCTTCCCCGGCGCCTGCGCCTCGGCGGGGAGCGGCGCAGTGAGGCCGATGGCCACCGCACCTATAAACTCCCGCCGCGTGGTCACTGAACCACCTCTCCCCCTCACCCTGCCCTCTCCCCCTTTGGGGGCGAGGGTGCTCGCTGCGAGCGGTCGCGCTCCATTTGGCGGAGCTCGGTGCGGCGGATCTTGCCGCTAATGGTCTTGGGCAGGTCGGCGACGAACTCGATCTCGCGCGGGTACTTGTAGGGAGCGGTCACGGTCTTGACGTGTTCCTGGAGCTCGGCGGCGAGAGCGTCAGACGCCGTGTGGCCGGGGGCGAGAACCACGAAGGCCTTGACGATCGCGCCGCGGAGGGCGTCGGCCTTGCCGATGACGGCGGCCTCGGCGACGGCGGCGTGCTCGACCAGGGCGGACTCCACCTCGAAGGGGCCGATGCGGTACGATGCGCTGTTGATCACGTCGTCGGCGCGCCCGACGAACCAGAGATAGCCGTCGTCGTCCATGGACGCGCGATCGCCGGTGATGTACCAGTCTCCGCGGTGGCACTTCGCCGTCGCCTCGGGATTCTTCCAGTACTCCTGGAACATGCCCACGGGTCGCTCGGGCTTCACGAGGATGCCGAGATCACCCTCCTCGCCGCGCGGCAGCTCGCGCCCGTCTTCACCCACGATGCCGATGCGGTGCCCCGGTGCCGTCGGGCCCATGGAGCCGGGCTTCCAGGGCGTCGCCGGGAAGGTCCCGGCCACCAGCACGCTCTCCGTCTGGCCGTAGCCCTCGTAGATGTGGTGTCCCGTGCCCTCGCGCCACGCCTCGATGACCTCGGGGTTGACGGCCTCGCCGGCGCCGAGACAGTGGCGCAGCGTCGGGTAGCGGTACTTCGTGAGCGGCTCCTGGACCATCATGCGGTAGGCCGTCGGCGGCGCGAAGAACGTCGTGATGGGGAAGCGCTCAAACATCGCGAGCGTCTCCTGCGAGTCGAACTTCTTGCCGCGCGCGTCCCAGACGAAGATGGCCGCGCCCATGTTCCACGGCGCGAAGAAGGAAGTCCACGCGGCCTGGGCCCAGCCCGTGTCCGAGATCGTCCAGTGCAGGTCTTCCGGTGTATTGTCGAGCCAGAACTTGCCCGTGATGATGTGGCCGATCGGATAGGACGCGTGGGTGTGCAGCACCATCTTCGGGAAACCCGTCGTCCCCGACGTGAAGTAGACCATCATCGGATCGCCGGAGGCATTGCGCGGATGCGCCATCTCGGGCGACGCCCGGCCCATCAGCCGCTCGTATTCCTGCCAGCCGTCGGAGCCGCGCCCCAACACGATGCGATGCTTCACCGTCGGGCACTCGGCCAGGACCTGGTCGACCTTGTGCGTGTTGTCCTCGTCGGTGATGACGACGCTCGCCTCGGAAGCATTCAGCCGATACGTGATGTCCTTGGTCGTGAGCAGTGTCGTCCCTGGAACCGAGACAGTGCGAGCGCGGAGACAGCCCAGGAGGATCTCCCACCATTGGTAGACGCGCGGGAGCATGACGACGACCTTCTCGCCCGGCCTGACGCCGATTCCCTCAAGCGCGTTAGCGAAGCGCTTGGACCGCTCGGCGAGCTCGGCGAAGGTGAAGCGTCGCGGCTGGCCGTCGGCCGACACCCAGAGCAGCGCGAGCTTCGAGGGATCGCGCGCCCACGCGTCGAAGGTGTCGAAGGCCCAGTTGAAGCGCGCGGGAACCTCGAGGCGGAAGTCCCGCATCGCCGCCGGGTAGTCCGTCATGTTCCGCGCCGTCACGGGATCACCTGGTCGGCGCGGGCGAGAATGGTCTGAGGGATCTTGAGGTTCAGGGCGGCGGCGGTCTTGAGGTTGACGGCAAGCTCGAATTTCGTTGGCTGCTGAACGGGCAGCTCGCCGGGCTTGGCGCCCTTGAGGATCCTGTCCACATAGGCGGCGGCGCGCCCGTAGTTGACAAGGGGATCGACGCCATACCCGATGAACCCGCCCGCTTCGACGTCGGCCCGGGAGGTGTACATCACGGGTATCCCGTTCTTCTCGGCGAGCTCGATCGTGCGCGGCCGGAGATAGGCTTGGAGGGGGTCGGCCAGGCGGATCAGGGCCTGCGCCCGCCAGACCTTCGCCGACTCGAAGGCGGACTCGAGCTGGGCCGCATCCCCGACCGTGAAGACGCGGAACTGGACCTTCAGCTCACGTGCGGCGGTCTCGGCTTCCTGGATCTGGATCAGCGTGTTGGGGGTGCCGGGGTTGCCGATCGCCCCGATGCGCGTGGCAGCCGGGACGAGCTCCTTGAGCAGCTGGAGCCGCTTGGCCGTGAGCTCGCCGGTGAGGGTGGTAAACCCCGTGATGTTCCCGCCGGGCCTCCCCAGGTTCGGGACGAGCCCGACTTTCACGGGGTCTCCGATCGCCACCATGACGATGGGGATGGTCGTGGTGGCTTTCTTCGCCGCGGAGACGCCCGGGGTGTTTGCGACCACCATGACCGTCACCGGAATCTTGACCAGCTCGGCCGCCAATTGGGGGAGTCGGTCGAGCTGTCCTTCGGCCGACCGGTACTCGTAGACGACGCTCTTCCCCTCGACATAGCCGAGATCCTTCATGGCCTCGCGAAACGCGTCCCACAACGGCTTCGCTGCCGCCGAGGGAGCTGGCGTGAGGATCCCGACGCGGGGCATGGCTTCGCGCTTCTGCGCTGACGCGTGGCTGAACCCGCAGGCCACCATGAGCGCGGCGACGGCGCCGGCCAGGAACGCCCGGCGGTCCATCACTGGATTACCTGATCCGCGCGTGCGAGGAGCGACTGCGGGATGCTGAGCCCTAGGGCCTTGGCGGTCTTGAGGTTGATGACCAGCTCGAACTTGGCCGGCTGCTCGATGGGCAGGTCGGCGAGCTTGGCGCCCTTGAGGATCTTGTCCACGTAAAAGGCGACCCGGCGGAACATCTCACGCAGGCTCGGCCCATACGAGACGAGCCCGCCCGCGTCCACGAAGGCGCGAACGTCGTACATGGCGGGCAGGCGGTGCTGCGCCGCCAGCTCCACGATGCGCTTGGGGTTGTCGGCGCTGAACGGGGTGACCTGCACCACGAGCGCCTGGGCCCGCTCGCGCTGCATGGTGGTGAAAGCGCCGGGAAGGTCACCGGCCTCGTTCACCTCCTGGACGACGAGCTGGACGCCTATCTGCTGAGCCGCCGCCCGCATCTCCTCGAGGAAGAGACGCGTGGCGGAGGTGCCGTGGTGGGCGAGCACCGCGACGCGAGTGACCTTGGGCACGAGCTCGCGGGCCAGCTGGAGCCGCTTGCCGGCGAGATCGGTGGACAGCGCGGTCAGGCCCGTGACGTTGGCGCCCGGATGAGCGAGGCTGGCAACGAGACCGGCCGCCGCCGCCATGACGATGGAGATGCTACTCGTCGCGCGCCTGGCCGCTTCGATCGCCGGAGCGGCCGCCGTGACGATGACGTCCACCTTGAGGCGCACGAGCTCCGCCGCCAGCTCCGGCAGGCGCTCTTCCTTCCTCTCCGCCCAGCGGTACTCGATGATGACGTTGCGCCCTTCGACATAGCTCAGCTCGCGCAGCCCCTGCTGAAATGCCTCGGTCGTGGGCGTCAGGCGGGATTGCAGGGACAGGAAGCCGACGCGGTGGACCTTGCCTGCCTGCTGGGCGCGGGTGATAGCCGGCGCCGATACGAGCCCAATGCCCGCCGTCGCGAGAAAGGCGCGGCGGGAAATCACTGGATCACCTGGTCGGCGCGCACAAGGAGGGCGGGTGGAATCGTCAGGCCGAGCGCCTTCGCCGCCTTCAGGTTGATGACGAGCTCGAACGTGGTTGGCTGCTCGACGGGCAGATCGGCGGGCTTGGCGCCCTTGAGGATCTTGTCCACATAGGTGGCGGCGCGACGGTAGATGGCGACACCGTTCGCCCCATAGGACATGAGGCCGCCGGCTTCCACGAAGTCGCGGCGATAGTAGATGGCCGGGAGGCGATGCTGGACTGCCAGCTCCGCCATGCGCCTCGCGCTGTCGGTCGTGATCGGGTTCTGCTGGACGACAACCGCCTGGGCGCGCTCGCGCTGGATCGCGGCGAATGCGGATGGCAGGTCGACGGCTGTGTCTATCTCCTGCGCAACGACCTGCATTGTCAGTCACGGCTGACCTCGCCGCGGACCGATCCCGGCCTTGGCACAGCGCGGATAAAAGCCCCTCGCATCGTGCAGCGATCCTGCCAGAGTGCGTGGGCGTGGTCAAACTGCTGCGGCCGGATGGCGGGGTGTGGTGATCCTGGGCGTCGTCGCGCTGTCCGAGGTGGCCTCGGCCTGGATCCGGCGCCGTCTCGCATAAGCCCCGCCCGCATCGCGCGGTAAGGGAGCCGAGTGAACGGCGTTTTCCCGTCCTATCCGCCGCGACCCGCCGAGACGAAACTGACCACCTTGCCGGCGCCGAGGACAGAAAGGTACCGCCGGCCGAGCGTTCGCAGCCATGGCGTGAAACTCAGGTTGTCTGCTGGCGTGTCGTAGCGCCGCTGCGGGATTTCTCGCGACATACCACTCATACGTCGATTCCGCCTCCTGCGCTGCAGCAGGATGGAACCTGACCGCTGCCGGGGCCATTCAGCGCTGATAGAGCCGCGCTCGAAGCTCTTCCCAGGGAACCGTGTCGACCGCGCCCGACTCTACAGTAACTCCGTGATTCGATGCTCGATCTCCGTGCGCCACGCCTCCTCGGCCCCTTCCTCCGACTCGGCATCCAAGGTGTCGATCAGAAGGCACATCAGCGTGACTCGTTCCTTGGGATCGAGTTTCATGGCCTCCTCAAACAGCTCGCGCGCCGATCTGGCCATGCGTCGACCCTACCATGCCGGTTCACGGTGCGCCCTCCCTCAACGCACGGTTCAGCCTCCGCAGCGAGCGAAGCGAGCCGCGGTCGGCTGCAATCGGGGGTCAGGCAGATGGCGAACGGCACCGCCCGCACTTGCCGAAGAGTCGAGATGCTCACGTGAGTTTACTTGCGACTTTTTCGCCGATCTTCTCGAAGATACGGAGGAAGCCCACCGCAGCTTGCGGGAGATGACCCGTTAAGCCGACGAGCGCGAACACGAAGAGCACAACATCTCCCCACCCGACGCCCGTGAGGCCGGAAAGCCGCGGTCGAATCCGCACGGCAAGAGCGTAGAGACACAACCACCCTGCGAACGAACCGACACCGTTGAAGAGGAATTGATAAGAGCTCTGGAAGAATCGCTCCCATCGCGGGTGTCTCTCCCTGAACTCGGAGACGCCTGGAGCCTCGAGGGTATCGAGACCGAAGAAGAATATGCCGCGAACTCCCCAAAACAAACTCATGGTAATGGCGAAGTACAGCCAGCCCCCGATGATCACCTCAACGAGTGCCGCAGCGGAACTCATAGCGCTGCTGTTCGACGCAAGCTCTTCTGCGTAACGCGCGCGTAACCTGCGGCGGCCGAGCAACGCGAGGCTGTCGAGTTCATTGAGTGGTTAGACCCCGTTCCACAAGTAGTCGCCATGGATGTACACCCTTCGGCGCTTACCGCTCGGCAGGAGCGGCACCGTGATCCACTGAGGCGCCCTGGCCTTCCGGACCTTTCTGGCAATGCGCACGTCGATGTACCAGGCCTCGCGCAGTCTCTTCCTCTTGGCCTCCGCTTCGATCTCGAAGCAGTTGGCCATCGCGTAGCTCGACGCCCTTATTACTGTGACCCTAGTACCGTCATGGTTGGTATTCTGTGGAAACGCGCGCCCCTTGACCGCAATGGCGTAGCTTGAGGCGGTCGCGTCGATTTTCCGCTTCAAGCCGTCGGCAGCGTGGAGGGCCTTCGCGTATTTCTCCGGTCGGTCCTCGATATAGGCGAGGAAAAGCACTGAGTCGTTCCAAACATAAGCGTGGTCCAACGCGGTCAGGCCATGCCGCATCTCTCGGCGGACCAGTTCGTGGAACGAGCGCATCAATTCAGAAGCCGCAGAATCGCCGTCGAGTGCACGCTTCTTAACCCCTATCAGGTCCATCAGGACGACAATGCAGTCTCTCCACCCGGTCACGGCGCGCTCCTAAGGCACCGTCAGACAATGAGTGGACAAATCATTTCCGTCCAGGCACTGGGTGGATGGTGTAGTTCCAGTCGCCGTGGAAGCGATGGGGCTCGAGGTGGAGCCTGGCCATCTGGGCGTCGGTGACGTCTTGACCTT
>WNFU01007788.1_pt1 | contig 12550 bp, 8 predicted proteins | sample 5400121 | NCBI WGS metagenome assembly WNFU01 (sample SAMN13153360, study PRJNA577476) | soil metagenome | isolation source: 100 cm soil or saprolite under grassland replicate 1 | place: USA:California | collected 2016-06-15 | reverse complement strand
CACAAATTAAGAATGGCGAAAGAGCCGCTACTAGCACTGTGGCGAAGGAACAACGCATCCCACCCTCATTCCTGGCAAAGATCATTTCTCAGCTTTCGATTGCAGGGTTGCTTCATACTTCTCGAGGCGCGCGCGGAGGGGTCACGCTTGCACGGGATCCTAAGGATATCACCTTGTTAGAAGTTGTTGAGGCAATTGATGGTCCCATTCAGCTCAATGAATGTGTACTAGAAGGTGGGGTCTGTTCATTTGACGACAATTGCCCCATACGTTCAGTCTGGTGTGAAGCACAGGATGAACTGGTGGCACGCTTAAAGAAGACCGACTTTGCGCAATTGCTAGCACAAACTGCGTAATAATCAAATTCAAATTGCTTTCCCTTTTTGAAATTCCTCCCGGCGTATAATTGCCGGGAGTTTTTAAATCCTTATGAAATTGAATGGATCATGCCAAAAACAGACATTCCTGTTGAGACCCTGATTGAGCAATTACATGGCGAAGATTGGCTGGCGCGCTGTGACGCGGCCCGGCTTCTCGGGCAGAGTCGCGATCCACGCGCCATGGACGCGCTCCTGCCAGACTTGAATGATTCGGATTGGCGCGTGCGTCGTAACGCGGCGCAAGCCCTAGGAGCGTTACATGACAAACGTGCAGTGGAACCGCTAATCCAGTCTCTTCGAGACCGGACGATGACGGTCCGCCAGCGAGCCATCGTCGCGCTGGGACGAATCAAAGACATCCAAGCCCTGCCTGCGTTATTGGAAATCCTGTTGGAAAATCGACATGAATCTTACGATGCTAACAAGGCGATTCACAAACTCGGGAAAAAAGCGTTACCCGAGATCGCAAAAGCATTCGAAAGAACCAAAAACCAGCAGCTTATGCTGCTGCTGATCGAAATGAAACATGAGGGCGCGTTTGAACTGATCCTCAAATTACTGGAAAGCGACGAACCTGCCGCGCGGCTGACAGCTATTCAAGAAATGGGAAGGCTGGGGGATAAGAGAGCAATTCCATACCTGGTCTCTCAATTAAACAACGACAACCCAACAACGCAGATTGAAGCAATACAAGCACTTGGCAAATTGGGAGCAATCGAGACAATTTCTGAAATGCTCAACTTACTAAAAGATGACCAGTTATATGGTCCACATTCAAGCCTGTATCGTGCCGTCACCGAGGCGTTTCAGGCTTTTGGCGGCATGGCAAATGAAATCAAGAATGCATTTCCTGGAAACTATCCTGCCATGTTCAATATGGGAGGCGCGCCGATCAGCCTACCGGAAGCCATGGGTTTGCTGGGAAATAATCAGCCTAACTTGTTAAGTGACGCAATCTCTAAATTACAAACAGGCTTTATAAACCCAGATGAAGGGACAGATCCGGTCTCTGATAAAGTCCGGAAAACAGTAGATGATATGGTGTGGAAGTTCGGTGTCATGTTTGCAGATGCACGAGATGCTAAACAGGATCGTGTCGCCCGTTTAATAGAATTACTCAAAGCAGAATCAAATCTCACGCGTGCTGCCTCAGCATTGACTCTTCCCTGGTATGTAGACGAACGAGCCATCGATCCATTAAAGCAGGTAATCCAGGACTCCGATGAAATTGTCAGAAGAACCGCCAAGTGGGCTCTTCAAGCTCTCCAAAAGACACTTTTGGATCGCAAGCAGCTCGGCTTGTAAGAGAGACTTTCCCTCTCAGCGTATAATTGCTGAGAGGGATTTTTTATTTCAACAAGGAGACTGCCTCATGTCTGGACCTAGAATTGTCCGCGCCCCGAGGGGACTGGAACTTACCTGCAAGAATTGGCTTAGCGAAGCCGCCTATCGCATGATCCAAAACAATCTCGACCCGGAAGTCGCGGAAAAACCGGAAGATCTCGTCGTCTATGGAGGGCGCGGGAAAGCCGCGCGCTCGTGGGAAGCGTTCGATGCCATTCTCGAATCGCTCAAGAATCTCGAGGATGATGAAACGCTCCTTGTGCAATCGGGAAAACCAGTTGTTGTTTTCAAATCGCACAAAGACGCCCCGAAAGTATTAATTGCAAATTCAAATTTAGTTCCTCATTGGGCGACCTGGGAGCACTTCGATGCGCTTGCCCAAAAGGGACTCATCATGTACGGGCAGATGACTGCCGGTTCATGGATCTATATCGGTACACAGGGAATCCTTCAGGGCACGTACGAAACCTTCGGCGCGCTGGCGAAACTCAAAGGTTGGGGATCGCTCAAAGGGAAATTTGTGCTTACCGCAGGTCTCGGTGGGATGGGCGGCGCGCAGCCACTCGCAATCACGATGAATGAAGGTGTGGGACTCATCGTGGAAGTAGATCCAGAACGTGCAGAACGTCGCCGCGCGATCGGTTATGTGGATACGGTTGTGGATACGCTTGAAGAAGCGATGACACTCGTTGAGGATGCAAAAGAGCAACAGATTCCAAAATCCATTGGATTAATCGGGAATGCATCAGATATCTACAGCGAACTCGTTGCACGTGAAGTGACTCCCGATGTGGTGACAGACCAGACGTCCGCGCATGAGGCGCTGTTTTACATCCCCTCAGGTGTATCGGTGACCGCCGCAAATGAGCTGCGGAAGTCCGATCCTGAAAAATACAAAAAGATGGCGATGGATTCGATGTCGAAGCATGTGCTTGCCATGTTGGATTTCCAGCGCGCAGGGGCAGAAGTTTTTGATTATGGCAATAACATTCGCCAGCAGGCATATAACAATGGTGTAAGTGATGCGTTCGAGTTTCCCGGCTTTGTACCCGCCTACATCCGACCTTTGTTCTGTGAAGGTAAGGGACCGTTCCGTTGGGTGGCATTATCGGGCGACAAGGAAGATATTTATACGACCGATGAAGCAATTATGGAATTATTCCCCGAAGATGATCACCTCAAACGCTGGCTCAAGATGGCGCGTGAGAAAGTTCCGTTCCAAGGGTTGCCGGCGCGCATTTGTTGGCTTGGCTATGGCGAGCGTGTGAAGGCTGGACTCAAGTTCAATGAGCTGGTCGCCAGCGGAAACGTGAAAGCTCCGATTGTGATCGGACGCGATCATCTCGATTCAGGTTCTGTCGCGTCACCGAATCGCGAAACGGAATCAATGAAAGATGGCTCGGACGCGATTTCAGATTGGGCGATATTGAATGCAATGATCAACGCGGTGGGCGGCGCAACATGGGTCTCGTTCCATCATGGAGGCGGAGTAGGCATGGGATATTCACAACACGCGGGACAGGTTATCGTAGCCGATGGAACTCCTGAAGCGGCGCGCAGATTGGAAAGAGTCCTGACAACAGATCCGGGCATAGGCGTCGTCCGCCACGCCGACGCGGGATACGAGATCGCCATCGAAGCTGCCAAGCGACACGGTATCAAGATGCCGATGCTGAAATAATACATGAATAAAAGATTTCTGCTGGGTTTGCTTGCGCTCTTAATGAGTATGCTTGCCTGCGAGCCAGTCATTGCAATTGGCTGGAGAGAATTGTTTTTTATATTTATTCTGATGTCTTTCCTGTTTGGTCCACCCCTATACAGATTCATTCGAAGAGTCGAAAACTTTCGTAGAAATGATCGGAAGAAAAAAGAGTAAAAATCTAAAAACTCCAAACGGTCTATTGTCAGCGACATGCACATTCGGTAAGATGGAACAAAATTAAAGGAGAAACGCGATGAAGTTCCGAAGTTTTTTATTTGTATTTGCCCTTGTTTTAGCCATGCTCGCATGTAACCTGCCATCCAAGGCGGCGACTGAAACGCCAACATTAGCCATTTTCACTCCATCCGTTACGCAAGCATTACCCACAAATGCACCAACGCAAACGCTATTGCCATCCAATACTCCGCCGGCCACGTCCACCGGAACGCCGGCTGTTCCTGTAGCGCTTCCGAAAGAGGTAGCGGTCAATTGCCGCCTGGGACCAGGAGTCGGCTGGATCGTGCTCAGCGGATTAAGCGTTGGGACAAGTTCTCAAATTGCTGGCAAATCAGGCGATGGAGGCTGGTGGTACATCGTTGATCCGTTCAACTCGGGCAGGAAGTGCTGGGTTGCATCCAGCGTAACGAATACCGCAGGTAACCTGGCGGGCATTCCAGTGGTAGAGGCCCCTCAAGCAGATGTGACAAAAGTGACGGTGGATGTGGATCCGAAATCGCTCAGTGTGGCTGGATGTGTTGGACCAATTCTTCCCTTGGAGATCGCAGGAACAATTGAAACGAACGGACCCACTTCGGTCAAGTGGCATTTTGAGACACAACAAGGCGGCGCGATGTCCAATCAGACGACCGATTTTGAGGCGTTCGGCTCCAAAAATGTCTCTGTGGATTTCACTCCTACGCTGACTGCGGGGACATACTGGGTCAGGTTGATTGTCACCGAACCCAACGCGATCCAAGCCGAAGCGAAATATACACTCGAATGCTCGCCGTAAGCTTTATTTTTATCCCTAAAAATAAATTGGGCGACCCTTCCCTGCGGGCAGGCCGCCCAATTTATTTAAGAATTTATCAGTTTTCTATTATGCTGGATGAAGTGTCTTTCGAATTCCCAGTCGAACAAGCCATCCACCATACGCGCCGACAAGGGGAAAGAGCGACACCAAAAGCAGACGAAAATCATGAGACAAGTAGAAATCGTGGAGTGGAATCCAAATTCCAACTGCCAACGCGATGAGCCATGGCTTACGATGACCCAAAAGAGACAGTAAGCCACTCATGATCAAAAGCCCACCCGCAAGAATTCCCGTATCATCCCAGGTTGGACGAGAATCCACGTAAGCAGAGAACAGCCCCGCCAACACGGCTACCGCTAAAAGTATGTTTTGCATCACATCCTTCCTTTCCTTTTCAAATGTTGAGACCACTATTTTGATTGATCCAAATCGTTCGAGCGCTCTTGTTTCTGCTTCCTCCAGGCTCAATTCTTGACCTAGTCCTCGCTCCACCGCCTCAAGCAGATGACTCTCGATCTCAGCCAGGTCATTTTGATCGGCAAGGCCGCGCATCCAGAGATGATGTTCCAGTTTATGCAAATACATTTGGATTCGATTCTCTTTCATCTCAAATCCCCACCGTTGCATTGATGGCTTTCGAAAACTTTTTCCATTCCTCCCGGCGTCTGGCTAGCGTCTGCTGACCTTTAGGGGTCAATTGATAGATCCGTTTGCGTCGCGCCGAATCCTCGGACCAGCTGCTATGCAACAGCCCCTGACTCTCTAGCCGATGTAAAGCAGGATAAATCGTCCCTTCAGGCAGATCAAATGTGCCACCGCTTTGGCTTCGCAGGGATTCGATCACCGCGTAACCATGTGCAGGTCCTTCGGCTAAAATTGCCAGTAACAACAAATCGAGATGCCCTTTGAGGGCTTCACCAATCATGCACGGCATCATATACCTAGCAATGCTAGGTGTCAAGGGTTTTATGAAAAGCTGAAATTTGCTATACTGAATTGAATAAAGAGTTTTTTAATCAAAAGCCTTGCGAAGGTTTCATCAATAGATTCATAGTCTAACAGACAACCTTCGCAAGGCTAATACAGAGGAAATTTACATGACACTGATCTATGCTTGCATTGCACCCCATGCCGGTGATTTGATCCCTGAAACCGTTGAAGACAAGAACAAAGTGATACGGACGCGTCAAGCTATGCAAGCGATGGGGGCAAAACTTGAGGTGTTAGCGCCCGAGGTCATTGTTATTGTCAATCCGCATGGATTCCGTGTGGAGAATGCGATGAGCATTTCGATTGCCGAAAGAGCGGTTGCGGATTGGTCAGCCAATGTAAAACTTGATTTTGCAACGGATGTAGAACTCGCCCACTCCATTGCGAACAAAGCGACCGAAATGAACGTGCCTGTTGTACGCTATATTTACGGCGCAAGTGGCGGATCTGAGTGTTTTATTCCGCTCGATTGGGGCGCGGTCGTGCCGTTATACTTCATGGGACATCGCTTCGAACGTAAGCCGAAAATCGTTCACATGAGTCCTATGCGGACTCTCCCCTTTAAGACTCACTATGAATTCGGGCGTGCCATTGGACATGTGCTCAAGGAAACGGACAAACGCATTGCTCTCATCGCTAGTGCAGACCAGGGCCACGCGCACGATATCAACGGGCCGTATGGGTATGACCCAGCTGCGGCAGAATACGATCAATGGATGCAGGAGATTGTCCGCTCGAACCGCCTCGATAATCTGCTTCTCGCTAAATCCAAACTTGTGGAAAATGGCAAGCCAGATAGCCTCTGGCCGACACTGGTATTAGCCGGCGCGTTGAAGGAAAACCCAATGTCAGTAAGAGTTCTTTCCTATGAAGTAAATGTATATTTTGGAATTTTATGTGCGGAGTTTCAATAATAGCGTTTTTATTTGTTTCGTTTCGGTCTCAAAGCAAACATCATTACAACAACAGCAACAAATGCGCCGATCACGCCCGCCAACGTGATAATGACATTGGGATCCGTAATAGCCGGGATTGCTTCGGTAGCCGTCGGAGTCGGTTCAGCGACAGGCTCATCAAGGATATTGAACACCGCGGTCGTTCGCTCGGCGAGGCGAAACGCACCGTTGGCTGAATCATACTTTGAGTTACGTACCAGCGTGTCGGCAGAATTCTGCTGCACAGAATGCAATTCGAAATTCTTTCCAGTAAAGGCGTGGTCAGCAAATTTCACAGGATCAGGTAGAGCATTGAAGAGGACAATGATCTCTTGGTAATTCGCGTCAATGTTCTTCGTATCTTTTAAATCCATTACGATCAAACCGGGGATTTGATCAGGACCTGTGTTATAGAATGAAACGTCGCTCTTGATCTGTTCTTCTGTTTCAAGCCGGAACAATTTCGAGCTTTTGCGGATTTGCAAAAATTCGCGAAAAACAGCCGAGGCGAATTCGATATCTGATTTCGCAGGGGCCAACTTCGGATCTGCAAGGAGTGGTTTGTAAATATCCCATTGGCCCGTGCCTTCGAGTGGAAGTCCCACGCCCCAATTATTCGATTCGTAAATCCAATCGAGTTTGTTGTACCAATCGCCGGAGTCATAGGAATTCGGGTTGAACGACTTCGAGCGCAGGATGTCATCGCCCGCATGGAAGAAAGGCACACCTTGGCTGAACATGGCCACGCTCAACGCCAGGTTGTTCATGCGCACCCGATCAGCGATGGTTGCCTCAGCAGGCGCTTTGGCTTGGATGGCATCAAAGAGGGTCTGGTTATCATGCGCGGAGACATAGACAATATTTTCCTGCGGATCCTTTGTGTAACCAGCAGGGGCTGAGTTGTAAGAGATCAACCGACCCGGAACCTTCTTGCCATCCACGCGGATGATTTCATAACTCGCAAGATTCCCTGCGAGACCAAGCCGAATCCAATCGGTATAGTTATTGAGTTGGATTTGTTGATCCTCAGCATCACGCTGTTCATTTGCGTTATTTGTGAGGACTAGCCCGGTCGTAAAGCCTTGCTCTCTTGGATCACCAAATGGACTGCCGCCGCGCACCGCATCACGCAGGCGATCATTGAAGACGCCGATGCCTGTGCCCGCGATATTGAGCTGAGTCGCATTTTTTCCGCGCCCGTTATTGGCAACCTCGCCAAAGTCCCAGCCCTCGCCGTAGATGTAAATGGACTTCCCATCCACGCCATCCTTTTCGAGAGTCAACGCATCCAGCGCGGCGCGGACGGCTTTCATGTCATCGAGCATGTGATGTCCCATCAGGTCGAAGCGGAAACCATCGACTTTATAGTTCTTGGCCCAGGTGATGAGTGAGTCGATCATCAGCTTGCGCATCATGTTATGTTCAGTGGCGGTGTTCTCACAGCACGTGGATTTTTCCACTGCACCATCGGCGTTGAGGCGGTGATAGTAACCTGGCACAACGCGATCCAGCACAGAGTTCTCACTCTGTCCGCTGGCGTTGGTATGGTTGTAAACCACATCCATCACTACGCGCAAGCCGCTTTGATTGAGGGCCTGCACCATCTCGCGGAATTCCAGGATGCGCGGTGTACCGTTCGGGTCAGTTGCGTAACTGCCTTCGGGCGTGGTGTAGTGAAGTGGGTCATAGCCCCAGTTGAATCCATCCGAGGCGGTGATGGCACTGACAGCGAGTGACTGTTGATCTGAATCGGGTGGATAGGATTTAAGTTTGGCATCATCCACCGTTTGCCAGGTGGATTTGTCTTCGTTCACGCTGGCAATATCGAACGCGGGTAAGAGATGAATATGGGTCAATCCAGCTTGTGCCAAGGCAGTTAGATGCTTCATGCCATTCGAATCTTTGATCGTAAATGCTTTATAGGTACCGCGCAATTCCTCAGGAACACTCTGATCGCTGATACTAAAATCACGGATGTGCAATTCGTAGATGACGATATCTTCAGGTGCGGCAAGCGCGGGCTTTCGCGAAGCAAGCGCATCCCAATCTTTTGGCTTGAGTTTCCCATCATTCAAATCAACGATCTGACTGCGTTTGCTGTTCATCGAAAGACTCAACGAATAAGGGTCCGTGACCAGATTCGTTTCGATCTTTCCTGTGGACGGTGCAAAGACTTTCACTTCATCTAAATAATATTTGTTTTTCCAACTTGCGTTGCCGGTGACACTCCAAACACCGGTTTTTGCATCCCATTCCATCGGCATTTTATTAGCGTAGCTTGCGGCAGCCGTATCAAACATTTGCAATGTAACAGCTTGCGCGGTTGGCGCCCAAACTCGCAAGGTAGGAATATCTCCGTCAAACGTGATGCCTAAAGGTCCGTCATACGGATATAGATCATCAAGCACGCCAGGGATTTGTACGCCAGTCGCATCCACGGCGCGGCCGTTCAGGCCATGAGCGATCACTGCAATTTGTCCCTTCAGGATTTCAGTCAGTTTGGACGCATCCGTTTCATTGACTTTGAGCACAGCATAATCTCGCAGATGTGGATACTTTCGCAAAATGTCCACATCCGGTTTGTCAGAAACAAATGCCAGCGGAATTTCGCTTCCATTTTTAATCCCCTCGGGGCTAAGTTCTAGTGCAGCATCCGGCGAATAGACAATGGCATAAGTCAGGCTCGACCCGCCGCTGATCTTCCAAAGGAGAGTATCCTTGCTAATCCAGATCGCGCGCTGTTTGGTTAGGTTCCCCACGGGCGCGCCGGTGGTGCTGATGGTCGTTTGATTTTTCACGGCATCATATCCAAAATAAATCGCATCTCCATCCTTGAGAACGGTAAATTGCTGAGGCTCGCCAATAACATTGTTCGCATCCTCATTGAGCGTAAATGTGACTTTATAGGTACCAGCTTTCAAACCGCTGGTTGTGACGCCAAATGTCCCATCACCATCCGGGTCCTGCAGCCAGGTACGCAGACAAGTTGCATCATTATTGTCCTTGCATCCAGTCTGTGTTTGGAAACTTCCCATGGCAACAATGATTTTTGAATTGAAATTGTCGGTGATCCAGTGAGTCTTGTGATCATAATAAAACTTGACTTGGATTGGCTCCGTCACAACCAGTGGAATATCCGGTCCATTCAGTGTGGCATTCAACCCGTAATTTTCTCCCCAGCCGCCGTTGAGTGCAGCTTTGTAGCGCGGACCTTCTTTATCACCATCGTTGCCGGGTTGGATCTCATAGGTAGCCTGCCACACATCATCTTCTTCATCATAAACGAGCATGGTATTCTCACATTCGGGCTGCCATTCACCCGAACAGCCTAATTCATCCTGATGCGTACCAGGGATATTAACGGAATCAGGATTGGAGGAAAATTGGGCTTGCGCAACGGAAGAAAAGGGCAACGAGAAAGATGCGAGCAGGATTGCGCAAAGAGCAATAATCGATAAAATGTTTTTTTGCATGGGAGAATCTCTGGACTGGTTTTATCACAATTCGATAGGAAATAGTAAAATCTCCTCCTATGAGCCAGTGGACACGTGTCAATGGCATTCTCGCTCAAGGGTATCGTGTCGCGTCAGGACCTTCCTCCGACTACCCTTATGGAGCATTAGACCGGCAAAGACCGATCTTCAAAGCGCGCGGCTTTGACCTGGCTGGTTATTTCAATGGAACGTTGAACATTGATCTCCGTCCGCATGTTTTTAAAATGGAGAAGCCGCAATACACATTTCATTCTGTCGAGTGGACAGATCTTCATCCTCCTGAGCATTTTTCCTTTTCACGCTGTAAAATGATTTATAAAGATGTGGAATATGATGGCTGGGTTTATTATCCACATCCAGAAACGAAGAAGCGTAATTTCCAAAATCCATCGCTTGTCGAAGTGATCGCCACTCCGATTCCGGGGATCAGCTATGGGGATCGCCTCACAGTACTTTTGAATCCAGATGAGATCACGGTTGATCCATCCGAATAGGGATTAGAAGAACATCCTCTTATACTCGTGACAGTCATAGATTTACGCTCGTAGTACAATTCAGCCTGCAATTTTTTAAGATTTGGAGTCTACAGGTAATCATGGCTACGAAACAAATAGCAGTTCTCACAAGTGGTGGCGACGCACAGGGGATGAATGCCGCTGTTCGCGCAGTCGTTCGCACCGCATTGGATAAAGGCGCTGACATTTACGCAATCTACGAAGGGTATAAGGGATTGGTCGAGGGTGGGGCACGCATCCGTAAAATGGATTGGGATTCGGTCGGTGGAATTTTGCAGCAGGGCGGAACGATCATCGGCACTGCCCGCAGTGAGGAATTTCGCACGCGCGAAGGACGCCGACAAGCAGCATTGAATTTAGTGCAACTTGGTATTGATGGATTGATCGTGATTGGTGGCGATGGATCGCTCACGGGTGCGGATATATTCCGTCGTGAATGGCCTTCTCTGCTTTCGGAACTCGTCCAGAGCGGTGAGATCAGCGCGGAAATTGCCGCCGAACACCCAAACCTTGTGATTGTGGGTATGGTGGGTTCGATTGACAACGATTTCTCTGGGACCGAGATCACCATTGGGACAGACAGTGCCCTGCATCGCATCACCGATGCAGTGGATGCCATTACCAGCACAGCTGCCAGCCATCAGCGGACATTCATTGTCAAAGTGATGGGGCGCAACTGTGGCTATCTCGCCCTCTATGGAGCACTTGCCACCGGCGCAGACTGGGTGCTCATCCCCGAAGCGCCACCGAATGTGGATAACTGGCAAGAGGTGATGGTCGAACGCCTCAAAGCCGGGACACGGGCGGGTCGCCGCGATCATATCGTGATCATGGCGGAAGGCGCTCAAGACCGCTACGGCAACTATATTGGCTCCTCCGACGTGCAGCGCGTGCTGGAGGAAGGATTAGGTGAGGAAGTCCGCTCCACAGTACTGGGACATGTACAACGCGGCGGACGTCCGAGCGCCTATGACCGTAACCTGGCCACCTTGCTCGGTTATGAGGCAGTCATTACTATTCTGAGCGCCAAACCAGAAGATGAACCGGTGCTGGTTGGAACAAAAGGCAATCGGATCATCCGCCTGCCTTTGATGGAATGCGTGGAGAAAACGCGGCAAGTGGCACAAGCCATCAACGCCAAGGATTACGAAAAGGCAATGTCACTACGCAGTTCAAGTTTTAAAGATGCTTTCCGCACATTGAAGACGATGGTGCGTGCCCTGCCCCATCCGCCGGAACCGGGCCAGAAGCGCTTCCGAATTGCTGTACTTAATGCTGGCGCCCCCGCACCAGGCATGAATACAGCGGCGCGTGCAGCAGTCCGCTTGGGGCTCGACAATGGTCACATCATGCTGGGGGTGAATAATGGCTTTGAAGGTTTAGCTGAGGGTGAAGTAAAGGAAATGGTGTGGACCAGTGTTAGCGGTTGGGTCTCCGCCGGTGGCTCTATGCTGGGTACAAGCCGAAAAATTCCAAAAGGCAAGGATATGTACTCGATTGCCCGCACCATTGAGAATCATCAGATTGAAGCCATGCTCGTGATCGGTGGCTGGAACGCCTATGAAGGTATCCACGCCATGTTCAATGAAAGAGCGAACTTCCCAGCGTTCAATATTCCCATTGTCTGCCTGCCTGCATCCATTAACAATAATCTGCCGGGTTCGGAATTCAGCATCGGCGCAGACACGGCTTTGAACAACATCGTTGACGCAGTAGACAAAATCAAACAATCGGCGGTCGCCACACGGCGTTGCTTTGTGGTCGAAGTGATGGGACACTGGTGCGGCTATCTCGCCCTGATGGGCGCGCTCGCCACCGGTGCAGAACATTTCTATCTACCCGAGGATGGAATCACACTGAATGAGCTACAGGAAGATGTAAATTTGCTCAAGCAGGGTTTCAACTCTGGCAAAAAGCTTGGGCTGGTCATCCGCAATGAAGATGCCAACCCGATTTATTCCACCAGTTTTATTTGCTCGCTTTTCGAAGAAGAAGGCCAGGATGTGTTCGATGTGCGTCCTGCCATCCTCGGGCATTTGCAGCAGGGCGGTGATCCTTCTCCGTTTGACCGCATCCAGGCGACGCGGCTGGCAAGATTGTGTATTGAGCATTTGATCGAACAATGTAGTCAGGGAGACACCACCGGTTCCTTCA
>WNFU01013542.1_pt1 | contig 12551 bp, 10 predicted proteins | sample 5400121 | NCBI WGS metagenome assembly WNFU01 (sample SAMN13153360, study PRJNA577476) | soil metagenome | isolation source: 100 cm soil or saprolite under grassland replicate 1 | place: USA:California | collected 2016-06-15 | reverse complement strand
CCACTATTATCGGCAATTCACGCCACATTGGATCCGCTTGCATTCGACTATGAAATTGTGATCACCGACGATTGCAGCACAGACAATTCCTGGAGCATCTTGAAACAGCTTACTACAAGCGATCCGCGGCTGTGCATCCAGCGTTTCAAATTTAACTGCGGCGAGTCGGCTGCGAGCTGGGCTGGCATGCAAATGTCGCGTGGTCGACACATCGCCACGTTGGATGCCGATCTGCAAAATGATCCAAAGGATCTGCCGGCGATGCTCAAGGCGCTTAAGGGTGCGGATTGCGTTTGCGGGACGCGCGCCGCAACGCGAGGTAAAGGCGATAATTGGATTCGGATTGCCTCATCGCGCGTTGCTAATTGGGTGCGCAATCAGCTCTCCGGTGAGAACATCAGCGATGCCGGCTGCACCTATCGCGTGTTCAAACGCGAATGCATCGCGCACGTGAAATTTTTCAACGGCGCGCATCGTTTCCTTCCGACGTTAATCAAGATGGAGGGATTCTGCGTGATCGAAGTCCCGGTCTCGACAAACCCGCGCTTTTCGGGCACCAGTCATTACGGTGTCTGGAACCGTTTATTCAAATCATTCCGCGACTTGCTCGCTGTGCGCTGGATGAAATCGAGACGCATCCAATACGAAATTGCCGAATCAGTTACCAGCCTATGAACACACTTACACTTATTGCTATCACGTGGATCGGAAAGGAATACCGATTCCTTGGTTTGGATTGGAGTTATATTATGGTCCTCGGCTTTATTGGGAACGCTCTTTTCTCGATGCGTTTCCTTGTCCAATGGCTCGCCTCAGAGCGACAGGGACAAAGTATTATTCCAGTCTCATTCTGGTACTGGAGCATCGCCGGAAGCGCGCTTATGTGCCTGTATTTTGTCTTCCGACGCGATCCTGTCGGGATCCTCGCTTACCTGCCAAACTCGCTTATTTACATTCGCAATTTGATGCTGATTCGGAAGCGCAAGTTCGCTTTCACGGCTGCCGCGCCTTCACAAAGTCCGCGCGAAACGACATAGCCTATCAGTGGTTAGCCGATTGGACACGTCGGGATTCGCCGCGTGGCAGTTACGACTTTTCGCCGATCGGCTCCGCGCTTTGCACTTCCTCTTCTTCCACCTGACTCACAACAGGCGCGATCGCCTGAAGCTTTTCACCGTTGCGGAGGTCCATGAGTTTCACACCCATTGTGTTGCGGCCGGTCTCGCGAATCTCTTTGACGCGTGTGCGCACCATCTGGCCTTTGTTCGTGATCAACATAATCTCGTCTGCTTCGCGAACTGTAAGCGCGCCAACCACGTCGCCGGTTTTTTCGCCGGTTCTCATCGTGATGATGCCCTTGCCGCCCCGCGATTGCCGCCGGTAATCATCAAACGGCGTGCGTTTGCCGATTCCATTTTCACCGGCGACGAGCAACATGGCGTCTGGATCGACGATAGCGATGGCCACGATATGATCGCCTTTCTCCGGACGAATTCCCCAGACGCCGACGGTGTTGCGACCCTGATCCCGCAATTGTTCTTCATGAAAACGCAAGCTCATTCCGTCTTTCGTGATGAGGACGATCTCATTGTTACCGTTCGTTAGCTTCGCATCGATCAACCGGTCGCCTTCTTCGATTTGAATCGCGATGATGCCGCCGCGACGGACGTTCGCGTAATTGGATAAATTAGATTTTTTGACGATTCCGGATTGCGTCGCGAAAACGATGTGCAGGTTTTCGTCCCACGTTTGATCGACAGCGGTCGGGCCCGTGCCGGATTTTTTAGATTGGACGCGAATTGTCGCCGCGATTTTTTCATCGGGCTTAAGCTCGAGAATGTTCGCGATCGAGCGGCCCTTGGCCGCGCGTCCCATCTCGGGAATTTCGTAAACCTTTTCCACGTAAGCGCGTCCCGTGGCGGTAAAGAACATTAGATAATCATGTGTGGTAGCGGTGAAAAGATGCTCGACGAAGTCGCCTTCCTCTTCTTCGGTCGCGCCCTCGCGTGTTTGCATACCAATGACGCCTTTGCCGCCACGTCGCTGTGCACGAAACGCGCTCACGGCCGTGCGTTTGATAAAGCCCCCATGCGTGATGCTGATGATGCAGCCCTCGTTCGCGATGAGGTCTTCCATATTGATCTCCGCTTCAGCAGGAACGATTTCCGTCAGGCGCGGAGAACCATATTTGTCGCGAATTTCGCGCAGTTCCTTTTTGATAATCGTGAAGACGCGCTGCTCTTTGGCGAGGATATCCTGCAAATCCTTGATGGTCTCGATAAGTTGCTTGTATTCCTTGTCGATCTTGTCTCGCTCGAGACCGGTCAACTGATACAGGCGGAGGTTGAGAATTTCGTCGGCCTGCTGCTCGCTGAACGCATACCGGCCATTGGTCAGGCGCGCAGGATTGCGGATCAGAATCCCGAGTTGTTCCACCTGACGTTTCGTGAATTCGAACGCGAGCAGTTTTACCCGCGCTTCGTCACGATTGGCCGATCCGCGGATGATCCGGAGAAATTCATCGAGATTCGCGAGCGCAATGAGATAACCTTCAAGCGTTTCAGCGCGCTCTTCTGCCTTGCGGAGTTCGAAACGCGTGCGGCGCAGGATCACTTCGCGGCGATGCTCAATATAGGCCGCGTTAGCTTCCTTGAGCGAGAGCAGTTTCGGACGGCCATGATCGATTGCCAGCATCGTCACTGGAAACGAGCTTTCCAGCGCAGTGTGCTTGTAGAGATTGGCAATGATTACCTTTGGGTTCGCGTCGCGTTTTAGCTCGATGACCACGCGCGTGTTTTCGTCCGATTGATCGCCGACGTAGCTGATGTCGGTCAGCACTTTTTCATTCACTAACTGTGCGATGCGCTCAACCAACGTGGCGCGGTTTACGCCGTACGGGATTTCCGTAATAACGATTTGCTCACGGCCGCCTTTGAGGTCTTCGACGCCAGCTTTGCCGCGCACTTTCATGCTGCCCCGGCCGGTGTCGAAATACTGTCGGATGCCGCCAACGCCGCAGATGACGCAGCCGGTCGGAAAATCCGGCCCCTTCACGTGCTGCATCAGCTCGTCGAGTGTGATGTCGGGATTGTCGACCTGCGCGCAAATGCCGTCGATGACTTCGCTTAAATTGTGCGGAGGGATGTTGGTGGCCATGCCAACGGCGATGCCCGTTCCGCCGTTGACCAGCAGGTTGGGAAATGCAGCCGGGAAAACAGTTGGTTCGGTGCGCGTTTCGTCGTAATTGGGGACGAAATCGACCGTGTCCTTTTGCATGTCCGTCATCAGTGCGGCGCCAAGATGAGTCATGCGCGCTTCGGTGTAGCGCATCGCTGCCGGTGGATCGCCTTCGATGGAGCCAAAATTCCCCTGGCCATCGACGAGCGGTTCCCGCATTGCCCACTGTTGAGCCATGTGAACGAGCGTCGGGTAAATTACCGCTTCGCCATGCGGGTGGTAATTTCCGCTGGTGTCGCCGCAAATTTTTGCGCACTTGCGATGCTGCCGCCCGGGAAAGAGCGACAGATCGTGCATGGCGTAAAGAATTCTTCGCTGCGATGGCTTGAGTCCGTCACGTGCGTCCGGTAACGCGCGAGAAATGATGACAGACATCGAGTAATCGAGGAAAGACCTCGACACTTCCTCAGCTACGTTTATCGGCTCGATTTTTTCGCTTGGGTTACGCATCCTTGATTAGCCAGCGGCAGGTGAGTACGCAGAGGGGCGCTCCGCGAGGAACCGTTCTTCCCACATTTGAGAAATCTCGTCCGCTTGTCGAATGGTTACAGGGTTGCCAATCCGCATACCGCGCGGCAGCGAAATTTCCAAAAAATCAAGAACGCCATGGATCGCTCCCTCATAGTCCTGGCATAGTTTTTCGTATTCGACCTCGAAAGGGCGAATGCCTATCCGCTGAAAAAAATCCTGCCAAATCTTCTCTTGCCGCTGTGCTTCCCTGAGCGATTGCTCGATCAACTCCGCATCGAATTGCGGCTCTCGTAATGTGGTTTTCCCTTTTTGTACTTTCCAAAGACCCGTCTGAAGCGCTCGCGCTGTGGACAAAGCTTGCCGCAGTTTATGACGCCGCAGAATGTGCACGAACCGAAGACGTGGAAATGCATTTCGTAATAGCGTGAGATCATCCGTTGTCGCGTCTCCGAAAGCGCGAGTGTCTCGCAACCCTGTGAGGAAATTGTCCAGGTACCAGCTCATTAATTTGAAACCGAAGACCTCATTGGCCGTGGTTTTCGTGTTGACGATGGCGCGCACATATCCTGGGTAATCAGCAACCGGGTCGAGCCCGAGCTCCACTCCGTAGCGCGTTTCAAACTTCGGTAGGAAAAATTGTTTCGGCATGCCCGCGCGGCGAGTCGCGCGCAATCCGTCCGTCAATAAATTGCTACCCGAACGTGGGATAGTGCAAACAACATAACAGCGCCGCTGGTGGCGGAGTTTGTGAAACAAACCTCCCATCGTGACTTATACGTCGAGATTGCGCACGTTTAGCGCGTTGTCTTCGATGAATTGGCGGCGTGGCGCGACCACGTCGCCCATCAGAATCGTGAACATTTTGTCGGCGTCGACAGCATTGTCGTCGTTCAGATCCACTTTCAGGAGCTTGCGTTTTTCTGGATTCATCGTGGTCTCAAACAACTCCTTGGCATTCATTTCACCCAGACCTTTGAAGCGCTTGATCTGCACTCCGCGGCGGCCGATCTCCAAAATCTTTTCTAGGATTTCCGGAATCGAAAACAGAGGATGCGAGACGGCTTTGTCGCCGTCGCCTTCAATCAACTCGAAGATCGGCCGGTCACTGGTCGCGTAATGGCCGACTTTCAAACCTTTGCGAGCCAGTTCGGCAATAATCTTTTCGATTGCAGCAGATTCGTGTAGCTCGACCAGTCTGCCACGCCGCCGGCTTCCATCGGTCCGCGCCGGCGTATCGCTGAGTGGAAGCAATTCCTGACCGATCTGCGTATCGAACAAATTAAGGTCGAGGTTTTCCTGATGAAATTTTCGAACCGCTTTTTCATCATGAAAATAATGTGCGGTCTCCTCATTTCCGTCACGCACCTTTACCAGGTACGTTGGAAGCTTGCCCGACTTGGAATTACGATGAGAGAGATACGTTTCAAAATCGCCGCCGTGGCGGCGCACCGCTTCGCTTAGCTTCGCGAGTTTCTCGAGTGACTCGAGAATGTCCTTCAGTTGTGTCGCGGTGATTTCTTTGTCATCGGCCAGGTTTTTCAGCCGGACATCCTCGGCGCCCAGTGAGATAAGGATTTTGTTTAGCCGCGCGTCATCGTCTACGTATTCTTCCCGTTTCTTGCGCTTGATCTGGTACAGCGGCGGTTGCGCGATGTAAATTTTCCCGGCGCGCACGAGCTCCGTCATCTGCCGAAAGAAGAACGTGAGTAACAGAGTGCGAATGTGCGAGCCATCTACATCTGCGTCAGTCATGATGATGATGCGACCGTAGCGTAGCTTTGAGATATCGAATCGACCTTCGTCCTTACCATTGGCCTCTTCCTTCGGTTTGCCAATGCCGGCGCCGATCGCTGTGATCATCGCCTGGATCTCAGTGTTTTTGAGAAATTGATCTTCGCGCGCTTTCTCGACGTTGATCAACTTGCCGCGGATCGGCAAAATCGCTTGATAACGCCGGTCGCGACCCTGCTTGGCGGAGCCGCCGGCGGAGTCGCCCTCGACGATGTAGAGCTCGGTCAATTCCGGATCGCGTTCCGAGCAATCTGCCAGTTTCCCAGGCAGTCCACCGCCAGTAAGAGCGCCCTTGCGAATTGTTTCTCTCGCTTTTCGCGCAGCTTCACGCGCCCGGGCCGCTGTGAGCACTTTGTCGAAAATTCGTCGGGCAACCGGCGGAGTCTTATCGAAGAAGGTCATTAGCCCGTCATAGACAACGGAATTTACGATGCCGTCGATCTCGGTGTTCACGAGCTTCACCTTGGTCTGTGACTCGAAACGTGGATTGGGCAGCTTAACGCTGAGCACGCAAGTCAATCCTTCGCGGACATCGTCTCCAGAAAGGGAAGGATCCTTCTCCTTCAAAAGGTTGTTTTGCCGCGCATATTGGTTGATTGCCTTCGTTAGCGCCGTGCGGAAGCCGGTCAGATGCGTGCCGCCATCCGGGTTCGGGATTGAATTCGCAAACGGCAAAATCTGATCGTTGTAGCTGTCGTTGTATTGCAAGACAACATCGATAAAGACTTCATCACGCTGGCGGGAGATAACGATCGGCTTGGGATGCAGAACCTGTTTGTTCTCGCCAAGCTGCTTTACGAATTCTTCGATGCCGTGTTTGTAAAAAAACGTCTCCTTCTTTGCCGGGTCGGCACGCTCGTCTGTAAGTGTGATTTCGAGGCCGGGATTAAGAAATGCCAGCTCGCGCAACCGCGTAGCGAGACGTTCGAACTTAAACTCGATCGTAATTGTAAAAATGGTCGGATCAGGCAAGAACGTGATAAGCGTACCGGTAGTCTTCTTGTTTTTTACCTCGCCGATGACAGTGAGTTTGTCGGTCGTTTTCCCTTTGGCGAAAGCCATGTGATAGACCTTGCCGTCACGAGATACCTCGGCCTTGAACCATTCCGAAAGCGCGTTCGTGCATTTCGCGCCTACGCCATGCAATCCGCCGGAATATTTGTATGCGCCCTGCCCAAACTTTCCGCCTGCATGCAGGTTCGTGAGGACCAGCTCAATTGCCGGCATTTTCCATTTGGGATGAATGTCGGTAGGGATTCCCCGACCATTATCACGAACTGAGATCGATCCATCGACGTGAATGGTTACTTCTATCTTCGTGCAAAATCCGGCGAGGTGTTCGTCAATGGAATTGTCGACGACTTCGTAAACCAAGTGATGCAGCCCACGCTCATCCGGATCTCCAATGAACATCCCCGGCCGTTTCCGGACCGCTTCGAGGCCTTCTAATTTGTCGATTTGCGCCGCGTCGTATTTTTGGCTGGCGGCGATTCCGGTCGAGCTGCGAGATAATTTTTCGACCGGAATTTCTTCTTGAACTTGCGCCATAAAAGTGGGGCCAGACGCCCCACATGAAAGACGATAGCCACAAACGGCTTGGAAACAACTATAATCTCGTGGTTCTGAGCGGATTATTTCCGCTACCGGTTGGAGGAGTCCCAACCTCAAAGCCCACGATATTGTGGTTCAGTACTCAAGGGCCCGGTAGCGATTTTTGGCGGCTTGACCGAGCTCTTTCGGGCTCAGAAAATAGACTTCATTTATGCGCCTTCAAACGACCTTGGAAGCACGCTGGATTTTGGCGTTTTTTGCGCTGCTTGCTGCTGCTAGCTGGTTTGTTTCAGGCTGGCTGTCATTGCTTTTTTTGCTGCTGTTTTTTTGCACTGTTGCTTTCTTCCGCGACCCGGAGCGCACAGCGCCGGCAGATCCAAATTTAATCGTCGCCGCTGCCGATGGCACCGTGATAGACATCATCGAATCGGATGAGAATCAGGTTCTCAAAGCGAAAACGCGACGTATCGGAATCTTTTTATCGATCTTCGACGTTCACACGAATCGTGCGCCAATCGACGGCAGCGTTATTTACTGCCAGCATCAAAAGGGCCTTTGTCTGGATGCGCGCAGCTCCGACTGTTCCGAGAAAAACGAGTCAATGACATGGGCTTTTGAGAATTCGCGGGGCACGATCGTGGTGCGGCAGATCACGGGAGCTATTGCCAGACGCATCGTGGCTTGGGCGCAAATCGGAGACGAGTTGAAAAAAGGTGAGCGGTTCGGAATGATTCGCTTCGGTTCACGAACGGAATTATATTTACCGCTCAACGCTGAAGTTCTTGTGAAAGTAGGCGATCACGTTTTCGGTGGGTCGACAATCATCGCGCGGCTGGCCGAATCTGTGAGGAAAGCCGGAGAGCGAGCTAGCGCGGAATCCGCCTCGCTCCTTCGTGAAGGGGAGAGGACTGAGGTGAGGGCATTTGCAATATCCTTACAGCGGCAGAACCCCCACCCTACCCTCTCCCTTGGGAAGGGAGAGGCGATGGGGGCGCCACGGGAATGCGAAGCTGACAGGAGTTCGACCAATTCATGAACGAACATCCTTCGAAGATTTATCTGCTGCCCAATCTAATGACGGCAGGCAATCTCTTTTGCGGGTTCACCGCCACACTCAAAATTCTTGAGGGCGCACTGCTTCAAGCATCCAATCCCGATGCGGCTGGTGATCTTTTTCACACTGCCATCTGGTTAGTTCTCGGCGCATTCGTCTTTGATTTTCTGGATGGACGCCTTGCACGTTTGGGTGGACACGAGAGTCCGTTCGGGCGCGAGTTCGATTCGCTTGCGGATATTGTTTCATTCGGGCTGGCCCCCGCGTTAATGGTTTATCGCGTGGTGTTGCAGGAGTTCCCTCGCGCGCATTCACGGGTTTTCCCATTCCCGCCGCGGCAGGTCTGATTGCGTCGATCACGTTATTCCTGCTTTGGCTCGCCGAAGGTGAACATCACCTCGGAAACTGGAAATTCGTTCTTCCGCCATTGTTGCTCTTTCTCTCCTTCATGATGTTCAGCCGGTTCGAATATCCGAGCTTCAAGGCGGTCAATTGGAAGACGAAGAAATCCATCCCGCGTTTTCTTGTCATCATCCTTATCCTGATTTTCACAGTGATGAATTACGAGTGGATGCCAGCGGTACTGTTTCTTTCCTATTTGCTCTACGGAGTGCTTCGTCCCTGGCTCTCCCGCGAATGGCGACGCGGAATCGAAGAAGAAATCGGCGAGGAGCCAGTCGAAACCGCTGAGTAGTTACAAGCTCTGCAACGGTCAAATGGCTGCTATTACGCACGGCCGGTAAGCTCAATCCATCTGGCTGTGGACAGTGTGAAGCCGTCGGTTCCAGACGGGTTCGGCGACATTGCACGCGTTCAACGGCGCCGACTTGGCCCTTGATTAGTTTAGTCCAGCGGCCCCACGTAGCTTGCGACCAGCCACCCGTCAGGGCTCGCCGTCCCTGTTCCTCTGGTAGTTCCTTCGCGGCTCGCTCCGAGCGAGCCGCCGGTGAGCTGCTAGGTCCCCGTGATCTGGGTATAACAACTCAGGTCCTCCTCATGGAACCGGCTGCTTAGCCGCACGGGGCCTTACAAGAAATGAGAGTGAACGGAGAGCACAGCTAGAGCGAGAGCAGAGCGATCAGGATAACTTGTCGCGAGCACCGAGTGCCTCAGATCTGAGGGGATTCTTGCACAAACACATGCACAAAGTGCCGAGGCACTGATGCATCACCTAGGCGGGCCTCCGGCGGACGCGGCGGACAAAGACTCCTGAGAACTCGCAACCACCTGGCTGCTACTGTGGGCAAACGCGAATCATAAGCCGATCTGACCCTGAGCTTAAAATTCTATTCAGGAGGGCGGCCCCCCTAATGTACAATGCACACAAGATGGCACGTCCAGGCCAGATAAGGGGCATGTTGCTGGAAGAGGCAATCCTGCATCTGTTGCGGAAGGGCGGTTATCGCACTGTCCAGAATGTGGCTTCAGATACGACGTTGGCGCTGTCTGGCGCAGGCATCTGTGTCAAAGGCCGCGGAGGAAAACACCAAATCGATGCAATCGCAGACTTTCTCATTTATCAGCCATTCAGTAATCCGCATAGATTGCTCGCGGAAGCCAAGTTCTACAATCGCGACGTTACAATACTAGAGATTCGTAACGCTGTTGGAGTTCTCAAGGACGTGACGGAATATTGGGTTCCGAGCGAAGACGGGAATCTAAGCCACAGATTCCATTATCAGTACGTTCTCTTTTCAGCCTCGCCCTTCTCCGCTGATGCTCAACGGTATGCTTTCGCTCACGACATCTATCTTGTTCCGGTTCGAGAATCGCAGTTCTTTAGGCCGATCATCGAAGCGATCCGACAAAGCGTCCGGGGTTATTACCCGAATCAGGAAGTTTCGATACCAGATGCGTCACTCTCACATATGCGACAGAGAGTGCGAAGCAATCTGTTGGATGAAACAATAACCGATGAGCAGTCTCAGCCGGGAAATCGCCGGCGAGTGGACCTAACCCGCTTCTTCAATGCATGTCGAGAGGTCAATTTTGCATTGCTAGGCGTTTTAGGCGGTAAATTTCCTATTTTACTCGCGCCAGCGCCTGGCATGCGTCATAGGGATATTCCCGAATATTTCAGAGTAAGAATCTCTTGGGATGACGCCGGATGGTATCTTCGAGATGAAAACGACGAATTTTTATTCTCGTTCGATCTGCCGACGAAATTGCTCGAACTTTACGAGGAAGAAGGAAATCTGTCGCGTGAGCGCGCGTTGGCGATGAAAGCGGAATTCATGGCCTTTTTCCAAGCAATCCATACCGATGGGAATCGCGCGCGAGTTATAAATTTTGAGCTCGACAACGACTGGTTTCAACGCCTGCAAAAACGTGGGCATGATTGAGGTTGATTTTTCCAGCCCAGTGTTGCGAAACGCAGCGTTCGTAGAAATATCAGCATGATTCGCGAACTCGTTCGCACGAACGAATGGCACCCAGGCAGAATCCTGGCAAACATACAAGGCAATAGCAACGCCAACCGCCTAACTAGTCGCCTGGAAGTGAGCGACTCACAGAATTTTTTGCCAACTTCGCCTCAATCCGTTGCAAGGGTCTTCAGGGGGAAGGCATCAGAATCAGCGAATCTTATTGGATCGCAACGTGGCTTTACAAGCTGAGTCGCTGAGATCTCCGTGCCTTTCACGATTCTCGTGGATTTTGCCCTGTGTCGGTAGGACTCGGACCTCTGATTTGTACAGGTGCGTGCACAAACCGCGCGACCAACGGCTTTAAAATCTACCGGAACACGCAAAATCGAGGGACTGAGACTCCCGCGGGATTTTACATCGTTGCTTTCCTTGCAAGCGATCCATAAATATCGAGCTGATCGATGACTGCCGCGCAACTCAGAGAATGCATTCACCTCGCGGCTTGTGATCATGATCCCCTTTGTTGCGGTTACCGTTGGCATATTCGGGATGAAAACGCACTTGCCGAGCTCGTGGCCTGGACACTGCAAGGATACGGTTTCCACGCCGCGCGCATTCTCGCGAATCTTGATCCTGTCCAGCCAGTTCCCCCGGAGACCGTCAAGAATCAAGCAATTCAGATGCTGGCTCTACCGCCGAGAACTGGAAACGTCACACCCCGTTGGCATCGCGATGGGTTGATATTTCAACACATAGCTTGGATTGCGGCGCATGTCTCCGCACCGGGTCAAATAGCCGCCTCATTGCCCCATCCGCGAGCAGCAGATAAAGGTTTTGACGCGCTGTTCGTACCCATCGAGCAAAACAATACTGCAATTCAGGGGATCGTTATCTGCGAAGAAAAGGCGACTGATCGTCCGCGCGACCAGATAAGAGATGGTGTGTGGCCCGATATTCGAAGGGTTGAAGCAGGCGAGCGCGATGCAGAGCTGAATAATGAGCTGAGTGCAGTTCTGAGTAGCTACAGGGTAACAAATCTCGACCAGTTTATTGCCGACGCGAATTGGGCGAACCACAAAGCGTATCGCGTTAGCATCACGATTGATTCACAACATGATCCAGATGACCCTCGACGCGCGCTGTTTCGAGGATACGACGAATGCGCACCTGGACCAAATACGGACCGCCGACGAGCCGAGACAATTTGCCTCCCGCATCTAAGGAATTGGATGGATCATTTTTGCGAGCTCGTGACGGCAGCAATTTCACACAGTTAAACGAGTCATGTTCGACCCGCTTACGAGCCAACTGATTCAGACAGTTCCCGATCTTCCGGGATTAGATCGCGAACGGCTACCCGAGGACTTAACCGCCGCATTCGCATCTATCGTGTCGTTTCGCGTGCGCCTTGGTCAGGCAGCAGCCGCAGCGTTGCCATCTGAATTGGAGCGTCAGCTCGAACAATTCCGACGGTTGGCTACGACGTTGGAAACAATGGGTTGTACTAGAGCCAAACCGCGAGGATCGCGTCGCGGCAGCATTCGTGGCTGCCCACGCTTATCACCTCCTTGATCTGGCGCGCGATATCAGATCGCCAAGGTCGGATCAGCGCAATCCCCTTCGACCTGAGGCAATATCTTCAGAGGTGTCCGCGATGCTGCTTTTCCTGATAGCCAATCAGCCAACCGACGCGATGGACATCGCAAAGTCCGTAATGCAAGCGCGGCCCGAGGGAGCGAGTGTTGAAGCTCTTTTGATTGATGCACTTGTCGCCCTTGCGATGGGACGTTTAACAATCATTCCGGGTTTGGTCGCGCAATTAACAGAGCCAGCGGAAAATATTTTGTATAATGTCGCAGCATCCGCGTTATACAGGCGGCTTCTTGAGGGGCTTGCTCTTTTAGCACGTTATTTGACTGATGCAGATCGCCTTGAAGAAACCAACGAAGATGCTCTCGCGGCTTTTCAGGCGGTTCAGGCATTGGCTATCCAACCGCTAGAGTGGCCTGACGGAAACCGAGCCGGACCGGAGTTAATTCCGGCGCGGACGGTCTTCGCGGGTCCTCACCATCTTTCATTGT
>WNFU01007777.1_pt1 | contig 12560 bp, 13 predicted proteins | sample 5400121 | NCBI WGS metagenome assembly WNFU01 (sample SAMN13153360, study PRJNA577476) | soil metagenome | isolation source: 100 cm soil or saprolite under grassland replicate 1 | place: USA:California | collected 2016-06-15 | reverse complement strand
GTCGGACTCTCACGCTGTTGAACTGATCGCCGGCAGGTTCAGGTCAACTTGAGTGCGTGTGGTCATGCCGGGATCTTCAGGAAGGTATCACTTCAGACCGAACAAGCATTACCCGGAAGTCTCTGCGCCCGACGGAAGCTTTCGTCTAGCCGAGGATTGCCTTGAGTTCTGCGGCATCAAACGCCTGCATGGTTTCCGTCCGGACATTGCCCAGCGTCGCAAGTTGTGTGAGGCAACGCAGCATTTTCTTTTCCTCGCCGCTGAGAATGAGAACGCCATCGCAAGCGCCAACAGTCCAGAGTTGAGTTTCGACGGTGACCCCTGCCTTTTCTGCGGCCCTCTTGAACGCGACTGCACGGGCAGTACTCTTTTTCATGCCGCGGGCGCCCTGCTCCGTGAAACGAATCAATGTGACGTATCGAGCCATACTGTTACTTTCTCCTGCTGGTTTTCTGTGTCGAGTTCAAAAGACCTCGGCCTTCAGGCCCGTAACTTCGCGCACACGTCGGGCGATGGCTGACAGCGTCCGCAATGGCAGATGACCACATTCGGAATGCGGTGTCGGGCGCGTCGCCGAGTAAATCTGCACCAGCGGGATTTGCGCCCCCGCTTCCCTCAGCTCGCGCAATCGCTGCACGTATTGTTCGATCTCCTCGACCGGCGGCTCCTCGCCTTTCAGCAGCGGAAACAGGCTTTGGATAATCACCGGACGCTGCCGGCCCACAAACAGGATGTTCGCCAGTATCTTGTCCAACGAACAACCGGGACGGTTCACTCTGTCCATGTAAGCCTGTGTGCCGGCATCGAGCTTGGCCCAGATTTCGTCCCGTTGTGTGAAGAATTTTAGCCAGTGCTGCACTTCGGGCAAATCCAGCCCGATTGCATTCGTGATGAGCACGATTTTGAAAAAGGGAAACTTGCCCACCGCGCGCACGTGCATCACCGCGAGGACTGCCGCAACAAAGTTCGGACAAAGCGTCGGCTCGCCGTCGCCACTGAGGGTGACATGGCGGAGTTCGAGAAGCTCCACCGGCGCGCCACGATAGCACGGAACATCGCGCAGCAGGCCGGCGTGCGCCAAAGCGAGTGTCTGTCGCAGCTCCTCGGCCATGACGTCGGCGTCCAGTTTTTCCTCCGACGCCGGCAGACTGCGGTTCACTTCGCAATAGCCACAGTCGAAGTTGCACCGCTTGTCCGGATTCATGTTCACGCCAATGGACAGCCCCCGCGCGCGTGGCGACACGACCACGTAAACGAAGCGGTTGTTGAGGAATTCGCGGGGGCAGCCGAATGCTGTCTCCGGCGAGCAACTCCGCCGCGAAGACGACGTTCGCGGGAGGAGAGGTTTGGCAAGATTGGTGGTCATAGAAACCGGCTTGGCCGGCGGGCTTTAGTTGGCAACGAATTCACGTTCTTGTTCGCGCACGACCAACACCGGGCAGGGCGCAAGCCGCACGATATTTTCCGCCACGCTCCCCAGAAAGACATGTTTCAGTCCGGTGCGGCCATGCGTCGAAAGGAGGATCAGGTCCGACTCCAACTCACGGGCCGCAGCCACGATCTCCTGTACCGGCGGACCCGAGCGCACAACGGTCTTGACGGGAACGGATTCATCGACTTCCTCCAGGACCAGTTTGGCCAGTTGTTGCCCGCCGGATTCGCGCAGTTCCTTTTCCGCGCGCGCGAAGTCGTATCCACCGGAGAACTCTCCGCCCGGAAGGTAGTTCGATTGCACCACATGCACCAGCGTGAGCGTGGCGTTGAACTGCCTGGCGAAAGGAATGGCATATTGCAACGCCTTCTTGGAGCAGGCGGAAAAATCGATTGGCACGAGAATGTTCTTCAACTTGAACGGGGCTTTCTCTTCGGCGCCGAAACGCTCGCTGCGTTCAAGCAACAAATCATCGGCAGGGCCGCTTTCCACAAGCACGTTTCCGGATCTTTTGGCAGGTTTGATTTTCATAAGTTCCCCTTTGGCTTTGAGGGTTGGGTTTTTCTGTCAAACAAAATCACGTTCCTGCTGCCGCATGATCAGCACCGGGCACGGCGCGTGGCGGACGACCTTTTCGGCCGTGCTTCCCAACAAGGTATGGTCGAGCCCGGTATAGCCGTGCGTGGCGAGGAGGATGAGATCCGCGTCGAGTTCTTTCGCGGCCTTCACGATTTCGTCGAAAGCTTTTCCACTCCGGACCGTCGTCTGGCACCCGCTCAATGCTTCTGCCTGTCGTCTGCGCAGAGTCTCGAGCTGACTCCGGCATCGTTTCAGCAAGTATTCGTTGGGACCGACTCCGTGAACTTCGCCATAGCCGTAGTCGGCAGACCATGGGATTGGCTCCACCACGTGCAACAACGTGATCGCCGCGCCGAACTTCCGGGCGAACGCTTGCGCATAGGCCAGAGCTTTCTTTGACGGACTGGAAAAATCCACGGGCACCAGGATCGATTTCAATTTCAGCGGAGCCGGCGCCGGAATTTCCGCTGCATGATTTCGGGCGGCACCGGACAGCCGCACCACTTTCAGCGCCCGCGCTCGTTTGCCGTTTACCTTTGGAGTTCTTGTTTTCATACGCCGAATCGGTTCCCGGTTTTCTGAAAGCAATCTCGCGGAGATTAGAAATCCGCACCACACCACCTTTGGTATTAAGTGGACATTTCTTGGCGGGTGCCGAAGCAATCGAGAGGGCCGAGGAGGGCAGACGAAGACTCCGTATTTGATAGCCAATTTTGGATAGAGAACAGCAAGAAATGGTGAGTAGCGGGTGAATCACAAGGCCATGCTCTGTCGCGTTGTTGCGAGTTTTGTGATGCAGACAATGTCAGAGACAATTGCGATTGGTTCCGCAGGCGCGGAGCCCGCCTCGGCGCTGTTGCCGGCCCTTGAACTGGCCGGCGCAGCCGAGGAGCAGATGAAGTGTTTTCATTGCGGGACGCTCTGCCGCGCAGCCGTTCTTTCGAAGAGCGAAAAGGCGTTTTGCTGCCAGGGCTGCCTGACGGTTTTTGAGATCCTGACGGAGAACGGGCTGGGCGATTTTTACAAACTGGGCCAGTCGGCCGGCGTGCGGGTGAAATCTGCGATGAAAGAGGATCTATTCGCCTACCTGGATGAGGCGGTGGTGCGGGAGCGACTGGTGGACTTTGCCGACGAGCACATCACCCGTGTGACCTTCCGCCTTCCGGCGATCCACTGCATCGCGTGCGTCTGGTTGTTGGAGAACTTGTTTCGTCTCAAACCGGGCATCGGCCAGTCGCAAGTCAACTTTCCAAGGAGAGAGGCCTCGATCACGTTTGAAAACGTGAAGGTGAAGCTGAGCGAGATCGCCGCGCTGTTGGCTTCGCTTGGTTATGAGCCCGAGCTGAAGTTTTCCGACCTGGAAATCAGAGCGAAGAATCCGGCGAGCCGGCGTCTGTGGTTGCAGCTCGGCGTCGCCGGATTCGCGTTCGGAAACACGATGCTCTTCAGCATCGCACATTACCTGGGTCTCGACAGCTTTAGCGGTCCCACATTCCAAAAACTGGTCGGCGTCATCAGCCTCCTCCTCGCCCTTCCTGTCGTCGCTTACAGCGCGTCGGATTACTGGCGGTCTGCGTGGATCAGCCTTCGAGGACGGTTGCTCAACATTGACGTGCCCATCGCCGCCGGCATCGCGGCGTTGTTTGCGCAGAGCACCTATGAAGTAGTGACGGGTCGGGGCGCCGGTTATTTCGATTCGCTCGCCGGACTACTGTTCTTCCTGCTCTGCGGAAAACTGTTTCAGCAAAAGACCTTTGATCGGCTCGCCTTCGACCGGGATTACAAATCGTTCTTCCCGCTGTCGGTGACGCGAAGGACAGAGTGCGAAACTCCGAGCGAGGAACGCGTCTCTCTTGTTCAACTCCAGGTCGGCGACCACCTGGTTATTCGCAACGGCGAGTTGATTGCCGCCGATGCGCGGCTCGTAGAGGGACCGGCCGTCATTGACTACAGCTTTGTCACCGGCGAGTCGGAGCCGGTTGAAAAGAAGGCGGGCGATTATCTCTACGCGGGTGGACGGCAAATCGGGGGCGCCATCGAAGTCGAAATGACGAAACCGGTGTCGCAGGGATACCTCACATCGCTGTGGAACCAGGACGCCTTTCGCAAAGAAAAGGGCGGGTTGCTGAATACGCTCACCAATCACTACAGCCGGCGCTTCACGAAAATCGTTATCGGCATCGCGGCGGGAGCGGCGGCGTTCTGGGCGTTCGTGAATCCAGCGCTGTCGCTGAAGGCCTTTACGTCGGTGCTGATTGTGGCGTGTCCGTGTGCGCTGGCTCTGGCGGCGCCCTTCGCGTTGGGGACGGCGCAGCGAGTCCTCGCGCGGCGGAATGTATTTCTCAAAAACCCGTACGTGCTGGAAACGCTGGCGCGGGTGGATGCGGTGGTATTCGACAAGACCGGCACGCTGACGGCGGCGGGCGCCGGATCGGTGGTGTTTCACGGTGCTGCGCTCAACGAAACGGAGGAGCGGTGGCTTTATTCCATGACGCGGCATTCGACGCATCCCTACGCGGCGCGCATCGGCGAAGCCAGCGCGCGCGACCGATTTCCCGAACCCGTGCGCACCTTTGTGGAAACGGCCGGTTGCGGCATGGAAGGCAACGTCGCGGGGAACGAAATATGGATGGGGTCGGCCGCGTGGTTGGAGTCGCGGGGTATCCGGACCGCGGCTCACGGAGCCACGCCCCCGGGCAGCGTCGTCCATGTGGCAATCAACGGCCATCATCGCGGATGTTACGTCCTCGGGAGTGCGTTGCGGCGGGAAACGGACCAGTTGATCAGCAAACTGTCGGCGAACCATGAACTGGCGCTCCTGAGCGGCGACAATGAGAAGGAACGCGAACGCTTCGCCGCCTTGTTCGGCCGGTCTGCCCGCTTGCTCTTCAAGCAATCTCCTCTCGACAAACTTGGTTTCATCCAGCGGCTCCAGCAGGGCGGCCAGACCGTGATGATGGTTGGTGATGGCCTTAACGACGCCGGGGCGCTCAAGCAAAGCGACGTGGGGGTGGCGGTGGTCGAAGACATCAGCGCCTTTTCCCCAGCCAGCGATGCGATTATGGCGGCCGGCATGGTGCCGTGCCTGCATGAAGTGCTGAGTTTCTCGAAAGCGGCCGTCCGCATCGTTCGGCTGAGCTTCCTGATTTCAACGGTGTACAACGTGGTCGGTGTCAGCATTGCCGCGCGCGGGTTGTTGTCGCCAGTGGTCTGCGCAATCCTGATGCCGCTCAGTTCAGTGACGGTCGTCGGATTTGCGTGCGGATTGACGACGTGGCTTGGGCGGAGTGCGTTGCCCCCTCACCCTGCCATCTCCCCCGATCGGGGAGAGGGTGCCCGACTTGTTCGCCGTAGCGTTGGCGAAGGCGGAAGGGCGGGTGAGGAAGACAGCGTGCATGCCAGCGACGGCTCTGAGGCAATTTCAGGGCAGAACTTTGCAGCGGAGGTAAAGCCATGAGCGTCATTTTTCTCCTGATACCGTTAAGCATCCTGATCGCCGCGTGTTTCCTCGTGGGCTTCATCTGGGCCGTGCGCTCAGGACAATACGAGGACACCTGCACGCCGTCCATGCGCCTGCTGCTGGACGACCCCGCACCCAAGCCGGAGACCGACAACACTTTTCCGACCAACGAACCTGAAAATCGAAAATGAACGTAGAAACATTCAAATACGATAACCGGATCGTCCGCGCCTTCGCGATCGCCACCGTCGTCTGGGGCATCGTTGGGATGAGCGCAGGACTGCTCGCTGCCATTCAACTGTTCTGGCCCGAGGCCAACTTGAGCCTCCAATACGTCACCTTCGGGCGGCTGCGGCCATTGCACACGAACGCCGTGATCTTCGCCTTCGTGGGCAACGGCATGTTCACCGGGATTTATTACTCGCTGCAGCGCCTCTGCAAAGCGCGCATGTTCAGCGACAAGTTGAGCTGGCTGAACTTCTGGGGCTGGAACGCCATCATCGTCGCCGCCGCGATCACGCTCCCGCTCGGCCTCACGTCCAGCAAGGAATACGCGGAGCTGGAATGGCCGATCGACATCGCCATCGCGGTGGTTTGGGTGGCCTTTACCGTCAATCTCATCGGAACCATCCTGAAGCGCCGCGAAAAGCACCTGTATGTGGCAATCTGGTTTTACATCGCCACCGCGCTGACGGTGGCACTGTTGCATGTGGTCAACTCGCTGGCCATTCCTGCAGGCGCGTTCAAGAGCTACTCGATCTACGCCGGCGTCCAGGACGCGCTGGTGCAGTGGTGGTACGGACACAACGCCGTCGCTTTCTTCCTCACCACTCCGTATCTCGGTCTGATGTATTACTTCCTGCCGAAAGCGGCGAACCGGCCGGTGTTTTCGTATCGGCTGTCGATCATCCACTTCTGGGCGTTGATCTTCATTTACATCTGGGCCGGGCCGCACCACCTCCTATATACGGCTTTGCCGGATTGGGCGCAGTCGCTCGGCATGGTGTTTTCGCTGATGCTCATCGCGCCGTCATGGGGCGGCATGTTGAACGGCCTGCTCACGTTGCGCGGCGCGTGGGACAAGGTCCGCCAGGACCCGATGCTGAAGTTCATGGTCGTGGCGGTGACAGCCTACGGCATGGCCACGCTCGAAGGGCCGATGCTCGCCATCAAGAGCGTCAATTCACTCTCGCACTACACCGATTGGACGATCGCCCACGTCCACACGGGCGCGCTCGGCTGGAACGGGTTTCTCACCTTCAGCATGCTTTACTGGCTCTTCCCGCGGTTGTACAACACGAAGCTCTGGTCGGTGAAGCTGGCCAACTGGCATTTCTGGATCGGGCTTCTCGGAATGATGTTCTATGTGGTCCCAATGTACGCCAGCGGCATCACGCAAGGCCTGATGTGGAAACAATTCAACGCGGATGGATTCATGCAGTATCCGAACTTTCTCGAAACGGTGCTGCAACTCATCCCGATGTATCGTCTCCGCGCGATTGGCGGATCGCTCTACATCATCGGCGTTTTCCTGATGGCGTTCAATCTGTGGAAGACCGCGAAGAGCGGTCAGTTCGCGCCGGACTCCGAAGTGCAGGCGCCGCCGCTCAGTGCGCAGCCGAAGCACGAGGAAAAAGGTCCGTGGGGCCATCGTGCTCTTGAAGCGAAGCCCGTTCTGCTGAGCGCGCTTGCGTTTGTTGCCGTCGTCATCGGCGGACTGATAGAGATTGTTCCCATGTATCTCATCAAACAGAACGTGCCGACCATCGCCAGCGTGAAGCCTTACACCCCGCTGGAAGTGCTCGGCCGGGACATTTACATCCGCGAAGGCTGCGTGGGCTGTCACTCCCAGATGGTGCGGCCGTTTCGCTCCGAAACCGAGCGTTACGGCGAATACTCCAAGGCCGGCGAATACGTCTTCGATCATCCGTTCCTCTGGGGATCGAAGCGGACCGGGCCGGATCTTCATCGCGTCGGCGGCAAGTATCCGGACGCCTGGCATTACAACCACATGGAAGATCCGGGGTCCACATCGCCGGGATCGATCATGCCGAAGTATCCGTGGCTGTTGTCGCAGAAGCTCGACACCTCGCCGTTGCCCGCGCGCATCGCGGCGCTGCGCAAGGTGGGCGTGACTTATCCAGAAGGTTATGAATCGAAGGCGCTGGACGAATTGAAACTGCAGGCGTCAAAGGTGGTCACCAACTTGCAAGTGGGTTCGATCAAGGCCGATTCCGACAAGGAGATCATCGCGTTGATTGCTTATTTGCAGCGGCTAGGCGCGGACATCAAGGCGGCAGCGTCCGCGCCGGCTCCCGCGCCCGCACCGGCTCAGAAGACGGCGCAGGTCACCACACCCAACCCAGTCATCAATTGAACTGAATATGATCCAGAACGTACTTGAAGACATTGGAGGCATCGGGATCTACGGAGTGATCTCGATCTGCCTGTTCTTTCTCGTCTTTTCCGGAGCGCTATTGTGGGCGTTCCGGCTCAAGACACCCTTTCTGAAATCGATGTCCACACTGCCTCTGGAGGACGGCGAATTGCCTTGTGCCGAGAAAGGAGAACGCCGCCATGAATGATCCGAAGGATTCTCTGTTGCTCGACCACGAAGCCGACGGCATCAAGGAACTCGACAACCTGCTCCCGCGCTGGTGGGTGTGGCTGTTCTACCTGACTACCGCCTTCGCCGTCGTTTACATGCTTTACTACCATGTATTGAAAGTGGGCGACCTGCAGGCCGCTGAATACGAAAAGGAGTGGAAGAAAGGCGAAGAGATCAAAAGCGCGGCCATCGCGAAGTTCGAGTCCGTGCTCGGCACGTTGGAGCCGTCGAAGGACCCAGCCCTGCTGGCGAAAGGCCAGCAGACCTTCCTGACGCTATGCGCGCCCTGTCATCGGCCGGACGGCGGCGGCCTCGTGGGGCCGAACTTGTGCGACGATTACTGGATTCACGGTTCGAATTACCTGGACAACCTCAAGGTCATCATCAACGGCGTGCCCGAGAAGGGCATGTTGACCTGGCGCGGCTTCCTGAAGCCGAGCGAAATCCAGGCGGTGGCCAGCTACATTTACACACTGCGTGGCACGCAGCCGCCGAACCCCAAGCCGCGTGAAGACCAGGCCGGACCGGAAAAGCCGAATATCTATGAGTGAAAGTGAAAGCCCCAACTTCCAAGCATCAAGCTCCAGATAACCACCAAATCTCAATCTCCAAGCGAGAGAACGTGGAGGCCGCTTTTGGTTTGAGAATTGGTGTTTGGGACTTCTCTGGAGCTTGGAGCTTGGTGTTTGGTTTTTGTCGTTTGTTTATCCCGTGAACGCCCACTCGACAAAGAAACCCGCAGACAACGTTCCCGACCCGCACTCCACCGCCCAGCAGGTCGACTGGGGCGACTTCCGCGATCATTTGGCGACTGCGGACAAGGATGGCCATCGCCGCTGGATTTATCCCAAGAAGGTCAACGGCCGTTGGTTCCGCTGGCGCACCTATATGAGCTGGATGCTCCTGGCCATCATGTTCGCGGGGCCGTTCGTTCGTATCAACGGCAACCCGCTCCTTCTGGTCAACGTCGTCGAGCGGCGCTTTTCCATTTTGGGTCAAATCTTTTGGCCGCAGGATTCGGTGATCTTCGCCGTGGCAATGCTGGTCTTCCTTACGAGCATCATCATTTTCACGACCGCCTTCGGGCGTCTCTGGTGCGGTTGGACGTGTCCCCAGACTGTGCTGATGGAAATGGTCTTTCGGAAGATTGAGTATTTCATCGAGGGCGACGCCCACCAGCAGCGCGCGCTCGACGACGCTCCCTGGAGCGCGAAGAAAGCGGTGAAGAAGTTCACCAAACACACCCTCTTCTTCTCGCTCTCGTTCGTCATCGGCAACACCCTCCTGAGCTACATCATCGGGAGCGAACAACTGATCCAGATCATCACCGATGACCCGCGGAACCACCTCGTCGGTTTGTCCTTCATGCTTCTCTTTACGCTGGTGTTCTACGCGATCTTCGCACGGTTCCGGGAGCAGGCTTGCACGTTCATCTGTCCCTACGGTCGCTTTCAATCGACGATGATCGACGAGAACACAATGGTCGTCGCCTACGACCACAAACGCGGCGAGAAACGCGGACCGTTGCACCGCAATCAAACACTGGAGCAACGCCAGTCGTCCGGCCTCGGCGACTGCGTCAACTGCCACCAATGCGTCGTCGTCTGCCCGACAGGCATCGACATCCGCAACGGCACCCAAATGGAATGCGTCAACTGCACGGCCTGCATCGACGCCTGCGATGCCGTCATGGACAAGGTCGGCCGTCCGCGCGGCCTGATCCGCTTTGCGTCGCATAACAACATCGAGCGGGGCGAACGGCAGCGGTTCACGTCGCGTATGATGGGCTACACCGCTGTGCTGGCGGCGCTGATTTCGGTGTTCCTTTTTCTGCTCTTCACCCGAACGGATGTCGAAACGACGCTCCTGCGCGCACCGGGCGCCCTCTTCATGAAAACCGCCGACGGCAACATCGAAAATCTCTACACCCTCAAGCTGGCCAACAAAACGTCTCGCGATATTCCGGTGCAACTGAAGCTCGAAAACGTTGAGGGCAAGCTGCAGGTGATGGGAGGACGGGACCTGGTTGTGCCGAAGGAAAAACTCGCCGAAACTTCGGTGCTGATTGAAATCGCCCCCAACGTTCTGCGAAATCGAAACACCAAACTGAAGGTGGGCGTTTACTCAAACGGCAAGCTGCTCGAAACAGTCAACACGGTTTTCGTCGGCCCGCGCGATGGTTCCGTTGGAAAATAGGAAAGCCATGAACCAGACAATCAAGTCGCCCAATCCCTGGCCCATCGCGATCATCGCGTTTTTCGTGATCGCCATCACGGGCATCGTTGCGTTCGTCGTCTTCGCGACGAGGAACAAGATGGAGCTTGTCCGCCACGATTACTACGACGAAGAGATCCGCTATCAGCAACAGCTCGACCGCTTGAGCCGTACGCGCCCGCTCAACGCCCAGGTGACCGTCGCCTACAATCCCGCTCGGCGCCAGATCCGAATCAAACTACCCTCCGAACACGCTCAGCGGCCCACATCCGGGCGAATCCATTTTTACCGACCGTCGGACGCGAGCCTCGACCGGGACTTCGAACTAGCGGTCAACGCCGACGGCGTTCAGGACGTGGACACGAAAAAACTCCGCGCCGGCCTTTGGAAAGTCCGGGTCTATTGGAAAGTGGACAACGAAGAGTATTTCTTCGATCAATCGGTCGTCGTTGGCCCTTCGTAATCATTCGTCGCCATGGAACTCTGGACCGCATTCATTCTCGGCCTTGTGGGCAGTCTGCACTGCGCGGCCATGTGCGGTCCGCTGGCACTGGCGCTGCCGGTCGGCGGTACGAACCGATGCGCCTATCTCTTGGGGCGCTCCGCGTACAACCTGGGCCGCCTCATCGCCTATGCTGCTCTTGGCGCGTTGTTCGGTCTGCTCGGCCAGTCTCTCGCGGTCGCCGGATTGCAACGGTGGGTCTCGCTGGGTGCAGGCGCCGCCATTCTGGTTGCCCTGGCAGCTTCTTCGCGATTTGCGCTAAAGGTTCCCGTTTACAATGCTGTCGGCTGGTTGAAGTCGGGGGTGGCGAGGTTGATGAAACGCGGAACGATCGGTTCGCTCCTGATGTTTGGGGCGTTGAACGGCTTGCTGCCCTGCGGACTCGTTTACGTGGCCTGCGCCGGGGCCGTCGCCACGGGCGGCTTTGCATCGGGCCTGGGCTACATGATCGCATTCGGACTCGGGACCGTGCCAATGATGTTCGGACTCAGTTTGATGGGAGTGAAGCTCAGGTTTGTCATCGGCTCCGGATTTCAAAGATTGATCCCGATAAGTGTCGCCGCGCTGGGAGTTCTGCTGGTCATCCGCGGTCTCGGACTGGGCATCCCGTATCTCAGTCCGGACATCTCAGGCAGCCGCGGTCATTGTTCTGCTGTCCATCCGGCTGAGGGTCCTCCCCACACAGCGCATCAGCACCTTGAACCTCCGCTCTGAAAACATTCCGGTCGAGGCCTGGTCATTTAGGTTCACCCGGTTCACGGCGCTTTCCCTGCATTGCCAAATCCTGCCCGCATTTTGCGCGGAAAGAAGTGCGCCCTCGGTTCTGGTAACCGCACTCTCCACCCCAGGCAACAGAGGGGCCGTAATCAACAAAATAGGAGAAGCGCCAAGTGGACTTTCGGAGGGATTATTTAGAATTAGAAGAATCACTATGACAACTAAGGCGGCTACGCAGTGTAGCGTATCCAACAGACTGCTTCGTAGCCTCCTCGGGACTTACGCGCGGTCACCGATCTCGATCAGATGCTTTCTGGCGCCTTGCAACCGTTTAATGACCACCTCGGCTGCCCGCTTCATCAGTTCGTAGCCCAAATGGTGGTCCTCCTCGCATCGTTGACGAAGGGGCGTGCCGTAGAAAAATATGGCCTTGACCGGCGATACCGCTCGCGCGTCGAAATGCCAGGCAACTCACGGAGCCGACCGTCGGATGCCAACGCCAGCGTCGCCTGCAACTCGGCCGCCATGACGTCCACACCCAGCGACTGCTCGCCTGCGGGCAGGCTGCGATTCACTTCGCAGTACGGACAATCACAGTTGCAATGCTTGTCCGGGTTCATGTTCACGCCGATGGACAAACCACGCGCGCGCGGCGAGATCACCAGGTAAAGGAAGCGATTGTTCAAAAACTCCCGCGGACAGCCGAAGGCGGTGGTAAAGGCCCAGGTTTGGACGGGCTTCGGCGGGGGTGAAGGACCGATCCTCTCGGCCATTGAGACCGGCTTCGACTCGTCCGGCGAGGGCGCAAGCAGTTTTTGCATGAGGTATTTAGGCTACCTGCGCGCGAAAGACTCCACTTGACTTGGCAACTCCTTTGCGTTTTTTGCCAGGTCTTGGGGTTGAGCGCAGTCCTCATTGCCGCGGAATCAGCAGAGCCGAAGCCGGCTCGATCTCCCGACGCAGCAGCAAATCAAACCCGTCTTCACCAAGAAACGTCCGGCCTGTCACCTCTGCGTCCTTTTCGGGTACTTATACGGTGATATGATCA
>WNFU01008780.1_pt1 | contig 12563 bp, 8 predicted proteins | sample 5400121 | NCBI WGS metagenome assembly WNFU01 (sample SAMN13153360, study PRJNA577476) | soil metagenome | isolation source: 100 cm soil or saprolite under grassland replicate 1 | place: USA:California | collected 2016-06-15 | reverse complement strand
GCCTATGCTCGGGAAGAAGATCGCAAACGTGCGATCGCAGAGGGCTACCAGATGCACGTAGCCAAACCGGCTAGTTCGGCAGATTTAGTCGCCGCCGTAGCTGCCCTCGCTAGACCTGTCCCCTAAACGTGAGCTAATGACCTCACCCTAAAACTCTGTGGTCTAACTTATTGGAAGAATTGGTGGACCCGAGGGGAATGAACCCCTGACCTCATGACTGCCAGTCCTAAATAGGCTATTTCTCCTAGTTGCCCTCCGTTCCGATCAGGGCTGATTCCTTAACATTTCCACCTCATCTATAATGGCTCCGTGTGTCTGTGTAAGGTGTGTGTTCGGGTGAGTTGGCACACAATGGCAACACAGGCATATCATTCCAACCGCTTTCAACTTTTACTCCACCTTTTGATCAGGCAAAGCCGCTAATGGCTCGAAAGACGCGACGCAACGACAGGCAGCCCTCGTAAGAAGGCATTTCAAGCCTGCCCTTGAAACCGCCAAGTTGCCAGCTGACGCTCACTCTAGCCTCCGCCATAAGTGCGCCAGTTTGTTACTTCAAGCTGGGACGCATCCCAAGGTCGTGGCTGAAAGACTTGGCCACAGTTCCACTATGCTCACGCTTGATGTTTACTCTCACGTTGCTCCGGGTATGCAGTCAGAAGCAACTGCCTGCATCGAGAGAATGCTGTACGGCTGACACCTTTTCAAGAGCTGGCACACTAGAGGCACACAAAACAAGAAAGAGCGTCCAATTGCGACGCCCTAACTTATTGATTCTGAATGGTGCACCCGGCATGATTCGAACATGCGACCCCCTGATTCGTAGTCAGGTACTCTATCCAACTGAGCTACGGGTGCCTTTTTCGTAAATAGTAAAGGGTAAATCGTGAATAGTAAAACGCGGCAGAGTTTCATGTTGCAGCGTTCGAGGTTAAAGTCAGGTATCGAAACTGAATGACTGCTGATTTGGGGACTCGCCCGTAAAATTTTGGCCTGAGATGTTATGAGTTCTTAAGCTGGCTCAGGTTTCTATAGCAGACGGCAACTTGGGGCTAATATAATTTTCCGCCAGAGTCTTACCGTGAGTAGTAGCCGGGCTTGGTGCGAACAAGAAGTTCCGGTTGATCGACTTCAATCTTTATTGCATGCCACTTACCATCGCGCGCACGATCGCCGCGAGCCTGGTAAGCCACTGTGTAAAGCGCCCGCAATTCTGCGGCGACCTCCGCATACAATCGCGACATTTGATCGAGGCTGCGAATGTCGTTGAGCCGTCCGCCGGTTCGATCGGCAAGACTTTGCAAACGTGTGCGCGCTGCACTGTAGATTCCCGTAATCACAGGATCGCGTAAAGGCAGTCGCTTGGGATCGCCTGATGGCAAGGCCAGTGGATAAATCGAAACGCCTTGTCTATCGGCGGCGGTAAGAATCGCGTTCAGCGTGCCGCTCGCTTTCGCATCAATCGCAGCTATCGCCTCTTCATCTGTTTGCACTTTGGCGAGTGAGGCGCGATCGGAGTTACGCATTTGCGTGTCGAGTCCGTCAGTCATAACAACAATCGCCTTCCGTCGCCTGGGGCCTTCCTTGTCCAGTTCATTCAAAGCATATTTCAGCGCATCATAGAAATGTGTTTCGCCTGCGCCTTCGGCGATTTGAATTGCGTAGGCCGTCTTTTCTCGGTCTGTCGAAAAGCCGGCCAAACTTTTCACTTTAGCGTTGAATTGAATTACAGCAACCCGATCCTCCGGCGCCAGTGCATCGAGAAATCGCCAGGCCGCCTGCTTAAACTGCTGACGAAAATTTACGGTCGATCCGGACGTGTCTAACAAGAGTACCAGGCTAAACGGTGCGTAAGTCGGTTCAAAGTGAAGGATAGACTGCCTGACGCCATCTTCATAAACAGTGAAGTTGTTTTGCGAAAGCGAAGTAATAGCACGGCCTCGCGGATCGACGACCCCAACGTTCAATTGCACCAGCGATGTTTCTGTGCGCACAACTTCGTCCGGCTCCTGCCCATTTGCCATTTGGGTTGAGCCGCAAAGCAGTAGCAAAGGCAAAATGAAACTTACGAGCAGATAACGCTGTAGCCTCGCTGTTTTACGATAATATGATTGCTTCATCTGGAAAATGGCTTTGTCCTTTTGTGCTCAAACCGCGGGCGAGCCGTGTGGCTGTTCCTGCGAGATCGACTGCTCGACCCGTCGCTACCACTTCCGGTTCTGATTTCACTGAGTATCCGGGCAAGCAAGATTTTTTGCAATTGGGCGAGACTATATATACGTGGCGAAATCTTCAGAAATCATGATGGCTTTCCTACAATCTCAACGAATCCGCCTGCCACTTTCGGACGCGCCAAGCTGCGTTTGAGTTGCTTGCGGAAGTGACGGACAGACGGCTCTTCGCGGATCTCTGCGAATTCTTTTCGGCCTTTGCGATGTAGTCTTGACCGCAAACAACGCAGAGGTCTCGCAAAAAACCGCAGAACCATTGATCGTTTCTGCAGGCCGCAGCACTTGCTTCGATGGCGGCTCTTGTCGACGGGAGTCCTCACTATGTACAAACCAAACTTCTGCGCGGAATGCGGTGCGAAGCTACTTCGGTTACGCTGGCATCTCTGGACGAGCCGCCGATTTTGTAACGGTTGTGCGCGTCGTTTGCGGACGGCACGTTTCATTCCGGCGTTGTTGGCGACGCTGGCGCTAATCACCGCCGGTTTCGTAGCTGGCCGAGCGCGCCGCCCTGCCCCTCCACCGCTCGTCATTAATAGACGAGTCGATTCTCCTCTCGACGATGGAGAAACGGGCAGGTCAACGTTTCGAGCGGCCACAACCGAATCTGGACCAAATCCAAACGAAGCTCAAACGCTTTCACCTGCTACAGTCGAGGAAGTGGTCTATCTTTGTGGCGCTCGCACAAAAAAAGGCACGCCCTGTTCACGACGCGTGCACGCGCCAGTGCGATGCTGGCAGCATAAAGGGATGCCGGCAATGTTGCCGCAGGAAAAATTGTTGGTGAAAGATTAGTCCATCCCTTATTGGTAGTCGGTTTGCGAAAACCCTTAAGTATTGCCATCCGGTCGCTAACGCTCGCGGTTGTTTGGGTGTGTCGACGTTGAAAATTCTGAGTTATCACAAGTCTTTCTCAAACTGACCGCGCCCCGCCTTTTCAAATTAGCCAACCGGGCGGCCCAGCCGCTAAACTAACCTTAGACTGCGTTTCAAAAAACTCCCATATGAACCTGACGACGAACCCCTTGATTAGCGTGGTAATGCCGGTACACAACACGCTCCCATTTCTTAACGAGAGCATCAAAAGTATTCTCGAACAGACATTCAGCGACTTTGAGTTTGTGATTCTCGACGATGCTTCGACGGACGGCTCGGTCAAATTATTGCGTGAATGGGCAGGACGCGATCAGCGAATACATCTGCACGAAAGCAAGAAGCGGCTCGGCCTCGCGCGCAGCTCAAACGCAGTTGTAACAAAGGCGTGCGCTCCGATAGTGGCCCGTATGGATGCCGACGATGTAGCGCATCCTGATCGGCTTAGGCGGCAGTGGAATATCTTCGAGAGCCATCCGGATATTGCTGTGGTTGGCACACTCTGCAACGGAATTGACGCCTCCGGTAGCGAAGTTCGTCCCCGCGACCGCTGGAGGCTGGTGCGCTGTTCCATGTACATTCCCTTTCCACACGGCTCCGCTATGTTTCGTCGTGAAGTGTTTGACCGAGTTGGCGGTTACGATGAAGCTTCAGCCGGCGGTGAGGATCAGGACCTTTTCCTGCGAATGGCGGCTTGCGGCCGCGTGGTGACGCTTCCCGACCTTCTCTACAGCTACCGTTATCACTCAGGCAACGCCACGCTCTTTAATGGTGAACGAGCAGTCGCCGAAGACGCTTCTCAAAACGGCAATGCTCTGGCGGCATTTTATATGCTGGGCGCAATGCGACTCTGGGCGGGTGACCCACCAATGTTGCTCGAGTCCATGTTCAAGAAAAAATCCCTCGAGTGGAATCCCAAAACATTCATGATTCTGGTTTCAGCGATCTGGGGTCATCTTAGCCCGCCCACTCTTAGAGTTTTTCTGCGTTCATCAATTCGTGCCCGCGATCTTCTTGCAAGCGTGCGAGTAAAAGACGGGAGAGCCTACGAATGGCGATTAGACTAGTCGTCGTCGGCTTGGGAACACGCGGGCAGTATTGGGTCCGCGAAGTTCAAACAGCTCCAGCTTATGAGTTAGTTGCCTGCGTGGATATCGACCCATCAACACTCAAACAAGCCTCTCGCAAATTGTCAATTTCACCCGGGCAATGCCTCACCGATATGTGTGAAGCTCTGGACCGGAACAGGTGCGACGCTGTCATTGTTGCCACGTCGGCCGAGAGCCATGTCCAGCCTTGCGAGTTAGCACTCACGCGTGGTTTGGCCGTCCTGGTGGAGAAGCCTTTCACGCTCTGCCTGCGCGACGCAGTTAAGCTGGTCTCTCTGTCCGAACAAAAAGGCGCGCCTCTCATTGTTGGGCAAAATTATCGTTACCTGCGCTCGTTTCGCACTGCGCGCCGGCTCATCAACCAGGGCGCGCTTGGGCGGGTAGGAATGATCGTCTGCCAGTATTACCGCGTGCCGCAGGAGATGGCTGCATCGCTGGCCCGCCTCAACAACAGCGCTCTGTGGGGAGCCGGCATTCATCACCTTGATGCTCTTCGCTATATGTTGCAGAAGCCCGTCACCCGCGTGCTGGCCGAAGCATTTACGTTGCCCTGGGGAAAGCTGCCAAACGGCGGATCGTTGCAGATGATGCTTTCCTTCGAAAATGAGATTCGGGCACTCTATTCGGCAACCTACGAGTCGACTGGCCACGAATTTTTCGAACGCGGTCAGGAGTTTTATGTTCGCTTCGTTGGAGAGCGGGCAACGCTCCACGTCTTTCAGCGGTGGCTCATGCTCTGCGAAAGAGGAAAGTTGCCGCGACCGGTGAGACGCGGACCAAGGAAGGTTACAGAAGAAAGAATTCTTCTCAACCAACTCGAGCGCGCGCTGGTTACTGGGGAAGAGGCTGATTCAAGCGGACGAGATAATTTGCAAACAATGGCTGTGGTTGAAGCATGTCTGCGATCCGCCGCCAGCCAATCCTGGATTAATCCGCAGGAATTACTCGATGAGTACCGGTAGCGGTTCAACCATATTAGCGATCGGCATTGATGCTGCTGAAGCGACGCTTGTGAGGCAACTCATCGATCAGAATGAGCTGCCTGCCCTTCGCTCGTTGTTGAAGGATGGGCAATGGTTGCGCGTGCAATCGCCCGCGCGCATAGGCAGTGGCGCCGTCTGGCCAACCTTCATGACCGGCGAAGATCCCACTGCACATGGGGTCTACAGCGAATGGAGCTGGCAACCGGAAGCGATGAATTTGATCCGTTATCACGGCGGCCACCTTTCGCCTTTTTGGAAGCAACTTGCTCAACGAGACATTCCGATCGGAATTTTCGACGTACCTTTCGCGGTGCCGGTCGGAGTAACAAACGGCTTTGAAGTTTGCGAGTGGTGGGCACACGATTCAACGGCTGCCGGTCTTCAAGGCGGGCCAAACGAAATCCTTTCGCTGGTTAAGCGATCGCCTGCGCACCCACTCTCAACCAGTCATTTCGTCAATACCACGCCGGACAGTCCATGGGATCTAAACGAATTGACGGCGGCATGCATAGAAGGTGTGCGCTTGCGCGGCACACTGGCGCAACGCCTAATCGGCAAAACAAGTCCGCGATTGGCGTTAATGGTTTTTCCGGAGATTCATCGTGTGAGCCATCAAATGTGGCATACCGTGGAGCCGCATCATTATTTTTACCGCGGCCGTATACTCAATGGAGAGCGGGCTCCGGCCCCACTCCTGAAGTACGTATATCGCGCCGTCGATGAACAGATCGGCAGGCTCATCGAGACTGCGGGTCACAGTGCGGCAGTCATGGTTTTTGCTCTACACGGCATGCGGCCGGGGATCGGATTTCCTACCTTTCTCGGTCCACTGCTATGCGAACGCAATTTTTCGCGTATCGAAAGTTGGACGTCACAATCGTGGAGCAACCGCGTCGCATCGCTGTTGGCGGCAACCAAGCGGCATATACCTGACGGAGTCAAAAAGCTCTACTACAAACTCACGCCAAAGGCGGCAACTCACAAGCTCGCCCGCCCCATCTTGTGGCCCGTGTACGATTGGAAAAATACGCGCGCATTTTCTCTGCCGACCGATCAGAACGGGTGGATTCGAATTAACCTGATTGGTCGTGAGGCGCAGGGTTGTGTCCGGCAGGAAGAGTACTACGAAACCTGCGGGCAACTGGAGAAACTGTTGTTAGGTCTGACTACCGAAGACGGCCAGTCACTGGTCCAGGATGTCATTCGAACAACGACAGATGTAGAAAGCGCGCTCAGTAATCCTCTTCCCGATATAGTCGTCCAGTGGCGCGACGCAGCCTTTGCGTCGCCGCTGAGAATTAAAGGCAGCAGAGTTCAGGCTGAGCCGGTAGGAAAGAAGTCTACCGGGCAGCACGCATCAGAGGGGTTTTGTATTTACAAAGGTGACCGGCGTTGGGATTCTGATGTCGTGCCTGCGAAGGATCTGGGCCGCTTGACTACCGCAGCTCTGCTATGACCGATCAGGCGGGGGCAAGCCCGCCTTCCCGACCAATGAGCTGATTAGAGTGAATTCTGAATCTGGATTGAAAAGCTTTCAACACAAGATTTACTGAGTCATTTAATTCGGCTCTCAGGTTGGGAAGGCGGGCTTTGCCCCCGCTTTTAAACATCACCAGCGCCGCTTACCTGATCGTCTTCACCGGCCCGGGTGGCTTGGTTGGCAATTTCACCGGCGTCTTGAGCCGCGCCAAGACTTCAGCGATGCCACGCTCGAGTTGTGGATCGCGTCCTTCAATTTCCGACTTGGGATCGTTGTCAACCTCAATGTCCGGATCCACACCGTAGCCTTCAATGATCCAGTTCCCGTTTTCATCAGTCAAACCCGAACCCGGAACGAAAATCGTTCCGCCATCGATTAGTGGTCCGCGGCTCTGGATGCCAACCACGCCACCCCATGATCGTTTACCAATCAATGGTCCTAAGCCCGCTTTTCGAAACATATAAGGAAAGATGTCGCCATCTGAAGCTGAGTTTCCATCAAGTAGGGCCACCATCGGACCAATGAATACTGCGTCGGGATACGTAGTCGCTTCATCGTCGCTGCGTGAGTAGTTCAACCCCAGCAGTTTCCGACGCAAGCGCTCGACAAGCATTCGCGAGACGTTGCCGCCGCCGTTTGCGCGCACATCAACGACCAAACCTTCTTTGCGAATCTGCGGGTAGTACCATTTGATAAACTCGCGGATGCCGTTGGCTCCCATATCAGGAATGTGTACATAGCCGACTCGTCCGCCGGTCGCTTGCTCCACCTTGCGACGGTTATGATCCACCCAGTCCAGATAGATAAGCTTTTCCTCATCCGTGACAGGACGATAGGAAACAATGCGAGCACCTTCGAGCGAAGGCCTCGTGTTAACGGTCAGACTTACCGGATTCTCAGCCTTGTTTCTAAGCAGACGATAGATATCGTCAGTGCCTTTCACTTCCTCACCGTCGATCGCCAAAACATAGTCACCGACATTTACGTTGACGCCGACTTCGGTAAGCGGCGAGCGGTAGAGTTCTTCCTCGTTTTCCCCCTGGAAGATCTTCGATACCCAATACCGTCCCGATTGCCTATCGAGTTCAAAACGCGCTCCCGGCAGGCCACTGCGCGGCCGTGGCGGAATCTGAAAGTCGCCGCCTTCAACGTAAGCGTGCTGAATAGTCAGCTCCGAAATCATTTCGCTGATGACATAATTGAGATCCGAACGATGAGCCACATACTGAAGGAGCGGCTTGTATTGTTCGCGTAAAGCGACCCAGTCGTAGCCATGCATATTCGGAACGTAGAACCAGTCGCGATAACGCCGCCAAACTTCATTGAAGATCTGCGTCCACTCCTCAGTCGGAATCCGATCGACAAAAAGTCCAGCGGTCGAAACCGGCTTCTTCGTTTTGTCTCCCTGTGGCGTCGCATCGTAAAGGTTGTAAGCCGGGCCCTGGGCCACCAGCACTTTCGAACCATCTTCAGAAAGCGTGTAGCCGCGGATGTCTTCGGCAATCGTCGACTCCTTACGATCCTTGAAGGAAAAAATCTTAAGGGTGGTAGGGCGATCTCCCGTGCGTCCGTAATAAAAGGCGGATCCAACCGCATAAACCAGATGTCCGGTCTTGGCCGACAACCCGCCGTAGTTGTCAGCGCCGACGGGAACGCGCGCAGCGCGGCGGATGATGCCGTCAAAGTCTATGGTCATGGTGGCCGGAGTTTTTGGCACGGTTTCAGACTTTGCCTCGGCGGCCTGGCCAACAGTCGAAGGAGCAGGCGCAGGCTTCTCACCTTCGGGTGTAGGCTCCTTTGCCGGCTCCTTCAGTTCTTTGTTGATATCTTTAGCCGGAGGCTTTGGCTCCTCGCTCGGCGGAGTTCCCTTTGGCTTCGGCGCCTCATCAACCTTCGTGATCGTTACCTCGTCGCTTTCAGATGGGAACGGATGTTTGACGTCTTTGCGCAACGCGATCGCATAGATGTAGGACGTGCGATTCGTCGCGTAGTTAAACTCGATTTGCGAAATCTGCGGTTGAAACTCGCGATCGGCAAGGAAATAGAGGTAGTTGCCCTGCGGGTCCCAGGCGGGACTGTAGGCATTAAACATGTCATCCGTAACTTTGCGAAGCTTGCCGTCGCCAGCGCTCCACACGTATATGGCTGAGAAGCGATTCGAATTCTCATCGAAACTAAATGAAAGATAATTTCCACGCGGCGACCAGGTGTAATCGCGAATTTGGCCATGAGGAGAATCGGCAATCTCGATCACCTTGCGATCCGCAAGCGTGACGACGTAAACCTTTCCGTCCTTATCTGAGAACGCTATGCGCTTGCCATCCGGCGACCACTCCGGTTGATAACGCATTGCGCGACCGCCACGTGTTATCTGCTCCGCGGGCTTCAAGCCGTCTTGTGCAACGATATATAACTCCTCTTCTCCACTGGCGTCGGAGATGAAAGCGATGCGGCTGCCATCCGGCGACCACGCGGGCCATTTGTCGTGGGCACCAGAAGAATGCGTCAGGTTGCGCGTCGGGCCTTTTTCAATTGGCGCCGTGAAAATGTCGCCACGAGCGGCAAAAAGCGCGCGTTCGCCTTTGGCACTTAAACCCACCGACTCAATCTGGCTCGCCGCAGAGATACGGCTGGGACGACTAGCCAGTCCTTCATTGGGAACCGAGATCGAAATAGGATTGCTTTTGCGATCGCGCGCATCGAGCACCTGCAGTTCTCCGTTAAGTTCATAGACAATTCGGCCCTCATTGTCTGAGCTGGGCCAGCGTACATCCCTGGTTTTGTTGTTGGTAATCTCAGTGGTCTTACCGGTGGAGATGTCATAAGCGTAGAGGTTGAAGTGTCCATCGCGATCGGAGTTGAAGTAAATAGCATCGCCAATCCACATCGCATCGCGCGTGGGCCGCGGGCCTTCGGTGATCCTTTTTGTAGCGTACGACTTCAGATCGAATATGTAGAGACTGTTTGCCTGGCCGCCACCATAGCGCTTCTCCGATCGGAAATCGCGCGACTGCGGCGAATAAACAATCTGGCCAGTATCAGGTGAGAAATCGCCAGATCCCGCCTCGGGCATCGGCAGCACTTCAGCAGGACCACCGTTGATTGATACTGAATAGAGACGCGCAATAGGCAAAGCCCACGAGTCGCGTTGGGAACGAAAAAGAATGCGTTGTCCGTCACGGCTCCAACCGAGCACCTGATTGTCCCATCCCCAGCGCGGCGCCAATGGTCCCTTAGCCGGGTAGAAAGTTAACTGCCGCGGCACCCCACCCGTGGAAGAGACAACATAGACTTGCTCATCTCCGTCATACTGCCCGGTAAAAGCGATCCACTTACCATCAGGAGAAAACTTGCCAAAGACTTCGATCCCGGGATGCGACGTGAGACGAATTGCCGAACCGCCAGAAGCGGGCGCGGTCCACAAGTCGCCGCCATAGGTAAATACGACTCTGTCGCCGCTGATATCCGGGAAACGAAGCAGCTTGGTCTGCGAGTAAGCGCTGTTTGCCGCGCATAAAAGCAGCGCGATGAAAACGGCTGAGCCGAACATGTTGTTACGCAAACTTCGATTGAGGCTTCGATTAAGCAAGGGCGGGTCCCTCCTCAGAACAAACTATTCACTGATTTTGATTTGAGTCGTTCACAACCCGGGGTTACTGGGGAATGTCCGGAGAAAACAGAAACAACTGACTTGACTTCGTGTTGCTGACGGAATTCGAAAGCTTAGCCTAGAAAGGCGATACAGTAAACATTTACGCGCAGATTGCTCGAGTGTTACGTGGAAGAGCCACGCTGGGTTTCATCGCCGCGATTGAAATGCATCAGAACCGGAAGCGGCATCCTCGACTTAACGTGAATAATAATTAGAGTAGCACTCTGGTGGCTGCCGCTCCGGGTTTTGGTAAGCTCGATAAAGGGCGATAGCAGCCAGGTAAGCCATCGCCCGCTCGATTTGATAAAAGTGATTACTTCTTTTGGACGGTCTTCTTTTGGTTGGCATTCGTATTGGCGGCGTTGGTATTCGTATTCGGCGCCACTTTCAACAAATTCTTTACGCCTTTTACGCCCTCCACTGCCTTCGCAATTGTTCCTGCTTTAGCCTTCTGTTCAGCAGTGGCAACAGTTCCGCCGAGCGTGACCATTGCGTTATCGACATCAACATTTATGGTTGAGTCTCGCAAATCGTCAGCAGCCGCCAAATCAAACCGCGCCTTGACCCAAAGCCAACCGTCGTCGAGGCCGGTGCCAATCTTCCTTCCCAGTCGCTTAGCCTCTTGTGAGTAAGTCTCCTTGTTCTTTTCATACTCTTCGCGCGTCGGTGCTCGTCTTGTATTGGTGTTAGCGTTGGTGTTCGCGTTCGCTACCGCCGTATTCGCGTTGGCGTTGGTATTGGCGTTGGCGCGCACATTCGCATTTTCGTTTGCTGTTCGACTGCATCCCGACAGACAAAGTGCCAGAGCTGCCGTCGTTATGATTACTGCGAGTTTGAATCTCATTCGTGGAGACCTCCTGTTAGACATTCGCTAGTTCGGAAAACATACGTCCGAATCGAAACCCGCCAGTGGGCCAAATTACCCTTGCGGTGGGCTTCAGTTTTTGGGGGTCGTATTTGGGGTCTTATTGAACTTTACGGGTCAGCATCCGAGCGGTCCCAGATTGGTTGTTAAACAGGCAACTGCCGGGCCAAGAAAGAATGGGGAACATTCCCCTTTTCCCCCTTACCCTTTTCCCCCTCTTCTCCCTTTACCATTTGACGGTGCCTTCTTTCGTCGTGTCGATCTCGGCCTGTTCCACCGTTGGCAGCGATTCGCCGAAGAGAAAACCCTTGATGTTATCGAAGAGAAAATTTTGCGCGTCCGGGTTAGTGAGATCCAGACCATAGTGATTGATGATTTGGGTCTGTTTCTGAAGCCAACCGGCCCAGCATGGTTGACAGATCTCCGTGGCGATTCTTTGCCCGAGCTCGTTTGGAAGAGGGGCAAAGCCAATCGCGGGCCGCTTTTCGCCGCAGTGCTTGCATTCAATGTTCTCGGCCATTACTGATCTCCCTTGGGATAGGCCCGAAGGGCCGGAAGTTAATAACCATGGCTCTCGTCCCGCCGTGCTCCACGTAAAGTGCACAAGTAAACTTAAGTATTTTCCAGCCATCGCGAGTCTCCTTTGCATGAAAGTGCCGCCACGCCCTCACGGACGTGGCTATTGACTACCAGTCCTTCGGACCTTAGCAAAAATCTTTTGAGGCACGTCGTCACAGCCATTGGGTTTCCATAATTGTACCTTTGGGGATGGACACCCCCGCTTTGCGCTGTTCGGATAGCGCGTATTCCTCGATCTTCGCTTCGGTGTTTGCTGACAAATACACATGCGATGTCGCAATGGTCCTGCCGTTGTACGTGAACACAACGCGACACTCCCGTTTGACTCTTCCGGCCGTGTTGTCGCCTACGATTGTTGGCATGATCAACCTCCTGTTGTTTGTACTTTCTGGTTCTACTGCTCTCGCTACCCCCTTTTTAGGGCGGTGCAATCTTCTGCGCTTCGCGAATCGCGTTGATGATCTCGTCATCCTTTGGCCGAAAGAGTCCGAGCGGCCGCACGTCGCGATAGCGAACTATCCCGTTTGCATCGATCACGAAAACTGAACGCGCTACTTTGCCCGGAATCAGCGACCGCGCTCCGTAAAGATTTGCCACTACACCCGACTCATCCGAGAGCAGACGCAACGGTAAGCCGTGGTGTTCGGCAAACTTCTTGTGCGATTCTACCGAGTCCGTGGAGATACCAACAACTTCGGCGCCGGTAGTCGAATAGTCTTCCCAACGATCTCTGACAGAGCACATCTGCCGCGTACAGATCGGAGTTTCATCGCCAGGATAGAAGAGCAGGACAACAA
>WNFU01007774.1_pt1 | contig 12563 bp, 12 predicted proteins | sample 5400121 | NCBI WGS metagenome assembly WNFU01 (sample SAMN13153360, study PRJNA577476) | soil metagenome | isolation source: 100 cm soil or saprolite under grassland replicate 1 | place: USA:California | collected 2016-06-15 | reverse complement strand
AGCTGCTCCAGGAGCGCGGGATCGATCTTCTCCTTCACGGTCCGCCGGTCGATCCCGAGGCGCCGCGCCGTCCCTTCGTAGCTCCCGGTCTGGGCGAAGACCAGCGTGCAGTAGCGCCGCAGCATCTCCTCCGCGGTGAATGAGCCGGCGAGGAAGGCGCCCGCCACCTCCTCCCGCACCCCGCGCGGCGCCGGGCGGGGTGGGCGGTACTCCCCGCGAATCATCACGTTTCGCACGCACTGCTCGAGCTCGCGGACGTTGCCGGGCCACGGGTAGTCGGCGCCGAGGTGCTGGGTGATCCAGGCTTCGGTCTCCTGGGCGACCGCCTCGGCCTCCTCGTCGCCGGCGATGCGGCGGCCGAGGAACCGCAGGAGGTGGCCGAGCTCCTCGGGCGCATCGCGGAGCTGGGCGGCGAGCGACGGCGTCTCGATGACGTCCGAGCAGAGCCGGTAGTAGAGGTCGGGGCGGAAGCGCCCCGCTTGCATCTCGGCGGCGAGGTCGCGGTTGGTGGCCGCGACGATCTTGCCCTGAAACGGCCGGTCCTTCGTGTCGCCCACCCGCTGGAAGGTGCGCGTCTGGAGCACGCGGAGGAGCTTCACCTGCACGGCGGTGTCGATCTCGGCGATCTCGTCGAGGAAGACGGTGCCGAGCGGCGGGCACACCTCGAGCCAGCCCGTGCGCGGCTCGGCGGCGCCGGTGAAGGCGCCCTTCCGGTGGCCGAAGAGTTCGGACTCGATGAGGGTCGCGGACAGGGCCGAGAGGTTGAGCGGGTAGAAGGCGCCCCGGAAGTCCTCGACGAAGCGCTGCGCGGCAGGATCGAACGGGATGTAGCGCGCGTGGCCGATGGCGCGGGCCACCAGCTCCTTCCCGGTGCCGGAGGGCCCGACGATCAGCGTGGTCACATCGTGCATGCGCCGGTAGAGCGAGCGGACGTAGCGCCGCATGTCGCGGGTGAAGATGGCCTGCCAGACGGCGGCGCGGAGCTGCACGGCCGGCGCCGAGCCTCCCAGGATGTACTCGTGCGTGAAGTGAAAGGCGCGGCGGATCTGGAAGAAGAGCGCGAGGAGCCGAGCGGCGTCCGGCGCCCCGCCGAGGGCGGGGAAGTCGAGCCGATCGCGGACCTCACGCGCGAAGCGGGGGAAGCCCGGCCAGGCTTTGGCATCCGGGCTACCGGCGAGGAGCCGCTTGAGCTCGGGCTCGAGGCTGGCGAAGAGGAGGTAGGTCGAGAGGTCCTGGTACAGCGTGGCGTCGGGGCCCGGCTCGGCGCCGGCGACGAGCCGTTCGCGGAGGGTGGCGGCGAGGGCCTCGATCCGCTCGTTGAGCCGCGTGATGTTCGGGCTCCGCTCGGGCGGGCCGGGGTGAGCATGCCAGACGAGTGGGGCGGTGACGAAGTCCCGGCCGAGGGCCTTCCGCTGCAAGCTCACCCAGGCGGGGAGGAACGGGTTCGCGAGGAACAGCTCGGAGAGGACGCGCGCGAAGGCCCGCTCCGGCTCGGTCATGAAGGCCATTGACGAGGGTCCCTCGGGGCGCTCCGCCGCGCCCGTCCCGTGGTCGCTGCTGCCGAGGACCGGGACACTGTACAGCGGATGTAGGGCCTCCGCACGCCCAAAGTACGGGGTCGTCAGACTCTTCGACTCTCGCCGTCGTAAGTCCTCGCGCTCCGGCGGGATGGCCGGCGTATCGTGTGGCTTCGGATGAGCCCCGCGAGAACTCGCAAGGCCTGGTTTGCCTCCCGGGCCCCAGGAAAGACGGTCGCAACATCGGGGTCGAGCGTAACCACGAGACCGCCCTTTGCGTAGCGGGAGGCGTACGTGTTCGGCCGAGAGCGGCTGAAGTCGTACTCGGGCAGGGCTTCATCGCTTGCGACCCGACCCGTCCGCACCTTCTTGGTCTTTACCTTTCTCATATTCCCTTCGCTCACGGCGCGTTACTTTCCGCGCGCTGATCAGATGAATTACCTCGTCGCGTTCGGTGAACATTACCACGAGCAGGCGGGGCCTGTCCGACTCGCCGAGGAGCACGAAGCGCTCCTCGCCCTCTGAATGCCGCGGGTCATCGGCGATGCGGCCCAGTGGATCACCGAATGCCAGGCCCTGGATGAGACCCGCCGGGCGGAGTTCTTCCGGCAAGGGGCCGAGGCCCGCGGCCTCATCCGCGGCAAGCGCTGGTTGCTGCTGCGGCGCTGGGCGAATCTGGACTGGGAGGAGCGCCAGACCCTCCGCGATCTCTTCGCCCTCAACCGCCGGTTGGCCAAAGCCTACCTCCTCAAGGAGCAGCTGGCCCAGCTCTGGACCTACACCTATGAGGCCGCGGCCTACCGCTTCCTGACCAACTGGTTGCTTGCCCTCCGCTGGCAGCGGTTGCCGGCCTTTCAAAAGCTCGGTGCCTTGTTGATGCGCCATCTGACCGGCATCTTGAACTACTGTCACGAGAAGGTCCCCTTCGGGAAAGTCGAGGCGATCAACGGCAACATCCGCGCGATGCTTCGGCGGGGTCGGGGCTACCGTGATCACGAGTACCTCCTGCTCAAAGTCCAGAAGGCCACCGCGACGCGCCGTCTCCGTCGGACCGCATGAACACGGGCCTCGCTACAGATTCTGGTGAAGAGCGCTATTTGGACACGGCTGATTTGTCTCGAGATATCATTCCGGCGTGGAGCTTCGACACCTGCGGTCGTTTCTCGCTGTCGCCGAGGAGCTGCATTTCGGTCGGGCTGCCGGCGATAGGCCCCTCGCACCACCGACGTCGACGCGAGGGGACCGATAATCCTGTTCCAGGACGACCCCGATCCCATCTTCCTGGCCATTGTCGACGAAGCCCTGGCGCACGCGCGCGAGGTGATCTCGTTCGCGACCGGGAGAGGTACCGGCCGACCAGGGCGGAACGGCGTGAGCTCGAGGAGTCGTATCGGGACCTGTTCCCGGAGCTCGTCCCGCTCTTCACGCGTCGGGAGCTCGTCCAGATGATCGACCGGCTGCGGACCGCGAGCCGCGAGGAGCGCCGGCGCTACGAGCTGACCGACTATCACTGGCTGGTGCTCCGTGCCAGAATCTCTACTGCGACCTGCACGACGACGGGACTACCGGCGACCAGGTCGGTCCGTACGAGATCGAGCGCATCGACTTCGATGCTGTCGTGGATCGGTTCTTCTTCGACACCGACTTCCTGCTGGGGGCGACCTTGCTCCCCGCCGAGGATCGCCGGAACGACCTGATGGGCTCTCCGTCGCGGTGGAACACCCACGCGATGATCTGCCCCGACGCCTTCTCGATCTCGGTCGTGCGGCGGCGCTGGCGCTCCAGGACTGCGCGCAGGTGTCAACTCGCGCTTGACATCGGGAGCGTCCGCCTGAACAGTAGGGCTCGGCATGAGTGACCCGGAAGCCGCGTTCGTGGCGAGCCTCGACGCGCGGGTGGCGCACATCCTCGACGCTTGCTCGCGCTGCGGGCGCTGCGTCGAGGTGTGTCCCACCGCGGGGCCGGCGGGCATCGACACGCGCGACCCGGCGTCCATCGTCTCCGAGGTCCTCGACGTGCTGCGCGGCCAGGGCGTGACCGAAAGCCGCGGGGTGCGCTGGGCCGAGACGTGCACGGGCTCGGGTCGGTGCATCGGCGTCTGCCAGGACGGCGTGAATCCTCGATTCATGCTCGCGATGACGCGCGTGAAGCTGAACGCGCGCAAGGCCGAGAGCGAGCGCCAGGCCACCGGGCAGAAGGCCTTTCACACCATGTCCCAGGGCGTCCGAGTGCTCTCGCGGCTCCAGCTTCCGCTCGCCTTCGTCGGCGACGCCACGCGCTCGGCGCACGCGGCGCCGCGGTCGCCCGCCGACGTCGTCATGTACCTCGGCTGCAACGTGCTGAAGACGCCGCACATCGCGATGCTCTGCCTGGACGTGCTCGACCGCATCGGCACGCCGTACACGGTGCTCGGCGGCCCCGCCAACTGCTGCGGGGTCATCCAGTTCCGGGCCGGCGACACGCGGACGGCCGCCCGTGTGGGCGGCAACACCGTGGCCGGGTTTGCGGGCACGGGCATCCCGCGCGTGCTTACGTGGTGCCCGACCTGCAACATCCAGCTCGGCGAGATCGTGATGCCCTCGACGAACCCGGGCTTTGCGCTCGAGCACGTGGTGCCGTACATCGCCGATCGCCTGGACCGGCTCACGCCGCACTTCGTCCGCCCGGTGCGAAAGCGCGTGGCCCTCCACGAGCATCCGGGCGTGAAGGGGGTGACCGAGGGGGTGATGGAGGTCCTCGGCGCCATTCCCGGGCTCGAGCTGGTCGATCTCGCCCAGCCGCGCGTCGGCTACATGTGCAACTCGCTGGCGCCGGTGGTCGACTACAAGCGCGAGCTGCACGCGCGCGAGCTCGGTGCCGCGGAGGCGGCCGGCGTCGATTGCCTGGTGGGCATCTATCACGCCTGCCACCGCGAGCTGTGCGCCCACGAGCGCGACTACCCGTTCCGGATCGTGAACTTCCTCGAGCTGGTCGGCGAGGCCATGGGTGTGGAGCGCCCGGACCTCTTCAAGCAGTGGAAGGTCATGCAGGACGTCGACCGGGTCCTGGCGGAGGTGGCCGCCGACGCGTCGGCCGCCGGGCTCGATGCCGAGGCCGTGCGCAGCGTGATGGTCAACGCGGTCACGGGCGAGCAGCCCCTGCCGCTCGGCCAGCGCGGGGCGCGCCGGTTGGCCGCCCAACCCGCGCCGGGCTCGTTCTTCCCCGAGTAGCCCCAGACACGAGCGGCGTTCGACGATCCCCCGACCCGAGGAGCGCGATGATGAAAGCCTACTGGATCACGCCCGGTCCCGCCGGCACCAAGGTCGAGCTGCGCGAGTCCCTCACGCCCGAGCCCAAGCCCGGCGAGATCCTGGTGCGCGTGCGTGCCTCCTCGCTGAACCGCGGCGAGATCCTGGGCGTCAAGGCGGGCGCCGCGGCGAAGCCCGGCGGCGGCGAGTGCTCGGGCGAGATCGTGAAGGCCGGCGAGGGCGTCACGGGCTTTTCGGTGGGCGACCGGGTGATGGGGCGCTGCGGCGGCGGCTTCGCCCAGTACGCCGTCATGGACGCGCGCGAGGCCATGCGCGTGCCCGCGTGCCTGTCGTGGGAGGAGGCGGCGGCCACGCCGCTGGTCTTCGCCGTCGTCTACGACATGGTGGTCGCGCAGGGCCGTCTCGCCGCGGGCCAGTGGCTGCTCGTGACCGGCGTCTCCTCGGGCGTCGGCGTGGCCGCGCTCCAGACGGGCAAGGCGCTGGGCGGGCGCGTCATCGGCACGTCCGGCTCCGCCGACAAGCTCGCGCGACTCGAGACGCTCGGCCTCGACGTGGGCATCCGCACACGGGCCGCCGACTTCCACGACGCCGTGATGAAGGCCACCGACGGCACGGGCGTGAACGTCGTCGTCAACAACGTGGGCGGCTCGGTCTTTGCCGAGTGCGTCCGGTCCATGGCCTTCGAGGGCCGGCTTGCGATGGTCGGCCACCTCGACCGGGTGTTCACGAGCTCGCTCGATCTCGAGGCCCTGCACCGCCAGCGCCTCACGCTGTTCGGCGTGAGCAACCGCCTGCGCAACGCCGCCCAGCGCGCCGAGTCGATCCGCGGCTTCGTCCGCGACGTCCTGCCCTTCTTCGAGGATGGCCGGATCCGCCCGCTCGTCGACAAGGTGTTCGGGTTCCAGGATCTGCCGGCCGCCCTGCAGTTCATGGAAGCCGACGCCCAGGTTGGCAAGATCGTCGTGCGCGTCGCCGCGAATTGATGGGAACCGAGGGGAGCGGTGATGGTGTCACTCGATCGTCGTGAATTCCTGGCGCAAGCCGGCGCTGGCGCGGTGCGTTGAGAGGGGCGGCAGGGTCCGGCGCGCCCGTAGAGGCCCAGACCTTCGGGCGCTGGGTGGGCACGAGCACGGGCGGCGGGCGGCCCGAGTGCGGTCCGGTTAGCTTCGAGCTGGAGACGCGAGGCTGAGCGATCACCGGTCGGGCCACCAGCACCTCGCGCTCCGGCCAGTCGGCGGATTGGCAGGCGACGGCGAAGTAGCCGATGTAGCTACGCACGTGGGCCGCAATACGCGGACGTCTGGCGTCGTCGGTATGCAGGGATCGCCGATAGGATCCTCGCCGAGTTTGGTGGGACGCGTTCCAAGGCAGTGGCACCACTCGGAGGAGGGTTCGGCGACCCGGAAACGAATCGACAGACTGAACTGGCAGCAATCGCTGCGATGAAGCGCTACCTGGTTCGACAGGGGTATCGCAACATCGAGGACCGCTGGAAGACAGGTAAGGACGATGGCATACAAGAAGCCGCCTGCTTCAAGGCCCCTGGCGGGAAAGGCAGTTCGAGCGGTGGTTTCTCAAGCATCCCCACCTCCCCGGCGGTGACCGGCTATGGTTCATCGGCAGGCATCGTCCGGTTCGTCGTGTGGTCGATCCGCTCGCCCTCGATGCCAAGGGCGGTCTCGTCATCATTGAGGTGAAGAACGAGCGGTCGAAGCGGACCGCCATCGGTCAGGCGTTGGAGTACCTGTCGCAGTATCAGCAGGCCTCGCTGGAGGAACTGAACGAGCAGATGAGGGAGGAGTTTGGCACGAACCCGAGCAAGGCGTTCCGGGCCAAGTTCAAGTTCAACCGAAACCTCAGGAAGCTCAGTCGCCGGCGGCGGGTTATCCTCGTGGCTCCGTCTTTCGACGCGGCGACCGGCGTCTGTGTCCAGTACCTCTCCAAGCACTTCGAGAAGAGGGTCACCTTCGGCCTCATGACTGCCCAGCGTCGAAGCCGAGGCTTCCAGATTGCGTTCTGCCCGCCGCCTAAGCTCGTGCCCTGCACTCAGCTTGTTGGGCGATTCGGCGAGACGGTGAGTGGCGCCTCCCGTCGCAGAAGGCGCTCGCGCTACGGTTGCTTCGTCGCATGAACCGCCACCTGGTGCCTGTAAAGAAGGTCCCCTGGGTAGACCGAAAGCTGCAGGGCACCGTCTGGAGGAACCGGAAGTCGAGCGACCGGATGGCGAAGCTCCTGGGCGTGGTGACACCCGATCAGGGTGACAGCTGGGCGATGTACGCTCGGTTCAAGCGCGGGAAGTTCGCCCGATACCGGAAGCGCCGGTCGGCCAAGTTCAAGCGCGACTGGGAGAGGGTTGACGTGCCCCTGCCGGAGTGGAGCGCGTGCTTCGCTTGACCTTGGTCGCTCTCGCCCAGATCTGCGGGACAGCGGGGTGGGCGAGCCGGAAGGGATGCCGGGTTACGGCAAGACGAGACGCGTACCCGCTTCGAACCCGGGATGTTCGCGGCCAGGATTCAGGGTGACTCCATGGCGCCCGAGATCCCAGACGGGGTGCCTATTGCCTCGTTCGGGAACCGCGAGGCGGCTCGCGACCAGGCCGGAAGCTGCTTGTCTGGCATTCGGGCATCTCCGATCCCCATACCGGAGGTCAGTACACCCTCAAGGTCTACGCGAGTGAAAAGATGCCGGCAGGGGCCCAGCGCGAGGGAATCGTGGAAGGATTGCCGGTTGCAGCGAGCCACGCATGATGGAGCCGGGAGCAGCGACTCCCTCGGGTTGCGAGGCGGTACAATAACCGCTGGGGGATGACCATGGCCTGGATCGTGGCGGATCGAGAGCACCTTGGCGGCAAGCCCCGGGTCGCGGGCACCCGAGTCTCCATCGAATTCCTGCTCGAGTGCCTCGCGTGCGGGATGACGATTCCAGAGATTGTGGCGGAATACCCTACGCTCACCGAGGAGGGCATCAAGGGGGCCCTTGAGGAGCTGGCTCACTCGGATCGCATCGCCGCTCCGTGAGGATCCTGCTGGACGAGAACATGCCTGAGTCACTCCGGCGAGCCCTGGTCGAGCTTGGCCACGAGGTGGACTCGGTGGCCAGCCTGCGCCTCAAGGGTATCGACAACGGTCGTCTCTACCAGGAAGTGGCACACCGCTACGACCTGTGCTTCAGCAAGGATCGCTCGTTCGTGCAGTCGGTCCGGGCCATCGACCGCCCGGGTGCCGTCAGGGTGTTGCGTGTGACCATCGCGCAGGCCCCCCGCGGCCGCTTCACACAGGCGTTCGTCGAGGCGCGCACCCGCCGCCTGTTAGAGCCTGCACGCCTGCTCGACGAATGGGTCACCAATTTCCCGATCAAGCTGCGCCCAAAGCTCAATCCACGCCGATTCCGAGCGCCTGCCCCGGGCTGGTGGCAGCACGCGCTCGAGGCTGGCGGTTCTGACACTCGTCGATCGCGTCACGCGAGACCTCGCGCTCGACTATTTTCGTGACGGGCGCGACGGCGCGGGACATTCTTCTCTACGGTGTCTTCGGCGTCGACACCGGCCGTGCGACGCTGGACGTGGATCTCGCCGTGGCCCTCGCAGCTGGCGGCAATGGGACCTGGTCAAGGCGCGCCTTGTCGAGACGGGCGCATGTGTGGGCGACCTCCGCGTTGCGCACAGGCTCTTTCACCTCACGGTTCCCCCCTCGACCTGATTCCCTTTGGCGGCATAGAAGAGCGCGGGAACGAGATCGTCTGGCCACCGGACCAATCCATTGTCATGAGCGTGGCTGGGTACCGCGACGAGTTCACCGCGGCGCAGGAGGTCGAAATCGCCCCGGGTTTTGTCGTCCGCGTCGCATCGTTGCCCGGCCTTGCGATCTTGAAATTCTTGGCGTGGGTCGACCGCGGAGCTGAGGACCCCAAGGACGCCATCGATCTCGGCACGCTGCTGCGCCGGTATGACGCCGCCGGCAACGAGGACAGACTCTTTGGCGAAGAACTTTCGCTCCTCGAGGCCCTGAATTACCACGTGGATCTCGCCGGCCCGCGCCTCCTCGGCCGAGATGCAGCTCGGGTCTTGGCACCCGCGACCCGTGCCCGAGTCCTCGCGCTTCTCGATGATGTCACGCTGCGGGACCGCCTCGGGAGCGACATGTCACGAGCATTCCACACGGCCGAGGACTCTGTCGCCGAGGCAGCGGCCTTGATCGCCCAATTTCAGGCGGGATTGCGGGATCTGCCGAGAGCAGGGTCAGGGTGAGGCGCCTTCGGTGATTCTGAATCCGATATGATGGCTGGAACCTGCAGCAACGTTCCTGCGCGTCACATCGACGGCGAACGCACGCCACCCGTCAGGTGCTCGAGGAGGGTGCGATCGACCTTCTCCTTCACGGTCCGCCGGTCGATCCCAAGCCGGCGCGCCGTCTCCTGGTAGGTGCCCGTCTGGGCGAACACGAGCGTGCAGTAGCGCCGCAGCATCTCGTCCGCCGTCATTGAGCCGGCGAGGATCGCGCCCGCCAGCTCCTCGCGCACGCCACGCGCCGCCGCGCGCGGGGGCCGGTACTCGCCGCGCACCATCACGTTTCGCACGCACTGCTCGAGCTCGCGGACGTTGCCGGGCCACGGGTAATCGGCGCCGAGGTGCTTGGTGATCCAGGCCTCGGTTTCGTGGGCGACGGCCTCGGCCTCCTCGTCGCCGGCGATGCGGCGGGAGAGGAACCGCAGGAGGTGGCCGAGCTCCTCGGGCGCATCGCGGAGCTGGGCGGCGAGCGACGGCGTCTCGATGACGTCCGAGCAGAGGCGGTCCTTGGTCCAGGGCACCTCGTCCTTGAGGACGCCATCCTCGGCGCCGTCGGCCTCGCCCTTCTCGGCGATGGTGTCGTCGCCGAGCTCGTCCGAGTCGGAGACTGCCATCGGCGAGGCAGCCGGCCAGCATCGAGGACGAGAGAAGCAGCGAGAGGATTACACGGCTCTGAGCGGACATGGGTTCTCCTGACGAGAAGTTGTGTCCGCTCGCCATAGCAACGCTCGCGCCAGCGCCGCCGACCGCGGCGCACGCAGGCGCGGCGCGGGCCTGTCCTGAATTCGGGCCTCGACGGGTGTCCGTACCCGTATCCAGTCGAGCGGCGCACTGGATCGATATGTATCCTCCCAGAGATGGACTCCCTCGTCGCCTCGGCCGCGCGCGCGCTGGCGGCCGGTGATCCCCTCGGCGCCCTCAAGCGCGTCGCGCTGCGCGACGACCCGCCGGCCCTCGCCCTGCGCGGCATCGCCATGGCCCAGCTCGGCGACTACGACCGGGCGCGCAAGCTCCTCCGGCGCGCCGCCCGCGGCTTCGGCACCCGCGAGCGTCTCGCCCAGGCGCGCTGCCAGGTCGCCGAGGCGGAGGTCGCCCTCGCCGCGCGCGATCTGAGCGGGCCGGTGCGCGCGCTCGACGCGGCCGCGCAGGCGCTCGATGCGCTGGGCGATCGCGCGAACGCCCTCTACGCCCGCCTCGTCGGCGCCCGCCGCCAGCTCCTCGTCGGCGAGCTCGAGGCCGCCGAGCAGACGCTCGCCGCGGTCGACGTCGACGTCGCCGGCGCGCCACCGCCGCTCGCGGCCCGCGCCGAGCTCACCCGCGCCGAGCTCGCGCTCCGCCGCGTCCGGGTCGCGGAGGCCGCCGCCGCGCTCGGCCGCGCTCACGCCGCCGCCCTCGCCGCCGGCATCCCGGCGCTGGTCGCCGAGATCGGCCGGGCCCGGCGTGCCCTGTCGGCGCCCTCGGCGCGCCTGATCCGCGGCGGTGTGGTCCGCCCGGTCCGCCTCGACGAGGTCGAGGCCCTGTTCGCGTCCGGCGACCTCGTCGTCGACGCCTGCCGGCGCGCGGTGCGCGGCCCGGCTCGCTCCGTCCCGCTCGCCGGACGCCCGGTCCTGTTCGCGCTCGTCGGCGCGCTCGCCGAGGCGTGGCCGGCCGACGTGCCGCGCGATCGCCTCGTCGAGCGCGCCTTCGAGGCGCGCGCCGCCAACGAGTCGCACCGCGCCCGGCTCCGCGTCGAGCTTGGCCGCCTGCGCGCCGCCCTGCGCCCGCTCGCCCGGATCGAGGCGACCCGGCGCGGCTTCGCGCTTGTCCCCGTCGGCGGCCGTGCCGTCGTCGTGCTGGCGCCGCCGATCGAGGGTCCCGCCGGTGCCATCCTCGCCCTGCTCGAGGGCGGCGAGTCGTGGTCGACCTCGGCGCTCGCGTGTGCGCTCGGCTCGAGCCAGCGAACCGTCCAGCGTGCACTGCGCCAGCTCGAAGAAGCGGCGGCGGTGCGCGCCGTCGGCCGCGGTCGATCCCGCCGCTGGCTCGCGCCGGCGCTCGGCGGATTCGCGACAACCTTGTTACTCCCGGGCGCGCTGCCAGTCGGGTAGTCTTGGGTCATGGCGACGACGCGCAAGACCAAGGCCCGGCAGGCGGAGATCCTCCGCGAGTACGGCCCCTATCCCGGCATCGACCACGTCCACGGCGTGACCTTCGACGGTGCCCACGTCTGGTTCGCCCGCGGCGAGAGCATCGTCGCCCTCGATCCCGGCGGGGGCGCGCTGGTCCGCGAGCTCGCCGTCGCCGCTGACGCCGGCACCGCCTTCGACGGCGAATACCTCTGGCAGCTCGCCGACGACCGGATCCAGAAGGTCGATCCGCGCTCGGGCCAGGTCGTCGTCACCATCCCGGCGCCGGCCCACGGCCGCGACTCGGGCCTGACCTGGGCCGAGGGGACGCTCTGGGTCGGCGAGTACCGCGCCCGCAAGATCCACCAGATCGACGCCGAGACCGGCGCCATCCTGCGCACGATCGAATCGGATCGCTTCGTCACCGGCGTCTCCTGGGTGAACGGCGAGCTCTGGCACGGCACCATGGAGGGCGAGCACAGCGAACTCCGCCGCATCGATCTGGAGACGGGCGAGGTCCTCGAGCGCCTCGAGATGCCCGCCGGCGTCGCCGTGACCGGCCTCGAGGCCGACGGCGCCGGCGTCTTCTACTGCGGCGGTGGCACCAGCGGCAAGGTGCGCGCCGTGCGCAAGCCCTGACCCACGACAAAGGAGCTCGCGATGTGTCCAGTGTGCCTGGCCACGATGGGTCTCTACGTCGCCGGCGGAGTTTCGGCCGGCGGCATCACGACCTATCTGGCCACCAGATTGCAGCGCAGACGACGCGATCAACACGCCGGTGATCGCCCTCTTGGCCTCGAAGCCAGCAAGCTACGTGACAGTGGCGCAGTACACGATGGGCGGCGAATGGAAGCGTGAATCGGCGGCTGGGCAGGACGTCGACCGAACGTGGGACGGAAGGGAACGAACGATGAAGGACACCCGAAGGAAGGAGAGAAGAGCGATGACGAAGCACATGACCGGGACACGTAAAGAGTGGCTCGCAGCGCGGCTCGAGCTGCTCGAGGTGGAGAAGGAGCTAACGCGGCGCAGCGACGAGCTGGCGCGGCGGCGGCAGGAGCTGCCGTGGGTTCGGATCGACAAGGAGTATCGATTCGAGACCGACGAGGGGAGCGCCTCGCTGGCAGACCTCTTCGGAGGGCGCTCGCAGCTCCTCGTCTACCACTTCATGTTCGGGCCCGACTACACGGCGGGGTGTCCGTCCTGCTCGGCGATCGCGGACGGGTTCGACGGCTTCGTCGTCCACCTGGCCAACCACGACGTCATGCTTTCGGCGGTGTCGCGGGCGCCGCTCGCGAAGCTGCAGGCATACAAGCGGCGGATGGGGTGGACGTTTCCCTGGGCGTCCTCGCTCGGCAGCGACTTCAACTTCGACTTCAACGTCTGGTTCACCGAGGAGCAACAGCGCGAG
>WNFU01007773.1_pt1 | contig 12564 bp, 9 predicted proteins | sample 5400121 | NCBI WGS metagenome assembly WNFU01 (sample SAMN13153360, study PRJNA577476) | soil metagenome | isolation source: 100 cm soil or saprolite under grassland replicate 1 | place: USA:California | collected 2016-06-15 | reverse complement strand
TGCAGCAGGAAGCCGGCGGCCGCGGCGGCGCCGGCGAACCCCACCAGGACGAGCCCGGGCGCCCGCGTCAGCGCCGCCGCCGACGCGGCCGCCGTCAGCCCGGCCAGGCGGGCCGGCGTGGGGCCGCGACGGACGGTCGCGGCGGCCGCGACCAGCGCCGCGGTGGCGGCCAGGAACCCGAGCCCGTCGGTGTACACGAACGCCGACACGTGCGGGAGCCCCGGCAGCAGCGCCGCCAGCCAGGCGGCGCCGACGGCGACCCGCGGCCGGCCGGGGACGAGCAGCAGCGCCAGCCAGGCGACCAGGACGACGCCGGCGGCGGCCAGCGCGACCGACAGGAAGCGGGCGGCCAGGAAGCCGGCCCAAGGCGCGCCCAGCCGCTCGCCGATGCCGATGGGGACGGCGGCGAGGGCGTGGAACAGCGGCGGGTGGTTGGCGACGTAGACGCGCCGCGACCGCCGGTCGTCGGGCATCAGCGGCACCCGGTCGCCCGGCAGCGGCGTGGTCAGGGTCGGCAGGCGGCCCTCCAGCAGCGACGCCGCGTAGCCGACGTGGTACAGCTCGTCGGGCGGCAGGTACGGCCGGATCGCGACCGCCTGCACGGTGGTCAGGGCGAGGAAGGCGAGGACCGCACCGGCGACGCCGAGCCGCAGCCCTCGGCGCTCCCGAGCCTGGAGGTCGATTGGCACGGCGCGGAGCGTACGGTCCGGCGACGCCCGGCCAGCGGCCCGTCCGGGTGGCTCGCCCGGGTTCAGGGGTGACGTTCGGCGAACGGTCGCCGAACGTTCCCTGGCCGGTCGGCTCCGCGCTACCCCGTGCCGGACAGCTCGGCCTGCTGGGCGCGGACCTTGGCGAGAGCCTGCTCGACCTCGGCCAGCCGCTCGCGGGCCCTGGCGACGACCGCGGCCGGGGCCTTCTCGACGAAGGCCGGGTTGGCCAGCTTCGCCTCGGCCCTTGCCAGCTCGGCGTCGAGGGTGGCCAGCTCCCGGTCCAACCGGGCCCGCTCCTCGTCGAGGTCGTGCAGGCCCTCCAACGGCAGGTACAGCTCGGCCCCGGCCACCAGCAGCTTGGCCGCCGGGGTGCCGCTCGGCGCCGCCTGGGCCACCTCGACGGCCTCCAGCCTGGCGAGGCGGCGGATGCTCTCGGCCTCCGCCCGGAACACGGCGGCCTGGCGATCGCCGGCCGGCAGCGCCGTCAGCCGGGGGCGCGCCGCCGCCGGCACCCGGTGCTCGGCGCGGAACCGGCGCACGGCCGCGATCGTCTCCTGCAGGTCGACCATGCCCGTCTCGGCGTCCGGGTCCAGGTCGCCCGGCCGCTCGGCCGGCCACGGACCGAGGGTGACCGTCTCGGCGCCGGTCAGCGCCCGGCCGAGCTCCTCGGTGACGAACGGCATGATCGGGTGGAGCAGCCGCACCGTGACGTCCAGGGCGTAGGCGAGGGTGGCGCCGGCCCTGGCGGCGTCCTCGCCACCGGCCGCCAGCCTCGGCTTGGCCAGCTCGACCGCCCAGTCGGCCAGCTCGCTCCAGGCGAAGGCGTGCAGCAGCCGCGCGGCCTCGGCCGGGTCGTAGGCGTCATAGGCGGCGGTCGCCGCGGCCCTGGTCCGCTCCAGGCGCGACAACAGCCACCTGTCGGCAAGCGCCAAGCTGGGCGTCTCCGGTGGCCCGGCCCAGCCCGAGGTGGATGACAGCACAAACCTGCCGAGGTTCCAGAGCTTGTTGGCGAAGTTGCGGGCGCCCTCGACCCACTCCTCGGCCAGCGGCACGTCGCCGCCGGGGTTGGCGCCGCGGACCAGCGCGAACCGCAGCGCGTCGGTGCCGTAGCGGTCCATCAGCTCGATCGGGTCGATGACGTTCCCGAACGACTTGGACATCTTCTTGCCCTGGGCGTCGCGGACCATCCCGTGGATGGCGACCACGTCAAACGGCGTCGGCGGCTGGAAGTGGCAGCCGAGCATCAGCATCCTGGCGACCCAGAAGAAGATGATGTCGTACCCGGTGACCAGCACCGAGGTCGGGTAGAACGCGGCCAGGTCGTCGGTCTGCTGCGGCCAGCCGAGGGTCGAGAACGGCCACAGCCCGCTCGAGAACCAGGTGTCGAGGACGTCCTCGTCCTGGACGAGCTCGCCCTTGCCGCACTCGCCGCAGGCGGCCGGGTCGTCGCGGGCGACGGTGACGTGGCCATCCGGGCAGTACCAGGCGGGGATGCGGTGCCCCCACCAGAGCTGGCGGGAGACGCACCAGTCGCGGATCTGCTCCATCCAGGCGAAGAAGGTCTTCTCGTAGCGGGCCGGCTCGAAGCGGGTCCGCCCGGAGCGGACCGCCGCCATCGCCTCGTCGGCCAGCGGCCTGGTGGCCACGAACCACTGCAACGACAGCCTCGGCTCGACCTCGGTGTGGCAGCGGTAGCAGTGGCCGACCGGGTGCGGCGCCTCCTCGACCCGTTCCAGCAGCCCCAGCTCCCGCAGCGCCTGCTTGACCTCGCGGCGGGCGGCGTAGCGATCCAGGCCCTTGAAGCGGCCGCCGTGCTCGTTGACGACCGCCTCCTCGGTGAAGATGTCGACGGCCGGCAGGCCCTGGCGTTCGGCGATCTCCCAGTCGTTGGGATCGTGGGCGGGGGTGACCTTGACCGCGCCGGTGCCGAACTCGCGGTCGACGCTGTCGTCGGCGACGATGGGGATCGGCCGGTCGACCAGCGGCAGGCGCACGGTCCTGCCGACCAGCTCGCGGTAGCGCGGGTCGTCGGGGTGGACGGCCACGGCGGTGTCGCCCAGCATCGTCTCGGCCCGCGAGGTGGCCACCCCGATCCAGCCCGAGCCGTCGGCCAGCGGGTAGCGGAGCAGCGCCAGCTCGCCGGGGACCTCCTCGTGCTCGACCTCGATGTCGGACAGGGCGGTGAGGCAGCGCGGGCACCAGTTGATGATGCGCCGCCCGCGGTACAGCAACCCCTGCTCGTAGAGGGACACGAACACCTCGCGGACGGCGCTGGACAGGCCGTCGTCCATGGTGAAGCGTTCGCGGGACCAGTCGACCGAGTCGCCGAGGCGCTGCATCTGGCCGAGGATGCGGCCGCCCGACTCGGCCTTCCAGCCCCACACCCGCTCCACGAACGCCTCGCGGCCAAGGTCGAAGCGGGTCCTGCCCTCCTTGGCCAGCTCCCGCTCGACGACGTTCTGGGTGGCGATGCCGGCGTGGTCCATGCCGGGAAGCCACAGCACCTCGAAGCCCCGCATGCGGTGCATGCGCGCCAGGTAGTCCTGGATGGAGTGGTCGAGGGCGTGGCCGATGTGCAGCGACCCGGTCACGTTGGGCGGGGGCAGGGCGATGCTGAACCGGGGCTTGCCGGAGTCGCGGTCGGCCCGGAACCAGCCGGCGTCCAGCCAGCGCTGGTAGGTGGGGCCCTCGACCGCCTTGGGGTCGTAGGTCTTTGGCAGCTCGGGCCGCCCTTGTGGGGTGGTCACGGTGGTGCGCTCCTCGATGGCAACGGGCGCGGCGGGTGGTGGCGCCGCTGGCGTGCAGCCCCTAGAGCGCCGCCAAGTATGCCCGGCGCGCACCTTACCCGCTGTTCACTCGCCCAGCGTAGTCGATGTGCGACGCCGATACTTGGCGGCGCTCTATCCCGATACTCGCAGCGCGGAGGCGGTCTGGGCCGCCAGGGTCGCCGCGAACCTGGTCATCAGGCGGAGCGCTCGCGGCGCTCGGTGCCCTTGTCGCGGTCGCGCGGCACCAGCGTCGGGTTGACCCCGCCGAGGACCACGTCGGCGGTGACCACGCAGCGGCGCACGTCGTCGCGGGAGGGCAGGTCGTACTGGACGTCGAGCAGGACCTCTTCCAGGATCGCGCGCAGCCCGCGGGCGCCGGTGCCGCGCAGGATCGCCTGGTCGGCCACGGCCTCCAGGGCGTCGTCGGAGAACTCCAGCTCGACCCCGTCGAACTCGAAGAACTTGCGGTACTGCTTGACCAGGGCGTTCTTGGGCTCGACGAGGATGCGGACCAGGGCCTGCTTGTCCAGGGAGTGGACCGAGCTGATCACCGGCAGGCGGCCGATGAACTCCGGGATGAGCCCGAACTTCAGCAGGTCCTCGGGGAGCACCTTGGCGAGGATCTCGCCGACGTCCTTGTCGCTGATACGACGGAGGTCGGCTCCGAAGCCGACCCCCTTGCGCCCGATGCGGGACTCGATGATCTTCTCGAGCCCCGCGAACGCGCCGCCGCAGATGAACAGCACGTTGGTGGTGTCGATCTGGATGAACTCCTGGTGGGGATGCTTGCGGCCGCCCTGCGGCGGGACGCTGGCGGTGGTCCCCTCCAGGATCTTCAGCAGGGCCTGTTGCACGCCCTCGCCGGAGACGTCGCGGGTGATCGACGGGTTCTCGCTCTTGCGGGCGATCTTGTCGATCTCGTCGATGTAGATGATCCCAGTCTCGGCCTTCTTGACGTCGTAGTCGGCCGCCTGGATGAGCTTGAGCAGGATGTTCTCGACGTCCTCGCCGACGTAGCCGGCCTCGGTGAGGGCGGTGGCGTCGGCGATCGCGAAGGGCACGTTGAGCATCCGGGCGAGCGTCTGCGCCAGCAGCGTCTTCCCGCAGCCGGTGGGGCCGAGCAGGATGATATTGGACTTCTGCAGCTCGACGTCGCCGGAGGCGCTGGCGCCGACCTGGATGCGCTTGTAGTGGTTGTAGACCGCGACCGACAGGACTTTCTTGGCCTCGTCCTGGCCGATCACGTAGTCGTTGAGGAAGTCGTAGATCTCCCGCGGCTTTGGCAGCTCGTCGAACTTCAGCTCGGAGGTCTCCGACAGCTCCTCTTCGATGATCTCGTTGCAGAGGTCGATGCACTCGTCGCAGATGTAGACACCGGGGCCGGCGATCAGCTTCTTGACCTGCTTCTGCGACTTGCCGCAGAAGGAGCATTTCAGCAGGTCGCCGCCGTCCCCGAACTTGGCCATCTGGTCGAGTCCTCTCGTGCTGCGCTTCCCGCCGCTACGGTCGTCGACTGGTGGAGCGTACCTGCCCGGTGGGACCGCCCGCCACCGGCAATTCCCGGCTTACCTCGCGTCGGCGAGCGCGACCAGCTCCTCGGCCGCGGCTCGGCTCTCGATGATCTCGTCGATGATGCCGTACTCCTTGGCCTGCGGAGCGGTCATGATGAAGTCGCGGTCGGTGTCGTGGCCGATCTTGTCGACATCCTGGCCGGTGTGGGCGGCGAGGATCTCGTCCAGCATGCGCCGCATGCGTAGGATCTCGCGGGCCTGGATCTCGATGTCGACCGACTGCCCCTCGGCACCTCCGGACGGCTGGTGGATGAGGATGCGGGAATGGGGCAGGCCAAGGCGCTTGCCCTTGGCGCCGGCGGCCAGCAGCACCGCGGCGGCCGAGGCGGCCTGGCCCATGCAGGTGGTGGCGACGTCGGGCTTCACGTACTGCATGGTGTCGTAGATCGCCAGCAGCGCGGTGACCGAGCCGCCGGGTGAGTTGATGTAGAGCTGGATGTCCTTCTCGGGGTCCTCGCTCTCCAGGTGGAGGAGCTGCGCCATCACCAGGTTGGCGACGGTGTCGTCGATCGGGGTGCCGAGGAAGATGATTCGCTCGTTCAGCAGCCGCGAGTAGATGTCGAACGAGCGCTCGCCGCGGTTGGTCTGCTCGACGACGACCGGGACCAGGTAGCTCGAGGGTTCCTGCATGCCGTTACTCCTTGGGCTCGGCGGCGTCGCCGGTCGGGTCGACCTGCTCGGCATGCTCGACCAGGAACGCCAAGGCCTTGGATCGCAGGATATCACCGCGGATCATGCCGTCCCCGCCGTCGGTGAGGGCGCCGCGGACCTGCTCGGGGTCGCGCCCGACCCGTTGCGCCTGGCGGCGGATCTCGGCCTCGACCTCCTCGTCGGTCGTCTCCAGCGCCTCGGCGGCGGCCAGCGCCTCCAGGACGAGCTGGGCCTTCACCGCCCGCTCCGCCTGGGCGCGCAGGTCCGCCTCGATCCCTTCCCTGGTCTGCTCGGTGGCTTCCAGCCACTGGTCGAAGGTGACGCCCATCATGCCGAGCTGCTGGGCGAAGCGGTTGGCCCGGTAGTGCAGCTCGTCGTGGACCAGCGACTCCGGTAGCGGCACCTCGACCACGTCGAGGTAGGCCTGCAGCACGCGGGTCTCCAGCTCGCTCGCGACCTGGGCGGTGGCCGCCTCCTCGAGCTTCTGGCGCAGGTCGGCCCGCAGCTCCTCGAGGGTGTCGAACTCGCTGGCCTCCTGGGCGAAGTCGTCGTCGAGCTTGGGCAGGACCTTGGTCTTGGCCTCCTTGACCAGCACCTGGAAGGTGACCTCCTGGCCCGCGAGCTCCTCGCCGGCACCCTCGGGCAGGGTGGCGTTGAAGCGGAGGATGTCGCCCTTGCGGGTGCCCTCCAGCTCCTCGTCGAGCTTGGGGACGACCGTGCCGGAGCCGACCTCGTACAGGAAGTCGGTCCTGGTCAGCTCCGGGATCTCGGTCGTGTGGCGGGTGGCGCGCAGGTCGATCTGGGCGAAGTCGCCCTTGGCGAGCGGCCGGCCGATGACCTCGAGCTGGGCGACGCGCTCACGCAGCCGGTCGAGCTGGGTGTCGACGTGCTCGTCGGTGACCTCCAGGGTCGGCCGCTCGACGTGGACGCCGTGGTAGGGGGGCAGGTCGATGACCGGCTTGACCTCGACGGTGGCGGAGAACTCCAGCGGCTCGCCGTCCTTGTAGTCGGGTGGGTCGACCGTGGCCCGCGACAGCGGCTTGACGCCGTTCTCCTCGAGCGCCTTGGCGTAGAACTCGGGGACCGCCTCCTGCTCGATCGCCTCGGCGATCAGCGCCTCGCGCCCGATGCGGGCCTCGATGACCTGGCGGGGCACCTTGCCCTTGCGGAAGCCGGGGACGCGCACCTCCCGCGACAGCCGCCGGGCGGTGCGGTCGATCGCGGGCCGGAGCTCGTCGGGCTCCACGACGATGTTGATCCGCACCTTGGTGGGCTCGACGGGCTCGACGGTGCTGCGCACGGGTGCCTCCGGTTGGGAACGGGTGCGCCGAGCGGCGCTTGGAAAGACGGCGGCCCGGGGCGCCATCGGCGTCACCCGGGCGCCGGCCAGTATACCCGCGGGGGCGTTGCGACCTGGGGTGGGCCGCCCCGGCGCCCGAACGGCAGCCGCGCCCTCGGCCGAGGGTCAGCCTCCGCCGGAGGGCTCGGCCGCGACCGGGACGACCTCTGGCACCAGCGGGACGGCCAGGTGCCGCCGGATGAGCCCGAAGTAGGCGAGGGCGACCAGGAAGCCGAGCCCGACCGGGGCGCCGACGAGCTGCGCGCCGATGACGAGGCGCCGGCCGACCGGCGCCGACGCCCACGCCGGCGCGGGGTGGACGGCGGCGTCCAGCGCGCCCCAGGCGGGCGCGGCGAGCAGCACCAGGCCGGCGACGACCAGGCCGAGCTGGAGGTTGTCGACCCCGACCAGCTTCAGGCCCGAGGCGATCAGGACGAGCACCAGGGCGGGCCGGACGATCCCGTCCTTGGCCCTGGAGGACACCTTGGCGCCCAGGTAGACCCCGGGCAGGCTGCCGACCAGCAGGCTGCTGGTGAGGTCGAAGCGGAAGTCGCCGAACAGCAGGTGGCCGAGCGCGGCGGAGGCGACCAGCGGGATGGCCTGGACCAGGTCGGTGCCGACCAGCCGGGAGGAGCTGAGCATCGGGTACAGCAGCAGGAGGAGCACGATCATCAGCGAGCCCGACCCGACCGAGGTCATGCCCACCACCAGCCCTCCGGTCACGCCGATCAGCACGGTCGGCAGCCGCCGGACCTGGAATGGCCGGTCCGCGCTCCGGTCATTGGGTTGCTGGCTCCGGCGCGCCTGGACCTCCAGCAGGCTCTTGGCGGCGATCGAGGCGGCCGCCAGAAGGAGCGCGACCCCGAGCGTCAGCTTGATGCGCTCCTGGACCACCGCGCCGTCCCCGAGCTGCCTGAGCATCAGCACGCCGGCGAACGCCGCCGGGACCGACCCGACCATCAGCCACCTGACCAGGGCGAAGTTGACCGTGCCGCGGCGCAGGTGCACCCCGCCCCCGACCGGCTTCATCACCACCGCGGCGACCAGGTCGCTGGAGACCGCGGCGAGCGGCTGCACGTTGAACAGCAGGACGAGGATCGGGGTCATCAGGGCGCCTCCGCCCATGCCGGTCAGCCCGACCGTGAAGCCGACGAACAGCCCGGCGAGGGCGACGTACAAGTCGAGGTGCAACGGCATGGCCCCTGATCTCGTCGAACTCTGGGTACGATTCCGACAGGGATACTAGGAATTCGGCGGCAGGCAGTCATCCCGCATCTGCGGTAGCCGCTCTGCGGCGCCTCCAGGGATTGGGTGAGGGGCCGGCCCGACTTCTCCAGCCGGGGTGCCGGCCCCCCTTCGCCTACCGCCCAGCAGACGCCCCATGGCTCACGGATCGCTCACGGGGTGTTGGGCCGGCGGGGGTAGGGCCGGCCGGGGCCCCACCCTTCCTCCGGGAAGTACAGTCGGGCGGGTGGGGCCCCGGCCGGCCCATTCATCGGATGAGGACGGGGCTGGAGGATGCTGTGGCGCTGGCCGGGGGGTCGAGCGTGACCTTGACGGAGCCGGTGCTGAAGGTCGTGAGTCTGGCGAGGATGAGGGGGTGGGTGGTGCGGAGGTCGCCGGTTGCGGCCAGGAGCAGGCGGGCGTTGCTGGCGTAGATGGTGGCGGTGGGGATGTCGGCGGTGGTGGCGAGCAGGAGGGGGGTGGGGTTGGCGCGGTCGGAGAAGAGGGTGAGGTTGGCGTAGGGGCCGGTGGTGGGGGCGGTGGCGGTGTAGCGGGCGCTCGCGGTCAGGGTGAAGCCGGCGCCGAAGGTGGTGCAGGGGGTTGGGTAGTCGTTGCAGGTGAGGTAGAGGGTGACGGCGGTGCCCTGGACCGAGGCGTTCTCGAGGACGGCCAGGCCTGGGAGCTCGGTCAGGACGTAGACGCCTGGGTCCAGGGTGAGGGTGGCGTGGTCGGTGACCGTGATGCTCTCGTAGACGCCGGGGGCCAGGGTCCGGTCGGTGCTGACCGTCACCCGGCCGAAGCAGCAAGGTGGCGGTGCGGGCAGCGCGTCGGGGGTGGGCAGGGCCGCCAGGGGGTCGGGCGCCGGGGGGGCGCCGGTGGTTGGGGGTGGGAGGAACCTGCCGCTGCCGGTGAGGACGACGCCGCCGACGAGGTCGATCCGGTCGGCGATGACGTCGCCGCTGTCCGACAGGATCGCCGCGTCGGGATGACTGGAGTCGACGGTGACACCGCCGCCCTCGACGACCATGTCGCCGCTGCCGGCCACCGCCAAGACGCCGCCGTGGAGCGGATCGAGCAGGCAGAGCCCGCAGGCCAGCCCCGGTGCGCCCGGGAGGCCCCCGGCCGTCGCCGCCGCCAGCGCCCTGATGGAGTTGGCGGCGGGCCCCAGGACCGACGCGAACGCGTACTGCACCGAGATCGGCGGGGTGGTCACCTGCACGGCGGTGGAGCCGGCCGGGCAGCCGGCCCCGGGGGCGGGCGGCGGGCCGGGCAGCGTCCAGCAGACCACCTCGCCGTCGTCGTCGGTGCCGTTGAGCGGCCAGTTGGGGTCGGCCGGCCGGTCGGCCAGGCCCGGCACGTTGGCGTCGAGGTACTGCCGCACCGCCGCGACCGTCCCGGCCGGGCCGTCGGCGAGCCGTGCCGCGCCGGCCAGCGCGGCGGCGTCGGCGGCGGTCTGCGCCTCCGCCCGTACCGCCCAGCTCAGCCCGACGTCGACCACCAGCGCCGCGAACCCGAGCAGCACCGTGAGCGCGAGCGCCATCAACACGGCGACGCTCCCCCGCTCGCCAGCCCGCCCACCCGCCAGCGCCATCGTGCCCCCCACCGGCCGTGGTCCTTCCCGACAAGAACCGCGGAGCATCATAGGAAGGACGAGCGTCCCAAGCGAGCCCGTTCGTCCCTGACGCCGCGATCCCGCCCTCGCTGGCGGGCCGGCGGCATCGCCATAATGTGCGGCGAGGAGCTCGATCGCGCTGTCGTGACGTGAGGAGCAGCAGATGGGGACCGAGATCGTCGGGCGGGATCGTGAGCAGCCGGAGAGCGATCGCGTCTGGAGCATCGAGACCAACGGGATCAACGCGATCCCCGACGCGGAGCGCCACGGCAAGCCGATCGAGCTGTTCTGGATCTGGTTCGCCGCCAACGTCTCGATCCTCGGCATGTTCTACGGGCTTGCCCTGGTCACGTTCTACGGCCTCAGCCTGCCGCAGGCGCTGATCGCCGGCGTGCTCGGCACGGTCGTCTCGTTCACGCTCGTGGGACTCATCAGCCTGGCGGGCAAGCGCGGCGGCGCGCCGACGCTCACCCTGTCGCGGGCGCCGTTCGGGGTGGTCGGCAACGCGCTCCCGACGGTCGTCAGCTACCTGGCGCTGGTCGGCTGGGAGACGATCCTGGTCGCCCTGGCGAGCCTGGCCGCCCAGGCGATCCTCGACCGTCTGGGCATCGGTGGCGGCAAGGTGAGCCTCGCGATCGCGTTCGCGATCGTGGCCCCGGCCACCGTCGCGATCGGCCTGCTCGGCCACGCCACCATCGTCAAGCTCATGACGTGGTTCACCTGGGCCTTCGGGGCGATGACGGTGGTCTTCTTCGCCCTCCAGCTCGGCGAGGTCAACTGGGACAGGGTCACCGCCCTGCCGGGCGGCACCTTCATGGCCGGCTTCGTCGGCGGGATGTCGGTGGTGGCGGCGGGCCTGGGGATCGGGTGGATCAACGCCGCCGCCGACTACAGCCGCTACCTGCCCCACCGGTCGAGCTCCGGGGGCATCGTCGGCTGGACGGTGCTCGGCGCCAGCCTCGCGCCTGTGCTGCTGATCGCGTTCGGGATCCTGCTGGCCGCCGGCAACGACCAGCTCGCCGGCTCGTCGAACCTGCTGGGCGCGCTGGCCGAGCCGCTCCCGACCTGGTTCCTGGTGCCGTACCTGCTGACCGCCGTCGGTGGCCTGCTGGCCGGCGCGGTGATCGACATGTACTCCTCCGGACTGAACCTGCTCACGCTGGGCGTGCGCCTGCCCCGCTACCAGTCGATCCTGATCGACGGCGCCATCATGCTCGTCGGCAACATCTACCTGCTGTTCTTCGCCCAGGACTTCGTCGGGCCGTTCCAGGGCTTCCTGATCACCCTTGGGGTGCCGCTGGCCGCGTGGGGCGCCATCTTCCTGGTCGACCTGGCGATGCACCGGTGGCGGCAGGGCTACGACGAGCCCGCCCTCTACGACCCGGCGGGCCGCTACGGCGCGGCCAACCCGGCGGCCCTGGTCGCCTGGCTGGTCGCCGTGGTGGTCGGGCTGGGCCTGGTCACCTCGTTCGCCGCGATCTTCAGTTGGACCGGGTATCTGCTGGGCCCGTTCGGCGGCAAGCAGGGCGCGGTCGGCGCCAGCAGCATCGGCCTCTGGATCGCCTTCGCCCTGGCCGCGGTCCTCTACGCGGCGCTGTCGCCGTTCGTCGCCCGCCGCTCCGCCAGCGCTCCTCTCCCCGCCGGACCGAGCTAACCGCCCGCCGCGGCGGCCGTGGTCGCCGTCAGGGGATGGTGGTGGTGGTCGTGGTCGTGGTGGGAGGCGGTGGGGCCTCGGCCGTATGGACCATCTGGAGGTCCGGCAGGTCTGCATCATCGATGCCGACCCGTCCGGCCGCTGCCGCTCCGAACTGATGAGCGTCAGCGCGGCGGCCGCGAGCGCGAAGCCGGCTGAGCGCCCCGCTGTTGAGAGGCTGCTCCAGCGCCCGGCTGGGCCGCCGGCCGGGTCGCGGCCGGCGCGGGGGTCACGGGCTCGGCCGGGTCGGGCTCGGCCTCTTCCTCCACCTGGGCGCCGCCGATGCCGCGGCGGACTTCATCTAGGACCGACTCCAGGTGGCCGTACATCCGCCCGAGTTGCTCGTGGGTGCGCCGCCGCAGCGCCTCCAGCCGCCTGGTCTCGCCTTCGACCGCCACCCGCTCCTGCTCCGCCTGCTGCCACAGCGCCTGGGTCGCCTCCCTGGCCTCCTCCAGCAGGCTTCGGGCCTCCTGCTCGGTCCGCGCACGGAACGCCTCGGCCGCCTGGCGGGTCTCCTCCGCGATCCGGGCTCCCTCCGCGCGAAGCTGCTTTGCGTCCTGGCGGGCGGCACCCTGGATCTCGCCGGCCCGACCCTCGGCCGCCTGGATGATCTCGGCCGCCTCGGCCTCGGCCCCATCGATGGCCTCCTGGGCCCGCTCGGCCGCGTCCAGCAGCATCTTCTCGGCCGACTGGCCGGCCTCCTCGAGGATCCCGGCAGCATGGGAGCCGAGGTGGGTGAACGATGGGGTGGCCTTGGTCTCGATCTGCGTCCGGTACAGGGCCTGCTCGGCCTGGTCGGCGCGCCGCCGCTCCTGCTCGATCAGGCTGGTTAGCTGCTTGCCCCATTCCTCGACTTGCCGGCGGTCAACGCCACGCCGCACGACCACGAACTCCGGCATGTCGACCTTGGACTGGGTGGATGGCTGCGGCTCGAAGGCGCTCACCTCAGAGGCGCTCACGGGGGACCTCCCTTTGGGTGGTGGGGGAACGAAGGGG
>WNFU01007769.1_pt1 | contig 12567 bp, 12 predicted proteins | sample 5400121 | NCBI WGS metagenome assembly WNFU01 (sample SAMN13153360, study PRJNA577476) | soil metagenome | isolation source: 100 cm soil or saprolite under grassland replicate 1 | place: USA:California | collected 2016-06-15 | reverse complement strand
CCTGGACGGCGGCCGGGCGGACGGCCCGCGGGGGCGGGAGCTGCCCGCCCGGGCCGTCCGGACGGACAGCAACGGTGTCCGCGAGCGGCTGGCGGCCGCCTACGCGAAGGGCCGTCCGGACGGTGGGGCGTGGACGGCGCGGACGCTGGCGGAGGCGGCCGGCTGTGGGCGCAGCACCGCCGCCGCCTTCCTCCAGACCAAGCGGACCGCGGAGGAGGACCGATCGTGAAGGTGCGGCTGCACGGCACCCGCCAAGAGGTCGCCGAGGCCACCCGGCGCCTCGTCGAGGTCCTGGACGTCGTGGCCGTCAGCGAGCCGTACCCCGACCGCGGCGCCAGCGTGCTGGTCCGCGTCTACCTCGAGGTCCGCCTCGACCCCGCCAGCTCGACACCGCCCGCGAGCCCGGGTCGGCCGGCGCGCCGCTCCAGGAAGGCGCTGCCATGAGAGTCGTGCTCGTCGCCCGCCACGGCCCCAACCAGCAGTCGGGTCTGGAGTTGGACCGCGCCTACCGCGTCTACCACGGCCCCGACGAGCGCGGCAGCGTGCTGGTGTTCGACGACGTCACCACCGGGTTCCGCTGGGTCACGCCGGGCGAGTACCGGGAGATCCCTGACCCGCTGGACCGCCACGACCTGCTCCGCATCGACCACAGCCCTGGCGGGTACGCGCCGATCTGTGCGTGCGTGTGGCGTTGGCATCGCGGCTGGCCCGACCCTGACGAGGCCGCCCGCGTCCACGGCGCCCACCAGCGCCACACGGCCACCCAGCGGCGGCTGCTCACCCAACCTGTTCCGCCGCCGCTGCTGGCCTGGATCGAGCAGTTGCGGGCCCGCCACCGTCAGGAGCCGGAGCGGTGAGCCGCCCCGGCTACCTCCTGCGGGACGCCGCGCTCGGGTACGCCTCCCGGGGCATTCCCGTGCTGCCGCTGCACTACCCGGCCGCCCACCTGCGCAGCGCCCACCCCGTCGGTGACGGTCGGGTGGTCACGCCAGAGGTGTGGACCTCATGCTCGTGTGGGGACCGGGCCTGCGGGCAGATCGGCAAGCACCCCCTCGGCGCCCTGGTCCCCCACGGGCTCAAGGAGGCGACGACCAACCGGGCGCGGGTGCTGGCCTGGTGGACCCGCCACCCGCTGGCCAACATCGGCCTGGCCACCGGCCACCGCTTCGACGTCTTGGACGTCGACGGCCCAGAGGGCGAGGCCGCGATCCGGGCGTTCGCCGCCGAGCATGGCCTTGCCAGCTCCGGGCCGCTGGTGCGGACCGGCGGCGGCTGGCACTACTACCTGGCCCCCAGCGGCCTTGGCAACGCCCACCCTGCTGGCCTTGCGCATGTGGACTGGCGGGGTCGCGGCGGGTACGTGGTCGCCCCGCCAAGCCGCCACCACTCCGGCCACCCCTACGAGTTCGTGGCTGGCCGGGACCTGGACGCCCCGCTCGCCCAGGTGCCGGCGCCGCTGCGGGAGCGGCTGGTGCCCCGTCAGGTCGACCGGCCGGTTGTGCCCGTCATCCCTCTGCCGCTCGCTGGCGGTGTCGCGCACCCCTATGCGCGGGCGGCGCTGGCCGAGGAACTGGCGCGCGTCTCCACGGCGCCGGTTGGGGAGCGCAACCGCCGGCTGTGGGAGGCCGGCCGCAACCTCTACAACCTCGTCGCCGGCGGCGCGCTGGAGGAGCGCCAGGTCCACCAGGGCCTGCTGGAGGCGGCCGACCGCTGCGGGCTGCTCGGGGAGGAACCCCGCCAGACCCACCGCACCCTGGCCTCTGCCCGCCAGGTCGGCCTGGCGCATCCCCGCCAGGCCCCTGAACGCGCCAGCCCCGAACGCCACCATGCCTCGCCGTCGGCGCCCGCCAGGCGGGGCCGCGGCGAGCCGACCCGGGAAAGGAGGTGACCGCGATGGCCGCTGCCGGCCACCCGGCCGGCTGATCCTGTCCGAGGGTGGGCGCGTGCCGCCGCCAAGCAGAGCCCGCGCCCACCCGACCACCCCGCAGGGAAAGGAGCCCCGCATGGGCAGCCCCCCAACCCTAGACCACCACCTCGACCACCAGGAACCCACCACCCCAGCTGAACAAGCCGCGGACGCGGCTGACGCCGCGTTCCGGCAGGCCAACCCCGACCGGGCCCACATCGCCAACCATCCCGAGCCGCTCACCCGCCGCGAGCTGGTCCGCGGTGTCGAGGACCAGGAGGTGCGCGGCTTCCGGGCCTGGTACGACGAGGCCCGGGAGAACTGGCCCACCTCACCCGACGTGCGCCAGGCGGCCCTCCGCGACCGCGCTGCCGCCGCCCAGCTCACCACCCGCCAGGCCGAGCGGGCGTTCGACCGGCTCAACCCCGAGTTCGGCGTCCCCGCCGACACCCGCGACCCGCTCGGGCAGCGGGCGGTGCGCGACCGGGAGGCCGCGCTGTCGCTCGGCACCCGCGTGGCGGTCGCCAGCAGCAGGGAGAACGACCGCGACCCGGTCATCTGGCTGGCCGGGCAGGACTACCGCGCTGCCGACGCGATCCGCCACGCCCGCCTCGACCCCATCCGCGTGCGCCAGCCAGCCGAGCGCACCGGCGCCGAACGCTGACCCCGTCCACACCACCAGCACACCGTTTGACAGCACCAGCAGGGAGCGCATCTGATGGCAAGCGACAACCACACCAGCATCGTCGGCAACCTGGTCGAGGACCCCGAGCTGCGGTTCACCAACTCCGGCACGGCGGTGGCCAACCTGCGGGTGGCGGTCACCCAGCGCATCCAGCAGGACGGCCAGTGGCGCGACGGCGACACCTCGTTCTTCCGGGTCAACGTCTGGCGCGGCCAGGCCGAGCATCTGGCCGATTCGCTGTCCAAGGGCGACCGGGTGATGGTGACCGGGCGGTTGCGGCAGCGGACCTGGGAGACCCCCGAGGGCGACAAGCGGTCGGTGGCCGAGATCGAGGCCGACGAGGTCGGCGCGAGCCTGAAGTTCGCCACCGCCAAGGTCGAACGCGCCGCCAGCCGCGGCAACGGCGAGCGCGCCACCGGCCAGCAGCGGCAGGCCGAGCGCGGCGGGGACTTCAACGACCCAGCACCCTTCTAAGCCTCGCCCCTTCGTCCCGGCGCCCCAGACTGCCGCCTGGGGCGCCGGCTGTCGCAGGCGACCGCCGCCGCAACATAGCTCCTCCTAGCTCGAGTTTCCGGTGATCATGCTGTCTGGTGAGCGTTTCGCCTGGCAGGTAAGGGGTTTGGATGTCTGGGGGCCTATGACCTAACTGCGGGCGCGAAGCGGTCGAGTTCGAAGATGGTGGCGAGCTGGTGTTGTAGGTCGGTGGTCTCGGTGAGCATGCGGCGGGCCTTTGGTCGGCCGCCGGTGGAGGGGTAGATGAGCACGGTCTCACCGATGCCGGCGAGTTGGGTGAGGAGTTCGCGGACGGACAGGTGCAGTCCGGCGCGGTCGGCGCTCAGGCGCATCAGGTGCGCGATCTGTAGGGCGATTACGCAGGTGAAGGTGTGGACGCGGATGTTGTGCTCGGTCCAGTGGAACATCGGGGAGAAGGACACGACGTGCGGGTCTTTCATTTGCCGGAAGGAGGACTCGGCCTCGGACTGGGAGCGGTAGGCGGCGATCACGTCGGCGACGGGCCAGTGGTCGTGGTCGGTGATGAGCACGTGTTTGCCGAAGATCTCTTCTTCCAGGGCGGTGTGGGCGTCGGGGTCGATGGCCCAGGTCAGGCGCAACTCTTTGGGCTTGTCACCGTCGAGCTGCCAGGTGATCACGCGCCGTACCCACGCGTTGTGGGTGATCCTGGCGATCTCGGCTTCGACCGCGGTGCGGGCGCGGCGGGTCTTGCCGCGGGCCAGGGTGGCGGCCAGTTCGTCGAGTTGCCTGCCGGCTTTGGCCAGGGTGGTGCCGGTGAAGCCGCGGGCCTGATGTTGGTGCAGCTGCGGGGAATGGGTGAGGATGGTGCGCCGCTCGGTGCCGTAGGTGACGCGGCGGGTGTCGTAGGCGCTCAGGCCACCGTAGCGGTCCGGGTCGACCAGGGTGCGGGCGCTGGCGGGTAGGGCCAGCAGGTCGGGGCAGTCGCTGGCGGGCACCGAGCCCACGTAGTGCAGGTTGGTGTCGGCGAGCAGCGCGAAGTTCGCCTGCGAGTTCTGCCCGGCGTCGAAGACCACCGTCATGCCGGTGGCCGCGGTGGCCGCAGCGGCCAGCCCGGCGTGCCGGGCTGCCAGGGTGGCGATCATGTCGCGGAACTGGGTGACGTCGGGCTTGTTGCCGGGGTAGGCGTGCGAGAGCAGCGGGATGCCACCGTCACGGGTGACCACCAGCCCGAGCCCGACCAGGCGCAGGTCGGTGCGTTTCTGCTTCGCTTTGCCGCGCTGCGCGATCGGTGCCTTGTCGTTGCCGGTGTCGATGAAGGTGGCGAAGTTGGTCATATCCAGGGCCACGGAGCTGGTGTCCAGGCCGTACCGGGCACACACCGCCAGGGCCAGTCGCTCCTCGGTCCCGGCCAACCCGTCCAGGGGGACCGCGTGCATCGCGTCCCAGAACCGGCGGTGGTCCAGCGCCGAGACCCCGATCTTGGTGAACCGGTCCGCGGCCGTGGTCCGCCACCAGTCGGCGAACCCGCGTTTGGAGCACGGGTCGACGACCCGGTTGAGCACCGCCAGCGCCAGGTAGGTGCCGGTGCTCAACGGCTGCCCGGACGGTGCGGCCCCTGCCGCCTCGTCAACCAGGTCGGCCACCTTCAGATCGGTCAGCAGCCCCCACACCGCGGCGACCGCCCCGAAGTCCAGGTGCCGGCAGCGTTCGGGCACCATCGCCTGCGCACGCCCGTCCAGCAGCGCTTCGATATCGGCCGCGGTGCCCACGTACCGCTCGGAGACCATCTTGGGTTTGCCGTCCACCCAGCCCATCTCGCGCAGGTACCAGTACGGCCTGCCGTGGATCACCTTCTTGTACAGGCTCGCCATACTTTAGGTCATAGCCTCGATCGAAGGCAGAGTCAAGCCCCGGAACCGGTGTGTCGTAAGGGAAAACCGCGTCAGTCCACGGCGCAATCAGCGCCCGGAAACCATGACCACCGGAAACTCAAGCTAGCGTCAAGGGTGTGGTGGTGAACCCTGCGATATCAGAAAGATAAGGAGAACCTCCCGGAGGAGCTGGGAAGATGAGACCGCTTGAGATCCTGCTGGTGGTCGCCGACCTGGTGGCCTTCTTGCTGTTGGTGGTCCCGTTGCCCGGCAGGGCACGCTGGCTGCGCCATGCGGCGCTCATCCCGCTGCCGGCAATGGGCGCGCAGCTGCTGGTCGAGGGTCCGCGCTGGCAGCTGGTCCCGGCGTACGCGCTGGCCGGGCTGTTGCTCCTGGTCTGGCTGTGGCGGACCAGCAAACCGGCGGGCCGGCCCGCCAGACGCAGATGGACCAGGCGGCTTGCCGTGGGCCTGGGCGTCGGGCTGGGGATCCTCGGGCTGGCGGTCGCCGCGGCGCTGCCGATGGCGTTCCCCGTGTTCCGCCTCCCGCAGCCGACCGGGCCATATGCGATCGGCACGTTGACCTACCACTGGGTGGACGCTGCCCGCCCGGAGGTCTTCACCGCCGACCCCAACGATCGACGTGAGCTGATGGTGCAGCTGTGGTATCCGGCCAAGGGCGATCCGTCCGCGCCGCGCGCCCCCTACATCCAGGATGCCGACGTGGTTGCGCCGGCGCTGGCGCGCTTCATGAAGTTGCCCGAGTTCGCCTTGGGGCAGCTGAAGTACGTCACCAGCAACGCCGTCGCGTCGGTGCCGGTGGCCGACGACCAGCGCAGTTACCCGGTGCTGATCTTCTTGGAGGGGCTGGGCGGCTACCGCCAGATGTACACCTTCCAGATCCAGGAGCTGGTCTCGCACGGCTACATCGTCGCGGCGATCGATCAGCCGTATGCCGCCGCGACCGTGATGTTCCCGGATGGGCGCCAGGCGGCCTACGACCCCCGCATGGACCCGCCGCACCGCCAGGCGGGCTACGACCCCCGCACGGCCCCTGCGCACAGCGCGTTCGCGGACGCCCACATCCCCTATCTCGCGCAAGACGCCGTGTTCACGCTGGATCAGCTCACCGCGCTCAACCGGGCCGACCCCAACGGCATCCTGACCGGGCGGCTGGACCTTGCGCGTGCCGGCCTGTTCGGCCATTCGCTGGGCGGCATCGTGGGCGGCGAGGTCTGCCGGGTGGAGCCACGGCTGCGGGCCTGCCTGCTGGAGGATGCCTACATGCGTGCCGACGTGGTCCGGGGCGGCTTGCGGCAGCCAACCATGTTCATCACCCGGGATGCCGACACCATGCGGCTGGAGCGACGCCGCTCCGGCGGTTGGTCAGAGGCGGCCATCCGCGAGCACCTGATCACCATGCGCGCGGTGTACGAGCGTCTGCCGAGCGATGGGTACTACGTGCAGGTGCCGGGCGCGTTCCACGTCGACATGACCGACGCCCCGTTGCTGTCGCCGCTGGCCACCAGGTTGGGCCTGTCGGGGCCGATCGGCGGGCAGCGGGCGCACCGCATCATCAACGCCTACTCGCTGGCGTTCTTCGACCGGCACCTGAAGGGCCAGCCGGCGGCCCTGCTGGATGGCCCGGCCAGGCAGTATCCCGAAGTGCTGTTGGAGACCCGCCGACCTTCCAGATCGCCGTCACCGCCCGCCTGACCGCAGCGAGGGAACAACCCACAAGCCACAGCCGCGGACATACACGGCACGCCGATCGCGACCACGACCAGGAGCTGAGGAACATGGCAAAAGCATCCAAGCGGGACCCTATCCGCAGCCTGTCCAATCGGATCTTCCTGACGATCTCGGGGAGGTGGTTTCGTGCCTACTCCATCGTGCGGCACGTGGGCCGGACCTCCGGCCGTTCCTACCAGAATCCCGTCTCGGCCTACCCGCTGGGCGACGGGTTCGTCATCGCGGTCCTGTACGGCGCGCAATCGCAGTGGGTCCGCAACGTCATGGCGGCCGGCCGCTTCACGCTTCGGACCAAGGGCCGCGACTACCTGCTGGAGCGGCCGGAGCTCATTCCGCCCGCGCAGGCGCTGGCCGCCTTTCCGCCCCGGCTGCAGCGGATGCTGCGGTCACGAGGGATCCAGGACTTCGTGTGGGCGCACCGTCCTGGGCAGTAGGCCAGGCGAGCCAGCGCCGCGAGGACGTCGGGGGTGGGTTGGGATCCCCGACCTCAGCGGGTGGTGGCGTCTGGACGACGACCTGCTCGTCATCAGGGCCGATCCGGCAGGGACGGCCAGCCGCCCAGTGAGGGTCCAGGGCGTCCAACCTTGCTGGTTGAAGGCATGGGTCACGTCGTGGACGGTGTCCGCATCGGCCTGGACCAGCCGGGCGATCGCCGGCACCGTGGTCCCGCTGCCGACGCCGTGATGATCACGGGCGGCGGACCGGGATCGGCTTGTGCTGGCCGCGCCGTACGATCCGCTGCAGCGTCTGCCTTCCGCATCGCCAGCCGCCGGACCCGTACCGGCTCGGCCATCTCCCTCCCACTGTCGGCTCGATCATGTCGATGCCGGCAGTACCACCAGCGCCCGAGACCTGGGCAAGCCACACGGTGTGTGGCGAACTGGTCCGTAGATGCTCAGCGCACGAGCGCTGATATGAGATCAGCGTGGCACCGCTTTGCCGGTGAGGTGTTCGAGTTGGCGGACGAGGTCACGTTGGCGGCATCGCTGGTTGATCTTGGAGCAGCCCGACGGCCTCGGTGTAGGACTTGACAGTCCGCTCGCTCTTGTCTGCCGCGCGGAGGGTGCGGCGGAAGCTGGCGTTGAGGGCTGGGAGGGCCGGCCCGGGTGTTGCTGAGGTCACGAACAGTGAAGTTCCCATGTCTGGGAATGCTGTGCGGCTCTTGAGAACTTGTGAAGCCCTCGGTCGAGGGGCTTCGAATGGCCGCTGAACTGCGATGATGCTCTGTGTGGTGCACCCAACGTTCCACAATCCGAACACCCCACCACCAGCAACACCCCTGGTCAGCGGCCCCGTCATCCGTCTGCCCGGCCAGCATGGCAAGGTTGACCGCGACGGCTATCGTGTGGACCGGTCGTGACGCGCGACAGCGGGCATTCGCAGGTTCGGACCGTGGGCCGGAACCGGACGAAAGGGACGAAAGCCTCTGGCCGCGTTCGTGCAGGTAGACGCGACGTATGGCCTCGGGGCCTGAGCGCGTTCGACTCTCAACCGCGGAGGCGAAGGGAACACTGTAAGAACCAGAACGCGAGGGGTCAGACGGTCTGGGTAGACGCCCGGCACTGGGGCCGCGTGGCCTGATCTCAGTGGCGCACGACTAGTGGGATCGCCGGAAGGGAACGCCCGTTCAACAACGTCATTCCGGTTGGATCCGAATCAAGCGGGCGACCACGCCGCCATGCGGGGGTCATGACAAACGCGAGCGCGCGCCGGGCTGCCCTCGGCGCCGTTCACCCCGCCGCCGTGGACGCCGGGACCAGGCAGCATACCTGGCCGTCGCGCAGGCCGTAGTAGACCAGCGTGAGCAGCCTGCGGGCGGCCGCGACGCGGCCGATCCCCGTGCCGCGCCGGTCGGCGATGCGGTGGAAGTCGGCGGCCTGCTTGTTTGCTCCGGGGAGCCGCTGGGTGGCCTCGACCGCGGCCCAGCGCACCAGCCGGGGGCCTGTTTGGTGATCGGGCCGCGGCGCACGGTGGTGTCGGACTGGTGGTGACGGGGTGTGAGCCCGGCCCATGAGCACAGCCGCGGCGCGCTGGCGAAGCGGTGGACGTCGCCGATCTCGGCCACGAAGATCGCCGCCAGCACCGGGCCCACCCCGGGGATCGCCTGGATCGCCAGGTAGCCGACGTCGCCGGCCAAGGCCTGGCCGACCTCCCGTCCAAGCATCGCGATCTGTTGGTCGTAGGCGGCCAGCAACCTCCGCAGCGAGGCAACCCGCAGCGCGTAGGCGCGCTCCAGCCGCAGCTGCTCCAGCCGCAGCTGCTCCAGCAGCCTGCCGCCGGCCACGCCGAACAGGTCGCTCATCGGCACCCGCACCCCTGCTTGGCGAGCACGGCGTGGACCCCGGGCCTTGAGGCCGCTGCGCAGCGCCACCAGTTTGGCCCGGTAGCGCACCAGCTCCCGCAATTCCCGCACCTGGGGCGGGGCAAGCCAGGCCTCAGGGAGCCGACCCATGCGCAGCAGCTCGGCGAGGTTGGTCGAGTCGCGGGCGTCGGTCTCGGGCCCGCTGGTAGCCGAACATCTTGACGCCCAGCGGGTGGGCCAGGTGCACCCTGGCGCCGCACGCCTGCAACAGGTCGGCGGCCCAGTACCAGCCGTAGGTGGCCTGGAGCACGACCTCGGGTCGGGGCCGGCCTTGGCCAGCTCCAACGACAGCGCCACCGGGTCGTTGTCGATCCGCACGGTCTCCCCCAGCACCTGGCCCTGGCCGGTCATGCGCACGATGACCGAGCGGCGGCGGTGCAGGTCGATCCCGACGTATTGTTCAGCCATGGGCCTCCCTTACCGTGGCTGATGTGACGCCCCGAGTGTCCAACACTCGGTTTCGTCACGGGAGCGGAGGCCCCGCTCCTTCATGGCATCAAGGGGAGGACAGCTGCTGCCGGGGGAGTGCGGGTGGGCGGGGCAGCTCCCTTACGGGCTGCATAGGCGTTTTACTACCGATGCCTTATGGACTCCCCTCAGGGCCCATGGGAGGGTGCTCCTCGCCCAAGTGTCCACGGCACCCTGGTTGCCGGGAAAGGCGGAGTCCCATGCGAGCACGGATGCTGGCCGGGGGCGCGCTGCTGGCGTTGCTTATCGCGCTGCTCACCCCGATGGCGGCGTTTGCCCAGGCCCAGACCACCACCGTCCACTTCAGCGGCACCGAGAGCTCTCCGGACGTGAACCCGTGCACGGGTGCGCCGGGGACGGCCACCCAGACGCTCAAGGGCGTCACCCACATCACCGAGCTGCCCAACGGCACCTCGCACGAGACCACCACGGTGACCGGGGCGTTCATGTTCGCGCCCAACGATCCCAGCCAGCCGACCTACACCGGCCATGCCACCTTCTGGGATGGCGAGAACTTCAACAGCAAGACTGTCACCTTTACCTTCACCGGCCACGTCAACGTCAAGGGCTCGGACGGCTCACGGATCACCGACCACTTTGTGGCCCACGTGACCATCAACGCGAACGGCACCGCCACCGTTGAGTTCGAGACCGAGCGGCTGCGCTGCCCGTAGCGGCGCTGCCTAGTGTGGGGCGAGGGGCCCGAGCGGGCCCCTCGTTCCGTTCGTTATGCGCCTTGGTCCACGCTGGATTCGCACCGCATCGGCCACCGGCCAGGACAGGCGGTCACCACCGGTCTGCAGGACTGTCAGGATGTGCTCGCCTCCAGTGCGGGTACTCGCTAACCGCCCGCCTGGGGGCCTAGTCGCCGCCCAACTCGGCGAAGTCCAGCAGCCTGCCGACGCCGCCGACCTGCGCATACCAGGTGTGGTCGCCCACCACCCCCGTCGGCTTGGAGGTGGGTGAACCGCTGGAAGCTTCGCACCGATGGCTCCGTGCGTGACCCGAAGTCCCGTCGGTGGGGCCGGGGCTCTCCACGTCCCAGCTCTTGGCGATCTCGGTCAATCCCTGCTGCGGGTGACCGACCGCATCGCCGGTCGAACCCAGCCGCAGCACCGGCAGGACCGGCGGCTGGGGAAGGCGCGCCCAGGTCTGTGGGCCGACGATCCCGTCCACGCCGATCCCCATCGCCGGCTGGAAGCGGCGGACCGCCTCCTCGGTCGCGGGGCCGAAGATCCCGTCGATGCCGGTGTTGGGCAGCAGCTTGCTGATGACTAGCGAGCGTTGCAGCCGACGAACCGCCTCCCCGCTTGACCCGCGGCGAAGCACCGGCAGTGTCTGGTTGCTGGCCGTCCGGCCCGTCATGTCCGTGCGGAAGCTGACCTCCAAGACGCCAAACCAGGAAAGTACAGGCGAAATCAGCTCCACGGTCAAGCAAGGCCAACCAACAAGGACAAAGACCGAAGCTCATCGATGTCCGGGGTCCCACAGGAGTCCATACGCCGCAGTGAACCCAGGACCTGGCTGGGCAGGCAGCTCACCACGCGGGACCGGCGTGCAGCTTCACGGTCGCTCGTTGGCTGTTCGCCAGCCATCTGCCGCCCGCCGCTGCCGGGCGCCGCTGCCGGGCGCCGCTGGTCGTGTTGATCGGCCAGCAGGCACCGGTAGACGGCGTCCGACAGCCGCTGCTTCAACACCGCAGCGCCTCCTTGGCGGACTTGCCCTCGGCGCGCTTGCGGCGGTAGTACGCCTGCCCGGCGGTAGGATGGCGGATCTGCACGATCGCCGGTCCAGGTCGCGTATATCAGCGATGAGGTCGCCGGCGAGCTGCCATCGGGGGGTAGCCACCGCGCCTGTCGGGCGCACTTCGCCCAGCAGGGCTTCGGCGCGCTCGGCGGTGAGGTTGCGGCCGGCGCCGGCGGGGACCAGATCGGCCAGCAGTCGGTGCAGCCGGTTGATGGTCTGGGTGTGCAGGCGGACCAGGTCCTCGCGCCGGTTGGTCAACAGGTGCAACACCACCGCGTGGTCCTCCACGCCGACCGGTCGCAGCCCAGGCGCACCTTGGGCGGCGACCGCGACCGAGACCGAGACCGAGACCGCATCGTCGGGGTCGGTCTTGCGACCGTGGCCGACCGACAGCACCCGCACGCGGGCGGCCAGCTTGGCCGGCACATCCACCACCCGCTCGCCGTCGGCGACCAGCTGCTGAGCGAGGACCCGGCCAACGCCGTGCGCGCCCTCCACCGCCCAGCACCGCTGCGGCCAGCGCGCGGCCCACGCACGCAGCGCCTGGTAGCCGTCGCTGGTGGCGGGGACGCGCTGGCGGTCCAGCAGCTGGCCGTGCTCGTCGAGGGTGGCGGCGGTGTGGGAGGCCTTGTGCGGGTCGACCCCGATGGTGACGGGCATGCGAGTCCCTTCTCGCGGGCGGGCAGGACACCGGGGAGGGCAGGCCGACTTTGGGCACGAGCAGTCCTCTGTTGAGCCACTCCCGGTCGGGTGCCGGCAGGACCGCACAACCGTTCTGGAGCCAACCCGTGGGCGGCAGTGGTTCTTGTCGAGCGGCCTGCCGGCACCCTGGAACCCTACGGCTGCAAACCTAGGTAAGTGTAATTAAATAACTTGTATTACTAATACAATTCCTGTATGCTCTCGCTATGCCTCACAACCGGTCCACGGAGTTCGCGGCAATGGCCGCCCGACTGGCGGATCTCCTGCCTCGCCTGAATGAGCGGGATCGGCTTCTTGCTTTGGCCAGCGAGGCGCGGTCTTGGGGTTATGGCGGTATTGCCGCGGTGCACCGGGCGACCGGCATGTCCAAGACGACTATCCATCGTGGACTGCATGACCTGGAGGAGCCCCCTGAAGGCGGTGTTCCCGATCGGGTCCGGGCTGTGGGCGGAGGACGCAAGAAAGCAGAAGCGTCGAATCCGGAACTGCTGGATGCCTTGGACGCACTGATCGAACCGGAGACGCGGGGTGATCCGGAGTCGGCATTGCGGTGGACGACGAAGTCGACACGCAATCTGGCAGATGAGCTGACCGGGATGGGG
>WNFU01026943.1_pt1 | contig 12571 bp, 12 predicted proteins | sample 5400121 | NCBI WGS metagenome assembly WNFU01 (sample SAMN13153360, study PRJNA577476) | soil metagenome | isolation source: 100 cm soil or saprolite under grassland replicate 1 | place: USA:California | collected 2016-06-15 | reverse complement strand
CCAGCCAGCACATCCGACAACCAGTGCTTGTGATCGTTGAGGCGCGACCACGCGGTGCCGGTGGCCCCGGCGTACAACAGGGCCGTCGCCCACGGACGATGGATCTCTTCCGCCAGAGAGGTCGCCAGCGCGAACGCCATCGTCGCGTGTCCCGACGGGAGCGCGTCGTGACTGGAGAAAGGCCGGAAGACGTACTGGTCAGCGGCGTCATCGGGGCGAACGCGACCCGTGATCACCTTGATCGCCCCCGTCGTCAGTCCCGCCACGACTACGGAGGCGAGTACTCGGCCGCCGCTTCGCTGCAGGTCTTGGTGTCCGCTAATGAGACCGGCCAGGAGAATGCCGCCGGGAATGCCGAATACCAGCTCGGGCTCGCCGCCGTTGCGGAACACTCGGGCGATTGCGTTGCTGCGTGTTGAACGGCCGTCTTGCACCCAGTCGTCCACACGTCGATCCGCCACACTCACGGCGCCGATCGCACCCACCGCGATCGCGGCTTCCCACCAGCGGATGCTGTGACCCGGCCGGCGCTGCGCCGGCGCGCTCGTGAACGCGAACAGCTGGCAGACCAGGACAAGCAGACTGCATTTCACGCCGCCCACGTAACCCTCACGGCGTCGGTGTGCGTTCGGTGGCCTCGATGTCGATCGTCACGCGTACGTCATCACCGACGACCTGTGCGCCTTCCATGAAGCGGTTCAGGGTGATGCCGTAATCCTGACGTTTGAGGGTGGTGGTCGCGGAAAAAGCCGTGCGGCGGCCGCGCGGGGTCGCGAGTACGCCGCCCATATCGGCATCGAGCACGACGGGGTGGGTGACGCCCCGTATTGTCAGGTCCCCACTGATGCGCAGCTTGTCGGGCGCGACCTTCTCCACGCGTTTGCTGACGAACGTGATCTCGGGAAAGCTGTCGGCGGCAAGATAGTTCTGGCGCAGGTCATTGTCGCGCCGATCATTGCCGGTCGAGATGCTCGCGGTCTGGATACGCGCCGTGACGGTCGCCGCTTCCGGATGGCTGGCGTCGTAATTCAGATCGGCAGTCCACTGCCCGAACGTCCCATTCACCCAAGTAATGCCGAGGTGGCGCACCCGGAACGCGACCGCGCTGTGGGCGGGATCCGCGGACCAGCGATTCGATGCAGTCGCGGGCGTCGAGACTTGTGAGGCCAGCGTGGTACCGGCCGCCGGCACGAGCAAAGCGAGTAGAAGGATCGGTTTCATGCGCCTTAAGATAACGCGGCGAACAGTCCGATAACCGCAATGACGATCCCGAGCGCGATCTTCACGGCAGCCGCGGCAATCCGGCCCATGACCGCACCCCAGCCCGCGCGCGCGGCAACGCCGGCGCGGCGCGAATAGCTGAGCTCGAACACCGCGGCGCCGATGAAGGAGCCGAGCAATGCGCCGATGACGCTGCCGATGATGGCGATGGGAACGCCGATCACGGCGCCGACCAACCCTCCGAGCAGGGCGCCCCAGCCCGACCGCGTAGATCCGCCGTAGCGCTTTGCAAAGCGAAACCCGAGCCAGTTGTCGATGATCTCACCGAGGAACGCAATCGCCAGGACGATCGCGATCATGACCCCGCTGACCGTGCGGAACCCGGTCAGCCACCCGTAAGCGAGGATTCCTCCCACCATGACCCAGAGTCCCGGAAGGCCCAAGGGGATCATCGCCAATCCCACGAGTCCCAGGCCGATCAGGAGGGTGATCGCGAGGATGGTCATGGTCTCACTACGCACGCGACCGCCCCGGCGATTCCGATGCGGGGGTTGCTTGACGAGTCCTCTGGTATGGTGCAGTTATTGGGAGAGATTCTCACCGAAAACCACCTCGACGGATTGCCTGGTGAGCACAGAACAAGAGGTTCGGAACCCGCAATCCGGTGAGCCACTGATTCTGGCCGACGGCCGGCGTTTCGTGTTTGCGACGATCGAGAACGATCTTCGGGGCTGGTGGTTTACCGCGTTTGCGCATGATGGGCGAAGCACCCTCCAGGGCAACACCCGCCTCGCGTGGGATTCGGAGGCCAGTGCCTGGCGTCCGGATCCCGTGCGGCGGGTACGCGAGCGGCGACGCGTGCGACCCACGCGCGACGCACGGCACAGGCAGCTTGACTGAAGCCCGTTAGATTCAACAGTCTTATGGCACGATCACGGAATAAGGCAGGCGCGCGGGTGCCGAAACCCCCTGCCGCGTCGCTCGATGCCGAGCCGGAAACCGTCCAAGACGTCGTTCCACAACCCGCACTCCCGTTTCCGGTTGTCTGCGTCGGCGCGTCCGCTGGCGGCCTCGAGGCGTTTACTCAGCTGCTGAGCGCGTTGCCAACCGACACCGGCATGGCGTTCGTCCTCGTCTCCCACCTGTCGCCGTCCCACGCGAGCCACCTGGCCGAGATCCTGTCCCGCGCGACGCAGTTGCCTGTAAATGAAGTAAAAGACGAGCCGAAGGTCCAGCCGAATTCAGTGTATGTGATTCCGCCGGATTCGAATATGATCATCGCGCAGGGGTCGCTCAAACTGATCCCACGCCACAAGGTCGACGGACGCCATCACCCGATCGACCTGTTTCTCGAGTCGTTGGCCCACGACCAGAAGCACAGGTCGATCGCCGTCATTCTCTCGGGCACCGGCAGCGACGGCACGCTGGGGATGGACGAGATCAAGGCCGCGGGCGGCATCACGTTTGCGCAGGACGAATCGGCCGCGTACGAGGGCATGCCCCGCAGCGCGATGATGGCGGGCACGGTCGACTTCCGGCTTGCCCCCGCGGAAATTGCCCGCGAGCTCGGTAAGATCGCCCGCCACGCCTATATCGGCGCCGACGGGCCACCGGAGCGCATCGTCGAGGGCGCGCAAACCGTGCCGATCCTGCGGTTGTTGCATCAGTCCTCCGGCGTGGATTTCACCCACTACAAGACCGCGACCCTGCGCCGCCGCGTCGCACGACGCATGGCGCTGCACAAGGTCGAGACCCTGGCTGAATACGCCGAGTATCTGCGGGACCGTCCGGTCGAGATCGAGGCGCTGTTCCAGGACATTCTCATCAACGTGACGTCGTTCTTCCGCGATCCGGAAACGTTCGACCTGCTCAAGACCCGCGTCTTCCCCCGCATCGTCGCCGAGCACGGCTCCGCCGATGCGATTCGGATGTGGGTCGTGGGCTGTTCGACGGGCGAAGAGGCGTATTCGCTCGCGATCGTCTTTTCGGAGTTCATGGAGCGGGAAGGCCGCACCTGGCCGGTGCAGATCTTTGCGACCGATTTGAACGGCACGGGGATCGAGCGCGCGCGGACCGGGCTCTACCCCAAGAGCATCGCGGAGCGCGTCTCTCCCGAACGGTTGCGGCGTTTTTTCTACGAGCTGGATGGGAAATACCGCGTCGCGAAAACCATTCGCGACCTGTGCGTGTTCGCCAAACACAACGTGCTGGAAGATCCGCCGTTTTCCCGCATGGATGTGATCACCTGCCGCAACATGCTGATCTACCTCGAGCCGGTGATGCAGCAGCACTTGCTGCCGACCCTCCATTACGCGCTGAAGTCGACAGGAGTCTTACTCCTCGGTGGATCCGAATCGACCGGAGTTCACACCGACCTGTTCGATCCCATCGACGCCAAGCACCGGTTTTACGGCCGGAAGCCCACCGCCAACCGGTTACCTCCGCCGCTAATCGAGGGATCGCGGCTGGATCGTCACAAGCACACCCCGCCGGTGGCAACGGTCGAGGCGCGCCGCGGCGAAGGAGCCCAGCGGGAAGCCGATCGCATCCTGCTTGCGCGCTATACGCCGCCCGGCGTCCTGGTGTCGGAGGATCTCGAAATCCTGCAGTTCCATGGCGACACCAGCGCGTATCTCACGCCGCTCGCCGGCAAGGCGTCGTTGAATCTCGTCAAGATGCTCCGCGAAGGGTTGCTGGCACCGATCCGCACGGCGATCGCGCTCGCCAAAAAAGAGGGCGGCCCCGTTCGTAAGAACGACGTGCGGGTCAAGGGTCACGACAGCGTCGATATCGAAGTCGTCCCGGTCAACAGCGCGCTCGCCGGCCGGAGCGGGTTCCTGGTCCTCTTCCACGAGCCCGTACCGCTCGCCCCTCGTCTCCGTGTCCCGCGAACAACCGCAACACGCGCGTCGGACAACGAGTGATCGAGCAGCAGGACGCGGCCAACGAAGAGCTGCAATCGGCCAACGAGGAGATTCAATCGGCGAACGAAGAGCTCCAGAGTATCAACGAAGAGATCGAAACGTCCAAAGAGGAGATGGAGTCCAGCAACGAAGAGCTGGCGACCGTCAACGAAGAGCTGCACAACCGCAACGCCGAGCTGGGGCGGAGCAACAACGACTTGACGAACCTGCTCGCCAGCGTACAGATGGCGATCGTCATGCTCGGACCCGATCTTCGGATCCGCCGCTTCACGCCGATGGCCGAGACGATGTTGAATCTTATCCCGACCGATGTCGGACGGCCGCTGGCCAACATCAAGCTGAACGTGGACGTTCCGGATCTGGAGCCCGTTCTGGCGGGCGTGCTCGAAACGGTGCAGCCCTTCCAGCGGGAGGTGCAGGACCAGACGGGACGGTGGTATTCGCTGCGGATCCGCCCCTACCGCACCGCCGAAAACCACATCGAGGGCGCGGTGATCGCGCTCATCGACATCGACTCGGTCAGGAAGAACGTGGAATCGCTGCGGGTGGGCGCGGAGCGGTTGCGGATCATGTACGACCGCGCGCCGCTGGGCATTTTCGAGACCGATCTCGAGGGCCGCTTCGAGCGTGTGAACGACAAGTTCTGTGAATTGACCGGCCGGACGCGTGACGACCTGCTAACGCTTCGCTCCGAGGACATCACACACCCCGACGATCTCGCCGCGCACCGCGAAGATTTCGATCGGGTTCGGGCCGGACTCGTGCCCTCGGTCCGTCGCGAGAAGCGCTATATCCGCGAGGACGGCGAGGCGGTCTGGGTCGAGCTGCACCGCTTCAGCATCCCTGATGCAGACGGCTCGCCAGCCTTCACGGTCGGGATCGCGGAAGACATCAGGGAGCGCAAGGAAATGGAGACGGCGCTGCGGCGCCGCGAAGCACGTTTCCGCGCCCTGATGAACAGCGCCCCCGTGCTCATCTGGGTGAGCGGCGTCGAAGGCATGGAATACGTCAACCAGGCGTACCTCGAATTCCTGGGTGTCGAGTCCCACGAAGTGCTGGGGAACGCCTGGACCTACTTCCTGCATCCTGAAGATCGCGACGGGTACGCCGAGGCCTACGATCAGGTCGTCAAGGGCACGTTGCCGTTCGAGCACCAATTTCGCTTCCGCCGCTCGGATGGCGAGTACCGCTGGATGATGGCGGTCGCGCTGCCGCAGTTCGGGCCCGCGGGGAAGTTTGCCGGGTATACCGGCGCCTCCTTCGACATCACGTCGTTGAAGCAGGCCGAGATCGGCCTCCGCACCGCCGACCAGCGCAAGGACGAGTTCATCGCCATGCTCGCCCACGAGCTGCGCAACCCGCTCGCCCCTATCACCAACATCGTACAGATGATGCGCGCGCAGGACCTCGACGCGAAGACGACGGATTGGGCACACGAGGTGCTCGATCGCCAGCTGCGCAACATCGGCCGGATGGTGAACGACTTGCTGGACGTCTCGCGCGTCAGCCATGGCAAGATTCAGCTGCACCCCGAGCGAGTCGAGCTGGGCGAGCTGGTGACGCGCTCGGTGGACGCGTTGCGCGCGACGATCGAGGCGGCGGACAAGCAGATCGCGATCGAGCTTCCCACGGCGCCGGTCGTCATGTTCGCCGACCCCGTGCGGCTCGAGCAGGTGATCGGCAACCTGGTCCACAATGCGGTCAAGTTCACTCCGCAGGGCGGTCACATCTCCGTGCGCGCGGTGGTGAGCTCCAATCCCAAAGAGGTGCACGTTCACGTTCGCGATGACGGAGACGGCATCGCCGCCGAGGCTTTACCGCGTGTATTCGACCTGTTCATGCAGGGGAACGTGTCGTTCGATCGCGCGCAAGGCGGTCTCGGGATCGGTCTCTCACTGGTCCGCGGCCTCGTCGAGCTGCACGGCGGCACGATCGAAGCGAAAAGCGACGGCCCAGGAACCGGCAGCGAGTTCATCGTGACTCTGCCGCTGACGGACATCGTGCCGGGCCCGGAGCGAACGGAGCCGTCGCCGCTGCAGCGCGACGGCCCGCAGCGCATTCTCATCGTTGACGACAACGTGGATGCCGCCACCGCGCTTGCCGCCAGCCTCCGGGACCATCACACCGTGGCGCTGGCGCACTCGGGTCCGGTGGGGATCGAGACGGCACGCTCGTTCCAGCCGCAGGTTGCCCTGATCGATCTCGGCATGCCCGGTATGAACGGCTTCGAGGTCGCGGAGCGCCTCCGCGCCGCCCATCCAGGGTTGCTGCTGGTCGCGGTCAGCGGGTACAGCGGCGAAGAGAGTCGTCGGCGGGCGCGGGACGCGCAGTTCGACGAATTCGTCGTCAAACCCTTCGCTCCCGAGGTCGTCGAAGCACTGCTCAGCCGCCGCGCGCGTTGATCCTCCTCGCGCTCCTCCTCCAAGTCTCCGTTCCGCCGCCGCGCGGGTTCGTCAACGACTTCGCGGGCGTCCTCGATTCCGTCTCGGTCCGCCATCTGCAAGCCGTCATCAGCGAGGTGCGCGAGAAAACGCGCGGCGAGATCGCGGTGGTCACCCTTCCCGACATCGACGGCCGCGCGGCGAGCGATGTGGCGCTGCAGATCGGGCGCCAATGGGGCGTCGGCGCGAAAGGCGACGCGGGTGACCGCAGCAGGAACCTGGGCGTCGTCGTCCTGCTCGTCCCGCGCAAAAACCGCCAGCCCGGAACGGGAGACATCTTCATCGCCACCGGCCGCGGCGCAGAGGGGTTTCTCACCGACGCGCGCTCGGGCAGGATCCGTGACGCCATGCTGCCGTTCCTCGCAGCGGAGGACTATGGCAAGGGCTTGGCGCTCGGCGTGGACCTCATCGCGCAGGCGTTCGCAGCCGAGTTCGGCGTCACGCTGACCAATCCCCAATACGCGATGCCGCCGCCGATTCCGGACGATGGGCAACAAATCACCATCCCGGTCGGATGGCTCATTGCGATTCTCATCCTGCTGTTGATCGTGACCCGCGGCCGTTTGCTGTGGTTGCCGTTCTGGATCATGAGTCAGGGCCGTGGCGGCGGTTGGCGTGGAGGGGGCCGTGGCGGTGGTGGATTCGGCGGCTTCGGCGGTGGGGGAGGCTTCTCGGGTGGTGGAACGGGAGGAAGATTCTGACATGGCACGCATGACTCTGGATGCCTTCACCGCCGCGGTCGCGGCGGCACTCGGCCCGCGGCTCGTGACGCTGCTGCTCTACGGCTCAGCCGCCCGGGAGCAGGGCGCGGGGAGCGGGGAGCCGCCTGCGATGAACACCCTGATGATCGCGGACCGTGTCGATACCGACTTGTTCGCCTCGCGGCACCGGTGCGCGATTGGGTCGCCGCAAAACACCCGCCGCCGCTCGTCCTGACGGACCAGGAGTGGCGCGATTCTGCGGATGCTTTTCCGATCGAGTACGAAGACATCCGAGCCCATCATCGAGTGCTCGCCGGTCGCGACCCGTGGCGCGGCATCACCGTTCAGCACGAGCACGTCCGCCGTCAGCTCGAGCAGGAGCTCATGGGCAAGCTCATGCACCTGCGGCAGGCGTATGTCGCCGATTGGGATCGGCCCAAACGCCTGGCTGATGTCGTGCGCGACACGCGTGCCGGTGTTCTCACCATGCTGCGCGCCGTACTGCGTCTTGCCGGCCGCACGCCTCCCGCCGACGCGGCGGCTCTGGTGCGCGACGCGGCTGCCCTGATAGGATTCGCCTCGGATGGCTTCACCGAGCCCGCCGCGTATCTCGTTGCGGTGACGCGCACGGCAGAGTACGTGAACCGTATGGAAAGGAACCATTTGTGAACGCGCATCGACGCCGCACTGCTTTGGCCCTGCCGCTCGCTTTCGCTATCGTCGCCGGCTGCGGCTACAACACCATTCAAACGATGGATGAGAAGGTGAATGCCGCCGAATCCCAGATCAAAGTCCAGCTGCAGCGGCGCGCGGACCTGATTCCCAATTTGGTGGAAACCGTGAAGGGATATGCAAAGCAGGAGCAGACAATCTTCATCCAGGTAGCGGAGGCGCGCTCCAAACTGGCGGGGGCAGTGCAGAGCGGCGACCTGCAACAGATGGCGGCCGCCAATGCGGCCCTCACTGCGCCGCTCGGTCGCCTGATTGCCATCGCCGAGAATTATCCGCAGCTCAAGTCAAATGAGAACTTCCGTGCCCTGCAGGATCAGCTCGAAGGGACGGAGAACCGCATCGCCGTCGCTCGCCAGGACTACAACGAAAGTGTAAATGCGTATGACGCGTACATTCGCCGCTTTCCCCAAGTGCTGACGGCGAAGGTTCTCGGAAAAAAACCGCGGCCGTACTTCGAGTTACAGACACCGGGAGCGGCAGAGACACCCAAGGTCGATTTCTCGCACTGACCAGTTTTAGCCAGCGTGGCCACGGATGGCGATCGGATCGGTCACCCGATAGTGTGCGTCGAGCCGCTGCAACTCCGTCTCGAGCCGTTTATTGACGGCGCGGTTTTGCACCGGGCTGTCAGACACGACGAGGATTTGCGTGCTGCGCTGCTCGAGAATGAGCTGTGCCGACCACGCCCGCGCATGCTCGAAGGCAAACGCGTTCTCGGAATCGAGAAGTTTGCGGATTTGACCTAACCCGTCTTTCGGCGGAGGCGGCACGACGCGGTATGCGTACGCCCACAACTGTCGCATCCTGCCACGGTGGTCCGGCGCACGGCGGCCGGCAATCCAGCTTTCGGGTTAGCTCTAGCGGACGAACTTGCGGCGGTCGCCCTTGGGCGGCGTCTTCTTGTGCGCGTGGGCCGCGATCTGGAGTCGGCTGTGCAACGCGAGTTTTTCCAGAATGTTATGCACGTGGCTCTTCACCGTGTAGGTCGCGATGTTGAGCCGCTGGGCGATCTCCTTGTTGCTGAGGCCCTCGGCGATGAGATCGGTGATCTGCTGTTCGCGCTTGGTCATCCGCACCGACGCCATCATCGGCGTGTTGCGCAGCACGGAAGCTTGCTTGGCGATGTGGGAGAGCAGCGTACCCGTCAGGGCCGGCGGGACGACGTCGCCCCCATTGGCCACCTGACGGATCGTATTGACGAGCTCTTCCAGCGCGGCGTCTTTCGCGATAAAGCCGTTAGCGCCGCGCTTGATGAAGTCGATCACGTCTTCTTCTTCGGGCAGCATGTCCATCATGATGATGCGGGAGTGCGGCGCCGCTTCCTTGATACTTTCGACCAGACGTTGACTGCGATTGCGACCCAGTGCCGCGTCGACCAGCACGACGTGGGGCCTGGCCTCCTGCAACCGCTGCAGGGCCGCCGATCCGCCTTCGGCGCATGCGACGACTTTGAATTCGGTTTGAGAATCGAGGAGTGCCGCGAGACCATCACGCAACAGGCGATTGTCTTCGATGACGAGGATTTGGATTTTCTTGGTCATTGTTGCTGACGGCCTCGTTCCGGGCGTAGTCCGAGGGTGAGGAAATAGGTTGGCCCGTTCCCCGGGTATTAGTCAAGTCGGCCCCCAAGGTTCCTGTATCATCCTTTAGGATGAGGGGGGAAAATCGGCGTCTAACCCTCCCCTTGGGCTCCAGCCGGGCGCCGAAAAAGTTGCGCAGTCGGGGGGGTCGGGTGAATTGTAGGGGGCGCTCCCGCGCCCAAAGGGGAGGGTGGTCTGTGTCACAGATTCATTGCCACTTCTGTGGCGGCATCATCCAGGACGTCGCGACCATCGAGCATCGGCCGCCGCGAGCCAGCGCCCAGTTCGCGATGCCTCAGCCGACGCCTTGTACCTGCTCTCCCCCGGTGGTCTACGAGCACCCGCCCGTTCTCGGCGGTCCGGAGGAGGATCAGACGCCGGACGGCGAAGCGGCCTGAGAAGCGTGGCCCTTCGCTCGCTCGAAGCAATCGTTCCTTGGTTGAACGAATGCGCATCCGGATGCAACTTAGTCGCCCATGCGCTCCCTCCTTCTTTTGGTCGGGTTGCTCGGCGTGGCGTGCCACCCGCATCGCCGCACGAACACGACGCCGGTGCGGGCGCCGCGCGATAGCGCGCGCGTGCGCGTCCCGCCGCGCCAACCGGTCGCGGTGCGCGACACGGCGCTGGAGCAGCGGGCGGCGCGCCTCGAGTTGAAAGTGCTGGAGCAGGAAGCGCAAGTGGATGAGCTGCAGAGCCGGCTCGACGATGCGCGCCGTGAGGTCGTGCGAGCGATGGCGAAACTGCAATCGCTCGCGACACGGGCCGAGGCGGCATCGGGCATGGCGGAGGCCGAGATCGCGCTGCAGGCGCTGCGGACCGCCGATGGAAACAGTGCACCGCCGTCGCCCGAGTACGGACAGGGCAGCCAACTCCTGCAGCTGGCCACGACAGAATTCGACCAGCAGAACTACGCCGGCGCGTTGTATCTCGCGACCGAAGCGAAGAACGCCGCCGCGGCGGGCCGGGGGCGCGTGGCCAGTGACGACCGCTCGACGACGCGCCGGGGCGAGGTGCCGTTCGCGTTGCCGCTGCGACTGCAGACGACGGGCCGCGCGAATGTGCGCGAAGGGCCGGGCGCCGGATTCAAGGTGCTGTACACGCTGGAGACCGGCGTCCCGATCGTCGCTTACTCGTATGTGGATCAGTGGGTGCGGATCAGAGACGACAGCGATCGGCCCGGCTGGATCCATCAGACGCTGATCGACCGTCGAGAATAAACTTCGCGCCTACGTCGCGCGAACCTTCGGACGCGCTGCCGGGACGACTCGATCGCCGCCGGCGCGTTTTGCCAGATACAGCGCCGCGTCCGCCTCGCCGACCAGCTGGTCGGGGGTGTCGCCATGGATCGGGAACGCGGACACGCCGAGGCTGAGCGTGATGCGGCCCGCGGGTAACTGTTCCTTCGCCAGTTTCTTCCGAATCCGCTCCGCATACTCCGTGGCGCCTTCGAGCTCCGTCTCGGGCATCATGATCAGAAACTCTTCGCCGCCGTAGCGCGCCACGAAGTCGACATCGCGGCTCGCCTCGCGCATGATCGCCGCGACGCGCTTCAGCACGACGTCGCCGGCGGGATGGCCGTGCTCGTCGTTGTAGCGCTTGAACAAGTCGACATCGGCCATGACGACGGAGAAGTGGTGACGCAGCCGCCGGGAGCGGCGCACTTCGTTCTCGAGCACTTCCATCATCCGTAACCGGTTATGCAGACCGGTCAGGGCATCGGTCACGGAGAGGCGCTCGAGCTCGGTGCGGCTTTCGCGCAGCCGCGCCACCATGTTGTTGAACACCTCGGTCAGGTAGCCGACTTCGCCGCCCGTCGTGACCGGGAGACCGACGTCGAGATCGCCCTTGGCCACTGTCGCAGCCGCCTGCGCCAGGCGGTCGAGCGGCCGTACGATCAGCAGGCTCAACAGGTACGCCAGCGCGCCGACGACGGCGAGCAGCAGCGTGACAATTCCCAGGGTGACGTTGCGCAACCGCGCCACCTGGCTGAATGCTTCGCTGGACGGGATCTCCGCGACGACCACCCAGTTGAGCGCCGGCACGACGCGCACACTCCCCACGACGCGGTTGCCCGTGAAGCTGCTGAACTGGATCGCGCGTCCTTCGCGCACCAGCAGCCAGTTGGCGGCGTCGCGCGCATACCCCTGCCGCATCAGCTCCCGCGAGCTGCCGGCCGAACTGACGATGAGCCGGCCGGTGCGGGTCATCAGGTAGATCTGGCCCGATTCGCCGGGGACGAACCGCTTCAGCGTATCCGCGACGGCGTGTAGGTTGACGCGTGATGCCAGCGCACCGAGCAGGCGCATGCCGCCCGCGCCGCGCCCGGCGCGCCGCGCGGATTCAATCGGAACCGAGACGAGCATTTCGGCATGGGTCCCGGTCGAGTCCCAATACGGCGCGCCGAGCGCCCAGTCGTTCTTGGTCAGCTCGCTCGCCCAGTCGGGCGGGAGCGGAACCGGTCGCGGCTTCGCAGCACTGGTCGCCACGACATGGCCGTGATGATCGAGGACGAGAAGCTCGGCATAGTCGGGGAAGCGATCGCGCACCGAATTGAGGTAGTCCGTGAGCCGCTTGAAGTAGATCCCGGAATGGACCGGCTCGCCGTTCGCCAACGGGATGCGCTCGAGGTTTTCCGTGACCTCATAGGAGCTCGAGAACACGCGCAGGTCGTAGCGCAGCTCCTTGGTCCAGAGATCGACTTCGCGCAGTGCCTGCGCGCTGACACCCTGCAGCTCTTCCGACGCCTTCGCCTGGAGGGCCCGCTTGTTTTCGATGTAGGAAATCCACACGGTCGTCAGCGACGGCAACAGCGTCGCGACGACCGCGAACATCAGCATCTTCGTCCGGATGCTGGCGAATCGAAAAAAGCGCAGGAAACTCAGGGCTCGCGTCCCTTCCAGGGCTGCCACAAGATTCATGCGGCGCAACTTACCGCAAGATGCCCGCTGTAACCGTGGGCAGAATCACAGCTA
>WNFU01007765.1_pt1 | contig 12573 bp, 10 predicted proteins | sample 5400121 | NCBI WGS metagenome assembly WNFU01 (sample SAMN13153360, study PRJNA577476) | soil metagenome | isolation source: 100 cm soil or saprolite under grassland replicate 1 | place: USA:California | collected 2016-06-15 | reverse complement strand
GCGCCCATGCCACGGCGCCGTCGCGGTCCGCCGGCGCCAGCGCCATCGGGACGAGCGGCGGCAGCCGGCCGGGACACGCGGCGAGCAACACACAGGCGCCAATGTAGGATACGGCCACCCGCCGGTCAAGCGGAAAGCGTTGCGCGCTCAATAGTTAAAGCCGAAGAAGAAATCGACGAAGCGCGGCCCGCGGCTTCCGGCGGGGAGCCCGTACCCGTCGGTCGCGCCCGAGTGGAACCGGTACCCCAGGTCGAGGCGGAGCACCAGCGGCGGCGCCAGCGGCATGCGCAGCCCGAGCCCCGTGCTGCCCAGCGTCCCGCGCTGGAGCGAGGTGGCGGTGGACGCCCTCGCCAGGTCGACGAACAGCGCACCCTGCACGCCCGGGAACCGGACCACGCCGAACGGGAAGCCGAACGCGAGGAAGTCGGCGATCGGGAAGCGCCACTCCGAGTTCACGAGCCAGGCGCGGGTGCCCGCGACGTAGCCGTAGCGGGGGTAGCCGCGCAGGCCCCACGAGCCGCCGACATTGAGCCGCCGGGGCCGCTCCCCCCCGGCATAGTAGCCGAGCAGGCGCACCGCGAAGGCGCTGTGCAGGGAGGTGCGGAAATAGCGGCGATAGTCTGCCGACGCCACCCAGGAATCGAAGCGTCCGTGGCTCAAGTCGTTCACGAGCCCACCCGTCAGGTTCACCCGCACGCCGTCGATCGGCCCGGTGGCGAGCCACAGCGTGTTGTCCTCCACGTAGCTCAGGTAGTTCGACGCGAGCCACCCGATGCGGTGGAGCTCCGCCGGGCCGCCGGTGAGCAGGTCGGGCCGGGTGATGTCGAAGCGGTCCGAGTGCTCCACCCGGTACTCCGCCTCGATCCGCCGGAAGCGCGAGAGCGGATAGCGGACCTGTGCGAACGCGCCTCCCGACGTTTCGTCGTACAGCGTGCTGAAGTCGCTCTCGTAGAACAGGCCGCGCAGCCGGAAGGCGCCCACGCCCCAGTTGACGCGGTGCGCCTGGTTCAGGTAGAACGCCGTGCCGTTGACGTTGTCGAGCAGGTTCCCGAGCCCGCTCCCCGAGAACGAGGACAGCAGCAGGTAGAGCTGGTGGTCGCCCAGGAGATCGCTGAGCACGAACGCCGCGCCCTGCGCCGACCCGATGCCCGGAGCGAGCACGGCGTCGGCCACGGCGAGGTCGAGCGTGAACTTCTTCTCGAACGGCGACGCGTCCGCCCCGGCGTACTGGGGGTTCGCGAGCTCGGGCCACGTCCACTCCGGCGCCGCGCGGTCCGCGGCCAGCGCGATCGGGCGCGCCACGCTGTCCGCCACGGGCTGCGCCATGTAGATGTTGTAGCTCAGGTCCGCCAGGCCGCCGAACACGAGCCCATGGTCTTCGTCCACCCACTGGGGATCGAACGCGCCGTTCAGGGTGTTGGTCTCGCGGCGGCCCGCGCCGGTCGTGTCCGCCGAGTAGATCTGGAACGTGCCGTCGCGGTCCGAGGTGAAGAAGACGCGGCCGTCCGACGCCCAGCGAGGCTGGTCGTCGCGCCAGTTGCCGTACGTGAGGTAGCCGACGGCGCCGGTCGCGACGTCGAGCGTGAAGAGGTTGCGCGCCCCCTCCGGTCCGAACGGCGTGCGGTCGGAGGAGAACACGACCCGCCGCCCGTCCGGGCTGACGGTCGGGTCGAGGTCCTGGTAGCGGTCGGAGGTGAGGCGCTCGAGCCGCCCGTCGGAGAGCCACAGCCGATACAGGTCGGAGTACCCCGACACCGCGAGCCCCGAGAAGACGACGCTGCGGCGGTCCGGCGCCCAGGCGGGCGAGAGGATCGAGATCAGCTCGGGGAACTGGTAGCGCCCCGCGACCTCCCGTTTCTCGAGGCTCCAGAAGAACAGCGCGTCGCGGTCGAAGTACCGGCTCGAGAAGACCGCGATCCCGTCGGGCGAGACGTCCATCCGCGACTCGAAGAAGTGGAACGACTCGAACTGCGCCGTGCGCTCCCCTTTCACCACGGCGCGCGGCCGGTCGCCCGCGAAGGAGCGCGCGTAGATGTTCGTGTACCCGGTGGACGGCGAGAAGTAGAGGACGCCGCGCGCGCTGTCCGACGCCCCCGCGGGTCCGTACACGGCGGGCTTGATGGCCAGCCGCGTGACGAGCCGCGCGGTGACGGAGAGCGGCGCCGCCGTCCCCACCGCCGGATAGTGGCGCTGCCGCATCCAGTACTGCCACTGCTCCGAGAGCTGCTCCAGGGGCCGGCCGTACACGGCCTGCACTTCCTCCTCGAACGTTCCGTACTTCCAGAGGTCGCGATACATCTGCTCGATGCGCCACTCGCCGTACACGGACGCGAGGAAGCGGTGGATCGAGCCGCCCAGGGGGTAGATGAGCCCGCCCGACGCGTAGGTCAGGTCCGAGAGCGCCGGCAGTTTCCCCGAGACGGTGAGATCACGCAGATACATCTCGTCCCGCGTGTCCTCCCCCGCCGAGCAGTACTCCGCCAGGCCCTCGGTCCACCACAGCGGCAGGTCGACGCGCCGGATGCGGGGATAGCGCTGGAACACCTGGGTGGTGAGACTCAGCTGGAACACGTGCACCAGCTCGTGGCGCAGCGTGTGGCGGAACTCGGCGTAGCTCCCGGTGAACGGCAGCGCGACGCGCTGTTTCAGGAACTCCGTCACTCCGAGCAAGCCCTCGGGCGGAACGAACGGCAGGATGTTGGTCTGCTCGAAGTCCGAGTGTGACGCGTAGACGATGAGCGGGATGCGCCGGCGCGGGTGATGGTTGAAGCGCCGCTCCAGCGCCGCGTAGCTCTCCTCCGCGTACGCCAGCGCCACGCGGGCGAGCTCCTGCTCCTCGGGATAGTGATAGAGATCGACGTGGTCGCCCCGCAGCAGGCGCCAATCGAAGCCGCGGTACTGGATCTTGTTCTGGCCGAAGTAGCCGATCTGGGCGGCCCCGGCGGCGGGGAGGAGCGCGAGCAGCGCGGTTCCCCAGGCTACCGCCCGCGCTCCGCGAACCACGTGGGATCTCACCGATGGATGCTCCGGATGCGGTCGCCCTGGGTGATGGCCGCGAGCACGTCGAGCCCCTGGACCACGCGGCCAAACACGGTATACGTGCCGTCGAGGTGCGGCTGCGCCGAGTGCGTGATGAAGAACTGGCTGCCGCCCGTGTCAGGCCCGGAGAGCGCCATGCCCATGGTACCCACCTCGTAGCGGATCGGATTCACCTCGTCGCGCAACGCGAAGCCGGGCCCGCCCCAGCCGTCGCCCCGAGGATCGCCGTCCTGCGCCACGAAGTCCGGGACGACCCGGTGCCAGCGCGATCCGTCAAAGTAGCGCCGCTCGACCAGGGAGAGAAAGGCGGCGACCGTGAGCGGGGCCTCGGTGGCGTACAGCTGCACCACCAGGTTGCCCCGGTCGGTCTCGATCGTCACCTGGGGGACCTGGCCGCGCAGCGCGGGGAGCAGGTAGCGGCGCGCGACGTCGCGGTAGTCCTCTGCCGAGCGCCCGGTGGCGATGGGGGCGGCGGGGCCCCAGCGCTCCGCGGCGTCGGGGAGCCGCTCCTCCGCGAGGCGCCGCACCAGGTAGTCGTCGGCCCGGGGCACCGCGGCGACGAACCGGCTCGCGACCGCGATCCGCCCGTCCGCGCCGGCGCGGGCGATGGCCGCGAGCGCGGTCACGGCGGAGAGCCGGGCGTCGTTGAACGGGTCCGCGGCCGCGCGGTTGTAGGCCTGGACCAGGCGGTCCACGTCCGCGACTGCGGGGCGGCGCGCCAGCACGTCGGCCGCCAGGCTCCGTACGGCCGGATCGGCGTGCGCGAGCAGCTCGCGGGCTCGCACGAGGAGCGTCGTGTCGCGCTCCGGGACGATGCGCAGCAGCGCCTGGAGCGCCTGTGCCACGACCCGGCCGTCCGGGTCGGCGAGCTGGGCGTCGAGGCGGGCGTGGTCGCGGGCCGCGCCGAACGCCTCGGCGGCGACGCTGCGCCAGCGCCAGTCGGCGTCGCCCGCGAGCGCGGCGGCGGCCGAGACCCCCGCGGCGCTGTCCGCCTGCGCGAGGGCGATCACCGCCTGGCGGCGCAGCGCGAACACGGCGCTGGTGAGCCGAGCGGCGAGCGCGTCCCGCGCGCTCCGGCCGCCCAGCACGCCGAGCGTCGTCTCCGCCTGCACGGCGACGTTCAGGTCCGCGTCCCCGACGAGCGGGGCCGCCATCGCGGCGAAGGCGCTGTCGCCGAACGTCGCGAGGGCGCGCAGCGCGTTGATCCGGCCCTGCGGATCGCGGTCGCCGAGCAGGGGCCGAAGGCGCCCGACGACGTCCCGCGGGTCGAGCCGGGCGCTGTCGGTGAGCGTGCGGCTCACGCCCCGGGCGGCGACCGCGCGCACGCGCGGCGTCGGGTCCTGCAGCGCGGCGAGCAACGCGGTCACCCCGCGCGCGGTGCGCAGCCGGGCGAGCGCGTAGAGCGCGTGCCAGCGTGCGGTGAGGTCGGGGTCCGCGGCGTACCCGAGGAGCGCGGGCACGGGCGCCCGCGTCCCGAGGCGCCACGCCTCGAGCAGCCCGGTGCTTTGCGCGAGCGACGTCGGCACGCCGGGCGTCGTCCCGGTGCCGAGGATCTCGCGCAGCGCAGCCGCGCCTTCGTCCCCGCCGATCTTCGCGATGGCGGTCACGGCCTCACCCTCGGGCGGGCCCTGCTCGGCGGCGGGCGCGGCGTGTACCAGCGCGACCAGCGGCTCGACGGCGCGCCGGTCCTTCAGCAGCCCCAGCCCGAAGGCGGCGGCGGCCCGCACGGTCCGGTCCGAGTCGCCGAGCGCCGCCACCAGGACGTCCACCGCCGCCGGGTCGCCGATCCGGCCGGCGGCGAGAGCCGCCTGGCGTCGCACGACGGCGTCGGGGGCGCGCAGCGCGTCGCGCAGCTGCGGCGCATCGAACACGCGTGCGTCGGCGGCCGCGAGCAGGCGCGCCAGCTGGCCCACCAGCGCCTCGTCCTGCTGCTGCGCCCGCGCTGCCCGATCCGGCAGGGCGAGCGCGACGAGCGTCAGGGCAGCGCTAGAGGCGGACCGGATCCGCGATCGGCGTGAGCAGGTCGAAGACATGCGGGGGAATCCGTGTGAGGGTGTGCTGGTGGGTGAGCGACACCAGCGCGGTCGCGCCCGTCGCCAGCAGCTCGCCGGTCTCCGCGCGGTCGACCGCGTACCCGAAGGTCACGCGCCGGGACGCCAGCTCGCGCACCCAGCAGCGCACCCGCACGAGCTCGTCGTAGCGCGCCGCGGCGCGGTAGCGGACGCTCACCTCCGAGACCGCGAGGTAGACCCCCTGCTGCTCCAGCTCCTTGTAGCTGACGCCCGTCTCCCGCATCAGCTCGGTGCGCGCGCGGTCGAACCAGATCAGGTAGTTGGCGTGGTACACGACGCCCATCTGATCGGTCTCCGAGTAGTTCACGCGCAGCGTGATGGCGGCGATCACGCGGCGCAACATACAGCATCGCGGCTTGCGGCGCTTTGGGGCCGCTCCTAGGTTGGGGCCGTGGCAGCCCGCGTGATCGTCGTCGCCGACGCGCATCTGGGACAGGTCCCGCCCGCGGTCGAATCCGCGTTCCACTCCTTCCTCAAGGCCGTCCCCGACCTGGGTGACGCACTGCTCATCAACGGCGACCTGTTCGATTTCTGGTTCGAGTACCGCGCGGTGATTCCGCGGCGCCACTTCGGCACCGTCGCCAAGCTCCACGCGCTGCGCGCCCAGGGGATCCCGATCACCTTCGTCGGCGGCAACCACGACCGCTGGGGCGGGGACTTCCTCGTCAACGATCTGGGGATCGCCTTCCACGGCGGCGCGGCCGAGACCGACGTGGCGGGACGGCGCGCGTTCGTCGCCCACGGGGACGGGTACACCGAGCAGCACTGGAGCGCGCAGCTGATGCACCGCGTCACGCGGCACCCCGCCACCGTCCGGGTGTTCCGGACGCTCCACCCGGACCTGGGCTTCTGGATCGCCCACCAGCTGTCCAAGAAGCTCGCCGACAACACGCGGGACAAGGCGGTGCTGGACCGCGCCGCACAGGCCCAGGCCCAGTTCGCTCACGACCTCCTGGCCCGGCGCTCCGAGCTGGGCCTCGTGATCCTCGCCCACACCCACCGTCCCGCCCTCGCGCAGCTCCCGAACGGGCGGGCGTATCTCAATCCGGGGGCGTTCCTCGACGGTGGGAGATATGCGGTGGTGACGAGGGACAGTATAGAACTAAAGGCGTTTCACTAACGACGTTTCACGAACGACGTTCCACACAAAGACGTTCCACCAAAGACGTTTCACTTGAAGGCGTTTCGCTCGCGACGTCTTTGCGCGACGGTTTTGCGTGACGTCTTTCCGTATTTCGTCATCCAAGCGGGACCACCTCGACGTGCCGCAGCCGCTCCCCCAGAAACCGCGCGCCTACCTTGCGAAAGTGTGGCTCGTCGTCCGACACGACGAAGCAATGCGTCGGGTCGGTCGCCGGCGGCGCCGCGAGTCCACGCTGGTCGATCTCCCGCCGCACCGCGTTCGCGGTCTCCTCGGCCGAGTCGATCAGCTGCACGGCCGGGCCGAGTACGCGCGCGAGCAGCGGCTTGAGGAGCGGATAGTGGGTGCAGCCGAGCACGAGGACGTCCACGCCGGCGCGCTGCAGAGGCGCAAGATACTCCCGCGCGATCAGCTCGGTCGCAGGATGGTCGAACCAGCCCTCCTCGACGAGCGGGACGAACAGCGGACAGGCGCGCGCGAAGACGGGGGTGTCGGGGCGGATCGCCTTGATGGCCCGCTCGTAGGCGCCGCTCGCGATCGTACCCGCGGTCCCGATCACGCCGACCTTCCCCGCTTGGCTCGCCTGCACCGCCGCGCGGGCGCCGGGCTCGATCACGCCCACGAGGGGCACGGGCGAGCGATCCTCGAGGAAGTCGAGCGCCTGCGCGGTGATGGTGTTGCACGCGACCACCAGCGCCTTGACGCCGCGCCCCAGCAGGTAGTCGAGGATCTCGGCGCTGTAGCGCCGGACGGTGTCGGGGGACTTCGGGCCGTACGGCACGCGCGCGGTGTCTCCGAAGTAGATCACGGACTCGTGCGGCAGGCGCTCGAACAGCGCGCGCGCCACGGTGAGCCCGCCGATGCCGGAGTCGAAGACGCCCAGCGGAGCCGGGTTCACGGGCGTCGCAGCGTCACGGTGACCCCGACGCCGCCGGGGAAGACCCGGACCTTCAGGTCCTCGGGGAAGTCCTGCAGGTGCGCGGACACGTACGCCTCAGCGCCCGCGAACAGATGGTTGAAGGCCCACAGGACGACCCAGTCCTGCACTTCCTGCCGCTTGGCCCGGAGGTTGGCGGAGCCCGATTCCTTGAGGTAGTGCGTTTCCGACTGCGCCTTGAAGGTCATCATGGCGCAGACGCCTTCCCACGAGGCGAACAGCGCCCCGGCCGTAAGCCGCCCGGTTTGCGCCTGACCCCAGCCCGGCAGGAGGAGCGAGCGCCAGAAGGCGCCCATCGGGCCGACGCGGTGGGTCGTGTCCGCGGCGACGGGAGCTCGGGCGGTGTCGGGGGTCTGGGCGGACAGGCGGACGGGCCGACTGGAGGACAGGAGAATGGCGAGGGCCAGCGCCACGCAGGGCCGGGGCGCAGCATGCCGCGCCCCCACTACACCGACTACACCGACTCCCTGACCGCCCGACCGCCTGACCGCCCGTCTCATCGCGTGCATCAGAGGGAACATACACCCGCGGGAATCGGCCGGGTGAGCGGGAGGCCGCCCTCCTGCCCGCCAGATCAAGAGTCGGCGAGGTACTCCTCGTCCCAGGCGACCTCGAACTCCTGTTTGCACCGCTGGCAGACCATCTTGCGCGGCTGGCCGCTGCGCAGGGCCGCGCGCTCACGGCAACTCGGGCACACGGCGTAGTACGGGCCCCAGTCCTTGGGGATCCCCCGGGCGTGCTTGGGCCGCGGCACCACGGTCCAGCGCCGGGGCGGGCGCGAGACGACCTCGACCAGGTAGTGGGGCACGGAAAGGGCCTTCCCATTGAGATCGAGGATCGCTTCGAGCGAGGCCAGCCGGGTCACACGGTACCACGCGCCGCGCCGTAAACGGCAGTCTACGTCCACCTGGAGGCGGCACCATTGCATTCCGGCCATGACGTCCTTCGCTGGGAGCGCTGCGGCTCGTTCGGCAGGGGGCGGTCGCCTTACGAAGGTATCGGCTTGCGCCCTTCGCCAACGTGACTCACGCCACACCCGCGGCGGCCAGATGCCGAAACAAGAGCGGCCCGACGCCCCTGCTCGGGACGTGGGCCGCCTTGGGGAGTCGGGGGATCGAGCTCCCGTTTTGGTGGCTCCGCGAGAAGTGAACCAGCGCTGCTCCTCGATGTCCACCACCGTGAGACACCGCCGAGTGCACCGCCCACTCCCCGGGAGCCGTCTGCTAGCTATTGCAAGCGGGATGCCACGCCTGCCGCGAGAGATCCGCCGGAAACAGGAGGCCTTGCCGCAGTGAAGTGCTGGACCTACGTGGCATCCTTGCGGCGGCGCAGCCACACCGCATTCCCTTTGCCATTGCGGCTCGACTCTCCCCACAGCAGCGAGAGCCACAGGATGAGTGTGATCACCGTGTCTTCAACCCACGTCAGTTGCCTGCGCTTCATAAAGCACGTCCTGGGGAACAGACCCTCGTCTCTCGAGGACGCAGGAGTCATGCCAAGGCGCCCAGTGAGCATCAGGATGGACGGACGCGGCCGTCGGCCGCGGCGTGGCTGGAGCGTGTAAGAATCGAACCTACCGTGGCTCGGTCGAGCCCCAGCTGGTTGTCGTCTAGTTCCCGACGTATACGATTGGGTAGCCGGTGCCGCTCTTGCTGTTCTGGGACAGCCCACCGTTCGTGGACTTCATCGCGGCCTCCACGGTGGCCGGGGACGCCGCAGGATACTTCGAGAGGTACAGCGCCGCGGTGCCGGCGGCGTGCGGCGCGGCCATCGAGGTGCCGGTGAGGGTCGCGTAGCCGCTCTTATAGTAGGTCGAGAGAATGCCCACCCCGGGCGCCGCCATGTCGACGCAGGGCCCGACGTTCGAGAAGTACGCCTCGTTGTCGCCCTGGTCGATGGCGCTGAGCGTGATGATGCCGTTGTCCGTGCCCGCGCCCGCGCGCGCCGGCGAAGAGTTGCAGGCGTCGGCGGCGCTGTTCCCCGCGGCGAGCGCGTACACCACGCCGCTCGCAGCGGACGCGCCCACGGCGTCGTCCAGCGCCTGGCTCGCACCGCCGCCCAGACTCATGTTCGCGACGGCGGGCCTGATCGCGTGCTGCGTCACCCAGTCCACGCCCGCGATCACGCCGCTGACGGTCCCGCTGCCGCCGCAGCCCAGCACCTTCACGCCGTGCAGCGGGGCACCCGGCACCACCCCGACCACGCCCTGCGCGTCGTCCTTCGCGGCCACCGTGCCCGCCACGTGCGTGCCGTGCCCGTTGCAGTCCTTGTTCGGTCCGCCTGCGAAGCTGACGTGCTCCACGACGTTCAGGTCGGGATGATTCCGGTCGATCCCGGTGTCGATGATGTACACGTTGACGTTCGTCACCGCGCCGCTCCCGTCGCCGGCGACGGTGAACGAGGCGCCGGCGCCGATGCGCTCGATCCCCCAGGGCACGGTCTGGTCCAGGGCTTCCACCACCTGATCCAGCTCGATGTAGCGCACGCGCGGATCGGCTGCGAGCGCCGCGACCGCCCGCTCCGACAGCACGGCCGCGAAGCCGTGCAGCGCCCGCTCGTAGACGAAGTCCGGGACGCTGCCGTGCGCCTGAGCCAGCGCGTGGGCGTGACCGGGCACGTCGGCCGCGGCGACGCTGTCCTGGAACACCACGACGTAGCGCGCCGCCCCCGCCTCCGCGCCCGCCCACGGCGGCGCGTCGAACGAGGGCGCGGTGGGAGAAGGTGACGATTCACGGTCGGGGGCGCAGGCGGCAGCCGCGATGAGCAGACCGGCGGCCATGCGATGATGGAGGCTCATAGTGGCAGCAAGAGTGCCGTTTTCGGCCGGGCGGCGCCATCTGCCGAACGCCGGAGCCTCTACGCCGTTCGACAGAGGGGTCAGCCGTGGCCCTCGGTGTAGGACCGATGCTGGATTCGCGCTCGCGCGCCTGGGCGAAGCAGCGCGCTGCGACGCTGCAACGCATGTACTCGTCAGGGGATGGGAGGTTGTTGTGGCGGGAGCGTGTAGGAATCGAACCTACCGAAGCTCGGTCGAGCCCCAGCTGGTTTTGAAGACCAGTCGGACCACCAGGCCCGATCCGCCCCCGCGACCTGCGGTGCAATCTACTGCGGCTGCGCCGTCCTGCAGGCCCGCATGAACAACCCGTCAGTGGCTCCTCCCTCTGCCCGCCCTAACCGCCGGGGTGCCATACGAACGAGTCTCGCGCGCTGTACAAGGTATCTCCGCTCGCAGCACGAACCGTCACGACAGCAGACAGGACCGGGGCATCAAGTTGCTCAGTCGCCAACCGCGAGAAGCCGGTGAATCGGTAACGATTCACCGCGAAGCGATAGCCTGGGACATAGTACCCTTCGGCGTCGGCTTGAAGGGCCGGCTGGCGCGGCTCCTCGACCGGCGGTGCCGGACGCTGTTCAGGATGGGTGGACATGGGGGTACGCGGTCGCAGCACGACGAGAAGGCCAACCGCGAGCCCAAACGCGACAAGCAGAAGGAGACGATTTCGGCGCATGAGCGTGTGGTTTACTGCCTCGTCGTGAAGGCCCGCAGCATCCGGTCCCAGAATTCGAGCGCGTCGTAGAAGCCCTGCACGCTGATGCGCTCGTCCTTGCCGTGGGCGCGGACGTCGTCCGGGTCCTCGAAGACCGCCGACACGCCGTAGGTGGGGATCCCCGCGTTCCGCAGGAACAGCCCGTCGGTGGCCCCGGCCTCCATCACGGGCACGACCGGGATTCCCGGAAACTGCGCCCTGACGAGGCGCTCGATCAGCCCCAAGATCTCGGGAGTGAGCGCCGAAGGCGGGCTCGCGATGGGCGGATACGCGGTTCGAATCGTGATACGATCGTCCGCCACGAGGCGCCGCAGGGTGGCCTCGACGTCGGCCGGCGGCTCGTCGGGGAGGATGCGGCAGTTCACGGTCGCCCGCGCCGCCTGCGGCAACGCATTTTCGGCGTGCCCCGCCGCCAGCATCGTGGCGACACAGGTGGTGCGGAGCTTGGCATTGTAGAACGGCAACGTGGAGAGCCGCGCCACGGCCGCGCTGTCGGGCGGATCCTCGAGGACCGCCCGCATGTCGGCGGCGAGCTGCTCCGTCTCGACGCCCGCGGCGCGCTCGAAGTAGGTCCGCGTCACCTCGTTCAGCCGCACCGGAAACCGATGCTCGGACAGGCGCACAAGGGCCGCCGCGATGTGGTAAATCGGATTGTCTCCCGGCCGCGGCAGGGAGCTGTGGCCGCCGCGGTCGGTCGCCTCGAGGACGTAGGTGGCGTACACCTTCTCGCTCGCCTGTACCTCGAAGGTCAGGCGCCGGCCGTCGCGCAGAATACCCCCACCCGCATCGGTGTTCAGGGCGAACGCCGCGTCGATCAGGTCGCGATGAGCCCGCAGGAGCCACTGGACGCAGCTCCCATCCGTCTCCTCGTCCCCTTCGAGCATGAGGATGATGTCGCGGTCGGGCTGGAAGCGGTCCCGCTTCATGCGAATGAAGTTGGTGACGAGCATCGCGGCGCCCGCTTTGTTGTCGGTCGTGCCGCGGCCGTAGAACCAGCCGTCCTTTTCCACGAACGTGAACGGATCGACCGACCAGTCCGCCCGCCGCGCGGGGACGACGTCGAGGTGCGCCATCACGAGGATCGGCCGCCCGCCGGCGCCGGTGCCGCGGTAGCGCGCCACCAGATTCCCATGGCCGGGGTCAGGCCCGATCAAGACCCGGACGTCGGCCGCCGGGAAGCCCGCGGCCACCAGGCGCCGCGCCATCGCCCGGGCGGCGCGCGGCGTGTTCCCGGCCGAATCGGTGGTGTTGATCTCGATCAGCTGCTTGAAGATGTCGCGGGCGAGCTGACGGTCGGCGGGGGGGAGGAGCTGCTGGGTGCGGGCCATTCGGAAGGGGCCGCCGAGCAGCAGGAGCCAAAAAGCGAAATCTGTCGCAATGCCTTTCATGCCGGTCATCGAAGCGCCCCGACCGAGAAACCTACCGCGCCCGGACGTGCAACGTGCGTCGTGGGTCGTGGAACGGGGTGGAGGGAGGGTGGGGCGGCTAGCCCACCCGCGCGATCGCGTCGATCTCCACCCGCACGCCCTTGGGCAGCCCGGCCGCCTGCACCGTGGAGCGGGCCGGCTTGTGGCTGCCGAAGTGCTTCGCGTACACCTCGTTCATCGCGGGAAAGTCGGCCATGTCGGCGAGATAGACGGTGGTCTTCGCGACCGACCCGAGCCCCGAGCCCGCTCCGGCGAGCACGGCCGCGAGGTTCGTGAAGACCTGCTCGGTCTGCTCGGCGGTGGTCCGGCCGACGACCTCGCCCGTCTGCGGATCGAGGGCGATCTGCCCGGCGGTGTAGACGGTCCCGTCGACGACGACGGCCTGGCTGTAGGGGCCGATCGCCTGCGG
>WNFU01007762.1_pt1 | contig 12575 bp, 12 predicted proteins | sample 5400121 | NCBI WGS metagenome assembly WNFU01 (sample SAMN13153360, study PRJNA577476) | soil metagenome | isolation source: 100 cm soil or saprolite under grassland replicate 1 | place: USA:California | collected 2016-06-15 | reverse complement strand
GTATCGAGGTCGACTCGACGCCGGTAACCAGTGGCGATGGGATCAGGCTGACGGGACTCAAGGCCGTGAGTCGAAACAATCCTCCGTTAGTTGGGGACACGATAGCCGTGAGCTATTCGTTGACGAATGTTGGAAAGCAACGTATCCAACTGGAGTACACGTTTGTTGGGGCGCGAAATGCGGCTAACGATAGAAAAGATACTGAGGACATGAATGAGGGGAGAGCCCTCGCGCCTGGGGAAACCGTCAACGCACAGGGTCGAGTCTTCCTCGACAGTGTCGGAACATGGCAATTGTGGCCTTGTTACGTGCTTAGTGGGGAACGCTTCTGCCCTGATAAATGGCAGGTTTTCTTTGTCCTTGCCAAGTAGCTTCTATGCTGGTTCTCAGGCTTCGCTTGGAATCGTGGCGCCTTGACATGGCAGTTTCGATTTCGGAAGGCAAAGGCTAGACGCGCCGCGTGACCGTCGCGGTGATCGGCCCGCTGCGTCGGCCAGCAGCCCAGGCTCCGAGCTCGTCGATGAGGACGTCCGCGCGGTGGTCGCCCCTGCCTTGACAGGGCTGTGCCTGCCCAAGGTGGCAGGGCCGGAGCAGGTCCGAGGGTTGGACCACCTCGTTCCCGAGTCTGGCCGCCTCTCGTCGCTGGCGTCCAGCCACACCCGCGACGGGTTGACCTAGAGTGCGCTCCACCATCCACACTGGTGTTCAACACGCGGACTTGACAGGCCGTGCGAGAGGAACCCGCATTGAAATTCCGTACGATCGGCCAGGACCCCAGGACACGCCGCGAAGTCAGCGGCTGAGCCTGGGCGCCATGCTGTTCGGCACGGCCACCGACGAGCCGACGTCGTTCGCGATCCTCGACCGCTACGTCGAGGCCGGCGGCACCTTCATCGACACCGCCAACAACTACGCGTACTGGATCAACGGCAGTCAGGGCGGAGAGAGCGAGGAACTGCTCGGCCGCTGGCGCCGCAGCCGCGGTGTCGGAGACGAGATCGTCATCGCCACCAAGCTCGGCGGGCGACCGCTCACCCCCAGCACGACCATCAGCGACAACCTCGAGGGCCTGTCGGCCAAGGTGATCCGAGAGTCCGTCGGCCTGCTGGGCGCGAGCAACCACTGGGCCTGGCGGCTGGAACGGTCCCGACGCCTCGCCGCAGCGGCCGGTCTGCCCGGCTACGAGGTCCTGCAGTACCACCACAGCTACCTGCGACCACGTACCGACCTGCCGAGCCGGCGCTCCCCCGACGGCGATCTGGGCGTGCTCAGCGGAGACCTGCTCAGCTACCTGCGGGGCGAACTCGGAGTCGCGCTGGTCGCCTACTCACCGCTGTTGGGCGGCGCCTACGTCCGCGCCGACAAGCCGCTGGGCGTGGAGTTCGACCACGCGGGCACCCCGGTGCGCCTGGCGGCGCTGCGCGAGGTCGCCAAGCAGACCGGAGCAACCGTCAACCAGGTGGTCCTGGCCTGGCTCATCGGAGGCGAGATCCCGATGATCCCGCTGGTCGGCGCCTCCTCGGTGGCACAACTCGACGAGAGCCTCGCCGCCGTAGACCTGGAGCTGACTGTCGAGCAGCGAACGAGGCTGGACGCGGCGCGCTGACACGCCGTCAGGCCGCGCACCCCCGGGAGCTCGTTACGTGTGCCCGACCTGGTGATGGCTCTGCCGGATCCCCGGGCGGCGACGCCGCGGCTTTCGGCCCACACCGCCCTGATAGCGTGCGTGCGCGATCCGTTGCGGTCACCGTTCCCCGGGCACCATCGCGGTGGCGGGCTGGCTGAAGGAGGTGGTCCTGTGGAGGTGGAGCGAGGGTTCCCGGAGCTCCGGCAGGTGGTCTTGGACTGCACCAACGCGCGGGCGCTGGCGGAGTTCTACCGTCGGCTGCTGGGATTGCGGTACCGGCCGGGGGATGAGCCTCCAGCTACCGGCGAGCCGGACCCCAGGGGTCAGGACTGGTTGGTGCTGCAGGACGCCGCCGGAAGCACCCGGGTGGCGTTCCAACAGGTGGCTGCGCTGCCGGAGGCGACGTGGCCGGAGGGCCCGGTCCCACAGCAATTGCACCTGGACCTGACGGTGCCGACGAGAGCGGACCTCGACATCCAACACGAGCGGGCGTTGGCCCTCGGCGCTCGACAGCTCGACGACCGCTCCGACGATCCCGAGGATCCGCTACGTGTCTACGCCGACCCTGCCGGACATCCCTTCTGCATCTTCGTGATCCACTCGGCCGCGTCTGACCCGCCACATACGGACAACGATGGTTAACCGAACCCAAACGCTGGTGCTAGCGCTGGACCTTCTGGCTGGTCACGGTGGCCTTCCTGGCTGGCCTGCTGCGCGTGCCCGTGGTCATCTTGCAGCTCACGGGTTGTTGGCGATGGACACCCCTACCTGGTATGTGCTGTTTCAGGGGCTCCTCGGCATGGTCCAGTTCGCCATTGGACTGGCCATGGTGGTTGGCGGCCACGACTCAGCCAAGGCGCGGCGGTGTGGCCTGCAATTGGCGGACGAAGTGGAAGGCCGCGACATGCAAGCGTTCCCGGAAATAGAACCGGTGCGCAGCAGCGCGATGCACAGCCGAATCAAGCGTCAGCGCCGCTGCCCCGAGCCTGGCCGCCTCATCGGCCACGAAGGCCAAGAGCGTGCGGCCGATCCCCGCCGATCTCGACTCCGGGTCCACCGCGAGGTCATCGACGTAGGCGCAGCGGCCGAACACCGTGGTGGTCATCATCCGCCATCCCGCGACCCCTTGGCAGCGGCCGCTCACCACTGCACCGTGATAGCGCAGGCCCTCGCGTGCGCCCTCGACCAGCACCCGGTGCAGCGACGCCTCCTCCAGCCCAGGCCGCAGCACACGCAACGTGTCCAGGCCGCCCTGCTGCCACCACGACGATCCGGCCGGCAGTTCCACGATGGTGACCTCGATGCCCATTCCAGCCTCCTCCAGCGGAGCGCCGGGGCACCCAGGCGGACGATGCCACTCGGCCTGCCAACCGCTCCCCGGTGGTGACCCACCCACGCCAGTCGCGGCCCGACGATGCTACAACGCCGGTGCCGCGGTTCATGTCGGTGAGCCCAGCGAGCGACAAGAACCGATCGAAGGTCGGAAACATGCGGCGTCACTCATGTGCTAGCTCGGCCATCTCAGTCACGAACGAGCGGGTTTCTGAAACGGTCGCCGCACCGTCCCGCCCGTCGCGGTCCCACTGCCGCTGGCGCCAGCCAAGCGCTCGACGGATGAGGTCGGCCCAGTGCGGGAACTCGTGCAGCGCCCACGACGCCGCCGCACGCTTCGAGAGGCGTTCGCCGAACCTGATCGCATACAGCCCGCGGCACATCGTGAGGATCGCATACGCCTGCCATCCGGGCGGCGCATCGTCAGGGATCCGGTTGGTGAACCCGACCAGGGACCGCCGTACCTGGCCGGTGTACTCGGCGCTGGGGATCGGCGGGATCAGCGAGTCGATGGGCGGCCCGAGCAACCTCACCCCGTTCTCACGGGCCGGGTACCAGTTGAGAATCCAGTCTCGTCCGGCCTGGACGACGTGGAAGGGCTCACCCGAGCTGATGACCGCGATGGTGGTCGTGTCCGTTCGGCAGTTCGCCAGGCCTCGCGTTGAGATGTAGATGACTTCGATTCGGTCATCCCACTCAGGATTTGCCTGGGCGAGATCCGCATGCATCCGACTGAGGTGCGGCACCAGCCGCTCGCCCGGACTGTCGCCAAGGACGGCTATCAAGTCGATGTCGCTGACACCGGCGTCGAAGTCGCCGGTGGCCAACGATCCGAACAGGTAGAGACCCACCAGGGACGACCCGGTGACGGTCACGATTGCCTCGCGGATCGAAACCAGCAAGGAGTCAACGGCCGGTTCGGGCGTCGACGGGCTCCAGCCGTTCATGGGCCACCCCGCTCACCCGGACAGGGTGGCACCCCGCCGCTGTCGTTGGAGGTTCGAACGGGCACCGGCAGTCAGGCCTCGTCCGACGTCGTCGGCACGCTCGAGCCGGGCACGGCGCAGGTAGCGGTGTGGGGGCAGGCCGGTGACCGCGCGGAATAGGCGGCTGAAGTGGAACGGGCTGGTGTGGGACAGCGCGGCCAGCGTCGCCAGGTCGAGGTCCTCGCCGAGGTGGGCGTCGATGTGGCGCCGGACGGCCTCGACCGCCTCGCGTTGCCGCGGCTGCACGGCCGGCGGAGTCCAAGCCGGTCGGCCGGCCGCACGGTGGAGCCCTACCAGCAGGTCGACGATCAGGCAGTCGAGCCGCAGCTGGCGGCCAGGCAACCACGCTTTTGTCTCGGCTGCGAGCCTGCGCGCGCTGAGGTGGACCTCCGGGGTGAGCGGAAGGCTTGCCAGGTCAGGAAGCGGCTGCTCGGCGAGCATCGCGCTGAGCGGGTCGGGGTGCGGGTCGAGGATCGCGCGGAGCGCCCCGTGCTTCAGCCGCACCGCAAGGTTCCGGTCGGTCGGCACCGTGCCGCCATGGTCGCAGCGGAAGGGCTCGCCGTCATGCCCCAGCACGACCACGCCCGGCCCGGCGTCGACCCAGCCGCGGCGCCCGCGGATCCGCCAGCTGCCACCAGCGGTGAAGATCACCTCGTCACCGTCGAACCGCTCCTCGGTGGGATCCCGGAACGGGCGGGGGTGATGGTGGAAGCGGTTCACCGACGCGACCGACCCGCTCGCGAGATGGACGAACACACCAATCCCGCTACCGGGCTGGTCGCTTGCTCCCTCCGCCGGCAACATCCGCCGACGGTACCGCAAGTGGCCGACAACGTGGCGCAAGAACTCGCAAGCCCCGGTCTGGAGACCGGTGGTTGACTCGCTGTCGATGAAGCGCTACCGCACCACACTCGGTCACCGCGACTTCCGCCTGCTGTGGACCGGGATGACGCTGTCGGCGCTGGGCGACAGCATGAGCCTGGTCGCGCTGCTGTGGCTGGTCTACCAGACCAGCGGCTCGGTGCGGCAGCTGGGCTGGTTCGTCGTCGCCTACACCGCGCCGGTCGCGGTGGGCGGGCTGGTCGCGGGCAGCGTGCTCGACCGGTTCGACCGCCGCGCCGTGCTACTGGCCGACAACCTGATCCGCGGCGCCGCATTCGCGATCGTGCCGCTGCTCTACCACGCCGGCGCGCTGGCACTGTGGCACCTGTACCTGGTGGCGGCGCTGTTCTCGCTGCTCAAGATGCTGCCCCTCGCCGGAGTCCCGGCGATGATCCCCCGACTGGTCCCGCCCAGGGAGCTGGACAGCGCCAACGCGCTCGAGTCGATCGGCTACGGCGTGGCGACCCTGGCCGGTCCGGCAGCAGCCGGCATCCTGCTCACTCGACTGAACGGCGCCGACGTGGTCGCGGTGGATGCCGCGAGCTACTTCGTGTTCGCCGCGCTGCTGTGGCGCTTGCGCCTGCCCGCTCGGCGCGCCGACGCCGGCCCCGTCCCCTCGACCGCAGCCGAGGGGAGCCAGGCCGACGCCAACATCGAGGCTGCGGTCAACCCTGACGTTGAGGTCGAGGTTGGCGTGGAGGGTGAGCCGGCAGGCACGGGCGCGGGGCTGCTGCCCGCCCTACGGTTCGTCATCGGCCAGCCCGCCATCGTCGCAACCACCGTCATGTTCATGCTGTTCAACATCGGCTTCGGGATCATCCTGGTGCTGCTGCCGGTCTACGCCCGAACGGTGCTCGCCGATGGCGGTGGCGCGTCCGGCTTCGGGCTGCTGTCGAGCGCGCTTGCCGGTGGCGAGCTGGCCGGCTCGGCAGCCGCCGGCATGGTCACATCACGCTGGCCGCTCGGTCGCGCCATCGCCCTGTCCCAGCTCGCCGCCGGGGCGTTCCTCCTCGGGCTGGTCGCGCTCCCGCAGCTGCCGGGCGCGGTGGCCTTTCTGGCGCTGTCGGCGTTTTGCACCGGCCCGCTCACGGTCTGGGCGCAGACACTACGGATGCGACTGATCCCCGCCCACCTGCGTGGCCGCGTCTTCGGGCTGCTGCGTACCAGCATGCAGGCGGCACCCCTGCTCGGCGGCCTGGCCGCATCCGTGCTTCTCGCCGGCCCCGGCCTGCGCGTGGCCGTGCTCGCAACAGCCCTGTTCATCGGCGTGCCCGGCGCTGGCGGCCTGCTGCTGCGCTCGCTCGGCACACCAGTGGGAACCGACCGAGCCAGGGCCAGGCACGACTGAAGGCCACTCGTCAGCTTCGAGCGGCCCGTCAGGGCATCCTTGCCGACTTCTTGAACTGCTCATGAGACGGCCTTACCCGCCGCCGCAACCGTTGTTCCTGCCCAAGCGATTCCGGGACTTGGGAGCGTAAGGCGGCACGGCGCCGCAAGGGCCGCTACCGTGCCCTTGTTCCTGCAATTCTGGAGGCGAGCCACATGAACATCGATCCCCACGACGACCCGCACGACCACGACCGGGGCCTCGCCTTCGACCTGTCGACACTGCTGAATCGGCGGCGAGCATTGACGATGCTCGCAGCCGCGGGCCTCGCCACCCTGGCGGGATGCGGGTCCGACTCGGGAGGCCCCCCGGCCGCGTCCACGGCGACCTCAACGTCGACCTCCACGTCGACCGGATCGGGCTCCGCCACCTGCCAGGAGATCCCGCAGGAGACGGCTGGGCCATACCCAGGCGACGGCACCAACGGCCCCAACGTGCTCACCCAGTCCGGCATCGTCCGCAGCGACATACGCTCAAGCTTCGGATCGGCCAGCGGCACCGCCGAGGGGGCACCACTGACGATCAACCTGACTGTCGTCGACCAGGCGAACGGATGCGCCGCGCGCGAGGGTGCCGCCGTGTACTTGTGGCACTGCAACCAGGACGGGCTGTACTCACTGTATGGGCAGGGCATCACCGACCAGAACTACCTGCGCGGAGTGCAAGCGGCGGGCAGCGACGGCCGCGTCACCTTCAAGAGCATCTTCCCCGCGGCCTACTCGGGCCGGTGGCCCCACATCCACTTCGAGGTCTACCCGAACCTGTCCGCGGCGACCAGCGCGAGCAGCTTGATCACGACGTCCCAGCTCGCACTCCCAGAGGACGCCTGCAAGCTCGTCTACGCCACGGACGGCTACGGCCAGAGCGTGACCAACCTGGCGCAGACGTCACTGGACTCCGACAACGTCTTCGGTGACGGCTCTGCCCAGCAACTGGCGAAGGTCACCGGGAGCGTGGCGGCTGGCTTCACGGCCGAGCTCACCGTCCCGGTATAGCGAACCAGCGTCACCGCGCTAGACCGCCCGTATCGGCTGACCGGGCTGGCACCGGGTGGGCGGGACCTTACCGCTGGGTGGCACCGGCCGGCTGGGCGGGTCGCGCGTCCTTGTCGTCTGGCCACGGCACTCCAAGGACCTGGAACAAGCGGCGTGCTTCGTGCCGGCTGCGATGGGCGGCCGCATGGTCGCCCATCGCAGCCTGGGTCGTAGCGAGGGTGGCCAGTGTCCCTGGCAGCCGGCACCATCGCCTCCAACCGCCGGTCGCCTGTCGGGCGGCTGGCGGTCAGTGCCTGCTCGAAGTGGCTGACGGCTTCAGGGAGTCTGCCTTGCTGATGGTGGATCCTGCCGAGGTTGTGCAGGACCCAGGCTCGGCCCTGCTCGTCGCCGAGGTCCTCATAGCGCTCCGATGCCCGCTGGAGGTCGGCGACCGCATCGTCGAAGCGTCCGCGGAACTCCTGCACGTTGGCGGCCGTGAACAAGGCATAGGCTTCGCCGTGGCGGTCGCCGACCTCCCGATGCAGCGAGCGGGCCTGGTCGGCCAGGACCACGGCCTCCTCGAAGCGGTCTTCATCTCCTGAGAGCTCCGCCAGCTCGACGAGCATCCACGCTTCGCCGCGGTGGTCGCCGGCCCGCCGGGCCGCGTCCAGGGCGAGCTGGCAGGCGTGCCGCCAGTCGTCGCGGTAGGCGCGGAGCTGGAAGAATCTCGCGCACGCCCCGGTGAGTCGCCATGTCAATTGGGCCAACCGCCCGATCGCCTCCCCGGTCGCGGCGGCCGGATCGGGCGTGGCGGCCTGCTGGATCGCGCTCAGCAGCGCCGTCCGCTCAGCTTCCAGCCAGGCAAAAGGGTCGGCCAGCAGATCGTCGGCCGCGGCCTGCGCCGGTCGCCAGCGGGCCGCCGTGATCGCGGCGGCCGCATCGGGTTCGGCCGCCACCCGTCCTCCGCTCGCGGTGTAGGCGATCCTGCGTATCCCCTCGTACAACCTCCACCCAGGGGGGTGAGCCGCTCTCATTCGTCCCACGCGTTCTAGAATGTCCCCTCAGGGCTGGCGCTGCCAGTCGGGCGTTGCTACCCGCTGCTGTTGGAGCCAGTTGATGAGATCGTCAGGGGGCACGGGTCGGCTGACGTAGTAGCCCTGGATGGCGTGGCAGCCCAGCGCGTCCAGCTCCTGCCGGGTGGCCAGGTCTTCGACCCCCTCGGCGACCACTCGCAGGCCGAGGTTACGCCCAAGGTCCACGGTGGACCGCACGATCACCGCGTCGCGGCTGCTGCTGGTCATGTGCGCCACAAACGACTGGTCGACCTTGAGCTCCTGCACCGGCAGGCTCTTGAGGTAGGCCATCGAGGAGTAGCCGGTGCCGAAGTCGTCGATGGACACCTGCACCCCCATCTGGTTCAGCCGTCCCAGGATCTGTATGGCATGGGTGGGGTCGGCCATGATGGCGCTCTCGGTGATCTCCACCACCAACAGCTCCGCCGGGACCTCCCAGCGGGCCAGCAGGCCGGCGACCTCGTCGGGGAACTCCAGGTCCAGCAGCCGGCGGGCGGACACGTTCACGGCCACCGACAGCGCATGGCCGGCCCGCCGCCAGGCCTGACACTGCTGGAGCGCCGCGTCCAGCACGTAGTGGGTCAGCGGGCCGATGAGCCCGGTGCTTCGGCGAGAGGGACGAAGTCACCCGGCGGGATCAGCCCGTGGGCGGGGTGCTGCCAGCGCACCAGCGCCTCCACCCCCAGCACCTGGCCGGTGTGGGCGTCGACCTTGGGCTGGTAGTGCAGCAGCAGCTGCTGCTGCTCGATGGCGCGGCGCAGCTCCCCCAGCAGCGCCAGGCGTCGGGGGCTGTGCTGGTCCTGGGTGGGGTCGAACAGCACATACCCGGCGTGGGTCTGCTTGGCCACGTACATGGCGATGTCGGCGCGCTGCAGCAACTCCTCGGCGTCGCTGCCATGCTCGGGATAGACGGCCACGCCGATGCTGGCCTCCACGTCCAGCATCAGCTCCTCCAGCACAACCGGCTCCTCCAGGGCGGCCTGCAGCTTCCTGGCGACCGCCATCGCGCCCTCGGCGCTGGCGATTCGGGGTAGCAGGACGGCGAACTCATCCCCGCCCAGGCGCGCGACGGTATCGACCTGCCGCAGCGCCGCGGCCAGTCGCTGGCCGACCTGCAGCAGCAACTGGTCGCCGTAGTGGTGGCCGAGGGTGTCGTTGACCTCCTTGAACCGTTCCAGGTCCAGCAACAGCAGCGCGGCCGGGACCAGCTCCCGGTCGGCCAGGCGGATGGCCTGGCCGGTGCGGTCGGCCAGCAGGATACGGTTGGGCAGGCCGGTGAGCGCGTCGTGCAGAGCCTGGTGTTGGGGGCGCCGATGGGAGCGGCTGACCAGCCGCCAGCCGCCCGCAAACAACAGCGCCCCGACGGCCAACGCCACCAGCGCGGCACCGATCGCGGCCCGCTGGATGCGCTGCAGCGCGGCCAGCGCCTCGGCCTCCTCCGTGGTTTCCTGCTGCGCACCCGCCAGCAGCGCTGCGGCCACCTGCTGCGACAGCGCCTCGGTCTGCCCGTGCAGCAGCGTGTGGGCCCTGGTGGCCTCTCCTCGGTCGACGGCGGCAATCACCTCGCCGGCCACGCGCAAGTACTGGGCGTGGGCGGCGTGGGCGGCGGCGATGTCCTCCAGCGTGTCCCCGCTCTCGGCGGGGGACTCCAGGCCGATCGTGTGCTTCAGATCCTCGAGGAGCAGGTCGAGGCGTGCGGCGGTGCTGGCAAGCCGCGCCCGGATCGCCGGTGACGGTGCGGTCGTGTACTCCTCCACCAAGGCGTGCTCCTCGTCGATGATGTTCGCGGCGGCCTGCCACCTGGCAAACTGCTCGGCCTCCTGGACTGACCGGTCCACCTGCGCGTTGCTGCCAATGGCGGTCCAGGCCGTCAACGCCGCCGGGAACAGCACCACCACCGCCAGCCCGGCCACGGCGAACGTCTTGCCGGCCGGCCTGCCCAGAGCACGGCGGATCCTCATCGCGCCGCTTCCTCTCGTTTGTGCCGTTCGCCCAGCTGGCACCCGATGCGCCGGCCGCCAGGGCTCCTCCTGGCATCAGCCGCCAGTCGGCGGCCGGGTTAGGCCGCTGCATTCTTCATCGGGCAGGCAGCCGCAAAGGCTGAGCGGGTCGGAAGTGCTGAGGGTCGCAGCGGTGTCGGGGGCGCGGCCTAGACTGACGCATGGACGTCATCCTGATCCCCGGTTTCTGGCTCGACGCGAGCTCGTGGAGCGAGGTCTCCCCGGCGCTCGTCGAGGCGGGTCACACGGTGCACCCGCTCACCCTGCCCGGTCTCTCCTCGATCGACGAGGACCGCAGCGGCATCTCCTTCCAGGACCACGTCGACGCCGTCGTGGCCGAGATCGACGCGCTGCCAGGCGAGGTCGCCCTCGTCGGGCACTCGGGCGGCGGCACGATCGCGGGAGCCGCCGCGGATGCGCGGGTCGAGCGCGTCGCGCACGTGGTCTACGTCGACTCGTTCCCGCTCGGCGAGGGCGGTGCCATCAACCCCGACGCGGCCGGCGAGAACGGGTTCCCGCTGCCGGACTGGTCCGAGTTCCAGGACGAGGAGCTCGTCGACATGACGGACGAGATCCGCGCCGAGTTCCGCGCGCGGTCGATCCCGGAGCCCGTGCGGGTCGCGAGCGATCCCGTGCACCCCACGGACGAGCGCCGCTACGACGTGCCGACGACGATCATCGCGACGGCGTTCCCGCGGGCGGCGTACGAGCAGTTCATGCAGCAGGACGCCCCCATGCTCGCGGAGCTCAAGAGGATGCGGCGCCGCGTCATCGTCGACCTGCCGACGGGGCACTGGCCGCAGTTCACAAAGCCGAAGGAGCTTGGAGCGGCGATCGTCGAGGCGCTCGCGCACCGTCCGTGAGCCGGGCGACGGCCTCTGTCAGAGTGCGGGCGTTGTTCCAGTGGATGGAGGCGCGTCGATGAACGACGTACGCTACCCGGTCGTCGAACTGAGGCAGTACACGCTGCATCCCGGCCAGCGGGACGTGTTGATCAGTCTCTTCGACCGGGAGCTCGTCGAGACCCAGGAGGCGGTCGGCATGACGGTCCTGGGACAGTTCCGTGACCTGGACGATCCCGACCGGTTCGTCTGGCTTCGAGGATTCGACGACATGCCGCGTCGCGCCCAGGCACTGAGCCGCTTCTACGGTGGGCCGGTCTGGAGGGCGCACAAGGACCAGGCCAACGCCACGATGATCGACAGTGACGACGTGCTGCTGCTGCGGCCGGTGGCAGCGTGCTCCGGCTTCCCGGCCCCCACCGCCGCGCGGCCCCCGATCGGCCACACCGCACCGCCGCCGTCGCGCGTCTTCGCGACGCTCTACTACCGCGACCGCCCGTTCGACGAGGCGTTCGTCGACTTCTTTGACCGCCAGGTGCGCCCGGTGCTGGTCGAGACCGGAGCCACGCCGCTGGCGTGCCTACAGACCGAGCACGCCGAGAACACCTTCCCCGCCCTGCCGGTACGCACAGGCGAGAATGTCTTCGTGTGGTTCGCGCAGTTCCCGAGCCCGACCCGCCTCAGCGACCACCTGCACCGGCTGGAGCGCTCGGACCGCTGGCAGGACCGGGTGCTTCCCACCTTGTCGGCGATGCTCGCCAGCCCCCCACAGCAGTTGCGGCTCGCCCCCACGGCCAGGTCGCTGCTGCGCTGAGGAAGGGTCGGGCAACAGGACCAGCGGCACTGCCGAGGTTCGTGCCTACAGGGGCAGGTGATAGCCGCTGGCGATGTTCAGCACGGTGGCCCAGGTGAGGTACATCAGCCACAGCCCAACCGCGATATGGAAGAGCCCAAGGGCTCGCTCGGCGGTCGCGCCCAGATCCCGGCGGCTGCGCGGGGCGACCGGAACGAGTGCAGCCACGCCAGCCCCACGAACAGGATGATGCCGGTGAGAAACTGCAGGAACCCGGGCATCCAGATGCCCCAGATGCCGGTGGTGAGGTCCGCGGCGCGGTCGCGACCGGGGAGCTTGAACAGCTCCTGTGGACCGTAGATCAGATACCCGGTGCCCAGCCCAAAGAAGCCGACGGCAAGCGGGACGAACGCTGACGCCGGGAAGCTGACCTCCTGAGCCTGAGCCAGCACGCCGATCATGACACTCCTTTCCCCGAGCAGCCGGTCCCCCGTTCAACGACCGGTGGTGCCGGAGCGGTCCACCGGCGCCGGCGCCTCGGCGGCGGGGGCTGTGGGCGGTGCCGGCGTGGGTGTGGTCGGTGTGGTGGCGGCGGTCTCCCTGGCCAGGAACCCGCCCAGCTCCTGGATGGTGCTCATCAGCGGCGCCGGGAACACCACCGTGGTGTTCTTGTCCACGC
>WNFU01036264.1_pt1 | contig 12576 bp, 9 predicted proteins | sample 5400121 | NCBI WGS metagenome assembly WNFU01 (sample SAMN13153360, study PRJNA577476) | soil metagenome | isolation source: 100 cm soil or saprolite under grassland replicate 1 | place: USA:California | collected 2016-06-15 | reverse complement strand
CCAGAGCCGTGCTCGCCAAGATCCGGTCGAAACGGAGGCCGCTCATAGGACATTCTCCCCCAAGTTCCCGCAGGACCGCCGTTAAACGCCCGATCCCACGTTCATATCCGCCTGCGCGTCCGCTTCCGACCTGACTTGAATTTGCGGATTGATGCAACAGGCTTGCCGACATCATTGAAGTCGAATTTGGCCAATTTTGGCGCGCTGTCACCCGCATACAACGGGTTGTGAATTATCCGGTCGGTTTTTGCCGGGGTGTTACCCGGATACAACGCGGGTCTTCTCCGCGTCGGAGGTATCGGCCACAAGTCCCAGCGTGTCGAGCTTGCGGTAGAGCGTCGAGCGGCCGATCTGCAGTCGCCGCGCGACTTCCGACATCTGCCCCCGGTAGTGCGCGATGGCGAAACGGATGACCTCGGCCTCGACCTCGTCGAGCGGCCGCACCTCGCCGTTGGTGTCGAGCAGCGCGAGCGCCGCCAAGGGCGCGGCGGCCGGCGGAGGCGCTGTGTTGGCGGGCGCAACCGGCGCGCTTTCGACCATGAGCGCGGGTTCGGCCTCGGTGGCGACGGGGAGCGCGGGCACCACGGGAATCTGCCCATGCCCGCCGACCTGCGAGGCGATCTGCGGGAATTCGGCGGCCCCGACCTCGTCGCCCTCGGCCAGCACGACCGCGCGGAACACCGCGTTCTCGAGCTGGCGCACATTGCCCGGCCAGCGATAGGCGGCGAGCAACGCCAGCGCCTCGCCGCTGATGCGGGCGATGCGCTTGCCTTCCTCGGCGGCGAAGCGGATGAGGAAGTGTCGCGTCAGCTCAGGGATGTCCTCCGGCCGCTCGCCGAGCGCCGGCACGGCGATCGGATAAACGTGCAGCCGGTAGAACAGGTCTTCTCGGAAACGCCCGGCCTTCACGTCGGTGATCAGGTCGCGATTGGTGGCGGAAATCAGCCGCGCGTCGACCTTGACCGGCTTGCGGGCACCGACCGGTTCGACCTCGCCTTCTTGCAATGCGCGCAACAGCTTGACCTGTGCCGCCAGCGGCAGCTCGCCGACCTCGTCGAGAAACAGCGTGCCGCCGGAGGCCTCGACGAACTTGCCGGTATGGCGCTCGGTGGCGCCGGTGAAGGCGCCCTTCTCGTGCCCGAACAGGATCGACTCCACGAGATTGTCGGGGATGGCGCCGCAATTGACCGCGACGAACGGCTTGGCGCGGCGCTCGCCGGAGCCGTGGATGGCGCGCGCGATCAGCTCCTTGCCGACGCCCGATTGACCCTCGACCAGCACCGGGATCGCCGACGCCGCCGCTTTCTCGGCGGTGCGCAGCACCGCCTGCATGCGCGCGCTCTTGGTGATGATGTCCTTGAAGCCGAGCGTGCCCGAGCGGCTTCTTTTGATACGAGCCAGCTCGCCTTCGAGCGCGCTGGCGGCGAGCGCGTTGCGCAGCGAGACCTGCAGGCGCTCGGCGCCGACCGGCTTGACCACGAAGTCGGTGGCGCCCGCGCGCATGGCGGAGACCACGTTGTCGATGCCGCCGTGGGCGGTCTGCACGATCACCGGCACGCTGAGCCCGGCCTCGCGCATCTTGGCGAGCACGCCGAGCCCGTCGAGGTCGGGCATCACCAGGTCGAGCACGACCGCGTCGATGCGCGACGCCTCGGGGCCGGTGAGCAGCGTCGCCGCGGCGTCGCCGCCCTCGGCGATCACCGGCTCGTAGCCGAACTTGCGCACCATGTTGTCGAGCAGGCGGCGCTGCACGGGATCGTCGTCGACGATCAGAATACGCTCACTCATGACGCAACCTCGTGACGCAGACGCGGACGACCGGACCGTGTGCCGAATTGGGGCACTGTGGCCGATCAGGCCTAAGGGGGTGTGAAAAATTGTGGTTACGGCGGTGTTAATGCGGTGCGTGTCCGGGGCGCAGCGCAGACCGGCTACGAGGTCGCCGCGACTGCGTGGCGGAGGAGACCAGGCAAACCCGCATGAGCGGCCTGTCCCCATGTCCCGCAAGCCTGGGGAGGGGGACGGCGGGACAGGTGAAGCCCGCCGAGAGAGAGCTGTCTCAGTGTCCCAGTGCCTAGGGAGGTGGGACAGCGAGACACCGCCACTAAGTCATTGTATTTGCAAGATTTAAGCTGTCTCAGGAGCGGTGCCCGGGCTGTCCCGCCTGGCGTGGACTTGCCCCGCGGCAGAGGGCATCCCCTCAATGCTCCCGAAACGCCCGCCGCGCCTGATCGGTCAGCGGCTTGAGCAGATACGACCACACCGTCCGCTCATCGGTGCGGATGAACGCCTCGACCGGCATCCCGGGCACCAGCTTGATGCCGTTGAGGCGCGCGATTTCTCCCTCCGCGATCGAGACGCGGACGAGATAATAGGGCGGCTGATTGTTGCGCTGGTCCTGGATGATGTCGGCGGCGATCTTGGCGCGAACGTCGGCCAGCTCCTTGGCCACCTCGCTGCGCGCGTTCTGATCGATCTGGATGATCTGCAGCTCGATCTCGGAGATTTTTCCCTTCGCCTGCGCGATGGTGGCGATCAGCTGCCCGCGCTCGCCTTCGAGCCGCACCGCGTCGCGCTCGAGCGCGGTCACGCGGTTGATCGGGATCAGGTTCTTTTGCCAAAGATCGCGCACGCCCTCGAGCTCCTTCTGGATGAACTCGATCTCCTTCTTCTTGGTGGCGGCCTGGTCGGTGTAGCCGCGCACCTCGTCCTTGAACTGGGCGATGCGTTCGCGCAGCTGCGCCTTCTGTCCCTGCTGCGCCTCGCGGCGCAGCTCGAACAGCCGGCGCTCGCCGGTGACGACGCGGGCGACTTCCGGATCCTGGGCGGCTTCCATGAGATTCGGCGGGAACTCGATCTCGTCGATGCTGTCGCGCTCGGCCTCGAGCCGGGCGCGGCGTGCCCATAGCTCGGCGAGGCTCTTGCTGACCATCGCCACATTGGCCTGGGCGGCGGTCTCATCGAGTCGCACGATGAGGTCGCCGGCCTTGACGCGGGTGCCGTCCTGCACCAACAGCTCGCCGACGATGCCGCCGGTCGGATGCTGCACCTTCTTGACATTCGATTCGACCACCAGCGTGCCCGACGCGATGATCGCGCCGGCGAGCTCGGTCGACGCGTCGATCACGCCGATACCGCCGACCAGCAAAACGGTCGCGGCCGCAATCGCAATCAGATGCGCGCGAATCGAGCTTCCGGTGCCGCTCTCGTTCGATTGTGTCATCGCTTTCTCCCTGCGCGCACCACTTGCGGTCCGCCGACGCTCGCGGCCGGCGCCTGCGGCTGCTGGAGGATCGCATCGCGCGGACCGAACGCCTGCACGCGGCCCTCGTTGAGCACCAGGATGTGGTCGACGGCGGCGACCGCGCTCGGCCGGTGCGCGACCACGACAATTCGTTCACCTCGGGATTCGGTTATGTTCACGGTGAAAATGAGTTTTTCAGCAGCCTGCTAGTCGATTTTGGCGACAACTTTAGGCAAGGCCTCGGTAATGGAGTTGATCGCAGGCCCCGCCGCGCGATATGCATCGTGCCGATGCCACGCTGCCAATCTCCGTCCCGCCTACAAGGGCAAGCTCGCCGAGATCGCCGACCGACCTGACGCGGGGCCCGCGCTCGCCGAGGCGGTGAAGCGCTACGAGGCGATCGGCGATCTGGGCGGCCGCATCGAATCCTTCGCCGATCTCGTCCGCGCCGGCGACACGGTCGATCCCGCGCGCGCCAAGTTCTACGCCGACGTGCAGGAGCGCATGAGCGCCGCCTCCACGCATCTCTTGTTCTTGGTGCTCGAGCTCAACCGGCTCGACGATGCCAAGCTCGAAGCGGCGATGCGCGATCCCGCGCTCGACCACTATCGGCCCTGGCTCGAGGACATCCGCAAGGACAAGCCCTATCAGCTCGAGGACCGCATCGAGCAGCTGTTTCACGAGAAGTCGGTGACCGCCTATTCGGCCTGGAACCGGCTGTTCGACGAGACGATCGCGAGCCTGCGCTTCAAGGTCGGGGCGAAGTCGCTCGCCATCGAGCCGACGCTCAATCTCATGCTCGACCCGAGCGCGAAGACGCGCAAGGCCGCCTCGCAGGCGCTCGCCAAGACCTTCAGGGAGAACCTGCGCGTCTTCGCGCTGATCACCAATATCCTCGCCAAGGACAAGGAAATCTCCGACCGCTGGCGCGGCTTCGCCGACGTCGCCGATGCGCGGCACCTGTCGAACCGGGTCGAGCCCGAGGTGGTGGAGGCGCTGGTCGCGGCGGTGCGCGCCGCCTATCCGCGGCTCTCGCACCGCTACTACGCGCTCAAAGCCAAATGGTTCGGCAAGAAGCGGCTGCCGCATTGGGACCGCAACGCGCCGCTGCCCAAGGTCGCGAGCCGCACCATCGACTGGACCGAGGCGCAGTCGACGGTGCTCACCGCTTACGGCGCGTTCTCCCCCGACATGGCGGCGATCGCGGAACGGTTCTTCAAGAACAACTGGATCGACGCGCCGGTGCGTCCCGGCAAGGCGCCCGGCGCCTTCGCGCACGCGACCGTGCCGTCGGCGCATCCGTATGTGCTGCTCAACTACCAGGGCAAGCCGCGCGACGTGATGACGCTCGCGCACGAGCTCGGCCACGGCGTGCACCAGGTGCTGGCTGCGCCGAACGGGGCGCTGATGGCGCCGACGCCGCTCACGCTCGCCGAGACCGCGAGCGTGTTCGGCGAGATGCTGACCTTCAAGAAGCTCCTCGCCGGCGCCGACAAGAAACAGCGCAAGGCGATGCTCGCCGCCAAGGTCGAGGACATGATCAATACGGTGGTGCGGCAGGTCGCCTTCTACACCTTCGAGCGGGCGGTCCATACCGAGCGCCGGAACGGCGAGCTCACCGCCGAGGCGCTCTGCGCACTCTGGCTCGACGTGCAGCACGAGAGCCTGGGGCCGGCGATCGAGCTCAAGCCCGGCTACGAAACCTTTTGGGCCTATATCCCGCACTTCGTGCACTCGCCGTTCTACGTCTACGCCTATGCGTTTGGCGATTGCCTGGTGAACTCGCTCTATGCGGTGTACGAGCGGGCGGCCGCGGGTTTTGCCGAGCGCTACCTCGAAATGCTCGCCGCCGGCGGCACCAAGCATCACTCCGAGCTACTGGCGCCGTTCGGCCTCGACGCCCGCGATCCCGCCTTCTGGCAGGAGGGGCTGGGCGTGATCGAGCGCATGATCGGGGAGTTGGAAGGATTGGATTAAGTCACTGGGATTGCAGACGGATTTTCCACGTAACATGCGGTCTGAAGTAATACAATTATAGGTTGCATAAGCCTGCAAGACGTGGTAACCGTTGGCACCAGAGGGCAGGCGGTCATGACCGTTCGCAACACATATCGCTTCCACGAGGTTTTTGAGGAAGAGATTCGGGCAATCAATGAGCGCCGCGGGAAGTTCGGTAGGACAGAGGCGGCGCTCGAGGTCGAGCCTGACACGGACTCCGACCCGCCGGCGGAGCCGGATTCCGAGCCGGGGTCACGGCGCGGAGCATCGGGATCGGAATCAGCGGCGCCCGGGCCAAAGAGCATTCATCCCGATCGTGAATGTATCATGCGGCCGACGGAGGATTCGAACCTCGTCGGGCTTGCATTGTCGGGTGGCGGCATTCGCTCGGCGTCCTTCTGCCTCGGCGCGTTGCAAGCGCTCGACAAGGCTCAAGTTCTGAAGAACATCGATTACCTGTCGACCGTTTCCGGCGGGGGTTACATCGGGACGTCACTATCCGCCGCGATGACGCATTCGAAGGGCGAGTTTCCGTTCAAGAGCAGCCTCACCCAGGACGAGCCATACCCGGTTCAACACATCCGCAATCATTCCAATTATTTGTTCCCGCGAGGCCACCTCAATATCTTCTATAACGTTGCAATCTATCTTCGTGGGCTGTTGGCCAATGGCCTCCTCATTCTGCCGTGGTTGCTGCTCGCCGCCGCCATTACGATCTTCAGCAAACCAGATGCGGATAGCCTGCACGTCTCGAGTTTTTTCGGCCAGGACCTTCCGGAGGCGTTTAGCGTCGAGCATTTTGGCCTGACGCTGATAGTTCTGTATGCATTTGGGTTGTTGCTGCTTACCTGGGCCCTCTGGCGCTCGCTGGAGCACAGCGGCTGGGCCGCCGAAATTGGCTCGCCCTGGACCAGGTTCTGTGCGCTTGTCCTGCTGGTGCTGCTGATTGTCGCGTTTTGTGAGCTGCAACCGCTCATCTTGGATGGCATCTTCCAATCAGCCCGCTACGAGGATGGCTGGAAGGCTTGGCGGCCGTGCTGGCGCCGTTCTCGGCCGCGATAGCATTCTTGAGTCGGCCCATCGGCCGGCTATTGAAGCAGGGCGCTGAAAAACCGACCTGGGGCGCCGCCGTAATGCGCGTGGTCAGCAAGGCGGCGGTCTATGTCGCCGGCGCCGCCATCCCATTCCTGCTTTGGCTTGCCTATTTGTATCTGTCCTTCTTGGGGATCATGGACCCGGGGGTCCCGGACGGCACGAATTACCACGCGCCGCCGTGGCTCACCAAGACCGCTCAGACTTTGTTCCATGGGTTTCCATGGGGCGATACCGCGCCGATCGCATGGTTCTATCTGGCGATGTTCGTCATACTCTTTGTCGCGTCGCTGTTCCTCAGCCCCAATGCCAATTCCCTCCACCGCCTGTATCGCGACCGGTTGAGCAAGGCGTTCCTGTTCGATCCCACCACCATCGAGGGTCGGCGTTCGGGGTCGCGCTCCAGTTCCCCTTTATCCATGTCGTTAAGTGTTCCTGAGGCAGACGAATTGATGAAGTACGAAAATTTTGAGCTGGCGCCTATCGACCGCTTCAAGTTGAGCAAAATTTCTTGTGTCCACACCCCCTATCATCTCATCAATACCGCCTTGAATATCCAGGGATCGAAATACGCCAACCGCCGCGGCCGGAATGCGGATTTCTTCATCTTCAGCCCCCAGTTCATCGGCAGCAGTGCCACCCAGTATGTGCGCACGGAAGAATTCGAGGACGAAGTGCAGGAGCTAGACCTGGCGACGGCGATGGCCGTATCGGGGGCGGCGGCGTCGGCGAACATGGGCGCCAACACCATCAAGGCGCTGACGTTGACGCTCGCTATCCTGAACGTTCGACTCGGTTACTGGGTGACCAATCCGAGGCAACTCGCCCAGGACGGCAAGCATCTGTCCGCACTGGACCAGCTCTATTTCTTGCAGGAATTGTTCGGGTTGATGCGGGAAGACTCTGGAGCTGTCTATCTCACCGACGGCGGGCACATCGAAAATCTCGGTGTTTATGAGCTGCTGAGGCGCCGCTGTCGCTTGATCATTGTGGTCGACGCCGAAGCCGACCCAGAAATGTCATTCATCTCGCTCGTCAAGCTGCAACGCTATGCGCGCATCGATCTCGGAGTTTTAATCAACCTCCCCTGGGCCGAGATCCGCGATGGGACGCGCGCAGCATCGGTGGAGATTGCGAAGAGCGGCGGCCTGCCGCCGCATGCCGCGCCTCACGGTCCGCATTGCGCCGTTGGCGAGATCATCTATCCACAAAACCGGAAGGGCATCCTGCTCTATGTGAAATCGTCGATCACCGGCGACGAGAACGATTACATCGTCGACTACAAGCGGCGCTTTCCGACCTATCCGCACGAGACCACGGCCGATCAACTTTTCACCGAGGAGCAATTCGAGGTGTACCGCGCCCTCGGTTTCCACGCGGTCAACGAACTATTCTCAGGCAGCGATCACGTCGGAATGCGTCCAAAGCCTGCGCAGTGGCAGGGCGCGCTGCTGAATGACCCGCTTGTGAAGGATGCCAAAACCTTGCTGAAATGGACTTGACGGCCGGTTCGACTACGTTGGGACGCGGCTGATTGCGGGGGGACAGGGTTCGCTCCCAGGATCAGGGCGCGTTCGCCTGATGCTAGCTCTGAGGCGTCGCCGAGGGTTACCAACCTGCCAAGCAACGACCGTTTGGGCTTCCCGCGCGGATCGGCTTTGCCTATATGGGGCGAGGCCCCCATGACCGACCGCGAAGCCAATCGTTTCTCCGCCCGTGCCGCCCGCTATGCGCGGGTCGGCGCCAATATGAGCGGCGTCGCCGCGCGCATCGCCGGCGCGCGGCTGTTCGGGATCGCGCTCGACCGCGGCAAGAGCGCGATGGAGCTGGCCGCCGCGCTCGGCGGCCTCAAGGGGCCGATCATGAAGGTGGCCCAGCTCATGGCCACCATCCCGGACGCGCTGCCGCCCGAATACGCCGCCGAGCTGATGAAGCTGCAAAGCGAGGCGCCGCCCATGGGCTGGGCCTTCGTCAAGCGGCGCATGGGCGCGGAGCTCGGGCCCGACTGGCAACGAAAATTCGCCAGCTTCGAGCATCATCCGGCGGCGGCCGCGTCGCTCGGGCAGGTGCATCGCGCCCGCGCGCATGACGGCACCGAGCTTGCCTGCAAGCTGCAATATCCCGACATGCAGTCGGCGGTGGAAGCCGACCTCAGGCAGCTGCAGCTGATCTTCGCCATCCACCGGCGCATGGACCCGGTGATCGATACCACCGAGATCGCCAAGGAAATCGGCGCCCGCATCCGCGAGGAGCTCGATTACCTCCGCGAAGCCAAGCATGTGATGCTCTATCGCACGATGCTCGAAGGTATCGAGCAGATCCGCGTGCCGCGGGTGCGGTCCGAACTCTCGACCGGGCGCCTGCTGACGCTCGATTGGCTCGACGGGCGGCGGCTGCTCGAGCACAAGAGCGACGATCTCGCCACCCGCAACCGGATCGCCACCGCCATGTTCACCGCCTGGTGGTTCCCGTTCAGCCGCCTCGGCGTGATCCACGGCGATCCGCATCTCGGCAATTACAGCGTCTTCGACGAGGGCCGCGGCGGCGCGCGCAAGCCCGCCGGCATCAACCTCCTCGACTATGGTTGCATCCGCATCTTCCCGCCGAAATTCGCCGGCGGTGTCGTCGACCTCTATAACGGCCTGCGCAAGGGCGACGACGATCTCGTCGTGCATGCCTACGAGACATGGGGCTTCAAGAAGCTGTCCCGCGAGTTGATCGACGTGCTCAATATCTGGGCAAGGTTCATCTACGGGCCGCTGCTGGACGATCGGGTGCGCAGCCTCGCCGACGGCGTGAAGCCGGCGGAATACGGCCGCCGCGAGGCGTTCCGGGTGCACCAGGCGCTCAAGCAGAAAGGTCCGGTCACGGTGCCGCGCGAGTTCGTGTTCATGGACCGGGCGGCGATCGGGCTCGGCGCGGTGTTCCTGCATCTCGGCGCCGAGCTCAATTTCCACCGGCTGTTCGAGGCCGCGATGGGGGACTTTTCGGTCACCCGCGTCACCCAACGCCAGGACGCGGCGCTCGCCGCCGCCGGTCTCGACCGCCTCCCGGCGCCGCGCTGACCCCTCGGCCGGCTCGGATGCTGCGAGGACCCCGATCGAACGATGGGCCGCCGTTGCCCTTCCGGTGCATTTGCGCTAAGCCCCGGCCCAAGTCTTGCACCGCAATAATCCGCATCCGCGCGAATGATTGGAGGACATGATGGCCGACCATGGGCAGGCCGAATACGCGACCGCTGAAGGCAACGACCTCACGGCGCACGAGGCGATGTACGATCGTTTCGTGCATCTGGTGTTCGTCGGCTGCTGCCATATCGCCAATATCATCATCGGGTTGGCGATCGGTGCCCTCACCGGCCACTGGCTTGTGTCGTTCGGCATCTTCATCGTTGCGACCCTTCTGGCCATCCATGGCCTTCTGAGCGGGGCGAGGCTGCCGAGCGGGATCATGGTGGTGCTGTCGCTCTTCGGCCTCGCGTTCACCTCTGGTGGCTGAACATTGCGGTCGGCCGCCAGCCATCGGGAGACGGGTGAATGCGCATTGCCGTAGCGCGTGAGATCGACCCGACCGAAGATCGGGTCGCCGCGACGCCCGAAACCGTCAAGAAGATGAAGGGGCTCGGCGCCGACGTCGTGGTCGAGCCGGGCGCCGGCACGAAGTCGGGCGTTCCCGATGCCGAATTCACCGCCGCCGGCGCCACCGTCGCGCAAGACGCGGTCAAGGACGCTGACGTGGTGCTCAAGGTGCGCCGTCCCGCGGCCTCGGAGCTTCCCGCCTACCGCAAGGGCGCGCTGGTCATCGCCATCATGGACCCCTACGGCCAGGAGGCGGCGCTCAAGGCCATGGCAAATGCCGGCGTCGCCGCCTTCGCGATGGAGCTGATGCCGCGCATCACGGCGCCGCCGAATATGGCCGCGAGCTGCCGATGATGATGACCGCTGCCGGCACCGTGCCGGCGGCGCGGGTGTTCGTCATGGGCGCGGGCGTCGCCGGACTGCAGGCGATCGCGACCGCGCGCCGCCTCGGCGCGATCGTGACCGCGACCGACGTGCGCCCGGCCGCCAAGGAGCAGGTGGAGAGCCTCGGCGCCAAGTTCATCGCCGTCGAGGACGAGGAATTCAAGCAGGCGGAGACGGCGGCGGGCTACGCCAAGGAAATGTCGAAGGAATATCAGGCGAAGCAGGCCGCGCTCGTCGCCGACCATATCAAGAAGCAGGACATCGTCATCACCACCGCGCTGATTCCCGGCCGGCCGGCGCCGCGTCTCATCTCCAAGGACATGGTCGCTTCCATGCGGCCGGGCTCGGTGATCGTCGATCTCGCGGTCGAGCGCGGCGGCAATGTCGAAGGCGCCAAGGGCGGCGAGGTCGCGGCCGTGAACGGCGTGAGGATCGTCGGCCATCTCAATGTCCCGGGCCGCATCGCCGCGTCCGCCTCCAGCCTCTATGCCAAGAATCTCTACGCCTTCCTCGAAATCCTGGTCGACAAAGCCAGCAAGACGCTGGCGGTCAAATGGGACGACGAGATCGTCAAGGCGACGGCGCTCACCCGCGACGGCGCCGTGATCCATCCGAGCTTTGCGCCGAAGAGCGCGGCGTGACGCGCGCGGTCACAGGAGGACCGAGATGATGGCGTTCATTCCACCGGTCGGCGTCGCGAGCAATACGGCCTCTGCGGGAGTCGGCCCCGAGACCGGCGACGTCATGCTGGCGCAGCTCGACATCATCGCGGCGGCCTCGGGCGGGGCGATGCAGGCCGCGACCGGCGGCGCCGTCGACCCCTTCGTGTTCCGGTTTTCGATCTTCGTGCTGGCAATCTGCGTGGGCTATTACGTGGTGTGGTCGGTGACGCCGGCGCTGCACACGCCGCTGATGTCGGTGACCAACGCCATTTCCTCGGTGATCGTGATCGGCGCACTGCTGGCGATCGGCATCGCGCTCATTGGAAACGATTCCGGCCCGGTCTGGGCGCGCGCGCTGGGCTTCGTCGCGCTGGTCTTCGCCTCGGTCAGCATCTTCGGCGGCTTCCTGGTGACGCAGCGCATGCTCGGCATGTACCAGAAAAAGAAGAAGTGAGGCCGGGCCCGATGGACGCCAATATCGTCGCGCTGCTCTATCTCGTCGCCGGAGTCCTTTTCATCCTGGCGTTGCGCGGATTGTCGAGCCCGGAAACGAGCCGGCGGGGCAACCTGTTCGGCATGATCGGCATGGCGATTGCGATCGTCACCACGCTCGCCTCGCACCCGCCCGCCGGCATCGGGGCCTGGGCGCTGGTGATCGCCGGCATGGCGATTGGCGGCAGCACCGGCGCAGTGATCGCCCGCCGGGTGCCGATGACGGCGATGCCCGAACTGGTCGCCGCCTTCCACTCGCTGGTCGGCATGGCGGCGGTGCTGGTGGCGGCCGCCGCGCTCTATGCGCCGGCGGCCTTCGACATCGGCGCGGCCGGCCACATCCATGGCGCCAGCCTGGTCGAGATGTCGCTCGGCGTCGCCATCGGCGCGGTGACCTTCACCGGCTCGGTGATCGCGTTCCTGAAGCTGTCCGGGCGCATGAGCGGCGCGCCGATCCTGCTGCCCGGGCGCCACGCCGTCAACATCGCGCTGGCGGTCGCGATCGTGGTGCTGATCGTCTGGTTCGCGAGGAGCGAGAGCCATCTCGCTTTCTGGCTGCTGGCGTTCGCCGCGTTCCTCTTCGGGGTGCTCATCATCATCCCGATCGGCGGCGCCGACATGCCGGTCGTGATTTCGATGCTCAATTCCTATTCCGGCTGGGCGGCGGCCGGCATCGGCTTCACGCTCGGCAATTCCGCGCTCATCATCACCGGCGCATTGGTCGGCTCCTCGGGCGCGATCCTCTCCTACATCATGTGCAAGGGGATGAACCGCTCCTTCATCTCGGTGATCCTCGGCGGCTTCGGCGGCGAGGTGGCGGGCCCGGCCGCCGGCAAGGAGCAGCGGCCGGTGAAGCAAGGCTCGGCCGAGGACGCGGGCTTCATGATGAAGAACGCCAGCAAGGTGATCATCGTGCCGGGCTATGGCATGGCGGTCGCGCAGGCGCAGCATGCGCTGCGTGAAATGGCCGACCGGCTCAAGGCGGAAGGCGTCGAGGTGAAATACGCCATCCATCCGGTCGCCGGCCGCATGCCCGGCCACATGAACGTGCTGCTCGCCGAGGCCAACGTGCCCTACGACGAGGTATTCGAGCTCGAGGACATCAATTCGGAATTCGCCCAGGCCG
>WNFU01007760.1_pt1 | contig 12576 bp, 7 predicted proteins | sample 5400121 | NCBI WGS metagenome assembly WNFU01 (sample SAMN13153360, study PRJNA577476) | soil metagenome | isolation source: 100 cm soil or saprolite under grassland replicate 1 | place: USA:California | collected 2016-06-15 | reverse complement strand
TTACCGATGCTTTGCCGGTTAATCAACTCTGGCACCAGGTTGTGTACTAGGTCTGAGGCTCGTCGCGCGCCCCATGTCGTGGTTGCTATTACCGTCGCTTGAAGGCACTAATCGAGGTGGTAAACCTCGACTAAGGCATTGCCCGTAGTGCCATTCGCTCCGCTCACGATGGCGGTGTATTTTCCAGCGGGCAGGTGAAGCACAAGTGCCGATTCCGACGCATTTGGCGGCGTTAGTCCATTTCTCTGGACGTAGAATGCGTTGATAGCGTCTTGCCAGTTGTCGTTGCTGGCAATGACAGAGCCACTCGAGTCGTAGATCGTCAGTGTGGGATCGCTGAGCACTCCGTTCACGCCGTAAGAAGTTAGCGTTGGGCCAAGAGCGCGCACGACGACAGTCGCGCTGTTTACCTCACCAATGATAAAGCCACTGATAAGTATGTTATCCAGCGTGCCGACCGAACCACGGGTGCTTATGTTCGTGAACTTAGAATTGGTTAGCGGCGAGATATCGTAAAGCTCGACCAAGCCAATCCCCGAGCTCGGGTCCTTTCCCCTGACTATGACGGTGTAGGCGCCGGGCGCCAAGTTCGGTGCAATGGCCGATTCTGATAGATTGCCTGGCGTTAGTCCGTTGGACTCTACCGTAAAGTGGTTTGGATCGGACTGCCAGTTGTCATTGCTTGCGATGAGAGTGCCGGAATGATCATACACTCTGAGAACCGGATCCTTGAGCACGTTTGAAAGACCAAACCTGCTGAGCGATGGCCCCAACGCGCGAAGCACCATCTTCTTAGGCTCGTTTCCGCTAACGACAAAGCCACCGATCAGAACATTGTCACCGGTCCCAACGAGCCCCCGAGTAGAGAGGTTGAGCGCTTGAGGCCCCACCGTCGGGAATTTCGTATTTTCCAGATGAATGGGCAAGGCGCGATAGATCTTCCCACAGTTCGTGGCCGGGTATTGGTAATAGAAAATCCTTTCGCCGGCGGCGTTCAGGCCTAAAACTTGAGCGAACACGGGAAAACCGGGCAGCCCGCCATTAACCAGTGAGTAATCAATTAAATAATTGTACGGGGCATCCTCATAGATGCTCGAGCAGTACGGAGAGTAGATACTCTGGTTCATTGAGAAGCTCCAGACTTCGGTGGCGGTTTTTGAATTCAAATTCAATTGGTACTTACGCGGACTGGAGTAGCGACGTTCATCTCCCCGTGGCACATGAGACCAGCTGTTTTTTCCGTTATCAAAGGTTAACAGATTCTGGTCGTAAGTGATCGAGGGCGCGTGTTGGCCGATCGGAGGTAGGCTGCCGGGCGGGAGCGTGAGCGCAAAGTTCCTCAAAGACGGAAATTGGTGCCACTTTTTCGCCGGATCTCCCAGAATCCATTTAATACGACTTGTTTCATAGTCGATACAAATAAGGAAATTTTCCCGGCTTGAAACAATCAATGAGTCGTCTGCTCTGTTGTATGTGACGCCGTTGAGATGGAACCAATCGATCGGCGAAGGAGAAACGAACTGGCTGGGATCGTCTCCCCCAGCGATCATGGCGGCGCTGATGATATTGGCCATGTTCCACGTCTTCAAAACGCTCCCTGAAGCGTTCACTTCGATGATCACTGATTCGAGGTATGTTGTGGTATCCACGTCCAAGAGAATGCCATTTTTGCCCCGATCGATGTTATGGTGGAAATTGACAATTCCTAGACCGCCATAATCGCCAATCTCGGTGACAGTGCCATCGAGGCCGATTCGAGTCAGTAGGCGGTTATGACCCAAATAAACTGCGTTATCAAAGAAAATGACGCTTCCGACCGAGATGCCAGCCGTACCCACCCACCGCAGCGCGCCGTCCGTATCGATGATGGCAGGTTCGAAATTGCTACAAGACCCTTTAATTAGGAGGTAGTCGTAGCTCAAGTCGGTGCTGTTTGTACGTGCTTGCAGGACCGTGGGATGATCGTACCCGCATGGGTCATCGAAAGTGGCGGTCGTGACCGCGGTAACATCTTGCTTTGAAGAACCGTCAAAAAAGCGGTAAGTCAATCTAACGATATTCTGATATCCAGCGTAAAGTCCGTAGACTGGTAAAATAATCTCTGGCGGATGTACAAACCCGCGGCTCCCAAGGTAGTCCTTGAAATAAGTACCTGACAATGGCCGGGTGACTGAGCGGGGTTTTGGGTCGATCGCGAACTGAATGCTCTTAAGAACGGCTGTATTGCTGACCTCCAGAGTCAATCTACTGATGAAAGGCGTTGAACCTGCCGTATGGCCAGTGATCGTTATCGTGGTGTCATCTGCCTGGGTTGCGCTGGCGAGATGGGTGAAAACCATAAACACAACGCCGATTATTACTACCGAGCATGTTTTCATAAGGCGTCCCTTTTTTATAGAAGTTTCCTCCGAAATTAGATCCATTTCCGTCCACATAATGTCTCGACGTCGAATTGGTAGTCAGCCCAAAGCTGTAAAACCGAGTAGCAACAGAGTGCGAATCAAATCTCGAAGCTGAATGAATTTAGTTGTTGGCAGCGTACGGATTAAGGGAGGGTGTAGACCTCGGCTAAGCCAACGCCTGTACCGTCATTCACTCCGCGCACAACGGCGGTGTATTTTCCAGCGGGCAGGTGAAGCACAAGTGCCGATTCCGACGCATTTGCCGGTGCGAGTCCATTTCTCTGGACCAGATTGGCGTTAGGGTCATCTTGCCAGTTGTCGTTGCTGGCGATGATAGAGCCACTCGAGTCGTAGATTGTCAGTGTAGGATCGCTGAGCACTCCGCTCACACCGTAAGAAGTTAGCGTTGGGCCAAGCGCGCGCACGACGACAGTCACGCTTTCTACCTCACCAATGATAAAGCCACTGATAAGTATGTTATCCAGCGTGCCGACCGAACCACGGGTGCTTATGTTCGTGAACTTAGAATTGGTTAGCGGCGAGATATCGTAAAGCTCGACCAAGCCAATCCCCGGGGTCGGGTCCCCTCCCCTGACTATGACAGTGTAGCGGCCGGGCGGTAAGGCCCGCGCAATGGCCGATTCTGATAGATTGGCCGGCGCGAGTCCGTTGGCCTCGACGATAAAGTGGAGTGGATCGGATTGCCAGTTGTCGTTGATTGCGACGAGAGTGCCGGAAGAGTCATACACGCTGAGAGCAGGATCCCTGAGCACGTCGGAAAGCCCGAAGCCGGTGAGCGATGGCCCCAATGCTCGAAGCACCATGCTCTTCGGCTCGGTTCCGCTAACGATAAAGCCACCAATCAGAACGTTGTCACCGCTCGAAACGAGCCCCCTGGTAGAAAGGTTGAGCGCTTGAGGCCCCACCGTCGGGAACTTCGTACTTTCCAAGTGAATCGGAATCGAGTTGTATGCAGTGCTACAGCCTTGGGTTGGGTACTGGTAGTAGAAGATCCTTTCGCCGCCAGCATCCAGACCCAGGAGTTGAGCGTATGAGGGGACGTTCGGTATTCCACCATTAACGAATGCGTAATCAATTAGATAGTTGAGTGGCGCATCCTCATAGATGCTCGAGCAGAACGGGCAGGTGATATTCTGGTTCATCGGAAAGTTCCACACTTCAGTCGCAACGTTTGCTGCCAGATCCAAGCTATACTTGCGGGGACTCGCATAGTCACGTTCATCCCCTGGAGGAACCTGAAAAAGACTGCTTCGACCGTTATCGAAAAGCAGAAGATTTTGATCAAAGGTAATCGAGGGAGCGTGTTGGCCGATCGGTGGCAGGCTGCCGGGAGCAAGTGTAAGCGCAAATCTTCTCAAAGACGCGAATTGGTGCCACTTTTTGGTCGGATCGCCGAGGATCCATTTGATAGCGCTTGTATTATAATCGACACATATGACGAAGTTTTCGCGGCTTGAAACGACCAGAGAGTTGTCCGCCCGATTGTATGCGGCACCGTTTTCATGGAACCAGTCGTCCGGGGTTGGGAAGACAAATTGACTGGGATCGTCACCGCCAGCAATCATGGCTGCGCTGATGATGTTAGCAAAGTTAAACGTCTTCAGTATGTGACCGTCGTCTTTATCAACTTCTATGATTATGGACTCGTAGTAGGCCGTCGTATCCGGCTCAAGGAGTAGTCCCGTTTTACCGGCATCGATGTTATGATGGAAGTGGATCGTGCCGATATTGCTATAGTCTGCAACCACGAGGACCGTCCCATCAAGCTCGATGCGAATCAACTGGCTGCCCTGCGTTTTGTATACCGCATTGTCGAAGAACGTAGAAGCGGCAAAAAGAGCATTCAGCGTGGGCAGTGGGCTCACCCAGCGCAATGCTCCGTCGGAATCAAGAATCACAGGCGAGTAATCACCGCAAGCAGACCGGTCAAAGATATAATCATAACTCAATTGAGTGCTGTCCGTCCTGGGTTGAAGCCTGGTCGGATCGTTGTAGCCGCAGCCCTGATCATTGAAAGGGGCGGTCGGGATCGAGGTGACAGTTTGGCTTGAAGAACCGTCCAAAAAGCGATAAGTCAATCTAACGATATTCTGATATCCAGCGTAAAGTCCATAGACTGGTAAAATAATCTCTGGCGGATGTACAAACCCGCGGCTCCCAAGGTAGTCCTTGGAATAAGTACCTGACAATGGCCGGGTGACTGAGCCCGGTTTCGGGTCGATCGCGAACTGAATGCTCTTCAGAACGGCAGTGTTGCTGACCTCCAGAGTCAATCTACTGATGAAAGGCGTTGAACCTGCCGTGTGACCGGTGATTGTTATCATGGTGTCATCTGCATAAGTGGCGTCGGCAACGTCGGAGAAGACCATGAACAGGGTCCCGACGCCGATCAGTGAGCATATTTTAGGCATTAATTTTTTCATAGTTTTTTGCTGACAAGAGTGCCCCAAGGATTCAGAGGAAGCCGTTCCTTGTCCAGCAAAAAATCTCGATGCCACGCATTTAATGGAAATTGTCGAATTCAACGGCGCAGATGGCATAGCAATTTGCGCTCTCATAGTGGGACGGATGACAGATTGTTCCCTCTGATTCCCGGCTTGACCGACCGTCCGCGCAGTCAAAATTGCACGAGTGCTTCTCCGCGTGGAAAACGCTCGATTAGTAACTTTTGTGCAGAAGAGTCCGTTTTCCGTATGCAGTCCGAGGTTCGAATGAATGTGCTGGCAGCCAATACGATAAAACCGGTGCCGAATCTCTTGCTGTTGCGGAGACTATCAAAACGTTCCACAAACCGATGCGCGGCACGGGTCGACAATGATACACATGAGCATTAGGCTTCCGCCCGTTTCGGGAATGACAGCGAAAAATAAACTGGAAAACAGCGCAACAGAAACGATCTCGCCGTCTTTGGCAACGGGTTCCCGTCGATTTTCAGTTGGAGTAGCAACAAGTATTTTCTGCTTTGTTCTCGCGCTTCTCTTTTACTGGGGTGCCGTTCTTCGAATTGATTTTAATCGGACGGACTTCCTTGATCTTAATCCTTATCCGGACGCGGTTGAATATTTCGCACAGGCCAACTCGATCTTGAAGCAAGGCGCGCCGACGATTCAGATTGGCTATGACAAACTACCCTCCCGCTACCCGCCAGGCTATCCAATCTTGATGATTCCATGGTTGAAATTTCTGCCACATAACGGGATTCTGGCCCCGTTTAGAACAAATCAGACTATCGGAGCACTGCTGTTGACAGGTAGCTTCATTTTTTATCTTGCGGTCGGAAGGCCGCTCGCCGGGGGATTAGCGGCATTGTTGATCGCAACTCAACCCGCCTTCATTACTTTTAGTCGATCCTCGATAAGCGATTTCAGCGGGGGAGCTGTCTTAATGCTCGTCTTTGCGCTGGTCTACTTAGGCCTCGCTTGGCGCCGCCGCTTGCTGATTTACTGCGCCGCCATTGTCCTCGGGCTGTCTTTGTGCATACGGCCTCAGTTAGTGTTCATGGCTCCCATATTAATAGCTATGGCTCTCTTTCCGGCTAATGTGTCTTGGGCGAGGTGGTTTGTGCATTGCTGCCTTGTCCTTGTTGTATTCGCCGTAGCTACGAGCCCGTACTTTATTCTGAATACTTTGGAGTTTGGCCATCCTCTAAAGACTGGCTACGAATTCTGGGTACCCTCGTTGGCGGACAAGCAAGGTGCTTTTTCCTTGCACAATGTCCCTCGCCACGGTGGCATGATCTGGTCTGAGATTACTGCCAGCTGGGATCAATTTCGGGTAGCGAACCTTTTTGGCACTGGCACTTACGTGGTGCCTGCTTTTATTTTTCTCTCTATCCTTGGTCTGGCATTCGTGCGAATGGGGCGGTTCGAGATCAGCGCAGTGTTAGCGGGAATTATCTACACTATGGCGACCGTGACTTACACCTACGTTGAGGGACGGTTCTACATAGCTGTTTTCTTCCTTTTGGTTCCGCTTGCCGTTTTGCCTTCGGCATGGGCAGTGGGCCAAGCTCTCAAGATGCGTTTTTCCATCTCGGGCGTTGGAGTGCTGGCAATATTTCTGCTCAGCTGTATCGGTTATCCGTCACAATCAGGCTTTCGCCCCAAGGGTGGTCGATCGCAAGCCTGGGACGCTCTTGATTACGCAAACGGCAATGGAAAATCACTCCGGTACGAGGCGCATAAGGAATTCATTCGCATCTTCCGAAACGCACCTGGCATTGTTTTGTCCGACATCGAGCCTCCCTATTTGAATGCCCTACTGCCGAAGCCATTTGTAGCTGCCCCCGTAGACGGGCACCATGATTATTGCTATAGCCGACTTTGGCACTATGGGAAGCCCGAGGCGGCTCAACTAGTCGCCAATGGCCTCGGTCGCGCGATTCCTGTCTATGCTCTTCTATTGCCGTCGCAAGATGTCGATCGAGATATCAAACGCTTGCCCTTGATCCAAGGTTACAGTTGGGAACGGAGCGAGAAATCCAACACGAGAGCTGTGATCATGACATTGACAAAGGAAGCCTCTTTTCTGAGCTTGAAACCCACCTTTTGCTTAGTGGAATGGTGACCAATGAAGCTGTCTGTCGTTATCCCTTGTTATAATGAGCGACCAACGATTGAAGCTGTGGTAGATGCAGTCCGCTCAGCGCCGGTCGAAGACGTTGAAATCATCGTCGTGGATGATGGATCGACCGATGGAACGAGAGAACTTCTTAAAGCGAAACCTCCCGGCTGGGTCGACAAGATCGTGTTGCAGGAACGCAATTCTGGAAAGGGAGCAGCTTTGCGTGCCGGTTTCCAGGCAGCTACGGGCGACATTGTAATCGTTCAAGACGCCGATCTGGAGTATGACCCGGGCGAATACCCAATCCTTCTTGAACCGATTCTGGAAGATCGTGCCGACGTTGTGTTCGGTTCCCGGTTCATGGGCGGCCGGCCTCATCGCGTGGTTTACTTCTGGCATATGGTGGGAAACCGGTTTCTCACGCTGCTCTCCAATATGTTTACAAACTTGAACCTCACTGATGTGGAAACATGTTACAAAGTGTTTCGACGCGAATTCCTGGACGGCATCACTATTGAAGAGAACCGGTTTGGTGTTGAACCTGAGATCACCGCTAAGGTGGCAAAGGCCGGCTCCAGAGTCTTCGAGGTCGGCATTTCGTATAATGGCCGGACGTACGAAGAAGGAAAAAAGATAGGGTGGCGTGACGGTGTGAGAGCTATTTATGTGATTGTTAAGTATAACCTATTTCGAAGGAACAGAGGTTCATGGAAGGGCAATATTCAGGAGTCGATATCCTCGAAGCGCTCGAGAGCGCGCACAACTACAACGACTACTTAACCCGCTTGATCTGCGAATCAACCGATTCAAAGGATCTGATCGACTTCGGCGCGGGTATTGGCACATTTTCCAAGCGGTTGCGGATGGCCGGTTACGACGTTAAGTGCATCGAACCGGATTCCTTACAGAGACAAAGACTCGAGGAACAAGGATTTGACACTTTGGATAGTATTACATCCCTCCCGAATGATTCCGTCTCATTCATTTTCTCGCTGAACGTCTTTGAGCACATCGAGCACGACACCATCGCCATACGAGAGGTCCGCCAAAAACTAAAACCAGGCGGCACTCTCCTGATCTATGTTCCTGCCTTTGAGTGTCTCTGGACAAGTTTGGATGAGAAGCTGTGTCATTATCGGCGCTACACAAAGACGACGCTTCGACGTCTCGTTGAACAAGAAGGTTTCGCGATTGAAGACCTTCGATATGCTGACTGCCTCGGGTTTGTTGCGACGCTTGTGTTTCGGCTGCTCAATAGAAGTACGTCGACACTGACGCCTACCGCAATTAGTCTTTATGATCGCTGGCTTTTTGTTCCAAGTCGCATCCTGGATAGACTGTTTGGTCGGTGGTTCGGAAAGAACGTCTATGTGCTCTGCAAGCGGCGGTTGCTTTGAGCGCTATAAACGAGCAAGTAGGACGCTCGGATTACAACGCGGGAACAAACGAATAAGCATAGCCAAAACGGTGGCTTCTAAGCTTACGTCCCAGTTTGCAGCGCAGGCGCGTCGCCTACGACTACTCCTCGTTGCCGCAGCGAGTATTTCGCTGGCCCTGCAATTACTGATTGTTAATGCTCAGAATGGAAGCGAGCAGCTCACGCTCGATACAAGAACGCACGCGGTCCAGAACTCAATCCGCGATGCCACTACCAGGCCAATCCAAGACAAAAACGGTCAAATAGTAAATGTTAAAGCATTCGGCGCAGTCGGCGACGGGTTAACGAATGATACCGAGGCGTTTAATGCAGCTTTAAAGGCGCTGGCAGACGCGGGCGGCGGAAGGTGTCTGGTTCCAAAAGGAACCTACCTCATTTCTGCTTCCGGTATCACCCCGGTGCATATCGCGGCGGTCTCGTCGGATGTTCATTTGGTCGGCCAAGGCCGCAGGGAATCCGTTCTGAAGATAAATGGGATGCCGACGAATCACTTGCTGCGATGTGACGGAGACAAGTGGAGCGTGGAGAACCTAACGTTTGACATGGGGGACTATACTCCTCCCAAAGTCGGCTTTGCGGCCATCGTCTGTAGAGGCAACAACTGGAGAGTGGCTAATTGTGCGATCATCAAAAGCGGCAAATGGGGAATCCAAGCCTACGGCGGCAGCAACTGGTCCATTGAGGGAAATTACATTAATAGAACAGTGCCCGGAGCAATGCCACCGACCGGGGCGATTCTTGTCACGGCGCAAAACGGGGTCTGGCCGAGCCGTGGACGCGTCAGCGACAACGTTTGCGAGGGTGTTGGGATTTCGTTCTCCGGGACTGACGGCGTTATCGCCCGCAACCGGGTAAACCGGTCGGGATCTGGCAGCGGCATCTTTGTACAAGGTTCCCCCAGTACGCGCTCACCGAAGATTATCGGTAACATCTGCACCGGTGGAAGCTCCGGTTATGATGGCGCGTTGGGGGGGAAATGGGCGTCAGTCACTGGCTTCGAAATTTGGGCGCCTGAATCCGTGATCTGCAACAATGTCGCTCATGATAACGACGCAGGCGGTATCGCCGTCGGTGGACAAAACAGCATTGTGATTGCGAATACAGCCTACAACAACGGACGCGCGCACGCTGGGTTCGGCGGATTCGCTGCGCGTGTGAATCCGAACCGAGGAGCAAGCGCATCCCATTCCATCTTTATAGGCAATGTGGCATACGACAGCCGTTACCCAAGCCACAACGCGACCCAAGATTACGGTTACGTGGAACAAAACGCCACCCACGATTACGGTTACGTCGGACAAGCTGCTGAACTAACAGACATTAAACATTTTGGGAATGACTACAAACGCAATAGGGTGGGGCCGATCAAATCCCGAGCTCCACGGGAGTCCGCGACGGCCGCGCAGATTTCGCCTGAAATGAAAAGTAAGTTAAATATGCTCGCAGAAGACGTGGACCTGCCGGAAAAGGCCCGGCGCGCCGTCCGCGAATATCTCAGTCGATAGGAAGAGATTGCCGGCTTGGCAACCATCCCGACGACTATCACAAAAACAAATCTGTTAACCTTAATGAGTAAGGTAGGACAACTGCTGTTGTAGGTTAACGAAAGGTGGAGCCAGGAAACGCATCGGGTCCTCAACAGCTAGGGTGAAGTACCAGAAACTTTAGCTGCACGCGTGGTTTCGGAGTTGCCATTTCCTGGATGGCTGGGAGACTGACTTTTTTTAGGTCCGATAGCTGGTGTTTCTGGAATGGCTTGAGATTCAGGCGCACTGATTTCCTCGTCGAGCTTCCCGATTTCAGGGTGAGAACTACGCCATCGGGAATAGGCGGCGACAACTTTGTCAAGGGGTTCGTAACCGATGGGAACTTTACCGCGAGACAACTTTGCTTTGATCACCGCCCCGATGTTGGCGAGTTTCCATCGGCGTGAATTAGCCAGCCGCTCGGCGGCGTTTTCCACATTGTCAAGCAGACGTGAGAGCTTCGTTGAGAGGTCCCTAAGTTGTTTGTGTAGGCTGTCGATTCGCGACTTGTACTTTTCGATTTCGCCGGTATAATGTTGCTCCTGCCTGGCAACTTGTGACTTTAACACATCGATTTCGCCAGTATAATGTTGCTCCTGCCTGGCAACTTGTGACTTTAACACATCGATTTCGCCAGTATAATGTTGCTCCTGCCTGGTGAGTTGCGACTTGTACTCTTCGGTTTCAGCGACATAATGCCGTTCCTGCCTGGTGAGTTGCGACTTGTACTCTTCGGTTTCAGCGACATAATGCCGTTCCTGCCTGGCAAGTTGCAATTTATACTCATCGATCTCAGCCGTATAATGCTGCTCCTGTCTGACCAGTTGCAACTTGTACTGTCTGATTTCAGCGGAGTAGTGCTCGACCTTAGTAATTTGCTCCGATAACTCCTGCTGGAGTCTTGTAGTTTGAAGGTATGGCTCCTGGAACGCAGCTTCCAGTTGATCGGCCACAGCAGGTGAGCCTTCGGCTGGTTGGGGGGTTTGTTGGATTTCAGCGTAAAGTCGTCGCGCAGTCTCCACGAGTTTGGGATCCGTCGCCGGATCCTCGGATTTAAAATCAACTGGTACATTGGAACTATTGATCCGCTGCGCGAGTGGCGCGAGGCATTTGGTACTATATGGTTCGCCGACAAAATCGAGTAACGAGCGGATTGCAGCTTCTGGGTTGTCTATCAAAGCGGCATACTGCAAGCGATAAATGACACGCGGTCCGTAGCTCTGTTCGGCCTTAAGGCACGCGTCAACCATCCGCAGCCAGTATTTATAGGCCTGTTCCTCGTTCCTCACCAACTGAGTCCCAGCCACGCGATGGAAGTTGAGCATTGAGCGCACGACCGACTCGACGTCGCGCACGATGTGAATAAACAGGGCCTGTGGAAAAAGATTACGTAAACCGTGGATATGCAAAGAGTACTCCGGCGTCCCATCCACCCATCGAGTCTTTCGTTCAGACGCTGAATGCTTCCTGTTCAGTGTTCCCTCGAGATCCCGTTTCCGCTCCAGATGTTTTCGGTGACCCAGAATCAAATGGTTGATGGCATGGCCAAAGTTTGCGAAGAATTCTGCGCGCGAGATGTCCATTGCGCTCAAAATCGTGCGATTGTCGCGGGCGGAGCCGATCTGATAACTCGATGCGATATTAACCGCGAACTCGCCCATCCAGTTGGACTCTGGGAGTGGAAACATGTTGGGGTGCTGACCCAGGCACCACGTAAGAATGCTAGTTCCAGATCGCGGCGAGCCCACTACGAAAATTGGTTTATTAATCTCCTGGTGCATTTCAGGGATTTGCGTGGGCCGCAGTGTCATTCTCTGTTTGCGCTGGGCTCAATCCAGCGATGAGCTTTCGGCGCATCCAGAAGCTGCCTCCAATCCAGCGAGGGAGATCCGGAAACGCAGCTCGAAGATGCTCCTTATGATAACGGCTGAGGTAGTAATTAGCCAGTAACACCTCGAACTCGGAGTTTAATGTCAAAAATGCCTGCAGCAAGTACTGCTCTGTCCAAAAGCGGAACTCATCCAGCACCCAGTGGCGCCGGTACTCGAACGGGAAAAAGACATCGTGGACGTGTACAATCACGCCAGGGTCAAGACGCGGCAACACCTCTAAGAAAAGGTAATTGACGTCGCCGCCTATCTTCACCGTATGCGAGCTGTCGATAAACAAGATGTCGCCGGAGTCGAGTTGGGAAAAAAATTCCACGTCGAGATCCTGAACCTTTGTCTCAATCAACGATTTCAAGGCAGGAATACTACCGTTGCGAAGACGCTCGCCAGGAAACGGGTCAATGCAGATCAGACTCGAGTTTTTGTTTTTTGCAGCAGCCTGGCCGAGCACGAGAGAAGAAAAACCGCTGCCTACTTCGATGATCCGTCGTGGTTGAAAGTGGCGGACCATACAGTAAGCAACCAAGGCATCGGTGCCGCGAAATGGCCTCCGCTGGCCAGGTGGTGGCTCCGCTGGAACAGTTTCATATTCGCCCCGGAATTTTGAAAAATGATTTCGCAGCAGATCGAGCTGCATTGAGTCATTCATGTTAATCCCCACGAGTTCGCTGGGTTGACTCCAGAGCGTTTCAGGCAACGATTGCGTATCGGGAATCGGCTCATAAAAATGTACGGGC
>WNFU01009696.1_pt1 | contig 12577 bp, 10 predicted proteins | sample 5400121 | NCBI WGS metagenome assembly WNFU01 (sample SAMN13153360, study PRJNA577476) | soil metagenome | isolation source: 100 cm soil or saprolite under grassland replicate 1 | place: USA:California | collected 2016-06-15 | reverse complement strand
GGCGGCCGACCTGACCAACGGTTTCAGTAGCGACCGGCGTAGCGGCCGCGACGGCGAATACTACTGCCTGTCCGGCGCCCGCTTCGATGTGTTTGTCAATTCTCAGCCGGAGGAAAATACTGGGATGCCGCTCGCGGTGGTCACGTCCGTCAAGCCACTGGTTCGCCTGGCCCGCCGAGACGAGATATCTGCTGTCTCGGTCAGCTTTCATCTGCCCTATGAGCAGGTGAGTTGTGACATCGAGTTCATACACGTCGAGTTGGGCAAGCTGCGTCGGCAGCAGCGTCTGCGTCAGCAGGTTCGGGCCAGGGCCGATGCTCTGTTGGGCCGCGCTCACTTCGGCGGTCTCGGTCACGCTGACATCCACGCCCGCGTCCGTCGCCAGTATTCGCCGTTGCTGACTGTGATCGACCTGCTCAGGACCCTCAGCGACACCGAAGGACGAGTGCAATCGGCAGGGACGGTTGTCGCCTCCAGCGATGCGACCGGCACCGCAGACGACCCACTGGTGTGCGTTCGACTCGAACGGTCGACTGGCACGTTCCGGCAGGGCGCCGAGGTCACCGTCGCCACTAGCGCACGCTCCTGGAAGCTCGAACTTGCCGTCGCCCAGGACAACCTGATCTATCTGGAACCTCCGGAACGCGGAACACTCACACTTGGCGACATGGTGACGCTGGAGCAGCAGGACGCCTTCCGGTTGAAACGGCACGCCTATGCGCTAGGTCGGTTCCTTGAGGAGGACGTTGTCGGCGACTGGTCAGCGCTCGCGCAGTTGCTGTGTGCGCCGAATACGCTGGCCGTGCCGCCGGCACCAGCCAGGCTCACCTTCTACGACGAGGATCTCAACCCCGAGCAGCGCGCTGCCGTTGCCGGTGCGGTCGCCGCGCCGCATGCCTACTTCGTGCAGGGGCCGCCTGGGACGGGCAAGACTACGGTGATCACCGAGATCGTCCGTCAACTCGTAGGCCGAGGTGAGCGGGTCCTGCTCGTCGCGTCGATGCACGTCGCCGTCGACGAGGTGCTCCGTCGTATTGCTGATGCCGACGGTGTGTTCGCCCTGCGGTTCTCAAAGGACGACTCCAAGGTCCGCGACGACATGCGTCGGTTCCTTCCCGAACAGGTTGTCGCTGAATTCGCCCATCGGGCCGCTCGCCCTGCACAGTCGAAGGAGCCACGCTGGCGGGCTGAGATCACACGATTGGCGACGGAATTGGAGACTCTGCTTGCCGTTGTCGCCGGGCGGAGCGCTGCGCGGGACGCGCAGTCTCGCCACGCCAACGTGGTACGGGCTGCAAAGGAATGGCAGTCTCAACACGCCGTCGCCGTCGCCGAGGCCGAAGCGGCAAGCTCGCTGGCGCGGCAGCGCCGAGACCAGGCATACCAATCGTGGGTCGCAGCGTCGGTGGCTCAGCGAGCGGCCAACGCCGATCTGGCCGCTGCGAAGGCCAGTCGGGCATTCGGGGACAGACTGGCGGGCTTGTTCGGACTAGGCCCGCTGCGGCCCTTGCGCAAGCGGCACCGTCTGGCGGAGCAGGCGCTGGCGGGGGCGCACGCCACGCACGCTGCGCTCACAGCCGCCGCCGACCACGCGGTAGCGCATCAGCGCGCATTGGCGGCCGCCGGGGTCGCGGCGAGCCAGGAGCATATGCGGGTTCAAGCGCAGGCTATCGAGGTGGTCCACGCGGCCGAACGGCGTGCCCGAGCCGCTGAGGAGGCATCCCGCACTGTACTTGGCGGAGCCGATCCAACCCGCGCGCCGGACGAGGAGATCTCGACCCAGGTTGCGCGGCGGCAAGCCCGCGTCGACCACCTCGAGCGCTTCATCTATCTGGAGAGGCGATGGCATCAGATCGTCGGCCTCGCCGACGCCCCAGGCGCCGCCATCGAGCAGGTACTCGTCGAGATGGGCAGCGGGTTGCTACAGGCGGCGAACGTGGTCGGCTGCACAGCAACAGGTTTCGGAGGCCAACCAGCCATCCGAGAGACCGACTTCGACACCGTCATCGTGGACGAGGCCAGCCGGGTGACCGACAGCGAATTCCTGATCAGCGCCAAGCAGGCGCGGCGCTGGGTCCTGGTGGGCGACGAGCGTCAGCTCCCGCCTTATGTGCATGCGGCGGACGAGCACCACCTGCATGCCTTGGCGGCGCTGCACATGACCGAACGTGGGGCGGCGCCTGACCTGCGGGCGGCGGTGAAGCATCTTGGCACGTTGTGCCGGGAGGACGAGGAACTGCACCGGTTCCGCGACGATCCGGTGCAGCGTTGCGCGGAGAGACTGGGAGACACGGGCTACTGGCAACGGTTCTACCGGCCCGCGTTCCACACCGCCTATGAGCGCCTCGGTCGGGACAACGACGACGGGGACCGTCAGTTGCTCGCTGCGATGCGGACTCACCTGGTGCAGAGCCTGTTCGAACGCTGTGTCGCGGACTGCCCGCTCGCCCTACGGCAACGCCTGATTGAGCAGCGCCGTATGGTCGATCCGATCGCGGCGATCGTCCGCGCGCCTATCTACGGGGGCGAGTACCGTAGCGCGCCGGGGGCCGAACTGCAGCGGCTTGGCGTTACACCGCTGGTGGGCGAGACCCTGCGGGAGCCGGTTGTGTTCATGGACACTTCCGACCAGCCCAAGGCGGCGGAACAGCAGCAAGACACAGGCTTCATCAATAGCCTGGAGGCCGATTGGGTGGTCTGGGTCTGCCGGTTGTGGGAACGTGAGCTGCGCCGCCGGGGCGAGCGACGGCAGGTCACAGCCAGCGTGCTCACTCTCTACAGCGCCCAGGCGCAGCTCATCCGCTCCCGGCTGGGCTACCCGAACTATCCCAACCACCGGGCGCTGAAGATCGAGAAGGTCGACTCCATCGACGCCATCCAGGGTCAGGAGAGTGACCTGGTGCTGGTGAGCTTCTGCCGAACCCGCACCGGCCGCATGGGTGAGGGCTTCGGATTGTGGCTCCAGGACGTGCGGCGACTCAACGTCGCCTGCACGCGGGCTCGTCGAAGCCTGGTGCTCATCGGCCATCGCCGCACGCTTCAACGGCTGTCCACAGTAGAGGAGGCCAAGATCTTCTACCGGCACCTCTTCGGCCTATTCGACCGGCCGAGTCCCGGCACGGTCGTCGTCCGGGAGCTGCGGTGACCGGCCCAGTCCGAGTGCGGCGCTGCGACCCACCCGCGGTTACGGCCGAGACGGTAGCGGTGGTGTCCGAGGCACTCCTGCCCCTGCTGGGCTGGCGTGATGTCCCGGTGCTACGGGAGATCCGGCAGGAGCTGACGGCGCTAGAACGCTTCGTCCTGGAGATGGCCATGACCCTCGGTTCGGTTACCGCCGAGAACTTCACCGAGGTGGTCTCACTTCCGCGCCAGGTGCTGGCCGCTGGGGCGAGTCGCCTCGTCGGCGGCCGTGCGCTCCGGCTAAGCGCCGGCACCTATGAGGTCGAACCGGAGATCGCCGCGCAGGCGCTGCGTGAGGCGACGATTCGGCGACCGCTGCCCGCCACCGCAGACTTTGTGCTGCTGCCTCGGACTGATGACCTGCTTGAAGTAGCAGGAAAGAAGAAGAGCTGGCTACGCCAACTCGAGGTGTCCCGCCTGCACCCGGCTGCTCGCGCGCCGGTGCCGAACGAGCTGTGGGGCCAGCGTCGATCCCGGTACCTAGCCGCTCGCCTGCAGCAGCGGACCGTTGCACTGCTCGACGTGAAAGTGGTCGACGTGCCGGTCCCGGACGACGACCCAGCGCTCATCGTGGTGAGCGATGCTGACGCAGCCGCGCAAGTCCGCTTGTGTCCGGCGTACCGATGCCGGGCGGAGGTCACCCGTGACGGGCAGGGCAGGCACACGGTACGTGCGGTGCTGCACGGCCCCGCCCGTGGACGACGGGGCAAGGACGACAGTGGCACACCGGCCCGGACGGTCGAGGTGCCGGTGGAACTCACCGGCGCCGAGCATCTCGTCGCGAGGTGGCTTGCGCTGGTGGCCGAGATGGAGAACCCCGACACCCAGCAAGCCACTTGGCAACAGATCGGCCCACCGCTGACCCACGGCACAACACCCTTCCTCGCCGCACACCAGCGGGGCCCGATCGAATGGGAGTTCCCACTCACTGGCCAAGCTGCGCGTGCCATTGCCGAGGAACGGCGGGCGCTGAGCCGGCCGGTCGGCGCGGCGCTGGAAGGCGCTGACGCCGCTGTCAGCCTGATCTGCTCGTTCGCCCCCGTCGACGACGAGGCGCGTGTCCTGTTCGCGCGCGACGATGCGGTCAGCTGCCTGCTAGCTGCCGCTGACCCCCTCCGCGAGCTGTCCGTTGCCTGCCAAACGGCAAGCGCCGCCTTCGGCATCGCGGAGGATCACCTGACGCCGCTGGTAATCCGCGAACGAGCCTGGGACCTGGGTGCTTATCGGCTCGCCTACGTGCTGCGAGAATCGGAGGACTTTCCCTATGACTGACCGCCTGGACCTTGGTGCGTACGTGTACGACGAAGGCTACTTCTTGCTCCGCGCCCCAACCGACGACAGCGGGTGTCCCGCCACCCATGGGCTACCTTGGACGCCCTCTGCCGAGGACAGTGGCGCATACCGACACGTGTTCAGCTACCAGCGCTCGGAATCAACTATCAAAGAAGCCGCACTGCGCCTGCTTACTGCCGCCCAGCACAAGGTTTTCCTAGCCAGCTTCCGAATCGGCGACGCGGACCTGCTCAAGGCACTCTACGAGGCCGCCAACCGACTGCGCGGTGGGGTCTACGTGATCTCCGCGCTGGACGAGAAGAGTCTCCGCAGAGGACTGCAAAGCGAAGACGCAGACGCACCGGGCGCCGACGACCTCCGCGCACAGAACAAGCGCTTCGAGGACATGACCAGTCGCGGCATCTCCGTGCGTGGGCACGAGAACTTTCACGCGAAATTCCTGATCGTCGATGACCGTGAGGCACTGGTGTCCAGCGCGAATCTCGAGACCTCGGCGCTAACGGGTACCCCGCAGAGAGCCGCCACCGGTGAGAACGGGTTCGTCGTTTCCGATCGCGCCGAAGTGATTCGGCTGGCACGCTACTTTACACGCCTCTGGCATGCGTGCACCTACGAGATGCCACCAGGCCAGGGTCACACCGTGCAGAGGCGGTCCGCCTCCCCGAGTCCGTGCCGAGTGCCCGCCGCCGGCCGCCCGCCGAGCGTGATCTGGACCTATCCCGGCGAACCGGGGGTCCTACAGACGATCCACGAAGTAATCCGCCGCGCCCGCCACGAACTGCTGCTGGCCACCTATTCCCTCAACGGCCTCACCGACGAACCCGACCTGCTGTTGACCCCACTCGAAGCCACAATACGCATCCACCAGCCAAGAGTGTCGCTGCTCGTCCGTGCCCGCAACAAGCACACACCAACGCGCCACGACGCCAAAACTCTGGCCGGACTAGGCGTACGCATCTACGGCGATTCCCTAACCCATGTCAAAGCGGCAATCGCTGACGAACGACACGGCGCAGTGTTCTCCGCCAACTTCGACGCCGAACACGGACTGAACTCCGGCGCCGAGGTAGGTGTGGCGCTCGAGAACCATCCTGGACTCCACGAAACTGTGCGATACCTTCGACACGCCATGTCGCACGCCGACCTCACCTTCACTCCGAACCCAACACAACGCGAGATGGACGCACGACTAGGTGCCAATTGGCGCACACCCTGGCCACTCGATCCAGTAATTCCAATAATCTGCTCCGACCCGGACTGGCAGCGGTTCGACACCTGCGCTCGGAGTGGCCCAGTCTTGTACTCCCAGACTCGGAACGGCGAACTCCACCTGCACGCCGGCGACCGGAAATGGCGGCTGACCGCACCCAGCGCCACCAGTGGCCAACAACTCAACAATGCAGGCCAGGCCGCTCACACCAACACGACGCAACTGCTGGAGTCGTGGCTCTCCCCGCGAACAAAGAAACCAGGCACACCTGCAGAGCGCGGGTTCTGCCCCGCCGTATTCCTACGGACACGAGACTAGACCGAAGAGCAAGCAGCTGCAGAACCACGATACTTCAGTCATGAAACCTACTGAAGTATCGGCCGAAGCTGCGGCCTACAACAGGTACAGACTAAGTTGACGATCGGAGTAACGAACCTATGGAACTACTAGAGTTTGTCGCGCTTGTTGTGCCTCTCCTCGCGCTCGCACAGAACACCGCCGGTCCTTCAATACACTCCAAGTCTCGCCGTAGATACGGTGCCACCAGGAGTCAGAGCCAGGCCCACACCTACGGATACTAAAATGCACCACACCGAGGATGATGACTGGGACGATGACTGGTGGGACGAGGAACAGCGACGTCGAGGCGAGGAAGCCGCGGAGGACGACTGGTGGTGGTGGTGGTGGTGGTGGTACGAAGAGCAGTGACCCATGTCGACGAAGACTGAAAGGGCTGATCCACAGAGCAGCCACATCTCGGGGCTCCGATCAGCCGCAAGCCGATGGCTTATCGAGGTCGACCGGCGTCGAACCCATTCGAAAGTCGCGAGCGGCCGAATTAGGAGGCGAGAAATGACTGCGAATGAACAATCGCCGACCGACCAGGAACTTGCGTTGAAGGTCTTGGCCGGCTGGGGACGGCTATTCAATACTGTGACACCTGGCCCGGACCAAATGAGTCGGCTCGCATCATCTTGCCAGGTGTCGCCTCACGCGATCGATCAGGTTCAACAGATCTGGAACCGTGTAGCACGCTCCCGCGGCCCTGACCGACAGACAATCCCTCGACAGGACCTTCTCCGTGCATTGGACACCATCCGCCAAGCGGAGCGGAACCTTCGTTGTCGGTCAATAGGGCAAGCAAACTTGACCTCGGATACCGGGATCCTCCTGCCGAAGGACCCCGACGAGCCACCAGAACCCGACGACGCGCCGCCCGGCGGCGACCTGCGCCCGGCCAGTCGTATCCGGCCACCGGAACACTACGGTGATGCTCCGGCGTACCCTCATCCGATAGTCCCTGCCTCACGACAACAGCCTACCGACCCTAGCGCAGGCCAGGAGGTGCCGGACTACAGCCATCCGTCGAGCAACCGTATCGCTCCCAGACGTGTCAACTTCAGAATCCCGCGACCAAGACGCTGGTGGCGTGCACTAGAGGACGAGGATCGATATCGCTGGATCTTCCGCGCGAAGGTCCTTTCCGTTTTCGCGTGTCTGGGCGGACTTCTCATCGTCGAACGTACCCTAGGGCTGACCATCGCACTCGCAAGCCCATTCATCGTCGCCGTCGCCATCGTCGCCGTGCTTCTAGCTCTCTTTGTCTTGTGGCTGCTTTGCTGCGTAGGGGCGTTCGGATGCACCGTGTACGCGATCGTCCTGTTCGCCCACCATCAAAACTTTAAGGCAGTACTCTTCTTGTGGCTGGCCGCGCTCCTCGGTAGCTTGGCGATATGGGTCGCGATCCGCGTGGAAGAGCTCTAACCCTAGCTATCCGTGATCTTGACAGTGTCAGCGTGGAGATAGCGAAAGCGCCTGCTCTATAGGGGATGCTGGTCTTGCTGAGGGACCAGTTCGGGTGCACGGGAAGGCACTTTGGGGCGCAGACTACCGCTCGCCCGATGTTGGTGACGCGTCCCTCACGTTGTACCAAACCTTGCACCAACCGAAGCCGATCGGATCCGTCCACGAACCCGCCCGCCAGAGATCACGCAAGCGCCCTCACATGGCTCCCCTCTATGTCAAGGCCTGGCTTCCTCGGCCGTGGAGGGTGCGCCGGCGCTTGGTCGGCGTCAACGTCGTTCGTCCGGTGGGGCGCTCCACGTTGACGCCTCGGGCGCGTCGGCGCGGGGGGCGGCTGCCGGGGAAGCTGGTGGGTGAGGGGGTAGCGTGGCGGGTGCGGGTCCGGGCTGTGGCGTGTCCGAAGGGCCGGCCGTCGGGGTTGGGTCGGCCACGCTGGACAGGTTTGTTGTCGTCCCCGGGTGCCCTCCCGGGTCCGCCTGGTCGGTAGTGGTGGTGTGCGGGGCGGCGGCCGCGGTGTCGGTGACCAGTTGGCGGTAGACCACATCGGAGAGGCGCCCGGCGCAGGCAGCGCAGGCCTTCCAGCGGTGTCTTGCCTTCGGCGAGCTTGCGCCGGTAGTAGGCGCGGCCGGGGGTGTCGTGGCGGATCTGGACGATGGCGGCGATGTAGAGGACATGGTTGAGACGGCGGTTGCCGGCGCGGGACAGGCGGTGCCGGATCTCGCCGGAGGAGCCGTCGATGGGTGCGGTGCCGGTCCAGGAGGCGAACCGGTTGCGGTCGGCGAAGCGGGCCACGTCGCCCACGTCGGATGGGGATCCGGGCGAAGCCGGCCGGGCCGGTCCCGAACACCTCGAGCAGCCCGGACCCGGCTGCGTGCGGGTACCGCTACGGGTGCGGATCAGACCACCAGGCTGAGCAGGGCGGCGACGCCGAAGGCGGTGCAGCCCTGATCGTTTCCAGCACGGTCCAGGACTTGAGGGTGTCCTTCTCACTGATCCCGAAGTACCGGCTGACCAGCCAGTAGCCGGCGTCGTTGACGTGTGAGGTGGCGGTGGCTCCGGCGCCCATCGCGATGCAGATCAAGGCGAGTTGCGGCCCGGAGAGGTGGGCCTGGGCGACCAGGCCGGCGATGATGCCCGAGGTGGCGACGATCGCGACGGTGGCTGAGCCCTGCGCGATCCGCAGGGCCAGCGCGATGACGAAGGCCAGCACGATCAGTGGCAGGCCGGTGCTGGTCAGGCTGCTGGACAGGACCCTGCCGACGCCACTGGCGACCAGGATGCTGCCGAAGACCCCGCCGGCGCCGACCACCAGCAGGATCATCCCGACAGGCTTCAGCGCGCTCTCGGCCACCGTGACCAGGTGTTCCCTGCTCCAGCCGCGCCGGATGCCCAGGATGTAGAAGGACGCCAGGACCCCGATGAGCAGGGCCACCAGATGCCAGGAGGTGGAGTCGACGTCAAGAGCCCGAGCCGAACTTGTCAGATAGGTTGGAGCCGTTGGCCCTCAGCAGAGATCGAGAAAGGGAGCGTCGGATGCGCCAAGGGCGTGCGGCCGCCACCGCGGATGGCCTGCTTCAGCTGGTCGTCGAAGGCACGTTCCCCCCGGGCAGCACCCTGCCCAGCGAGGCCGAGCTCGCGGAGCGCTTCCAGGTGAGCCGTCTGACCGTCCGCGAGGCAATCCGCTCGCTGGCCTCCACCAACGTCATCCGTGTGCAGCAGGGCCGGTCGAGCGTCATCAACCCGGCCGACCAGTGGTCCCCGCTGAACCCGTACCTGCTCAAGGCGCGCGGCAAAGCCTCGGGTGAGCCGCTCCGGCTACCCAAGCGCCTGCTCGAGGCCCGGCGCACCGTCGAGGTCGGGATCGCCGAGCTCGCCGCGACCCGGCGCCGCGACGAGCATCTGGCTCGCATGGCGGCGTTCGTCGAGCAGATGCGCGACGCGCACCGACACACCGACGTCCCACGATTCGTCGAGGCCGACCTGGCCTTCCACGACACGCTGTTCCAGGCCGTCGACAACGTCTTCCTCGACGCGCTGTTCGCGCCACTGTCGGAGGTTCTGCGCACGCTGCGGCACGAGACCTCCTCGGTGCCCGCGATCCGCGAGCACGCGATCGAATGGCACGCGAAAATACTGGCCAGCGTCGCAGCGGGCGACGCCGACGCGGCCCGCGAAATGATGCGCGGACACCTCATCCAGACCGAAGACGACACCGACCACTTCCTCGGAGACCAGCAGGTCGCCCACGCCGCGCTCGGCTGACCTCCGATCGCGGCGACATCCCCCGTAGCGTTCACACGGCCAGACCACGCGCAACGGCAACACCTGGCAGCGCTGGCGTGGCTGCTCGTCCCGGCGCGGGCCAGGCGGTCCACCAGCCAGGCGTCCTATGCGGACACGGGCCTCGGCCCGCCACGCCAGTTTGACCGGCGCTGCGGAGCTGGCCGGCCGAGGGTGGTGCGGCGCCGACGGTGATACGGCCACGGGAGACGGCGCGGACGATTCCCGTGGCCGCACCGTCATCTCAGGCCTTGACCCAGAAGGCGTAGTCGGCGGTGTACGGGATCGAGGCGGTCGTGCCGTCTGCGCACGCCCCGGTCGGCGACAGGCCGCCGGTGGTGTCCAGCCGCTGGACGAACTTGACGGCGGCCAGCAGGCCAGGGCCGCGGTTTGCGGTCGAGCTCAGCAACAGCTGAGGGATGGCGTCCTCGCTCGGCGCGCTGCCGACGACGACAGTGGCGGACACCGAACTGCCGTCGATCACGGATGTCCACACCGGACCGCGGGTGTGCAGTACCTGCGCGCGGCCATCGAACTGCAGGATCGCGTCCGGCTGCAGGAAGGTCCAGACACCGTTGGTGCACTGGTAGGTCTGCACACCCCGGCTCGACATCTCAGCGATGCGCTTGAAGCCGTCCGGCACCCGGATCGCCTCCGGCACACCGTTCTGGTCGGACGCCTGGGACTGGTCGGCGCTCAGCTTGGCGGACAGCGTCGACGCGGCGCCGGCCGGAAGCGCCGCCACCCCGATACCGACCGCGGCGAAGGCCGCGGCGGCAACGCCCCCCGCAATGCGGTGTGCTCGAGTGAGTCTGTGTCGGTTTTTCATATCTTCTCCTGGTTCGATTCGATGGCGCGCGCCGTGATTGGTAGGCGCGCTGCTTCAGTGCGCATTCGACAACGGACTCCGGTCCGGAGAGCATGAGCGGGTGTCCCCGCAGCGCCCGGCCCGTGCCCGTCGTGGTCCGGTGGGCTTGCTGTAGGCACCGTGACAGGGCTCGCCGACAAACCGCCGACAACTGGGCGACACCGCAGGTCATCCCTGAAGGAGCGGGGCCGGTCAAGGGGGGTGCTGACCGTTTTTTGGTCTTCTCCGGCTGGTTGTGTGCACGTCGAAATAGGCGTCGGGGTCAAGGCTCGGGCGGAGCCCGACCGCGTAGCGGCCGCAGGGCCTTGAGGCCGACGCCGGTCGGCGCACGATGTGGACAGCGGAGAAGGGGGTTGCTGCGGCTCCGGGGGGTGTAGGGGGTGGGGGGTGTGGCGCTCATCAGTGCCGGGTGTCCCGGCGGTGGGCAGGCCCGGTGGGGGGCTGCCGGTCATCCCTTCGCCCGCGGCGGTGGCGGGCATGATGGGGTTCGCGGTGTCCTTGGTCGGCGGGGTCAATCAGACGGGGCGACCACGCCACGGGGTGTGGGGGTCATGACCTGCACGACCCGCGCCGACCAGCTCATGGGGGCGGCGGTTCATGTGGCCGCCACCGGGATGGGGTGTAGGGCGCGGACGTGGTGGTCACGCAGCGCGTAGTAGACGTATTCGATCTGCCGGCGGGCGGCGGCGACCACGCCGATGTTGCGGCCGCGGCGGGCCGCGACCCGGTCGCGGAGCTGCCCGACGGCGGTGGTCTTGGGTAGGGTCTGCACCGATTCCACCGCGGCCCAGCGGACCAGCCGGGAACCCTGTTTGGTGATCGGTCCGCGCCGCACGTGGGTGTCGGACTCGTGGTGTTTGGGTGTCAACCCGGCCCAGCACGCCAACTGCGGCGCGGTGCCGAACCGGCCGATGTCGCCGATCTCGGCGACGAAGATCGCCCCCAGGACCGCTCCGATCCCGGGGATGGTCCGCACCGCGGTGTAGCCGGGATCGGCTCCCAGCCGGGCGCGGACCATGCCGGTGAACAGGTCGGTCTCGAAGTCCAGGTCGTCCATCACCCGGCGCAGCGAGGCGATCCGCGCGGCGTACGGCGCCGGCAACTCCAGCCGGTCCAGCAACCGGGTGCCCCCGACCCCGAACAGGTCCGACATCGGCACCTGCACCCCGCACTTGGCCAACACCGCATGCACCTCGGCCTTACAGTGGCTACACAGCGCGACGAGCTTGGCCCGGTGCCGGACCAACTCACGCAACTCACGCGTCGCCGGCGGCGCGATCCACGCCTCGGGCAACCGGCCCATCCGCAGCAGATCCGCCAAATCGCTGGCATCGCGGAAGTCATTCTTGACCCTGCGGTACTCAAACGCCTTGACTCCCAGCGGGTGCGCCAGATGCACCCGGGCCCCGGCCGAGCGCAACGCATCCACCGCCCAGTACCAGCCGTACGTGGCCTCCAACACCACCTCCGGCGCCCGCCCAGCCCGGCCGATCACCTCGACCAGGCGGTCGGCGTCGTTGACGATCTGCACCGCCTCCAACACCAGCCCCGCCACATCAGTCCGCACCACCACCGAACGACGCCGATGCAGATCAACCCCCACAAACTGCTGACCCACGTACCCTTCCACCAGGGGCCTCCTTCGTCGTAGACGTGGACACCCCCAGCATCCGCCGGGGAGGTCACGAGGAGCGGAGGCCCCGCTCCTTCATCGCATCAGGCCGGGCCGCGGCGTCCATGCGGGTCCGCCGAGACGCCTGCCGTCACCTGCAGACAACGCCAGGTTGCTCCACCCCACTGCCGGGGGCCGTGATCGCTAGCTGTCGTCGAGCCGGTCTGTCTTCGCCGGGTTGCGGGGTGACTGGTCGAGGGTGGCGAGCTGGGCGCTGATCTGGTCGGTTTCGGAGGCGCCGAGGTCGGTGTAGATGGCCAGGGCCTGCTGG
>WNFU01007759.1_pt1 | contig 12580 bp, 20 predicted proteins | sample 5400121 | NCBI WGS metagenome assembly WNFU01 (sample SAMN13153360, study PRJNA577476) | soil metagenome | isolation source: 100 cm soil or saprolite under grassland replicate 1 | place: USA:California | collected 2016-06-15 | reverse complement strand
CGGCACCGGCCTCTCTGCCCGGACACATCACTGGAAAGACACCGACGAATCGAGTCATTCGGGAATCGAGTCACGAACAAAGAGCACCGACGCCAACCTGACAAACGCCCCAGACGGGACACCCGCACACTCACAGTTCCGGAATGACCCCCTGGATCGTGCTTCACTCAGCTCAACGAGTGAGGCGAGGGGCTTGGGGTAGAAGCGAAACCGTGGAACCGCGTCTCGACGTGATCGGCCGTCGCCGACCTTGAGCGCGCGCTCGCGTTCTACCGCGATCTCGGCTTCAAGTCGAAGGGCATTATCGGGACGGAGTGGACGGATGAGGTGACCGGGGCGAACGGCGCCATCGCGATGTTCAAACTGGACGGCGGCCTGCTCCTCAACCCGTACCCGCGTGCCGATCTCGCCAAGGACGCGGCGATTCCAGGCGCGCGACCACATAGCGGCGAGTTCAGCCTCGCACAACTCGTTCGTAGCCGCGCCGAGGTGGACGAGTTGCTGGAGAAGGCGGCGTCAGCGGGGGCTACGGTCACACCGGCCCACGACCGACCCTGGGGGATCTACTCCGGCTACTTCCGTGATCCTGATGGCCACCTCTGGGAGATCGTCTGGCATCCGAACAGAACTCCATAGGACGGCCGCCGGTTTGCCAGCGCAGCGCCGCCTGGGCCAGTGTTCGGCATGACCCCTGGGAGCGGTCGGACTAGCTTCCGCGCTCGCTAGGCGTGGGCTCGGGCGAGGCGTTCCTCTCGCTGCGCTTTCAGCCGTTCGTAGCTGAGCCTCGGGCGGCTGAAGATCAACTCGTCCCGAGCGTCATAGAGAGCGACCAAAGTGCTCGCCGCCCAGGCGATCTCATGCTCGTAGGGCGAGAATCGCTCCCCACGCGCACGTTCGTACGCGTCGAGGAACGCCGCAGAGCTCTCCACCGGCGCGAGCGCTGGCTGGCCGTGGTTCGCGAAGACGCCGGCGGCGGCACCCACCAGCGCTACCTCTGGAAGCCAGGCCAGGCTGTCCCAATCGTGGACGGCCAGTGGCTCGCCTCGCAGCCAGCGGATGTTCTGCGCCTCCCAGTCGGCGTGACCGAGCACCGGTGGCAGGCGACACCTGGCCAGCTTCGCCCGCACGCGCTGACCGGTGTCTTCGATCCACGCCGGTACCTCTGCGGTCGCCTGGCGCTCCGGCAACGAATCCCACCGAACCCATTCCGGGTTCGGCAAAGGCGGATCGAGATCGAGCGCCGCCAGGCGACGAACGAGATCAGCGAGAAGCACGGCCGACTTCTCCGCTGCCGCAGGAGTGTCCTCCGTCTCGACCTCACCGCCTCCGACCAACCGCTCCGCATGCACCGCGAACCCAGAGCCGAAGATCACGTCCGTCAAGGGCATCGGACACGGAAAGCCCTGCTCGGCAAGCAGCCTCTGTCCCCTAACACAGTGCCGCGTCCGCCCGGACTCATCGGCGCGACGCTTGACGACAACCTCTCGTCCATCAGCAAGCCGAACACCAACAACCTCGGACACATACCCAACGACGAACAGAACCTCCACCGGGCCCGCTCCCAGAAAGGCTCGACACCACCGGTCAACCCAAGACGGAAGGCCCTGCATCACCAGATCACCCTACGAGCCTACGAAGCACCCTTCTGCCGCCACGCACTCGCCTGGGCCAGCGCTCCGGACTGAAGCCCGAGGCGCGTAGCCCCAGGGCGACGCCCACTCACGCTCGACTGCTCAGACGACCTCGTAGGTGAGGACCGCGACATCACCATCAACCGTCTGGCTGTCGACGAGGAGCAGGGGCTTCTTGGCGCTGGTCTCGCCGAAGAGGCGCTCGCCATCCCCCAGCACGATCGGAAAGATCTTCAGCCGCAACTCGTCGACCAGGTCGTGCTCCAGCAGCATGCGCACGAGTTGAAAGCTGCCGGGGACTGCGATTTCCCCCTTTGATCTCTTGCTTCAGCGTTGAGACCGCGTCCACCACGTCGCCCTCGAGCACCGTCGAGTTGTTCCAGTCGGGCTCCTCGAGGGTCGAGGACACGACGTACTTGGGCAGGCTGTTCAACCTGTCCGCCAACTCGCCACTCCGCGATGGCCACCGCGCGGCGAACCACTCGTAGCTCCGCCGACCCAGTAGGAGGGCCTCGCTGCCCATGGCCTCGTCGAGCGCGAGCTTGCCGACTCCTGGGCGATCCTTGATCAGGCCGACCCAGCCGCCGCGACTGAAGCCCTCGTCTCCGGCCGGGTCCTCGATAACTCCGTCGAGCGAGACGTTCTCGCTAACGACAATCTTTCCCATCTCAGCTCGATGCTACGCGCGCAGGACGTGGAGAAGCAATGTCGCGGCGTGCGCGTTCGGGAAAGTCACCCGAGCCTCAGCCTGGCGGATGCCGAAGCCAGGCGAGCCTGAGGGTAGGATCACCCTGGCGCATGCGGGAACGGTTCGCCCTCACGTGGCATGGGCTCATCTACCGACTCGTTCTGGGAGCCATCGTCTTGGCGATCGTCGTCCCCACGACCGCGAGCGGGGCCGAGCCCGTGTGGCCATTCGTACTCGCCGCAGTGGCCGTCGTGATCCTCGGCATCCTCGTAGGACACCGGCCGCCCGTGCGGGCCTGGTTGCGCCGCTGACGAGCAAGCGCGGTACGGGCGTCGCCTGGGCCAGTGTTCCGGGATGACCCCTGAGGGGCGCGCCCAACTCGATGCTGCGTACGTACCTTGACAGTTACGTAACCGCCTTGGTACGTTTGTGGCATGGAAGCTGTTCTGCGGGCGGTCGCCGACGAGAGCCGGAGGACGCTGCTGGAGACGCTGGCCCGCGGCCCGGCGACCGCGGGTGAGCTGGCGGCGTTGCTGCCGATCGCTCGTCCGGGCGTCTCCCGCCACCTGCGAGTGTTGAGGGAAGCGGGGCTGGTCGAGGCCCGCCAGGAGGCGCAGCGGCGGGTCTACAGTCTTCGCCCCGCACCGCTCGCAGAAGTAGATCAGTGGCTTGGCCGCTACCGGTCTCTGTGGGAGCAGCGATTGGACGCCGTGCATACCGAGGTGGCGCGAGGAAAACGCGAACGAAGGAGCGCGACATGACTAGCAACGCGAGTCCGGGCACCCGCATTCTTGGCAGCCTGCGATCAGTAGACGGCGCAGGCGTCGTCCGAATCGAAGACCGCTACGACACCGACATCGACGACCTCTGGTCGGCGATCACCGATCCCGTCCGCCTGGCCCGCTGGCACGGCCAGATCGAGGGCGATCTCCGCCCCGGCGGAGAGTTCCGCCTCTACCTCGAAGCCGATGACATCGACAGCACCGGCCGCATCGACGCGTGCGAACCACCGCGGCGGCTCGTAGTAACAACCAGGGAAACCGATGAGTCCTACCGTAAGGGGCAGGGCGTGCCGCCGTTCGACGCGGTCAAAGCGATCACGCTGACCCCTGATGGCGACCAGACAGTCCTCGTCCTCGAGGTTCGAGGTATGCCCCTAGACGCAATCGCTTTCTTCGGAGCCGGCTGGCAGATCCACGCCGAAAACCTCGCTGCGTACCTCGCTGGCCGTGAACCCGACGACGTCGAGGCACGCTGGGAAGAACTCGTCCCTCCCTATCAGGACTTGGCGGCCAACATCAGCTGAGCCAGCCGACAGTGTCCGTCGAGACAGGGACCGCGCGAAACCGCGGCACGATGATCCGAAATGACCCTTGCCTGGCCGAGCGTCTTCTCGCTTGAGCTGCCGATGTGCAGCCAGATCCGAAGGGAACACTGAGGGAACACCAACCCGGGCACGCGCGTCCACGCCCGGTCACGCGTCGACCCCGAGGTCGTCCGGGCATCGCTACGGGCCGAGGTCGCCCAGCGCCGCCGAGAACTGGCCGAGGCTCAGGCGGAAGTCTTCGCGATGCAGGATCGAGCCCTTGCCGAGCTCGACCGCCGGCTCGAGCGGATTGCCGAGGCTACACCGGGACACCAGCCCTAGGCATCGGGTTGAGGCCGCCGACGACCAACTATTACAGCGGCCCCGGCAGCCACACCGGCGATGACAACGAACAGCGCCAACGGGTCCTGCCACGAAGGAAAGGTGTCGAAGGTGACCGATCCCACCCTCGTCCGGGGATGCCACTTCGCGCATGAGATTCGCGCGCCGGTGCGGGGGTCCCACTCACCGCGCAGGCAGAAGGCGGGACGGTAGGTAGCGCGGGACGCCGTGAACTGGTGCCTATAGAGCCATAGGGCGCCACGAGCGCAACGGCCACGATCAAGCCGCCAATGAAGATCCGCACGCGGCGACTATAGGCGGGCTCGCATCGCTTTCCTAGAATCGGGCCAGTTGTGCGCGCCTGACGTCGACCCCAAGGTGCTCGTCTGTACCGAGTGCGGCGAGAACGAGCGAGCTCGACCGGCGGCTGGAGCGGATCGCGCAGAATGGCGACCGCTCAGAGTCCCCAATCAGTCCACAAACGCTCCCTCACGCGAACGTCCCAAACCTGACTAGAACCTGACTAAGCGGCGGCATCCTGACCCGCTGCGAGCGTGCAAACGGCTTGGTTACGCCATGGGCGGTGACGGGATCGAACCGCCGACCTCCTGCTTGTAAGGCAGGCGCTCTCCCAGCTGAGCTAACCGCCCGTGCCCCCAGCGGGATTCGAACCCGCGCTACGGCCTTGAAAGGGCCGTGACCTAGGCCGCTAGTCGATGGGGGCGGCCCGGCCAGAATACCCGCGCCCGCTACCATCGGCCTCATGGCGCGCGGGTACGCAGAGGGCCCTGCAAGTGAGGATCGCCTCGACGCCCTCGATCGCGGAGAGGTCGAGGAGATCGTCCGCCCGCCCGAGCGGCCGGCGGTCTACGGCTCGACTCCCGACGATCCAGACCAGCACTTCATCGGCTGGCTGGACGATGTCGACCCCGACGCGCTGTTCGACGCCGGCAAGGCCTGGGGCCTGAAGGTCGTCCGGCTCCGAGCCGAGCAGCCCTAGCCACGCTGCCGCTCCCAGGCATCGAGGAGCTCGTCCACATACCGGCGCTGTGGCCCGGTGAAGGGAACGCCGGCGAGCAGGCGCCGGGCCTCGGACGGATCGTCGTTTGCGACCGCGGCCTCGAGGTGCTCGCGCACGGCAATGGGCTCCCGGAGCTGGCGGCGAAGCCAGCGGAGCAGACTCACGCGGGCAGGATCCACAAGGCGCATTTCTATACTCGATGCGGGGCCGGTAGCTCAGTCGGTAGAGCAGGGGACTTTTAATCCCAAGGTCGCAGGTTCGATTCCTGCCCGGCCCAAACAGAAAAGCCCCGGAAACGGAGTTTTCCTGTTGTCAGAGTGGAGGCGGCGAATAGGGCGTTGCGTACGAGTTGCGTACAGGGGCGCTCGGTAATCGTGTGTCGCGTCAAGCCCTGCTATCCGACGCCCGCTCTACGGTGATTCCCACGTGTTCTCGCGCGTTCGGGGGACTCGGCTCCGGTCGGGTCCCCCACCACCGAAAGCGCGGGCACACGTTCGGTGGCTATGACGAACGCAGAGAACCCGTGGACGAGCACCAAGTAGCCGATATCGACCGCCTGATTGAGCGGAACCCGACCGAGGCCCTAGCCGTACTTATCGGGGCACTCAAAGCCCTGCCGAATGTGTACGAGGCCGGCGAGACCCGCGAGCTCGCCGAGTCTTACCTTTACTCGAAGATTCACGAGGCGGCTTACGGGATGAGGCGCGGGAAGACGGAGGCGTCACGCTGCCCTTGTTGCGGCCAGACTGACGAACGCCTTGAGCGCCGATGCGACAAACTGCTTCGCGCGGCGTTGCGGTCGCGCGCTCGGCTAGATCGAGCCGTCATCTCCTACCGGGGGCAGTACCGAGCACCGGTAATCACCCGACTGGCTCCAGGTCGTCGCTCGCGGGAGCATCGGCCGGCGACTCGCGCCCGGGCTCGCTCGCCGGGCCGCAGTCGAAGTACCGACGACCCAGAGTTACCTGAACCGCTAGCCCTCGTCGGAGGGCCGGTCGCGTGAGCGGCGCTGGCTTTCTGCTCGTCGCCGAGGTAGCCGAGCGGTACAGAACCTCGGTGCGGTCGATCCACGGGCGAACGCGCCTCGACCGGATCCCGCACTTGAGGCGTGTCGGCTTCCGGCACCTGTTGTTCAAGGTCGCCGATCTGGACGCCTGGGACGCCGGAGCTCCGCTCGAAGCGATCGACCTCCCGGACGGCTCGCATCTTGTGCGCCCGGTGCCCAACGGGAGGGCTGGCCCCGACTGAGTCGGGCGCGCCCATGGACACGGGGAGAAAGCACGATTCGGTCGCGGCATCCTGTCTTTGCGACAGATGCTGCCACGAGGCGCGCCGATGGGGAATCGCCCATCATCGGCGCTGGCCTCCACCCGATCGCCTCTTTTCTCAGCATCTCAGGCTTCGTCCGGAGAACAGCGAGGTCGGCGCTGATCCTCTTCGGCGTTCGCCTGCGCCGCGCCGAAGGCGGCGGGCCCTTTATGGGCTCGAACTGTTGCGGACACTCGTGGCCGTGCTGCTGGGGGCCTTGGGAACCGGAGTTGGCCGCGAGCAGCTGGCCGAGGAGGTCCTACGGGTCGTCAGGGCGACTTTCCCGCCCAACTATCACGTAGCGCCACGGGATACGTTCGAGCGTCGCCGACTGCGCCGCTGGCTGGTCGCGCTGCGCGATCCGACCCTCAGGGCGCGGCGCGGGACGAGGCGCGAAGGCTGGATTATCGACTGCGATCGGGACATTGCCGAAGCGTTCAAACGGACGGCCACCCTGGCGCTGACGTGTACGTACTGCGGCTCGACTGGGAAGCGGCTCAGGCTCCAGGTAGCTAAAGGATGGTGGCGCGATCACGCCTGCCACCCCCGCTATCACGGAGGGAGGCGCGAGAAGCGCGTCCTCCTTCAAGTGGCGGCGCTCGCCCTAAAAAGCCACAGCGACCGGCGTATTGCAGATCTCCTCGGGATCAGTCCCTCAACCGTGGGAAAGCGCCGATTGGCTAGCCGCCGAACAACTTCCGTGGGGCGATTCGGAATAGCGTGGTACTGGCGGGATTACGAAACTGGACACCCTGTCAAACGCGCAAATGACCTGGAAATCAAAGAGATTCAGGCGGGCCGCGAGGTTCACTCGACGTATGTTGTGATTGAGAGGAGAAGGAGTCCTAAGTTTCGCGCTGCGATCTTCTCCTCGCCAGCGATTTACGCCTGCGGCTGCGGATCAACTCAGTGGGTGCGTGCTGGCAGCTGCTGGGAGTGTCGCCAAGAGGCCGAGGATCTCACCGAGGCAGCCTAACGGGAAGCCTCGAATATCCGGCGTTCGCTGCCCCGTGTCGCCGGGTATTCGAGGGTTCCCTCTCCTTCCTTTGTTTTGCCTATCGCATTTAACCCTTCTCGTCGGTTTCTCCCATCTCTCGAAAGGAGATCGCGTGAGTCAGCATGTGGTTTACGACCTCGCCGGGCAGCCGGCCGGGGTGCTCGAAGTAGTTTCCGCTGCCGTATCGCCGCAAGAACGCGCCGAGCTTCTTCGGCTCGCTCGCGAGGGGGAGCGGTCGATCAGCGGACAGATTCGCTTCCTGATCCGTCAGGGCCTCAGGGCGGAGCAACAGCGCGAACCCGTCGCTGCGGCCTAACCCCAGAACGCAGAACGGGCGGCCCCTAAGCCGCCCGCCCCAAACAACCCCACCTATCCGGAGAGCATTTTGCATATCCCATCGGCCGGTGTCAATCCCGAAGTCTTCGACCTCGTACTGCGACTGATTCGCGTTCAAGAGGCGATCGAGGATGGCGAGTCGATGCTCGCCTCCGACATCTTGCACGACATCTTGCGCGAGCTCGGTGCGTCGTGAGCTTCGACGCAACCGATATCGGCGAGTCCTACTTCGAGGGGAACGGCCACGGAAACATTCACGAGGCTGATCTGATCCCCGCTATGCCACCCAGGCCGGCTCCGGCAGCTCAGCCGATCAGGAGGCGCCCCGCCCCGCGACCGGCTCCGCGTGCACTGACCGCCGTCCCGGTCGCAGAAGTGCACATGCGAAGCATCAGCTTTCTAGAGAAGCCGCTTTGGCAGCGCTCGGCGTTCCAGCTTTTCGCCGGCCCGAAGGGAGCAGGCAAGGGGACATATCTTGCGGGGTTCGCAGCGCGGCTGAGCCGCGCGGGCCACGCCGTCCTATTCGTTACGTCGGAAGACAGCGTGGCGATCGACCTGGGGCCGCGGCTGGTAGCCGCGGGCGCAGATGTCAGCCGCGTGTTCACCGTGCAAGAACATGTGCGGCTTCCGGACGACGTGGACGAACTGCGCAGGCTTGCCGGAGAGGTCGGCGATCTCGCGTTGCTCGTGATTGATCCGGTCGCGAACCACGTCGGCGATCGCAACTCGAATAACGACGCCGAGGTCCGCGATGCGATCGCGCCGCTGAACAAGCTCGCGGACGAGCTCGACTGCCTCATCATCGGAATCCGCCACCCGGGGAAGGATCGCTCCCGCGGTGCTGTCGGGAGCATCCTCGGCTCGACTGCCTGGGTGGACACGCCTCGGGCGGTCGTCATGGTCGTGGCCGACGACGAGGACCCAGACATCCGCCACATTCAGGTTGTCGCCGGTAATCGCAGTCGCTCGGGCAGCGCTCAGTCGTTCCGCATTGAGGAGGCGCGGGTCGATGGGCTAGAGGAGCCCGTGACGCTAGCCGTCGAGTTGGGCGAGTCGCCGAAATCGGTGGACACACTCCTGAGCGCACCGAAAGCCGATTCCAAGAGTGCTGGCGCGAGGGAGCTAATCCTCGACATTCTCGAAGGCGACGGCGAGCAGGAATCAGACGCGCTCGACGCCCGCGTCGCTCGGGAGACGGGTCTTGCGGCAGGGACGGTCAAAAACCTGCGTGTGGCGTTGAAGAACGAGGGGCTAATCAAAGCGCACCCCGAGAAGGACGAGCACGGCACGATCCTGCGCTGGATCGTCCACCGAACGCAGGCTCCGCGTACTTAGTACGCATCCCAGATCACGCCCGGACGTGCTCTGGTTCCCTGGCGCACTCTATTACGTTATGTGGACTATCTAAGCCAAAAGTAGAAGTGATCTGGAACCCAGATCACGACTGCGTAGATGAACGTGCTCTGGGCTTCCTCAGTGCCGCTTTGTGGCGACGCGGTACGCGCCGGAAACGTAGTCACATGCTCCCGAAATGGCAAAGTCTAGGTCGCGCGGAGAGGCCGGCAACCGACCTTCGGAGGCGCTCTCCCCCCTCCGATCGGCGTACAGGCTCTCTCCGCGCCGCCCTATCTGCCGGCTTACAAGATCCTTGCTTGAGGCCCGGGGGACAGCGCAATTTCCGCGGGCGCCGAGCATCAATAGTGATAGGTCGGGCCTCAACAATGGGGAGAAGACACAGCCGAGGCCCGACCTACTCTGTCTGCCGTCGGCATCGGGCGCTCTCGGCGAGGAATGACGTGGCCCGAAACACATTGCGAAGCAATGTTTTCGGAACCTGACTCAGAATGACTACGCACACCGGAGGCCAAGTGGTGACACAGACGACGACTAAAGCCTTCCGGATCACGAAGGCGACGCTTCCCGACCTACTCGCCTTTGGCACCCGAGGCCAAGAGGAAGCGTTGCTCGTGGTGAAGGAACTCATGAGGCGATACGAGAAGCGACTGGCAAAAAGAGCAGAACGCGCAGCTGGCTAAGCGAGCTACGCTTTGCTCATGAGGCCGAGATCAGGCAAGTTTCTTGGTATCCCCTATGACTGGCGGCGCCCGACCATCGCTCGGACGAAGTCGCGTTGGTGGAACCCGAACGATCCGCGGCTGTTCACGCCGAAGGTGTCCGGTTGGGGTTTTGCGATCAATCTCGCTCGACTGTTCAGGCGGCACTAAGTCTGGTCGCGGGTCACCCGCACACATGCACCCGCCTCGACCATCACGCTCGCACGGCCCGCGCCCTCGCGTGAGGCTCGTACGCAACCCATACGCACCCCCTTTACTTGCAGGGGCTTTCGGGGGCACAACGGATTGCGGATCCGTTGACAGGCGAACCCGCTTCCGAGACGCGAACCCATCCGAGCACGACTCCCCGAGCGGCCAGGCGGCACCCCCTCCCCCCGGCTGGCTTGAGAGCGGCGGGTCCCTCCGCAGGGCTTCGGATCAAGCTGGGCGAGCGGGCGAAGAAGCTTCGGGAGAGCAAGACCACGGAGGGCGCCTGAGCGTGAGGGTCGCTCCGGGCAGGCGACCGGCTCGCGGTGCGCGTGGCCCTCCACTGCCCTTTCGGGCGGGTGAGACCGCCCGCCAGGCAGGTGACTTCCATCGTGAGGTATGGCATGGATAAACAATAATGGGATCGTGAACCATCCGTGCATGAAGATCGAGGGGGAGGAGTTGCGGCGACCTCTGTTGGGCTATTGACGGCATCGCTACTTGTTGTGCTTGTGGTGCCAGTGCAGTCCAGCTCTGCGGGTGTAGCGGCTAATGGGCATGTCTTCGACCTGGCCCCGGAGTTTGGACGGCTTCACGCGCGACTGCGGTCAAGGACCTGAAGCGCCGCTTTCCGAACATCAAGCAGGCCGTCTGCGGACCGCCCGACTCGGGTAGTACATCGCAAGTGGTCGGCAACGTTCGCTTGTGGGACGCCTTCAAGTGCGCAGGAAACCTCCGGGACGGCCCTCCCCGACTCATCTTCACCCTCCACTACTTCGTTACGGGCGCTTGCGACGACTGCTTCAGGATCGGCGCGCTCCAGGGGGCGAGCGTGGCCCTCTTGAAGCCGCGAACGCGCCCGAGCGCCCCTCGTTGAGCTAGATAAAGGTTTCTACAACGAGGATCGAAATACGTTCGTGTCGCTCCTTCCAGTCCATATCGAGAATCTCGAAGAAATCGAGGATTAATAGGCTTTCTTGAGTGGTTTCAACCATTCTGATTATTGTCCTAATCTTTTGGAGGCGAGCATGACAGAGTTCGGAAAGCTACACGAAGACGGATCATACGAATACATCAGGACCCGTTCTCAATCGGCAATAAAGGGCTGTCCTCACTTTATCTGGGCTCCTGAGCATTACCGCGAGGACGAAAGTTGCCGCTGTAATGATCCAGACCATACGGAAATGCAGGGATGGGGTTACAAGTGGAACGGAAGGAGATGGCAGTACAATGAAGGGTAACTAACAATGCACATTGCCGGGCTAGTGCTGGGTGGAACGACAACAGGACTAGCAGCATCAGCAGCCAAAGTCTGGAGTCCAGGCGGCAATGTCATGTGCCTGTACGACAAGAGAACGGTTGCCTGTGCTTTGAATAGCGGGGACGGCTACATGGTCGGAATCAACAATCAGCTAGTGCAGGTCAATGACAGCCACGGTCATAAAGTGTTTAGAAGGGTCCAGCCGTGACACTGAGCAAAAGGCATTACGAAGACTTCGTGAAGCTGGCAGATCGGCAGATGAGTACGGAAACTGTGCTAATGGTGACTGCCTACTTCTTGAAGGACAATCCAAAGTTCGATCCAAGAATGCGCTTACGATGACCAAGCTTGCGCAAGGCGTCACGTCCTAACGCTCGGCTCATGGCCCAGTCATAAGTTCCCCACTGCCTCGCTCCCGCCTGCGAGCCGCACGTCCTCGAAACTGGTCGCGCGCATCCTCCGCCAACCAACCTCGCGCCGTCGGGGCCGGTGTCGAAGATTAGGGGACGGCTGACGGGAGGGCGAGCGGCCCCGGAGGTCGAGACTCCCCGCGCTCGGGACGGGTGGTGCGAGGACTAGCTGTAGTTCCCAGAAGCGTTGTTCGTCCGACCTGCCTTGGAGGCTGGGGGTTGTTGAGGTCACCCAGCGACTCCAAGGAGGTCGGTGATGACATTGCACAGGAACGCCAGGACGTGCCCGCGCTCGAGGCGGCTGCTCGCGGAGCGGGTGTTGGTTGAGCGTTGGTCGCTGGCGGCGGCGGCCGAGGCCGCCGGGGTCAGCAAGCGAACGGCCTGGAAGTGGGTCGATCGGTTCAGGGCCGAGGGTGTGAGGGGACTCGAGGATCGTTCGTCGGCGCCGCAGCGGGTGCCGGGCCGCACGCCCAACAACCGCGAGCAGGCGATCGTGTGCCTGCGCGAGTTGCGCTTCACGAGTCCCGAGATCGCTGAGTCGCTCGGGATGCCGCTCTCGACGGTCGGCGCCGTCCTGAGCAGGTACGGGCTGGGCAAGCTGCCGCGGCTGCGGCCGGAGGAGCCGGCCAACAGCTACCAACGGCCGCGTCCGGGCGAGCTCGTCCACATCGACGTGGAGAAGCTCGGCAAGATGGCCGGCCCGGCCATCGCGTCAACGGCGACCGTCGCACCCGGACGTGCGGGATCGGCTGGGAGTTCGTGCACGTGGCCGTCGACGACGCGACCCGGCTCGCCTACGTCGAGGTGCTCGCCGACGAGAAAGCAGCGACCGCAGTCGGCTTCCTGCGCCGGACGGTCGCCTTCTTTCGCCGCTACGGGATCCGGGTCGAGCGGGTGCTCACAGATAACGGCGCCTGCTACCGCGCGATCGTGCACGCGCTTGCCTGCAAGACGCTCGGCATCCGCCACCTGCGCACCCGGCCGTACCGGCCGCGCACGAACGGGAAAGCCGAACGTTT
>WNFU01007758.1_pt1 | contig 12581 bp, 13 predicted proteins | sample 5400121 | NCBI WGS metagenome assembly WNFU01 (sample SAMN13153360, study PRJNA577476) | soil metagenome | isolation source: 100 cm soil or saprolite under grassland replicate 1 | place: USA:California | collected 2016-06-15 | reverse complement strand
CACGCTCACCGCGCCGACCGTGCTGGGCGAGCTGGGCGCCGAGGTCCTGGCGGTCAACGCGACGCTGGACGAGGAGCGCGCCGTGCCCACCGACGAGCAGATCAGCGGCCATCTCGAGCAGCTCCGGCGGCTGGTCCGGTCGAGCGGGGCCGACGTGGGCGCCATGTTCGACTCGGTCGGGGAGCGCCTCCACCTCATCGACGAGAGCGGCCGGCTGCTGTCACCGGTCCAGGGGCTCCTGGCGTTCGTGTGGCTGGTCTCGCAGACGACGGCATTCCCCCGCGTGGCCGTGCCGGTGACGACCTCCCGGGCCGCCGGACAGATCGTCCGGGAACACGGGGGGACCGTGGTGTGGACGCCGATCTCCGCCTCCGAGCTCATGGCCGCCTCGGAGGAACGAAACGTGGTCTTCGCCGGAACGGACGGGGGCGGCTACATCTTCCCGGACTTCCTGGCGGCCCCCGACGCCGTGTACAGCCTGGCCAAGCTGCTGGAGCTGCTGTCGCGGACCCAGTGGACGCTGGCCGACGTGGTGGACCGGCTTCCCGAGACCCACGTCGTGCGCCTCGACGTCGACACCCCCTGGGAGGCCAAGGGCACGGTCATGCGCCGGCTGCTGGAGCGGGCCGGGCCGGACGACGAGACCATCGACGGGCTGAAGATCTACCGGGGCCCGGACTGGGCGGCCGTGGCCCCCCACCCGGAGGAACCGGTGGTCCGGATCTGGGCGGAGGCGGGCTCCGACGAGGAGGCCGAGGCCCTGGCCCGGGAGTACGCGGCGCTGGTGGATGAGCTGAAGGCCTGAGATCACGGAGGGCGATGTGGAGTTCCCGGAAGACCTGAAGTACACGAAGGAACACGAGTGGGCCCGGGCGGAGGGAGACGGCCGGATCCGAATCGGCATCACCGACTACGCGCAGGACGCCCTCGGCGACGTCGTCTACGTGGACGTGCCCGAGCCCGGCACGGAGGTGAAGGCCGGCGTGCCGTTCGGCGAGGTGGAGTCCACGAAGTCGGTCTCCGACGTGTACAGCCCGATCTCGGGGACGGTGATCGAGGCGAACGGGGCCCTGGAGGACCGGCCCGAGCTGGTGAACCAGGACCCGTACGGGGACGGCTGGATGATCGCCATCGAGGCCCCCGACCCCTCGGAGCTGGACGCCCTCATGGACGCCGCCGCCTACCATGCCTACGTGGACGAGGTCCAGGCCGGGGGATAGCGGAGGTTCCGGCCTCCCTCGACCGCACGGTCGCCCTTGTCGCGAGCAGGTCGACGTCCGCCACAGGTCCCGGTTGACCCCGGTTCCAGTCGAGCCCTGCATCCACGCGCCCTCGACCATTGACCAAGCCTGTACTCTCGGTATAGAGTTTCGTCCCTTCGGAAGCCTCAACCTCCGAGGGACCTTCCATGCCGCGGGAGGACGAGGTTGTACTGCACGAACTGTGGACATCGAAACCCGGATGACGCACGCTTCTGCGCCCAGTGCGGCCGTCCACTCCAGGAGGAGACCACGGTCACGTTCAGCCCCATCGAGATCGAGGAGGAATCCGGCGAGGAGGTGGCTCTCCCTCTCGCTGAGCTCACGAAGGAGCAGGCTCTCCTTGTGGTCAAGCGTGGCCCCAACGCGGGGTCGAACTTCGTCATCGACAAGGACGTCACGACCGCGGGCCGCCACCCGGAGAGCGACATCTTCCTCGACGACGTCACGGTGTCCCGCCGCCACGCGGAGGTCCGCCGGCGCGACGACCGGTTCTTCGTCCGCGACCTGGGAAGCCTGAACGGGACCTACGTGAACCGGGAGCGGGTCGACGAGACCGAGCTTGCCTCCGGGGACGAGTTGCAGATCGGGAAGTTCAAGCTCGTGTTCTTCGCGGGGGAGTGATGGCGATGGCCGCACGCAGTTACCTGTCGATCGGCGAGGTCCTCATCTCGCTCAAGACGGAGTTCCCGGACATCACGATCTCGAAGATCCGGTTCCTGGAAGGGGAGGGCCTGATCGAGCCGGAGCGCACCGCGTCGGGCTACCGCAAGTTCTACGACGGTGACGTGGACCGCCTGCGGCAGATCCTGAAGATGCAGCGCGACGAGTACCTCCCGCTCAAGGTGATCAAGGAGCGCCTGGCCCGCCAGGACACCGGCATGGAGCAGGTGGAGCCGGTGGAGCGGGACTCGGCCGACGACGAGGTCGTGGAGCCGCCCACGGGCCTCCAGATGTCCGAGGACGAGATGAGCTCGGCCACCGGCGTGGACCGCGAGCGCATCGCCGAGCTGGAGCAGTTCGGGATCCTGTGCTCGCACGGCCTCGACGGCAACCGGTACTACGACGGCGACGACTACGTCGTCCTGTCGATCGTGAAGGACCTGTTCAAGTACGGGGTGGAGCCCCGGCACCTCACGATGTACCGGCACTTCGCCGAGCGGGAGGCCAGTCTGTTCGAGGCCATCATCCTGCCCATGCTCCGCCAGCGGAACCCCGACGCCCGGCGAGCGGCGACCGACTCCCTCACCGAGCTCGCCAAGCTGTCGCGAAAGCTGAAGCAGGCGCTGCTCCGCACCAACCTCCGCCAGTACCTCCAGACCCCCTCGTAGCCCGGACCGTTCTGCGGCGGGGCTCGTCCCTCGTGGGGAAGGGCTCGTCCCCGCCCCAGCCCCGTACTCTGTTCGCCGTGCGAAGGCTCGTCCTGCTCACGGTGCTCGCGGCGCTCGTCCCGTTGGTCCCGGCCGGCGCGGCGACGCTGGCCCTGACCATCACGCCCCCGCCTCCCACGCCCGTCCCGGTTCGCTGTCCCGTCCCGGCCCCGGCGACGCCCCTCCCCTCCCCGTCGGCGACATCCTCGGCGTCCTCCTCGCCGGCGCCGCCCGCCCCCGCCCCCGTGCCCGCCCCCGCCGCGAGCATCTGCTCCTCGCCCTCGCCGTTCCCCACCGCGCTCGTCACGCCCACGCCGTCGCTCCAGCCGCCCCAGGTCGCGGCCCGGGCCGCCATCCTCGAGGACCTCGACACCGGCGAGGTCCTGTTCTCGATGCACCCCGACGACCGGCGGCCCGTGGCCAGCCTCACCAAGCTGATGACCGCGCTCCTCGTGCTCGAGCGGACGCGCGCCACCGAGATGGTGACCGTCGGACCCGACGCCGCTGCCCAGGGAGCGCAGATCCTGGGGGTGTCGGAGCTGGGCCTGAAGCTGGGGGAGGAGATCAGGGTGGGGCAGCTCCTGTACGCGCTGCTCCTCCAGTCGGCGAACGACGCCGCCGTCGCGCTGGCCGATCACGTCTCCGGCTCGGTGACGCAGTTCGTGGCCGACATGGCCAAGGAAGCCGACCGGCTGGGGCTGCACCGCACGCACTTCCTGTCGCCGAACGGCCTCGACGACCGCGGGTTCACCACTGCCCGCGACCTCGCGACGATCAGCCGGCTCGACTTCGCCATTCCGCTGTTCGAGAAGATCGCCCGGACGAAGTTCCACGACGTGCCGTCGCCGTCCGGCCCGCCCCGGCACATCCAGAACCGCAACGTGCTGCTGTGGCTCTATCCCGGGGCCATCGGCGGGAAGACCGGATACACCTCGGCGGCGGGGTACTGTCTCATGGCCGCGGCTGAGCGCCACGGCCGGGGGGTCGTCGCGGTCGTGCTCGGCGAGCCCAGCACCCTCGACGCCTTCGACGAGGCGGCCGCCCTCCTGGACTACGGGTTCCACGCGTTCACGGAGAAGACCCTGGTGAAGGAGGGCAAGGCGTTTCAGTCCATTCCCGTTGGGACGCAACGGATTCCGGTGGCGACGGGGACGACGCTGCGGCGGCTCCTCCCGGTCCAGCAGGCCGCCGACGTGGCCCGGACGGTCGAGGTGTCGCCCGGCCTGGTGCCGCCCGTCGCCGTCGGGATCCGGATCGGCACGGTGACGTTCACCGCCGGGGGGCACGTGGTGGGGACCGTGCCGCTCGTGGTGTCAGGGCCGCCGCGAGAGGGCCCCCGAGAACCCAGCGCCGATCCGTGGTGGCGCCGCGGGCTCGCAGCGGTGGCCCACTTCACCGTCCACGCCGTCGCGTCCCTGTTCGGCTGATCCCGCCGGGAGCCGGGAGCCGGGAGAGGGGAGCCGGGAGCCGGACCCGGTGAGCTCGGGCGACCCGGCGGGTAGAATCCCGCGAATGTCCGAGGTGGCGACGGTCCTGTTCCCGGGGTCCCTCATCGGCCGCCGGGTGCGGGAATTGGGGCGGGACCTCGCCCGCGACTACGAGGGACGCTCCCCGGTCCTCATCTCGGTGCTCAAGGGCGGCGTGGTCTTCCTGGCGGACCTCATCCGGGAGACGCCCCTTCCGCTGCGGGTCGACTTCATGTCGGTGTCCACGTACGGGGAGGCCTCCGAGGTGTCCGGGGTGGTCCGCATCGTCAAGGACCTCGACCAGGACATCGGGGGCGAGGACGTCGTGATCGTCGAGGACATCATCGACACGGGCCTCACGCTGTCGTACCTCCTGAGCACCCTTCGCGAGCGGCAGCCCCGCTCGATCGAGGTGTGCACGCTGCTGGACCGGTCCGCCCGCCGCATCCCCCCCCTCGAGCTTCGCTACGTCGGGTTCGACTGCCCAGACCGCTTCGTCGTCGGGTACGGGCTGGACTTCCGGGAGCGGTACCGGAACCTGCCCGACATCCTGGCCGTGGACGACATGGGGGCCCTCGCGGACGACCCCGACGCCCTCGTCTCCTGGCTCGACCAGGAGCCGCCGCGGATGGCCGGCGTGGGCGGCTGATCGCTGCACGCCGTGGAGGTTGCCGGACCAGGGGTGACTCACTAGATTGGGAACCTGGCCATGATCGAGATGAACCTGGTGGGCGTGCGGGTCGAGCTCCCGACGAACCAGCCCATCGTGCTCCTGAAGGAGCGAGAAGGAGAACGGTTCCTCCCGATCTGGATCGGGGCCATGGAGGCGACGGCGATCGCGTTCGCGCTCCAGGGCATCGTCACCGCCCGCCCCATGACCCACGACCTGCTGAAGAACGTCCTCGAGGAGCTGACGGTCCGCGTGGAGCGGATCGTCATCACCGAGCTCAAGGACGGCACGTTCTACGCCGTGATCACCATGCAGCAGGACGGCAAGAGCTACGAGATCTCGTCGCGGCCCTCCGACGCCATCGCCCTCGCGGTCCGGGTCAACGTTCCCATCTTCGCGAACGAGGACGTCCTCACCGAGGCCTCCATCGTGATCCGCGACGACGAGGAGCATGAGGTGGAGAAGTTCCGGGAGTTCCTGGAGAACGTGAACCCCGAGGACTTCGCGTAGCCGGGCGGGAGCGGGCCTCGCCAGGGGAGCGAGCATCGCTCGGATCGTTGACATCGCTGGTAGCGGCCACTACGCTCCCTACGTCCGCGTAATTACGGAGCTGTCATGGTCGACGAGCAGGGATATCGCGTCCCCGAGGTCTGCCGGATCGTGGGGATCACCTATCGGCAGCTGGACTACTGGGCGCGGACGGACCTGGTCCGGCCGACCATCCGCGACGCCGGAGGGTCGGGCACGCAGCGGCTGTACTCGTTCCAGGACCTCCTCCAGCTCAAGGTGGTGAAGAACCTCCTCGATGCGGGGGTGGCCCTGCCGAAGATCCGCAAGGCCATCGAGTACCTCCGCGACAACAAACAATCCCTGACCGGCGTCACCCTCATCTCCGACGGACAACGTATCTACACACCAGAGAGCCCGGAAGCGGTGGTCGACCTGCTCCAGCGGGGGCAGGGCGTGTTCGCCATCGCGGTGGACAAGGTGGCAACCGACCTGGAAGGGTCACTCGCACGAAGCAGGAAACCGAGCCGACGCGTCGCTCGCGCGAAGGGGGCGTGAGCGAGAAATCCAAGGGCGGGCGCCGGGCCCGCCCGAAGAGCGATGCTGTCAGCTTTGCCCACGCCAGCGAGCGCCAGTTCGCCCGGCTCCTGGACTTCTACCAGATCGAGTGGGAGTACGAGCCTCGCTCGTTCGACCTCGAGTGGGACGCCGACGGCAACGTCACCCAGCGGTTCACCCCCGACTTCTACCTGCCGCACTACGACCTGTACATCGAGATCACCACGCTGAACCAGAAGCTGGTGACGAAGAAGAACCGCAAGGTCCGCCGGCTCCGGGAGCTGTACCCCGAGGTCAGCTGCAAGATCTTCTACCAGCGCGACTACCTGTCCCTGGTTCGCAAGTACGGCCTCGAGGACCTGGCCGGATAGGGATCGGGCTTCCGGGGCGGCCGACCGGCCGCCGGATCGTCGCTATCAGGCGAAGCCGCCCTCGTCCGGAACGCTCTCCGGCAGCGGGGGTGGGGGAGTGGGGGCGGGCGTCCGCACGCTCGCGGCGGCCACGTCGACGACGAGCGGGGTGGCGGAGCCGGACGCCACGTCCACGGCGAACAGGTCGAAGGGGCCGTCGCAATCGCCGGCCGCGACGAGCACCTCCTGGCCGCCCAGCCAGCCGACCGCCCGGGTGGGCCGCTCCTTGCCCGGGAGGAGCTCGAGGCCCCTGGGACGGTTGGGGGTGCGAGCCATCGCCGCCGAGTCCCCGCACGAGGTGCCGGCCGTGAACGCCGCGGTCGACGCTCCGGGGCCGGCGTGGATCTCGAGGATGTGCTCGCCGACGGGACCGCTCCACAGCACCGGCGCGGTGCTGGTGTCCGTCAGGTCGATCGTGTGGAGGTCGGCGTGGTCGTCGTTGTGCTGCGCCGCGTACAGGAGGCGCTTGCCGTTGACGGTGAAGTCCATGGCCCCGAACGTCGTGCCGACCTCCGTGAACACCACTCGCTTCGGTTCCAGGCCCACGTTGGACGAGAGCCACAAGGACTCCTGCCGGCGCTTCACGACGAACGCCAGGGCCAGGCCGGACGGGTGATAGACGACGTTCAGGTAGCGGACGTTCGGGATCGGGGTGATGTCCTCGACGGCGGTCCGGCCGAGGTGGATCTTCTCGAGGCGGGAACCGTCTGCCCTGATGAACACGACCGACTTCCCGGTGGGCCGGCCCCAGGAGAAGGCGGGAGGTGCGAGCTCCTGGACGTCACGGCTCGGCGCGCCGTCCAGCCCCCGGATTTCGAGGTTCGCCAGCACGACCCGGTCGCCGAGCGGTCCCCAGGCGAACGGGCCCGGGTCCGCGACGTCGAACAGGCAGGCCAGGCCGGTCCCGTCCGGACCGAGGGCCCAGGCCCGGCCGTTCGCCACGAACGCCACCGTCGCCGCGGTGGTGGCGGGGGCGGCCGGACAGGTCTCAGGAAGGGCCTCTCCGGTGGCGAGGCGCGGGCCCCCGGGCCCGGCGGTCGGTTCGCCGGTGGGCCGGGTCGGCGATGCCGGCGATGCCGTCGTTCCGGTGGGCTCGGCCCGGGTACCGCCGCGGTCACACGCCGGAACCAGAGCGACGAGCGTGACCACGGCCACGATCCATCGGGACGGGGACGCAGCCATCGTCCGTGTATACGCTCCGGCCGAGTCCCCGGCAAGGCATGTCCGGGAGGACAGCGGGCATTCCGGGTTCTTCTCGTAGACTTCCGCACCGATGAGGTTCGCCCCCCACACCGACGCCGACGTCCGGGACATGCTCGCGGCCTGCGGCCTCGACTCCCTGGACGAGCTGTTCGACCAGATCCCGGGATCGGTCCGGCTGGACCGGCCGCTGGACATCCCCGACGGCGTCTCGGAGATGGAGATCCTGGCCGACCTCCGCGGGCTGGCCGCCCGGAACCGCCACGCCGACGACCTGGTGTGCTTCGCCGGCGCGGGGGCATACGACCACTACGTCCCCTCGGTGGTGTGGGCCATGGCCGGCCGGTCCGAGCTGTACACCTCCTACACGCCGTACCAGCCGGAGCTGTCGCAGGGCGTGCTCCAGGCGCTGTTCGAGTACCAGTCGATGATCTGCGAGCTGACCTCGCTGGAGGTGTCGAACGCGTCGCTGTACGACGGCCCCACCGCGCTGGTGGAGGCCGTGCACCTCGCGCTGGGGGCGACCCGGCGCCCACGCGTGCTGGTGTCCGCCGCGGTGGACCCCCGCTACGTCCGGGTCCTCGAGACATACGGCGGGGGAGCGGGATACCGCCCCGAGGTGTTCCCGGTCGAGGACGGCCGGGGCGGGCGGCCGCCCCTCGGCGACGACGTCGGCGCGGTCGTGCTCCAGCACCCCAACCACTACGGCATCCTCGAGCCGGCCCGGGACATGTTCGCCGCGGCCCGCGACGCCGGAGCGCGCGCCATCCAGGTTTTCGACCCGCTCTCGCTCGGCGTGCTGGCGCCCCCCGGCGAGGTCGGGGCCGACATCGCCGTGGCGGAGGGACAGGTCCTGGGGAACCACCTGAACTACGGCGGTCCTTACCTCGGCGTCATCGCGGCTCGGATGCAGGACGTCCGGCGGATGCCGGGGCGGATCGTGGGGGAGACCGTCGACGTCGACGGCAGGCCGGGCTATGTGCTGACCCTCCAGGCCCGCGAGCAGCACATCCGCAGGGAGAAGGCCACCTCGAACATCTGCACGAACCAGACGCTGATGGCCGTGGCGGCCACGGTGTACCTGGCGTGGCTGGGGCCCGACGGGCTGCGGGAGCTGGGGCGGCAATGCGCGTCGAAGGCGGCCTACGCGGCGGAGCGGCTGACGCAGGTCGAAGGGGTCGAGCTGCTGCACCCGACCCAGCCGTTCTTCAAGGAATTCGCGCTCCGCCTGCCCCGGCCGGCCCCTGAGGTCCGCGACGCCCTCGTGGACGAGGGCTACCTGGCCGGCGTGCCGCTGGAGGACGCGGACGGCCACGCGCTCCTGGTGGCCGTGACGGAGCGGCGGACCCGCAAGGAGATCGATGGGCTCGCCGACGCGCTGGGGAAGGCGCTGTGACCGGCGCGCCGGTCCGGCGGGACGGGCCTCCGGGGGAGGGGACCCTGGCCGACGTCTCGCGGCCCGGGCGGCGGGCCTGGAGCTTCCCGGACCTCGACGTCGCGGAGGCGACGGTCCCCGCCGACTTCGCCAGGACCGCGGACCTCGGGCTGCCCGAGGTGGCCGAGCGGGACCTGGTCCGCCACTTCACCCGTCTTTCCCAGATGAACTACGGCGTCGACACCGGGTTCTACCCGCTGGGGTCGTGCTCCATGAAATACAACCCCAAGCTCGCGGAGAGCGCCGCGGGGATCCCCGGGTTCCAGCGCCTCCACCCGCACCAGCCGGAGGGCACGGTGCAGGGTGCGCTCGAGCTGCTGTGGCGCCTCGAGCGAGCGCTGTGCGAGCTGACCGGCATGGCCCGGGTGACCTTCCAGCCGCCGGCCGGGGCGTCCGGCGAGCTGACCGGGCTGCTCATCATGCGCGCGTTCCACACGAAGAACGGCGACGCCCGCAAGCGGGTCGTGATCCCGGACTCGGCGCACGGCACCAACCCCGCCAGCGTCACCCAGGCCGGGTACGAGGTCGTGCAGGTTCCCTCGGACGCCCGCGGCCTGGTGGACCTGTCGGCCCTGGAGAAGCTGGTCGACCAGGACGTCGCCGGCTTCATGCTGACGAACCCGAACACGCTGGGGTTGTTCGAGGAGGAGATCCGGGGGATCGCGCGGGCCATGCACGAGGTCGGCGCGCTGCTCTACTACGACGGCGCGAACCTCAACGCGATCATGGGACGGGTCCGCCCCGGCGACATGGGCTTCGACATCGTGCACATGAACACCCACAAGACGTTCGCCACGCCGCACGGTGGGGGAGGGCCCGGCGCGGGACCGGTGTCGGTGACGGCGAGGCTCGCGCCGTTCCTTCCGGCGCCGGTGGTGGAGCGCGACGAGGCGAGCGGCACGTTCTTCCTCGATCGCGACCGCCCGGATTCCATCGGCCGGATCCACGGGTTCCACGGGAACTTCGGCGTGCTCGTCCGCGCGTACGCGTACGTGTTCCTGCACGGGGGGGACGGGCTGAAGGCGGTCGCGGAGCGAGCCGTGCTGAACGCCAACTACCTGGCATCGAAGGTGCGGGGCGCCTACCCCCTGGCGTTCCAGGGCCGCCCCATGCACGAGTTCGTGGCCACCGCGAAACCGCTCCGCAAGCACGGGGTGCGGGCGATGGACGTGGCGAAGCGGGTCATCGACCTGGGATTCCATCCCTCCACCGTGTACTTCCCGCTGGTGGTGGAGGAGGCCATGATGGTCGAGCCCACCGAGACGGAATCGCAGGAGACGCTGGATGCGTTCGCCGAGGCCCTGCTCCAGGCGGCCCGAGAGGCGGAGACGGATCCCGACCTTCTGCACGACGCGCCGGTGACGACGCCCGTGCGCCGGCTCGACGAGGCCCGGGCCGCCCGGCACCTCAAGCTCCGCTGGTGACGGGCGCCGAGCCGCCGCGCATCCGGGCGCTGCTGTTCGACTTCGACGGGATGATCGTGGACACCGAGAGCCCGGCCTTCCGGTCGTGGCAGGAGGTATTCGTCGAACACGGCCACGAGCTCACGCGCGAGCAGTGGGCGGCGGCGGTGGGAACGCTGTACGGGTTCGACGCGCTGGAGCATCTGGAGTCGCTCACCGGGACGCCGGTGGACCGGGACCAGATCCGGGCCCGGCGCGTCGCGCGCAAGGACGAGCTGGTGGCGGTGGAAGCCGTCCGCCCCGGCGTCGTGGACTACCTGCAAGAGGCCCGGCGGCGAGGCCTGGCCCTGGCCATCGTGTCGAGCGACAGCCGCGAATGGGTCCGGATCCACCTCGAGCGCCTGGGGCTGGACGAGGGGTGGGCCGGGTTCTTCTGCGCGGACGGGGACCGGACGCGGGCGAAGCCGTCGCCCGTCCTGTACGAGGAGGCCGTGGCGTCGCTCGGCGTGGGGCCGGAGGAGGGGATCGCGTTCGAGGACTCGCCGAACGGGATCCGCGCCGCGAAGCGAGCGGGGCTGTACTGCGTGGCGGTGCCCAACCCGGTGACGGAGTGGATGGACCTGGGCGAGGCCGACCTGCTCGTGGCGTCCCTTGCCGAGCTCCCCCTCGACGAGCTCCTGGCGAGGGTCGGGGAGTAGGGTCGTCGCTCCCCCGGCGGGGGAGCGGGAGATGGGTCCCCCGGGGAGTCCCGGGGGAACGCGAGGGAATCACACCCGTGTGATTCCCGTTCGGTACCATACGGGAGTGCTGGTCACCGTCGATCCCGCGATCCGAGCGGACCGCGACGCGTTGCGCCGTCTGGTGATGGACGGGTTCGCCGGCGTGGACGGCGCGCACGTGGAGGTCCTCGTGGAACGGGCCCGCCGTCGCCAGGACTCCTTCACGGGGAGGGCGTACAGCCGGCCGCCCCGGAGCCTCCTCGTGGCGGCGGACACCAGGTACCTGGTGCGCCTGCGAGTGCCGGGGACCCTCCGGAACCGCGGGTACCCCCTGACGCAGCGCTACCCGAGACGCAAGACCGCCCCCTGGATCACGGTCGCGACGTGGAGCGAGCGCCTGGTGTCCCTGGCCGCCCACGAGGCCTGTCACGTCCGCCAGTTCCGCGAAGGCCTCCGCCGCTCCGAGGTGGAAGCCGAACGGTGGGCCCTTCGCCTCCTCCAGGACTGGGTCACGGTGCAGTCCCCGAGTCCACGCATCGTTTCTACGGAGCCCCGTTCCCAACAGCTCGCCCTGTTCGCGACGGGGTGACCGGGGGCCTTCTCCCACGCGCAGGGTTCCATAATGTTCGTTATGGGCGTTAGCGTGGCGCCTGCGGGACCCACGGTGGCGTCGCCTCGGGGCCGTTTTCCCGCGACGGCTAGGGAAGCTTCCTGGGCGCCACGGGCGGCTCGTCCGCCTGGAGAGGCTCCATCTGTTCGGGCATTTCGCGAGCCTCGGCCGGCGGTTCGGGGATCCGCGGAGTCGCTGGGATCGGTGAGGCCGAAAGCGGCGCCGCCGGCGACGTCCCCCGGGGCCGCCGCAGCAAGAAGCGAAGGTGCTCACGGAGGGCCCACAGGGCGACCAGGCCGAGGCCCTCGAACACGATGCGCCGGGAGATCTTCGAGTGGCCGTGCTCGCGCTCCCGGAAGGTGATGGGGACCTCCCCGACGGCGAACCCGGCCAGCCAGGCCCGGTAGGCCAGCTCGATCTGGAACCCGTATCCCTCGGAGTGGATGCCCTGCTCCAGCAGGGCCGCCAGGACGTCGCGGCGGAACACTCGGAAGCCGCTCGTGGCGTCCGCCACCGGAAGCCCGAGCATTCCCCGCGTGTACAGATTCCCCCCCCGCGACAGCGCCCGGCGGAGCAGCCCCCAGTTCGTGACCGATCCCCCGGGCACGTACCGGCTCCCCACCACGAGGTCGAGCCGACCCGCCGCCTCGAGGAGCCGCGGCACTTGCTCGGGCTCGTGCGACAGGTCGGCGTCCATCTCGACCACCAGGTCGTAGCCCTCGCTGAGCGCTCGCCGGAACCCCGTGATGTACGCGCCGGCCAGGCCTCCCTTCCGGGGCCGCTCGACCAGGTGGACCCGGGGCTCCCGCTCCGCCAGGGCCCGAACGAGCTCCCCCGTTCCGTCCGGCGAGCCGTCATCCACCACCAGGATGTCCACGCGGGGATCGGCCGCGAGCGTCCGCGCCATGACCATCTCCACGGTGTCCCGCTCGTTGTAGGTGGGAAGGATCACCAGGACCCTGGCGTCCTCCGGC
>WNFU01013784.1_pt1 | contig 12582 bp, 14 predicted proteins | sample 5400121 | NCBI WGS metagenome assembly WNFU01 (sample SAMN13153360, study PRJNA577476) | soil metagenome | isolation source: 100 cm soil or saprolite under grassland replicate 1 | place: USA:California | collected 2016-06-15 | reverse complement strand
GCCGACTCTTCGGCGAGCTCTTCGGGCTCGTCGGCGTCGCTGCCGGCGCTCGTGACGAGCGTCGGCTTCAGATCCTTCTCGATCGTCTCCTTGGTGATCGCGCACTTGGAGACGTCCGTGCGCGAGGGGAGCTCGAACATGACGTCGAGGAGGGCGTGTTCGATGATCGAGCGCAGGCCGCGCGCGCCGGTCTCGCGCTCGAGCGCCTTGTCGGCGATCTCCCAGAGCGAGTCCTCCGTGAAGACGAGCTCGATCGAGTCGTAGGCGAAGAAGCGCTGGTACTGACGGACGAGCGCGTTCTTCGGCTCCGTCAGGATCCGCACCAGATCCTCGCGCTGGAGCTGGTGGACAGCCGAGACGACCGGCAGGCGGCCGATGAACTCCGGGATCAAGCCGTACGAGAGCAGATCCTCCGGCATCACCTGCGAGAGGAGCTCAGAGGCCTCGGTGTCGTGCTTCGAGCGGATCTCGGCGCCGAACCCGACGGCGTTCTTGCCGGTCCGCTTGCCAATGATCTTCTCCAGCCCCGAGAACGCCCCGCCGCAGATGAAGAGCACGTTCGTCGTGTCGATCGAGAGGAACTCCTGGTGCGGGTGCTTGCGCCCGCCCTGCGGGGGCACCGACGCGATCGTGCCCTCGAGGATCTTGAGCAGCGCCTGCTGGACGCCCTCACCAGACACGTCGCGCGTGATCGACGGGTTGTCCGCCTTGCGCGCGATCTTGTCGACCTCGTCGATGTAGATGATCCCCGTCTCGGCCTTCTTGATGTCGAAGTCGGCCGCCTGGATCAGCTTCAGCAGGATGTTCTCGACGTCCTCGCCGACGTAGCCGGCCTCGGTCAGCGCCGTCGCGTCGGCGATCGCGAAGGGGACGTTGAGGATGCGCGCGAGCGTTTGCGCGAGGAGCGTCTTGCCGCACCCGGTCGGGCCGAGCAGGAGGATGTTCGACTTCTGGAGCTCGACGTCCGAGTCGTCCTGCCCCATCTGGACCCGCTTGTAGTGATTGTAGACGGCGACCGCGAGTGTCCGCTTCGACTCCTCCTGGCTGACGACGTAGTCGTTGAGAACCGCGTAGATGTCTTTCGGCCGAGGCAGGTTCTCGAGGTCGAGCGCGGCCGGGGCGGTCAACTCCTCGTCGATGATCTCGTTGCAGAGATCGATGCATTCGTCGCAGATGTAGACACCAGGTCCGGCGATCAGCTTCTTGACCTGGCGCTGCGACTTTCCGCAGAAGCTGCAAAGCAGCTGCTCGTTTCCCTCGCTAGCCCTTGCCACCTCGTACCTCGTTGTAGCTGGAAATCGGGTTCATTGCCACCCCTCGGCCTAGCGATGCTCGATAACGGTGTCGATGATGCCGTATTTCACTGCTTCCTCGGACGTCATGAAGAAATCGCGCTCCATGTCCTTCGAGACCTTTTCCATGTCCTGGCCGCTGTGCGTCGCCATGATCTCCTCGAGTCTGCGCTTGAGGGCGATCGTCTCCCGGGCGTGAATCTCGATGTCCGTGGCCTGGCCCTGGAAGCCGCCCCACACCTGATGGATCAGGATCTTGGCGTTCGGCAGCGCCATCCGCTTTCCTTTCGCGCCCCCTGCCAGGAGCAGTGCGCCCATCGACATCGCGATCCCGACGCAGATCGTCTGGATGTCGGGCTTGATGAACTGCATCGTGTCGTAGACAGCGAGGCCGTGGTACACGGAGCCCCCGGGCGAGTTGATGTAGATCGAGATGTCCTTGTCGGGGTCCTCCGACTCGAGGTGGAGGAGCTGGGCGATGATCAGGTTCGCGATCTGATCGTCGACCGGTGTTCCCAGGAAGATGATTCGCTCGTTCAGCAAGCGCGAGTAGATGTCGAACGCACGCTCTCCGCGCGACGTCTGCTCGATGACCATGGGGACGAGGGGGCTCATTCGGGGCTCGTAGTTCATGCAGGCTCCTTGCTACCGGGGGTCCACAGTTTCGCAGCCGTCTCGGGTTTTTCCTTCTCCGGCGTCCAGATGCTCTCGCGTGCGCGGGCAAGCTCGACCGGAATCGGCTTGACGTCTGCGACGATCCGGTCGAGGGCCTTCTTGAGGCGCAGGTCGGCGCGCAGGCGCTCCTGGCGCCCTGTCTGCCAGAGCTGATCGATGACCGCCTCGGCGTCCTCGCCCGCGGCCTCGGCCTGCTCGCGGATGAGCTCTCGCACCTCGTCGTCGGCGACCTCGATCGCAAGCCTGTCGGCGACCGCCTCGAGCACGAGCTCACGCGCGATCGCGCGCCGGGCCTCCCCCCGCAGCGCCTCGCGGAGCTGCTCCGCCGACTGCCCCGTGATCCGGAGATAGGTCTCGGCGTCCAGGCCGCGCCGCTCGAGCGAGCGCAGGAGCCCTCGCAGGAGCTCGTCGGCGCGCGCCTCGACGAGCGAGGCGGAGACCTCGACCTTCGATGCCTCGACGAGCTTGTCGACCGCCGCCGCCCGGAAGTCGGCTTCCAGCTCCGCCTCGATCGCCTCGCGCAGCCTCGACTCGATCTCCGCCCGGAGCTCGGCGAGCGTCTCGTACTCGCTTGCGGTCCGGGCAAACTCGTCGTCGAGCGGCGGCAGCATGGGCTCCTTGATCTCCTTGAGGATCGCCTCGGCCTGCTTCTCCTGGCCCTCCGGCGAGCCGTAGGGGATCTTGCGGGTCTCTCCCGCGGTCATCCCGCGCAGGCCGCGCTCGATCTCCTCAACCAGCCGCCCCGCGCCGAGCTGGACGACGTAGTCGCGCTGCGCTTCGCCCGTCTCGTCGACAAGGTCGACTACGAGCACGTCTCCTTCCTTCGCCGGCCGCCCTCCGACCGGGACGAGCTCGGCGACCGAGGCGCGCAGCGCCTCGAGCTCGCGCTCGACGAGCTCCTCCGGGACCTCGGGGTCGGGCGCGGGCACCTCGAGCCCGCTCCAGTCGGCGACCTCGGGCGGCCGCTGCACGGCGACCTCGGCCGTGAAGCTGAAGGGCTCGTCCTCGGAGATCGGCAGCTCGTAGTCGAGCTCGGGCTGTGCGATGGGCCGGATGCTCGCGCTCTCGGCCGCGTTCCAGAACCAGCCGCCGATGTGACTCTCGACGGCTTCACTGAAGATGCGGTCGCGGCCGACCCGGGCCAGCAGCACCTGTCGTGGGACCTTGCCTTTGCGGAAGCCGGGGATCTTCAAGCTCGTAGCGAGGTCGGAAGCGGCGTGCTCGACCGCGTGCTTCACGTGGTCGCTCGGCACCTCGACCTGGAGCCGGACCCGGCTCTCCGGCAGCTCTTCGACCGTCGTCTTCACAGTGGGGCCATTCTGCCAGCAAGGGTTCGGGCTGGGCTTGCGACTCACTTACTTACAGCGCCTACGTCGACGGCCATCCCGCGCAGCTCGTCGTTCCGCTGCTCTGGGTGATCGCGGGGCTCGACGCGCGGAAATGGGCGGACCGTGCGCGCCGGCGCGCTCGTCGGCCTCTCGGCCGGCTTCGAGCTCTGGGGAATGCTGGGCGCGGTGGTCTTCGTCCTTGCGCCGCGGGCTCGGGCCGCTGCCGCGGGTCTCGTGACGCAGAGCTCGGTCGCGTTTGCCCTCTTCCTGCCCTTCGTGCTTGCGGGCGAGTTCCGGATGTTCGACTACCGCTGGCAGGTGAACGGCGACACGCTGCTCGGCCTCTTCGTCGAGCCGGGCACTCCGTTCTACGCCGTTTGGCTGGCGCCGCTTGCGGTCGTCGTCGTCCGCCTCTCACTCGATCCCGTGCGCTATCCCTGGTACTGGGTCGCGCCGGAGGCGCTCGCACTGCTCGGCGCGGCCGAGCTCCTGGGCGGAGACGCCCTTCGTTCGCTTCGCGCTCGCCGCCTCGAGCCCCGGCCGCGGAGCTGAGTTCGCCCGAACGAGGCATCTTCCGCGCGGCTGAGCGCCCGATGAGAACCTCGATGCCGCGAGCCGCCCTCGTCATCGCCCTCGTCGCAGGCGTGTTCCTCTCGACCGCGCCGACGGCCGGCGCGGCGCCGCCCACGATCACGCTCCTGGCACCTCCGAACGGGGCGACGATCGTCAGCTCCCCGACGACGACCGTCACGACCTTCAGCTGGCGGGTCGACTGGGCGACGCCCGAAAGCACGATCGTCATGTTGCAGCTCTCCTCCGACCCGTCCTTCACCCAGAACGTCACCCAGGAGAACCACTACTGCACGGCGCCGAACGCAAACTGCTGGACGAGCTTCCAGCTGCGGCTGCCCGACCCGACGGTCACCGGGAAGCTCTGGTACTGGCGCGTCGGCCTCACGACCTCGGCGGGCTTCGTGTGGAGCCAGACCTTCCTGTTCACCGCGGTCAGGCCTCCCGACGGAGACCGCGACGGCATCGAGAACGCCCGGGACAACTGCCCGACCGTCGCCAACGCCGACCAGCGCGACTCGAACCGCGACGGGAAGGGCGACGCGTGCCAGGCCGACCGCGTGAAGCCGCGCGTCAGCGTGTTTCCCGGCTCCGCAAGGCGCGGCCGGCGAGCCTTCATCAGAGCCCGCGTGGCGGACGATCGCGACTTCGTCCGGCTCCAGGTCACCCTCTCGTACCGCGGACGCACCCTGTTCCGCGGCTCCTTCGGCTGGGCCCAGACGAGCTGGAGCGTGCCTTCGACCTTCTACACGAAGTCGCCGCTACCCCGCTTCCTGCCCGCCGGGCGTTACCTTGCGTGCGTGGCCGCCTGGGACAAGGCGGGGAACCGCGCGCAGTCCTGCGCGCGCTATCGCATCCGATAGACCCCGCGGCGCTATCCTCGAATCTCCCGCGGGTGTGGCGGAACTGGTAGACGCGACGGGTTTAGGACCCGTTGGGCTAGCGCCCTTGGAGGTTCGAGTCCTCTCGCCCGCATTTCGCGCCTGCGCGGGCCATGAGACCGAGATCCCCCGAATGAGGGATGCCTCGCGTCCCACCGCGGCGGAGAATCGAAGTTCCCGTGACCGCTGCCGCCGCCCCAGCAGGCCTCCTGTCGGACCCGCTCAGCCCGGAGCTCGTGCTCGTCTCCCCACCGGAGATAGCGATGCTCTTGAGGCAGCAGTTGCCGGACTTCCCGACGCCGCCGCCAAGGATTGCTTCCCGCCGGCAGGCAGGCGCGCTCGAGCTGGCGGTCGTCTACCTCTTCTGCCTGTTCATCACCGTCGGTCCGCTCCTGTTCGCGCTCATCACGAGTCAAAGCTCGCCGCTTTCCCAGTAGCAGCTTCGCGCGATCGGGTCCCCGGCTCGCGGTGAGACGCATGAGCTACCGTTTGCGCTCGGTGCCGCCCGGCGTCTCGAAGCGCCGCCTTCTGTTGCTCGCCCTCGCCGCGGTGAGCCTGGCCGCCGTCGCCATCGCCGTCGAGCAGCTCCTCGTGTCGGGCGGCGACGAGTCGGCCGGGCCGGTGAGCACGACTCCGTCTCCCGGCACGGGAACGACGTTTGTGACGGTCTCGCGCGCGAGCAACATCGCCGTCCTCGACCTCCGCACCGGTCGCATCCGGCTCGTGACCGACTCGGGGGGCCGTTACCTCGCCGTCTCGAGCCCCGCCTGGTCGCCGGACGGACGGCGGATCGCCTTTGCGCGCCAGGAGTGCCCGCACTGTCCCTTCCGCATTACCGTGAGCGCCGCCGACGGGAGCTCCGCGAAGCCGCTTCGCGGCTGGCTGAGGGAAGGCAACGAGCCTGCATGGTCACCGGACGGCGGGCAGCTCGTCTTCGCGACCACCGAGGGCGTCGAGCGAGAGCTCGTCCTCTTCGACCTTCACCGCGCCCACGGTCGTGCGCTCGACCTCCACGGCGACGAAGGAGGCGGCGGGGAAGAGGAGGTGGAGTCACCAAACCACCCCGCGTTCTCGCCTGACGGCCTCACGGTGGCATTCGAGGCCGAGACCGAGCGCGAGCGCACGCGAATCTTTCTCCTCGATCTGCCGAGCGGCGAGCTCCGCGAGGTGGAGAGCGAGGCCGATCACAACGCCTACCCCGCCTTCTCGCCTACCGGACAGAGGCTTGTCTTCTCGCGAACGGATGCTCGCTACGCCTGGAACGTCTGCGTCGCCCAGCTCGACGGTAGCCAGGCGGCGTGCCTGACACGCGGCCCCGCGAACGAGGTCGAACCGACCTGGTCACCGGACGGCCGATCGATCGTCTTCGCCAGCGACCAGAACGACCCGAGCCGCGTCGCCCGTTCGCTCTACCTCGTACGCCCGCCTGGGAGCGGGCTACGACGCCTCACGAAGGGCTACGACGACGGCGCGCCCTCGTACTCGCCCGACGGGACCAAGCTCGCGTTCGTGCGCCGCCAGATCGTGCGAGTCGAAGGCTAGCCGCCCCGCGCGCCCCTGCCGAGCAGCAGCATGGCCCCGGGAGGAGTCGAACCTCCGCGCGCGGATTCGAAGTCCGCCGCTCTATCCGCTGAGCTACGGGGCCGTCGGCACAGGGTAGCCGCCCTCAAGTCACCGGATTCGGGAGCGGCTTTCCCTCGGCGGCGGCGAGGAGATTGTCGACGAGGACGCGCGTCATCGCCTCACGCGTCTTCGCAGTCGCGCTGCCGACGTGCGGTGTCAGGACGACATTCGGGAGCTCGAGCAGCTCCAGCGGCACGCGCGGCTCGTCGGCGAAGACGTCGAGGCCCGCGCGGATCCGGCCCGCGACGAGCGCCTCGACGAGAGTGGGCTCGTCGACGATCGCCCCGCGAGCGGTGTTCACGAGGCAGGCACCCGGGCGAAGGAGCGCGATGCGGCGGGCATCGATGAGACGCTCCGTCTCGGGGGTGAGCGGGACGTGCAGGGTGACGATCTCCGACTCGCGGAGGAGGTCGTCGAGCTCGCGGAACTCGACGCCGAGCTCGTCCTCCTCGGTCGAGGGTCGCCGTCTTCGGCTCGTGTACAGGATCCGCATGTCGAAGCTCCGCGCGCGGCGGGCGACCGCGGAGCCGATCCGGCCCAGGCCGACGATGCCGAGTGTCGCGCCGCTCACCTCCTCGCCGAGAAGGCTCGTCGAGACCCACTCGGATCCCCAGCGCCCGGCCCGCACAAAGGCGTCGCCCTCAACGACTCGGCGGCGCGTGGCGAGGATCAGGGACATGGTCAGGTCGGCCGTGGCCGCGTCGAGCACCCCCGGCGTGTTCGAGACGGCGACGCCGCGGGCGGCGCAGGCGGCGATGTCGATCCCGTCGTAGCCGACGCCGTAGTTCGCGACGAGGCGCAGGTCGGGCAGCAGGTCGAGTGTGCGCTCGTCGATCCGCTCGGAGACGACGGCGAGCGCCTCGATTCGTGGCCGCAGACCGCCCAGACCCCCGGGAAGGGGTGCCGTGAGGTACTCGACCTCGTCGAGCTCGTCCCACGCCGGGCCGGGGAACGGCCGCGAAGCGACGATCCTCATCGGTTCGCTAGGCGAGAGGCGAGGGGTGGCGGAGGGGACTCGAACCCCCGACCACCGGGACCACAACCCGGGGCTCTACCGACTGAGCTACCGCCACCGCGCACGGCCCAGGATAGCCGCTCTAGGGGGCCGCGCTCGGGGCCGGCCGCGGGCCTCCCTCCGGTTTCAGGCTATCGCCGCGAGGCGCACGCGTGTGAAACAGACCCGTGCCGAAAGGCCGGAGCTCAGTTGCCCTCAGGCGAGCCGCTCACCGGCAGGTCCGAGCCGTCTAGCGGCGACGGCGGATCCGGCGGGCGAATCTCCCAACTGGTGAGCACGTAGGTAGTGCTGTAGATAGGAGCGCCTTTCGGGTCCCGACTACCCGGCCCATTGTCGCGCACGAGACTGAACCCCAAGACGAACAGGATGAGGGCTGCGCCCATGACGGCTGCGATCCGCTTCATCTCTCTCACCGTATGAGAGAGCGCCCATTCGTCAACCGCCTCCGGCCGGCCCGGATGAGGCCTCTGAAATCAGTTCTTCAGCGGCCGGGCTACTCGGAGGCGATGCGCCACTCGCTGCGCAGCACGGCCTTGTAGACCTCGTCCGCCGTGGCCTTGCCGCATGTGGCATCCTGGATTGCTTGGGCGCGCGCGGCGCGCGCGGTCAAGCCGGGCCGTCGGTGTACTTCGCCGGCCAGCTGCCACGCGCCCTCGCCCACCTGGCGTAGCACCACGTAGCTGGGCTTCTGTGCCTCTGCCATTGACGGGCGCGGAGGCTACCAGGGGCCGGCCCCAACGAGCGGTACGGCTTGCGCTCGGGCAAAAATGCACGCCTCGTGCGAGTGCCACTCCCATGAGGCGTGCTCGTCGCTCGCGACAATCTTGACGCGGCATGGGTCGGAGCCTTGCGGCTCGATCTCCTTTAGGCAGATGAGGCAGATCTCGGCCGTCAGGCCGCGAGCGTACTGCTCGTTCCCGTCCTCGTTCGGCGGCCGGGGTTGGCACAGATGGGCGCGGCCGATGGCTGACGTGCCGAATCTCGCGCGCCGGTGCCGCTGTGGGGGCGCACCCTCCTGGGGCAGCGGCATCGTGCGCGCGGGCTGCGCAGACCGCGCCTATGCGGGTTCGTGCTGCTCGCGCTTCCAGTGACGTCGGCGCAGCCGACCCCAACGCATCTTGATTCCAGTAGCCCTCCGCCGTTCCGCAGTCTTTTCGCAGCCCTGCGATGATGAATCCGGTGGCCACGGCGCTGCGCGTCGGTCTCGTATTTGTCCTCGCCCTCGCGTTCAGGGCATGCGGGACCGAACAGGCTGGTGAGCGGATCTACGTACCTGGTTCTTTTGGCCAGGGCGGATACGGCCTGCGTTACAAGCCGACGAAGCTCGTCTATACGGGCGACGGATCGGACTATGTCGACCATCTCCACTACCTGACCTATGGCGGGCCGCGCGCGATCGCCGTTGGGACCGACCAAGTCAACGACTGCGAGCCGGGTTGCGGCGGCGGTACCTACCACCCTGTACGGGCGCGGGCCATCTTCTGGCACCTTGCCCGGTGCCGAGGCAAGCGGATCTACGCGATGTTCAAGATCGACGCTCCCGGCGCCCGCCGCTACGGCAAGATCAACCCGTTCACGGTCGATCTTCGGTACATGGCGGCCTGTCCCGTGCCGTCGCCAACCCTCGGGGTCGTCTGGGCGCCGAGTCAGAAGGGGTGGGGCCAGGTGGCGCCGACCACGATCTTCAACGGCGGTGACCCCCTTGGCCTGCTCGAACACATTCGATGGCGAGGCTGGGGAAGCGCGCGAGCAATCGGGATCGGGATGGGCTGGCGCCCTCCGGACAACGGCGACGTCTCGGAGTCGGAACACCTCCGCGCCAAAGTGGTCGCGTGGAACCTGGGGATGTGTCGCGGGAGGCTCGCGTACAGAGCGGTCACCTGGTTCTTCCCGTCCTACGGAGAGAAGTTCGACGGCCGTCCTCACGACAACATGTGCACGGGTGAGTACGTTCTTCCTAAGTGACCTCCGGCGATCCGCGCGGGCGCGTAGCTGGTTGTGCGCGCCGAGGGCAGGGAAGCGGCCGTCTCAGCTTGCCAGACGCTTAGGCGGGCTTACGCAACCGTTACTAACCGGCGCGAACCGGCGAATCGTCAATTCGGCGGATTTGCGGGGACTTCCGACGATTTCGGCTCTATCAGCGGCGATGCGCCTGGAGGGATTCGAACCCCCGACCACCGGCTTAGAAGGCCGACGCTCTTCCACTGAGCTACAGGCGCGCGAACACAGGGTACCGCGCCCCTCTTGAACTAGCGTCTGAGCCCGAAATCAGCGGTGACGATCGTGATCGGTCGGCCGCCGAAGACGCCCGGCGCCGCGTCGAAGTGGACAGCGGCGATTCCCACTTCACGCCACTCGCGGGAGAGGATGTTCTCCCGGTGGGGCGGGCTAGCCATCCACTCGTGCACGGCACTCGGGCCGGTCGCTGCGGGCGACTCCCAGAAGATGTTCTCGCCGACCGACCAGGTGCGATAGCCCCGCGACGGGTAGAAGCGCTCGATGCGGCGCCAGAACGCGGACCCGCTCCGCGACTCGTGCTCGAAAAACCCGAACAGGCCCATCTGGTGGCTGTGGAAGTTCGCAGCGGCTGTCAACCCGCGGGAGACGCGCAGAGGCCGGAGGCCGCGGGCAGTGCGCCGTCCGTTCATACGGGAAACGACGTCGGCCTCGAGCGCGCTGAGGAGAACGGTGGGGCCGGCGCTGACTTTCGGGCGGGCCGCCTGCTGCGTCTGCACCCCAAGCGCGTCGGAGACCGAGAGGGCCGCGACGACGGTAAGCGCGACGAGGGCGCCTGCTGTGCGCATGCGAATGACATCGGCCAGCCGGTTCGCTTGCGATACCCGAAACGAGGGATTCCTAGATCAGACCGTGCCTGCTGCGGCCCCACGCGGGGAACGCTTCCTCCGCGCCTCGAGCCAGGCGAGGAGGAGGACCTGGATCGTGCCGGCGACCGGGATCGCCGCGAGCGCGCCGAGCACGCCGGCGAGCTCCGCGCCGATCAGCACCGCGATGAGGACGGCGAGCGGCGAGAGCTGCACCGTCCGGCTGTAGACGACGGGCTGAAGGACGTGGTTCTCGACCTGCTGATAGACGACGAAGAAGGCGACGACGATGAAGCCCTTCGCGGTCCCGTCGAGAAAGGCGACGGTGCTGACGATGATCGCGGCGAGCGTGGCCCCGGCGAGCGGAATCAGATCCAGGATCGCGACGAGCAGGGCGAGCGCTATCGCGTAGGGGATGCCGAGAACGCGCAGCACGATCGCCGAGGCGATTCCTGCGATGACGCTGATCAAGAGGTTGCCCGTCACGTAGCCGCCGACCGTGCGGTAGATGTCCCTCCCGATCCCGCGCCAGCGCTCACGCGAGCTGTCCGGTAGGAGGCCGTAGAAGCGCTCCAGCCACGCCGGGCCTTCGAGGAGCATGAAGAAGGTCATGAACAAGATCGTCACCGTGGCGACGATGGCCGTGATGATCCCCTTTGTGATCGCCAAAGCCGTACCGGTCAGGCCGAGAACGCGTGTCGCCCCGCCTTCCTGGACGGCGTCGCGCACGCGCTGGCTCACGTGGTATTTGCTCTCGAGGAATCCGAGCCTGCCGCGCCTGTGCGTCAGGTCGTCGATGTAGCCGGGGAGGGCGCGGACGAAGCCGTTGACCTCGTCGACGAGCGTGGGAATGAAGAGCGCTCCCAGACCCACGATGAGCCCGAGAACGATCAGAAAGGTGATTCCGGTGGCGAAGCCCCGGCGCCGGACGCCGTGCCGCTGAATCCAGTCGACGAGCGGGTTCAGGGCGAGCGCGAAGAAGACGGCAATGAGGATCCAGGTGAGAATCTGGCGCGCGATCCACACGACCTCGAGGACGACGGCGACTGCGATTGCGATCCCGAGGACGGCCAGGATCGTCGAGGCTCGAAAGCGGACCAGGAGCTCCTGCACGTCGCTCGGGAGCATTGCGGGAGGGTCGGACGTTTAGGCCGCAGCCCGACGCGAAATGTCAGAGCCGATGAGCTTGCGCGGACGCACGATCGAGCAGCGGGCATCGCTCCCCGACGGCCGGGAGATCACCGTCCGCGTCGGCGTGCCCGACGACCCCTACATCGCGAAGCGCGAGCTCGATACCGTCGCCGCCGAGCTCGTCTCCGACGGCCAGGTTCTGGCGACAGTCAACACCGTGCTCTACGCCGACCAGGAGCGAGAGGCGCTCGGGCTCGCGCGCGAGATCGCCGCCGGCCTCGAGTCCGGCGAGCTCGAGCCCACCGCCTCGGCGATCGAGCCGCTCGCCGACTCGATTCCGTAGCGAGGCCGCCGCGCGGCTTACGCGCCGTCGCTGGAAGCGACCCTGCGGCGGATCGCCGCGGCCACGCGGCGCCGTTCCTCGTCGCCGCCGGCGGGCGGCTCCCAGGGCGGCTCACCCCAGACGCAGCCTGGGAGGACCGTGTCGTTCTCGTAGCGCGGCACGAGGTGCAGGTGGAAGTGGAGCACGTCCTGACCCGCGCGGCTGCCCGAGTTCTGGCGCAGATTGACGCCGACGGCGCCGAGCTCGTCTCGCACGACGCCTGCGAGCAGCCGCGCTGCGGCCATCGTCGCCTCGGCTTCGTGGCTCTCGACCGACCAGATGTCACGGCGATGCTCGCGCGGGACGACGAGGAGGTGGCCCCAGGTCGCGGGCGGTTCGCAGAGGAAGGCGACGACGGTGTCGTCGGCGTAGACGATCTCCTGGCGGCGGCGGCCCGCCACGATGTCGCAGAAGCGGCAGGGCTCGTCCATCGAGACGGCGACTCTACTGTCGACCGAGTTGGCTGGCCTTACATGAGCCACTCCTCGCGATCGAAGCCGGCGTACTCCTGGATCGCGCCATAGATGCTTTGGACGATGCGCGTGTCATGCACTCGGACGAGACACGTCCCGTACGGAAGCTTGTTGCGCCGCTTCTTCTTGCTGTATTTCGAGTAGACGTTGACGGCGGACTTGGTCAGACATGTGGGGGGCAGTCCGAGCAGATCGAGCCAGAACCGCTCGATCTCTCGCTGACGTTCGACATGGTCGGCGAAGAGGTTGCACCTTAGAGCCTATTCCGCTAGGCGTCCCCAGTTGGCTGCGCGCCAGGTGATCAGCCCGCAGGCGAGGTGGAGCATGGCGAGGTAGGTGTCGGCCCGTTTCTCCCAGCGGACGAGGATGCGGCGGAAGCGGTTGAGCCAG
>WNFU01010449.1_pt1 | contig 12582 bp, 11 predicted proteins | sample 5400121 | NCBI WGS metagenome assembly WNFU01 (sample SAMN13153360, study PRJNA577476) | soil metagenome | isolation source: 100 cm soil or saprolite under grassland replicate 1 | place: USA:California | collected 2016-06-15 | reverse complement strand
GCCGAGGAGATCCGCCGCCTGCCGGTGACGACGCTCGAGGAGGCGGTGGCCCTGTCGGCGGGAGCGGTGGGCGAGAGCTACCGCGGCGGCCGGCTGGGCGAGCAGGCCTTCGTACTCGACGGGCTCGGCGTGAAGAACCAGGTGGATGCTTCGACGGGACCCTTGGGCATCCGCATCCCGCCCGACATCCTCACCGAAGCGTCGCTGGTCACGAACGCCTTCTCGGCGCGCTACGGGCAGGCGGTCTCCGGGCTCATCAACGTCGTCACCCGCGACCCCGCCGAGCAGTGGCGGAGCCGGTTCGCGTACGAGACCGATCGGCCGCTGTGGAACGGCTGGGATTACGGGATCGACCGCGCGGTCGCTACGGTCGATGGTCCCGTGTGGCGCGGCATCGGTGTGCTCGCGGCGGTGGACGCGGACAGTCGGCTCGACGCCGACCCCGTGAACGCGCCCCGGCCCACGGACCCGAACGACCCGCGGTCCGCGTCCCCGTGGCTGCTGCCGCACAACGGCGGCCAGCGGCTGAACGTGGCGGCGAAGATCACTGCGCCGCTGGGCCGGCAGACGATCCGGATCTTCGGCCTGCGGTCGACGGATCAGCGGCTGCTGTTCGATCCGGCGTACAAGTACGACGGCGTATTCGCCCCCGCGCAGCGGGTGCGCGGCGACCTGCTGAGCGGGCACCTGCAGCGGGCGTTCGCTAACAACTCGGTGAACCCGATGACGGTGGACCTGCGCGTCGGCTGGTTCAACCGCGAGTTCCTGCGCGGCACGCTCTCCCAGGCGCCGGGCACCGCCTTCGGGCCGTTCCCCACGTCGACGTTCCATTTCCTGGGCGAGGATCTGGCCCGCGCCCGGGACACCGCGGGCGCGATGACCGCCATCCCCGGATTCACGCCGCCCGACCTGAGCGATCGCACGCCGTGGGGCGTGCCGGCGTTCTTCCTCGGCGCCGGGTCACGCGGCGAGATCTCCTGGAACCGGTTCCGGGAGCTGCGCACCCAAATCGACGTCACGCTGGGCGGCGGCCGCAACGCGGACTTCTACCTGGGCGGGGAGTTCGCCGCCCAGCACGTCGAGACGTTCCAGCGGGTCAAGGGATTCCTTCCCGTCGGCTTCACCAGCAAGGACAGCGTCCCGCCGCCCACGACGTCGGACTTCCGCCCGCACAGCGGTGCCGTGTACGCGGAGACCCAGGTCCGCGTCGAGGACATCGCATTCACCTTCGGCCTGCGCTACGACCAGTTCGACCCGCGCCCACCGGCTGGCACGAGCGCGCAGAAAGCGGGCGTGCAGCGCAGCATCAACCCGCGTGTCGCGGTGTCGACGGTGCTGAAGAACGCGACGTTCGTGGCCAGCATCGGCCACTTCAGCCAGCCGCCGGACTTTCAGTATCTGGTGGACGCGGCGTTCGACGACACGCTGCGCACCGGACGCTTCCGCCGCGGCAACCCCAACCTGGGCTTCGAGTCGGCGGTGCAGTACGAGTTCAGCCTGCGCATGCGCCCGACGCCGATCACCGCGGTGCGGATCAACCTGTACATCAAGCGGCTCGACGGGCTGGTCGCCTCCGTGCCGCTGGGCCTCGACCCCGACTCGGCGATCTTCGGCAACGGCGACTTCGGCACGGTGAAGGGCGTGGAGCTGCTGTTCGACCGGGAGATCACGCGTGGCTGGGGCGTGCGCGCCACCTACTCGCTCATGGGCGCGACCGCCACCGCCACCAACGCCTTCCAGATCCTGCGCCGCATCCGCATCGGCACGCTGGGCGACACGATCTTTCCCGCGCGCGTCGAATTCCCGCTCGACTACGATCGCCGCCATGCCATCACGATCGTGGGGCAGGGGCACGTCAGCCGCGAGGGCGGTCCGCGCGTCGGCGGGATCTTTCCGTTCGGGGGACTCGAGGCGGCCGCGATCGTGCGCTACAACAGCGGGCTCCCCTACACCCGCACCAACGCGACGGGCGATACGCTGATCGGGCTCCCCAACAGCTTCCGCCTGCCGTCGGAAAAGACAGTGGACCTGCTGCTGCGGCGGCCGCTCTCCGTCGCCGGGCTGGCCGGGGGCGTGTATCTCGACGTGCGGAACCTCTTCGACTGGCGCAACCTGGAAAGCGTACGCCGCGACAGCGGCACGCCCGGCGCCGACCCGGCCACGATCCTGGGCTGGGCGCAGGACGCGTACGCGGCGAACCCCGATCCGATTCCCTATGAATCACCGCGCTACCGCCGCTGGGCGGATGTGAACGGGGATGGCTATGTCGCGGGTGCGGGAGAGCTAATGCCGCTGTACCTCGCGGCCGCGCGGGACTTCGGCCAGCCGCTCTTCGCCTACGGGCCGCCGCGGCTGCTCCGGCTGGGAATGGAATTCGCGTTCTGATCCGGGGCGGGCGCCGCCTCGCGCAGATAGCCGGCGGCGACCCCGGCCACGACCATCAGCAGGCCCACCCAACCGAGACCCGTCAGCCGCTGGCCGAAGAGGGCGAGCGCGAGGAGCGCGCCCACCACTGGCTCAACGGTCGCAGCGACCGCGGTGGGAGCCGCCTCGATCCGCTTCACGGCCGAGAAGAAGAGGAAGTTGGCGCCGAGCACCGAACCGGCCGCGAGGCCCAGCAGGCCACACCACGCGGCGGCCGACGGCGGCTTCGATGGGGTGTGCCCCCAGAGCGGCAGGAAGATGGCCAGCGCGACCACGCCGCCGACGAGTTCGAGGAACAACACCTTCGCGAGGCCGTACTGGGGTACCGCGAAGCGGGCGAGCAGTGTGGTGAAGGCGTAGCTCACGGCCGACAGCAGGCCACCGACGATGCCCACCGCCAGCCCGAGGCGGGCCGCTTCCGCACCGGCGTTACTCCCACCGTGCACCGTGAGCGCGACCCCGATCATCACCACGACCGCGAGGGCGAAGCGCAGCGGCGTGAGGGCTTCTCCCAGGATCAGCCGACCGAGCACGGCGACCAGGACGGGCGCGGTGTAGAGCAACGCGGCCGCACCCGCCACCCCAACGCCGGCGATCGCGAATTGATACGCGACCTCGAACAGCGCGACCAGCAGCCCACCGCCGACGCCGATCAGCAGCCAGCCGCGACGGTCCACGCGAAACAGGTCGCGGTGGAATGCCAGCCCCCACAATCCCAGCGCGACCGTGCCGATGAGAATCCGCCAGAAGCCGATGCTCGTGGCCGGCATCAGGTCATAGAGTCCGGTGGACAACGGCCCGGTGGTTCCCCAGGTGGCTCCGGCGCCGACGGCGCACAGGTAACCGACGACGCGCCCACCGCGGCTCACGTGCCGCCCGGGCCGCCCGGACCTTGCACGCGCGCCTTCAGCGCCCGGCACATCCCCTCGAACCCCTCTCGCAGGTTGGTCTCGATCAGCTGCGTGTAGAACGCGACGATCGGGCCGGAGAACGTCGTCCGCGCGATCACGTGCGTGCGGTTGGCTCCCTTGGGCACGATGCTGACCGTGTGGTAGGCCTCGAGCAGGCCGAGGAACCCCAGCCGCCCGTGCCAGCGCAGCTCGCGGGTGGGATCCGCTTCGAGCAGCGTGGGCCGCAGCATCCGCGGGTGCGATCCCGGCGGCTCGAGCTGCAGCTCGAGTTGCTCACCGGGCTCCAGGGCGCCGCCCGCCTTGGTGATGAATGGGTTCCACTGCGGGTAGGCACCGAAGTCCGTGAGCACGCCCCACACCTTCTCGGGGGTCGAATGGATGTCGGTGGTGGTGCGGATCTCCTTCATCGGCTCGGGTCCGGTCAGGGGGTCGGGGATGAAACTGCCCCGCGCCCGCCCCTGCGGCAAGGCGGGGTCGCGGTCAGGCGGAGAGATCGCCCGTGAGGACCGTGACTGCCTGGCCGCCGAGCTGCACCCGGTCGCCGGTGACGCGGACGCGCACCACACCGCCGCGCGGCGACGCCTGGTAGGCGAGCAGCTCGCTCTTACCGAGGCGCGGCTGCCAGTAGGGGCCGAGGGCGCAGTGGGCGGAGCCCGTCACCGGGTCCTCGTTGACGCCGGAGCGCGGCGCGAAGAAGCGGGAGACGAAGTCGAAGCCGTCGTGCGACGCGGGCGCCGTGACGATGACGCCGCGCGCCTCGACGCGCTCGAGCGCGGAGAAGTCGGGCCGCAACGCGCGCACCGCCGCCTCATCCGCGACCTCGAGGAGGTAGTCGAAGCGGGTCTTTCCCACGTAGCGCGGCGTGACGCCGAGGGCGGCGGTGAGCCCCTCGGGCGCCGGCGCGGGCGTGGGGCCGGTGCCGGGGAAGTCGAGCTCGATCCAGTCCCCGCGGCGGTCGGCGGTGAGGAGGCCGCTCTTGGTCGTGAAGCGCGCTTGGGCGCCCTCAGGCAAGTGGCCGTCCTGCCAGAGCACGTGGGCGCTCGCCAGGGTCGCGTGACCGCACAGGGTCACCTCGACGGCCGGCGTGAACCACCGCAGGCGCCAGGCATTGTTTTCGCGGTGCAGGAACGCCGTCTCGGAGAGACTCATCTCTCGGGCGACGGCCTGCATCCAGGCGTCATCGCGGGGGCCGGGGAGGACGCAGACGGCGGCGGGGTTGCCGGCGAACGGGCGGTTGGTGAACGCGTCCACCTGAACGATGCGCAAGGGCATGCGCGAAAGATATGCTTGCTGACGTCAGACGTCTGACGTCAGGGGACTAGCGCCCGGGCTGGGTCAGCGCTGCCAGTTCTGCCCGCCGCTGTCGGACCAGGCGCAGCGCCCGGCCCGCCGACCAGTTCCACGACCGCCAATCCCTCGGCGCAGCGTCCGCCCAGCGATGCAGCAGCGCCTCGCTCACCGCTTGCTGGTTCTCGTGCGACAGCCGCGGCAGCGCCGCGAGCAGGTCGGGCACAGCGTCCGCGCTCAGGCTATATGCGAGATAGCGCACATCCGGCTCTCCCCGAGCAGGCGACTCCTTGCCGGAGGTCGCCGGGTCGCGAATCTCCTGCCCCGCGACGGCCCGCCCCAGGTTCACCCGGGCGATGAATGCATCGGGGTTGAGGACGTGGAGACCTGCCAGTACGACCCACCCCTGCACCAGCGCTCCGAACGCGAAGCGCGCCCGCTGTCCGCGCAGCACCGTCCACGCGAACCAGGCGAACACGCCGGCGAGCCACGCCATGAAGGCGGTGGTGTACACCCGCAGCTCCGTCAACCCGAAGGCCTGGACATAGAGGAACATCCGCTGCGACGCCGACGCGAGCATCACGCCGACGAGCAGCACGGTGAGTCCGACGAGCGCGCGGAACGACGTGCGCTGGTCGGCCCTGTCGCGGTTCGTCGCCCAGTCAGCGCCGAGCAGCAGCGGCAGCACGAGACTGGAGGCGGTCACCAGCTCGAAGAAGCCGTGCCGCGCGTACTCGGCGAGCGTGAGGCCGGTAGCGCTTTGGAGGTACGCGGCCCCGCCGAACAGGTAGCTCGCCTGCAAACCGAGGAAGACCACGAACAGCAGATTCAGGAGCCCCAACGCCGTGGCGGAGGTCGTGAACGACAGCCCGATGCTCCGCGGGGAAAGCCGCTCGCCCATCGTCACCCACTCCGGCTTTCCCAGCAGCAGGCCGCGCAGGTAGCCGGCGGTGAGCCCTCCCCAGAGGAGAATGAAGAAGGCGTGTCGGAAGAGGGACTGGGCGTCGAAATGGAACGTCTCCCGGGCCACGGTGGCGAACGTGCGATCGGCGGACGCGAACAGCGCGCCGAAGATGGCCAGGAGCGGCAGGGCGAGCACGACCCCCAGCGCCACCGCCCGCAGCTGTCCCATCCGCGCGGGGCGCGGCACCTCGGCCCAGCCGATGTCGGCGGCGAGCAGGGGGAGGCTGCCGACGATCGCCGCGCCTGTGGCCCGCAACAGCGCGAGGGGATACGCGGTCACGCCGCGCAGCCGGAGGCGAATGGCTTGCAGGCTGAGCGCGCCGAGCGCGAGCACGAGAATCACGCCGAGCAGGTCGAGGAACTGAAGGGCGGGTGAATCGCGGCGCACGAACGCGACCGCGCAGAGCAGGGCGGTGATACCGAGCCACGGAGCGTCGGGCGTCACCGGGAGGCGCCGCGCGCGGACGATCCAGGTCGCGCCGGCGACGAGCGCGATCGTGCAGATGGTGACGTTCAGCCCCCAGGGCATCGCCCGCAGCAGCTGGTCGCCGAGCACGCCGACGAGGGCGGCGACGGGCAGGATCGCGAGCCCGATACGCGTGCGCTCGTTCATGATCCCATCCGGAAGGTCGTCTTGCCGTGCAGCCAGGAGTTCTCGTGGCCGATCATCAGCCGCGTCTCCCAGTCGCCGCTCGCCAGCACGAACCGGAGGCCCGTCGCCGTCGTCGGCGCGTCAATGACGAACTGGGTCGTGTACGACTCGCCCGGCACCAAGGCCCGCCGCAGGGCCTCGGCCGATCCGGAATAGCGGCGGCCCTGCCCGTCCACGATGGCCACCGACCGGCCATTCGGGGTGAGCGACACGTTGCGGGGGCGGCGTGCCGAGATCGTCGCCGAGTCGAACCGCACCTGCACGGAGACGACCCAGAACTGGCCGTGCGCTTCGCGACCCTCCCATGTCTTCGCGGGGCGCACCCCGACGACCTCGTACGCGAGGTGGCAGTCCACTTCGCAGATGTGCTTCTCCTGGCCGAGGTCTAGCGTGCGGTTATGGCTGGTGAGCGAGGCGAGCAGGTAGAGCACGGCGTAGGCCGCGAGCCCGGCTCCTTCCAGCCACAGCAGCCGGCGCACCCAGAGCGGCTGCTTGAGCAGGTACGCCACGAGGGCGCCGCCAAGCACGACGGCCGAACCGAACACGAGCCCCGCGAAGAGCAGGAAGGTCAGGGGCGTCAATCCGTCGGTGACCACGAGCGCTCCTTTCGGGGGGCTAGCCGGCGGCCGCTTCGGGAAGTCCCCCGAAGCGCCGCTCGCGGGCGTGGAAGGCCTGAACGGCGGCGGCGAGGTCCGCGGCGCCGACGTCCGGCCACATGCGATCGGTGAAGTACAGCTCGGCGTAGGCGGCCTCCCACAGCAGGAAGTCGCTGAGCCGCTGCTCGCCGCCGGTGCGGATCAGGAGGTCGACGTCGGGGAGCAGCGCCCCGCTGCGGATGGCGGCGCGGGCGGAGTAGTCCACGGCGAGGCGCAGCCGCAGCCGGGAGCCGGCGGCGGTGGCGTGCTCGGCGGCGGCGATGGCCGCGACGAGCACGGGCGGGAGCCGGTCGCGCCGGCCGACCACCTCGAGCCGCACGCCATTGCGGGTCAGGTCGGCCACCTCGGTGCGGAGGTGACGCGCGAACAGCCGCATCAGGTAGGCGACCTCGCGCGGCGGGCGGCGCCAGTTGTCGGCGGAGAAGGCGAACAGGGTGAGCTGGCCGATGCCGAGGTCCGGCGCGGCCTCGACGGCGCGACGCACGGCGGCGGCCCCGGCGCGGTGGCCGGCGGCGCGGGGGAGGCCGCGGCGGGTGGCCCAGCGGCCGTTGCCGTCCATGATGATCGCGACGTGCAGCGAAGTACTTTGCTCCATAAAGTCCGACTCCAAAAAAAAGAGCGTGCGCGCTAGCGCTCGCGGGTGGCGCGAATCAGCGCCTCCATGTGGTCGAGATACCGCTCCAGGGCGCGGCGGCCGGCCGCCGTGAGGCGATACGCGGTCTGCGGCACCCGGCCGGCGAACGACTTCGTGCACGCGACGTACTGCGCTTCCTCGAGCTTGCGGGCGTGGACGCTCAGATTGCCGTCCGAGGTCTTGAGCAGCCCCTTGAGGTCGTTGAAGGTGAGGCTGTCGCTGACGGCCAGGGCGCTCACGATGCCGAGGCGGATGCGCTCGTGAATGAGTCGATCGAGCGCCGCGGCCTGGGCCGCCCGGCGCCGCGTCGCGCCCACGGGCGGGGCGTCGGCGTCCGTCTTCCGGGCCGCGCTGCTGTGTTTAGCCACCGTACCTCCGTGCGATGATCGCGCCGAACGCGATGTGCAGGCCGCCGAAGCCGGCGGCCATGAGTGCGTCGCGCCAGGCGGCCGGAGCGAACAGCGCGAGCGCCCCGAGGGCCATGAAGCCCAGCCCCATCAGGGGCACGACGCGCACCGAAAACGCGCCGCCCGTCACGACCCCCGTGCCATAACACAGCAGCCACATTCCCGGGATCGTCCCCGTCGCGGCTGCATACTCCCCGTGGCGCTGCAGCGCCAGGGTGAGCAGGGCGCCGACCAGCAGCGCCGGCAGAAAGCTCAACCCGAAGCGCCGTCCCGGACCGGAGAGCACGGGGTCGCCGCCGCGCCGCGCCTTGTGCAGGAGGGCGCCGCTGCCGAGCGCGAAGGCCAGCACGCCTTCGGCGAGCCATACGCGTAGCCAGCTCGCCTCGTCGACGGTCCGGTGGGCGACCCACGCCGCCACCAGCGCCGTCGCCCCGACCGCCACCATCCCCCAGCCGGGCACGGCGGTGAAGGAGCCCGCGCGCTCCATGGCGGACCGGATGTACTGCAGGTTCGCCAGGGCGCGATCGTGCAGCGGCTCGGGGCCCGTCATGGGCACCAATTTACGCTTTGGCCCGGTTTTGTCAAGTACTTTGTACTGCAAAGTGAATACCTTCCCGGCCATGAGAGTCTACATCTCCGTGGATATGGAGGGCATAGCAGGGGTAGTGCACGAAGATCAAACGAACCCCGTCGATCCCCGCTGCGCCGCGGAGTACGCGCGCTGCCGCAAGCTCATGACCGCCGAAGCCAACGCCGCCATCGAGGGCGCGCTCGAAGCCGGCGCCAACCAGGTGCTCGTCAACGACAGCCACTGGTTCATGCGCAACCTCCTCGCCGAGGAGCTGAACCAGGCCGCCGTGCTCTTGAGCGGCGACCCCAAGCCGTGGTCGATGATGGAAGGCATCGACGGCGGCTTCGACGCCGCGATGTGCATCGGCTACCACGCCCGCGCGGGGACGAAGAACGCCGTCCTGGATCACACCTATAGCGACTGCGTCCGCGAGGCCCGCCTGAACGGCCGCCCCGTGGGGGAGCTCGCCTTGAACGCCGCGCTGGCGGGCGCTTTCGGCGTGCCGGTCGTGCTCGCCAGCGGGGACAGCGCCCTCGCCGCGGAAGCCAAGGATCTGCTCGGCGACGCCATCCATTGTGTTGTGGTGAAAGAAGCGGTGAGCCGCCACGCCGCCAAAAGCGTGGCGCCGGCGGTGGCGTGCCGGCTGATCCGCGACGCGGCGGCGGATGCCCTGCGCCAGAAGCCGCTGCCCCGGCCGTACACGATCGAGCCGCCCATCGCGCTGGAGGTGGATTTCCAGATGACGGTCATGGCGGACATGGCCGAGCTGGTGCCGGGGTCCAAACGCGCGGGGCCGCGGACCGTGGCGTACTCCCACGACGACTATCGCGAAGTCTTTCGCGCCTGGCGCGCCCTGTACAACCTCGCGGGAGCGGCCTAGCCCGCTACTGCCGGCACTGCCCGTTGGGATCGGGCTTGGGCTTGTCCACCACGACGCGGTGATCGAGGTTCGCCACGCGCAGCGCCACGTCGGCCACCAGGCGGTCGACCCGCGCCATGTGCTCGTAGTCGATGTACTGAGACTCGTCGGTGACCTGGTGGTAGTCGCGGTGCAGGCCGGTCGTGAAGAACACGATGGGGATGCCGTAGCGCGCGTACTCGTAGTGATCGCTGCGGCAGTAGATGTTGGCGGGGTGACCGTCCGCGTCCAGCCCGTAGTCGAACGTCAGGCTGTGATGCCCCTGCGTGTTGACCTGCTCGACCAGGTCGCCCAGCTCGGTCGATAAGCGGCGCGACCCCACGAGTTGCAGATAGTTGGGGCTGCCGTGCAGCGCCACCGAATCCTTAGTGCGTCCCGTCTCATCACTCGCGTCGCCGCGGCCGACCATGTCCATGTTGAGCTGCGCCACGATCGAATCCCGCGGGACCGTCGGATGGTCGGTGAAGAAGCGCGAGCCCAACAGCCCCTTCTCCTCCCCTACGTGCCACACGAAGATGAGCGACCGCTTGGGCTTCTGGCGCAGCGCCGCGAAATACTCGGCGATCTCCAGCGCCGAGACCGAGCCGGAGCCGTCGTCGTCGGCGCCGTTGCTGATCGAATCGATGCGCGTGCGCCCGGGGTGCGCGGCGCGGAACGCCGCCAATCGCTGATTGACCTGGGCCACGTCGGCTGTTTGCGGGCGTCATCCGCGCCTTCGGGACGCACGATCTCGTTGAAGATGCGGATCGAGTCGTGGTCTACGGGGCGGGCCAGGCCAATGTGATCGTTGTGGCCGCCGATCGCCACGTACTCGCCCTTGAGCCGCGGATCGCTGCCGGGGATGATGCCGACCACGTTGCGCGCGGGATCGGACACAGGCGTCGTCGTGTAGCGCATCGCGAGCGCCGCCGTGGCGCCCAAGGCACCGAAGCTAAGCGAGTCGAGCGACCGGCCGAACAGCCTGGCCGCCGCGCCGCTCGTGATCAGGAACGTCGGCGTCGGCGCCGGCGTGCCGGGGGGGATGTCGTCGACGAACGTCTGCGGCCGCCGGAAGAAGGCCTGGAACTGCGGCGGCAGGCTGTCGAGGGCGACGAGGGCGATGCCGACCGCGTCCGGCAGGCTCGGAAAGCGGATGCGCCGCCCGAGGCCGCCCCGGAGGCGGAACACCACCAGCTTTCCACCCATCTGCTCCGCCGTGAGCGTGCGCGTCGAATCTCCGAAGTCGCCGCCGAACACGATCGGCACGGCGGGATTCGTCACGGGCACGCGTGTGTTGGGCAGATAGTCGACGAAGGCGGTGAGCGGCGCGCCACCCACCGTGAACGTGGACGTCGTGTCGAACTCGCGGGTCTTGAGGGGAATCGTCTGGAAGTAGGTGCCGCTGTCGCCCGCGGGAACGAGGCCTAAGCGCCGGATCTCGGCGGCGATGTAGTTCGTCCCCTTCACGTTGCCCGGGAGCCCCGCTTCGCGCCCCTGCATGGAATCGTCCGCGAAGATGTACAGGCGGGTCATCAGATCGGCCGGCGTGATGGCCGCGGTGGTCTTCGTGGGCGCGTGCTTCAGGGGGAGCTCATGGGCGGACTGCGCTGCCGCCGGGGCCGCGGCGAGGAGCAGCGAGGACAGCAGCCGGGTGACGCGGTTCATGTACGGTCTCCAGGACGACGGATGAGAGAAGACGCCATGCTGATTACACGCACGAGGGGACGGATTCGTTGGGAATTCGTTGCGGGCCTCAAGTCAATCGCCCGAGCTGCAGTAGAAGCGCAGCCGCACGGGAAGCAGCCCCGCGCTCACCCGCCACGCCTCGCGCCAGGCGACGGCCTCGAGCGGCGTGCCGCGCCCCAGGCGCAGGGCGGCGCGGTAGTGCTCAGCGGCCCGCGCCGCCGCGTCCCCGGGTGCTCGACCCAGGAGCTTGTCGGCGTAAGCGCGACCCAGCGCCAGATGGGCGCGGGTCTGCATCGCGACCGGACGCGGCGAGGTCAGATACCGGGTGACTTCTTGAATGACGGTATCGGGGCTCGCACAGACGCCGGGGTGCTCGACTTCGGCGCTGAATAGCGAGTCGGCCACCACGCCCCCCGGCTCCAATCCTCTCGCTTCCTGCCGCCACGATCGCGTGTAGATGTAGTCCACGATGTCGTAGTGAGACCACGTGAACCTCGCCCCCAGCGCCATGAGCCGCACGCGCGCGGAACTGTCGGCCTCGCGGCCGAAACTGAAGGCGTCGAGCCGATTGTGCCCGTAATCGAGGAGCGCGTCGGCGGCGAACAGGGCGGCGCCGCGCGCGGGGCCAGGGAGGGCGCGGGCGGCCGCGATCCAGGCTTCAAGGACCGCGAACAGCGAATCGTTGGGAATCTTGCGCTCGGCGTGGCGCTGCTTGTCGTCGGCGAATCGTTTGAGCCGGAGGGCGAGGCGGATTATCGCTTGTGTGTCGGCAACGCCCGCGGCCGCGGCGCCGAGTCGCACCACCGCCACGGCGTCTTGCTGCGGCCACTCGTCGTCCTCGTCCAGGTGGGCGAACTCCCGGTCCGCGATCCCGGGGTGCAGGCGGTACGTGACCGCGACGAGGCCGCGCTGGTCGTCGCCGTACCGCACCAGCTCCTCCGGCCCCCCTTCCTCTTCTGCTTCGTACTCCACGCCGCTGTCCCTGCTGAACGCCACCGCGAATCCGAGACCGCCCGCCTGCCATGCCAGGGTGCCGGACCAGTAGCGCGACAGCCCACCCGCACCTACCGGAGCGGCGCCGAACCGCTGCTGCAGTGCCCGCTGGAGGTCTACCGCCGCGGTGTCGCCGCGGGCGGAGTCGGATTCTGCTGTGGTCATCAACAACAGACCGAGCTTGCAGCCCTCGCGCCGGACCCGCTGGTGATCCGCCGGGGCCGACGGCGGGAGCTCCGCGCCGGCGGTGAACGTCGGCGGATAGAAGTAGGCGAGGCGGCGGTCGTGCTTCGCCCGCGCGCACCAGTCGGCGAATTCGAAGGGACCTGGACCGTAGGCATTGGGCTGCCGGACGGGGCGGTCGAACAGCTTGAGGGAATCCTCCGGATGCGCCTCGAGCCAGGCGCCGAGCGTCACGTCGTTGCGCAGCAGCGCGACCGCGGCTGCGACGCTGTCGGCGAACGGCGTTGGTGCCACCTCCGTCGCTGCCGCCTGGGCCG
>WNFU01011369.1_pt1 | contig 12584 bp, 14 predicted proteins | sample 5400121 | NCBI WGS metagenome assembly WNFU01 (sample SAMN13153360, study PRJNA577476) | soil metagenome | isolation source: 100 cm soil or saprolite under grassland replicate 1 | place: USA:California | collected 2016-06-15 | reverse complement strand
GCCATCGGTGTCGTACTCGAACATGAGGATGTGCGCGCGCGCCAGGAGCGGCCCGAGCTCGCTGCCGATCTCGTTCGTCATGGGGGCGTACGTTCGCCCGGATGCCCGCCGCCGGGCATCCGCAGCCTGGGTGGATCCGGCTACGACGTTCGTCGTACCGGGCCGATCCGGGCATCGTTCACCCCTGCGTGATCCGTTCGCTCCGGCTCGTCATCGCCCTCGCGCTCATCGCCTGTGAGGCCCCAGCGCCGTCCGCGCCCTCGTCCCCGAGCGCGACCCTGACCGAGCAGCCGAAGGCGACGCCGTCCGTCGCGGCGACGGCCGCCACGGCGTCGCCGCCCGCCGTGGCGGTGCTGAGCGGCACGCGGATCGAGCTGCACGAGCTCGCGCTCACGCCCGCCGAGCTCGCGAACACCGCGATCGGCGAGTCCGGCGGCGTGATCCTCGCGAGCGGCACGAGCGGCACGTGGATCTCCGGTTGGCACGAGCCCGGGTTCCCGTTCCTGCGTCTCATCCCCTCGTGGAACGCGGAGACGCCGGAGGGGACGTGGATCCGCATCGAGGTCCAGACACGCCGCAGCGGCGGCGGCGAGACGAAGTGGTGGTCGTTCGGGACATGGGCGTACGGCGACGCGACGGTGAAGCGCGCATCCGTGAAAGGACAGCGCGACGGTGACGGCGACGTCGACACCGACGTCCTCACCACGCGCGCCGCGATGACGGCGTACCGCGTCCGTCTGACGCTCGCACGCGCCGCCGGGTCCGCGCAGACGCCGGTGGTGCGCATGGTCGCGGCGGTCGCGTCGGCCCCGCCGCCGACGGGCGCGTCGATCCCGAGCGCGCCGGGGCCCGGCGCCGGCAAGGAGCTCGCCGTCCCGCCCTACTCGCAGGAGATCCATGCCGGCGAATACCCGGAATACGACGGCGGCGGCGAGGCATGGTGCAGCCCGACGTCCAACGCGATGGTCCTCGCGTTCTGGGGGAAGACGCCGAGCTCGGCGGAGCTCGAATGGGTGGACCCGCGCTACCCCGATCCGCAGGTCGACCATGCCGTGCGCTTCACCTACGACGCGGTCTACGGCGGCGCGGGGAACTGGCCGTTCAACGCGGCCTATGCCGCGCGCTTCGGGCTGCGCGCGTTCGTGACGCAGCTCCGATCGCTGGCCGAGGCCGAGCGCTTCATCGCCGCCGGCATCCCGCTGGTGGCCTCGGTGCGCGTCGCGTCCGGCGCGCTGCCGGGGTTCCTGCTGCCCGAAGGCAGCCCGGGGCATCTCCTCGTGATCCGCGGGTTCGCCGCGAACGGCGACGTCATCGCGAACGACCCCGCGGCGACGAGCAACGCATCGGTGCGCCGCGTGTATCCGCGCGCCGCGTTCGAGCAGGCGTGGCTCGGCGGATCGCAGGGCACCGTCTACGTGATCCACCCAGCGGCGACGCCGCTCCCCGAGCGCGTCACGGCGGCGACACCGAACTGGTAGGTCTCGTCGTCTAGTATCGGGTCGTGGAAGGGATCCTCGAGCGGTATCTGTCTATCTTCCTGCCGTTCGTCGCCACCGTCGTGCTGGCGCACTTCGTCGTGCGGTCGAGCGGCGCGTGGCAGCTCGAGCGGATGGGCCTCGCGTCGCCGGCTCTCCTGCGCCGCCTCCTCGTGGCGAGCGGCAGCGCGATCGCGATCATCGTCGGGGTCGATCTGCTCACCGGCGGCGATCTCTTCTTCCGGCCGGCCTCGACGCGGTCCGTGCTCCTCATCGCGCTCATCGTCGTCTCGCTCGTGACCGTCAAGCTCGCGTCGCGCGTCGTCGCGCCGATCGCGCGCTCGATCCTGCGCCGGATCGTGATCTAGGCCGCGACCTCTTCGGTCCTCTCGGCCGGCTCGGCGATATCGACGATCCGCACGGGCGGCTCGCCCTCCGCGCCGCTGCGGCGCAGCAGCGGGAGCGAGACGTTGTAGACCGGCACCCCTGCCTTCGTGCGGCCTTCGAGCGATCCGTGGTGTGCGTGCCCGTGGAAGACGGCACGCACGTGGTGGCTGTCGATCGGCTCGGCGAGCCGGCTGCTGCCGAGGAACGGGTAGATCGCCGGCGGCTCGCCGCGTACGGTGTCCTCGACGGGCGAGTAGTGGAGGACCGCCACGCGGATCGGCGTGCGCAGGCGCGCGAGCGCGGTCTCGAGCTTCAGCGCTTCATCCACCGCCTCCTGCACGAACCGCTTGATCACGTCCTCTCCCCACGGTCCGAGCGCGCGTTCCCCGAATCCACCCGCGAAACCCTTCACGCCGGCGAACCCGACACCCTCGATCTCGCATGCGCTGCCGTCCAGGACCGTGACGCCGCCCTCTTCGAGGATCCGCTTCACCTCGTCCTGCTTGCCGGACTCGACGTCGTGGTTCCCGAGCACCGCGACCGTCGGAAGCTTCGCGGTCGCGAGCTCGCGCACGAGGATGTGCGCCTCCTCGGGCAGCCCGTAGTCGGTCAGGTCGCCCGCGAGGACCAGCGCATCGGCGCTGCCGGCGACGTGCGCGATGAGAGGTGCGATCTTGCCCTGGCTGGCCTTGGAGCAGTGGAGGTCGCCGACCGCCGCTACGCGCATTCTTCGATGTCCCCATCCGTCAGATCGGCCGGCGGCAGCAGCCGGGCGTCCTTGTACTTGCCGGTGCCGACGTCATCGACGTACTGGTAGCGCGAGAGCAGCGTCGCCTGCGTCACGTGGTCGCCATCGTGGGCGCGCGACATGTCGCGCTCGAGCCGCGCGACGAGCTCGCGCATCACGCGCTCCGGGACGCGGTGGCGCTCCGTGGGATACGCGAACCCGAACAGCACGAGGTGCGCGAGCAGCACGTGCCAGTGGTCCGCAAAACGGCGCATGAGCCGATCCCAGTCGAGCTCTTCCGCGCGCGCATGGATGACGTGCAGCACGTCGGCGCCGTCGAAGCCAGATCATCTCCTCCGCGGGGACGAGGAGCGACGGCATGCCGAGGACCTCGTCCTCGGTGGCGTGATCGAACCATTCGTCATCGACCGTGGCGACGCCGTTGCCGGAGCTCCAGATCAGATCGACGAAGAGGTCCTCGTGGAACGCTTTCGCGATCCAGTACGGCGCGGTGAGCTCGGTGCGGTAGGACGCGGCAGCGAAGGCGCCGATCGCGCGTTCCGCGTCCGACGGCCGGATGAAGATGTCGAAGTCCTTCGTGAAGCGCGACACGCCCGCGTGGCGGGCGAGCGCGAATGCGCCGCCGACCATGAACGGCACCTTGGCCTCATGGAGCAGCTCCATGGCGCGGCAGTAGAAGGCGGCGCAGCGCGGATCGAACGGATCCCGTTCGGTCGCCATGCGACCGAGCGGTGCACGGATCGTGCCGCTACGTCCCCGCGATCACCGGATCAGACGCCCTGGATCAACGTATGGAATGCGGCGAGGTCGCGCGGATCCGCTCGCGCGACCGCGTCGGGACCGCCGTCGCCGCCCACGAGCAGCGGGGCGAAGTACGCGCGCAGCGGCGGCGGGACCTGGCTCGCGTCCGGGAAGTTCGTCGGGATGTCGGCGAAGAGCTCGGCCGGGTTCGCGTGGCCGCCCTGCGGGATGAACGACCGCCGGATCCAGTCGCGATAGCGCGGGTATCCCTCGACGTACGGCCGGCTCGCCTCGAGCGCGCCCCAGAGCGCGGGCCAGCTCGCGTCGTCGTCGGCGCGGTAGCGGGGATCGTTGTGCGCGACGAAGTGGAACATCTCGTGGCGCGACGAGAGCACGACCTGCCGCAGCCCTTCATACGTCTCGACGCCCGCCGCGAGATACACCTCGTTGCGGTCCGGCCAGTAGCCGCCGCCAGAGCGCGCGGCGAAGCGGTGGAACGGGCACGCGGACCCGAGCGTCCGGACGGGTTCGGGGAAGATCGCGAGCGCCTGCTGGACCAGGAGCGCGCCGGGCGTGACGTACAGATAGATCCGGAACGTCCAGAGCGCGCGCCGCAGACGCGCGAGCCCGCGAGGCGAGAGACCGCGCTCGGCCGCCTCGAGCGCGCGCTTTCCGAGCGCGTTCAGCGCGGCGGGACGGTCGAGGGGGCGGTGCGGGCGATCCACGGCGTCGCTACGAGCCGAACTGGAACGCGAGGAGCGCGGCGAAGATCGCGAGGAGCGCGACGGCGAAGATGACGGCGGTCACCGCGAGCGCCGCGCCCGCGCCGGCCATCAGTGCGGCGCTGCGCCGCGCGGCCTCGGGCCCGCCGATCTGCCGTTCGACGTACGCGTAGGCGACGGCGCTCACCTCGACGACCGCGCGCGCGAGCAGGAAGACACCGCCGGTGATCCCCGCGCCGACGACGACCCAGACGAGCATCGCCTGCTCCATCGCGCCCGTATTGTGCACGCGTGCCCGCTCAGCCCGGCCACGACGTCGTGATCCGCGGCGGCACGATCCACGATGGCGGTGGCGGCGATCCGCATGTCGCCGACGTCGCCATCGACGGCGACACGATCACCGCCGTCGGGCGGGTCGGCGACCGTGGCCGCAGCGAGATCGACGCACGCGGTCTCGCCGTCGCGCCCGGCTTCATCAACATGCTCAGCTGGGCTACCGAGTCGCTCATCGAGGACGGCCGCTCGCAGAGCGACGTCCGGCAGGGCGTGACCCTGGAGGTGTTCGGCGAGGGCTGGTCCATGGGTCCGCTCACCGAGGAGATGCGCCGCGAGCGGCTCGAGCGCCAGGGCGACATCCGCTTCGACATCCCGTGGCGCACCCTGGGCGGCTACCTCGACCATCTCGTGGCGCGCGGGATCTCGTGCAACGTCGCGTCGCTCGTCGGCGCGACGACCGTGCGGATCCACGAGATCGGCTACGACGACCGTCCGCCGACCGCCGACGAGCTGCGGCGCATGCAGGACCTCGTGCGCGCGGCCATGCGCGAGGGCGCCCTCGGCGTCGGCTCGTCGCTCATCTACGCGCCCGCGGCCTACGCGGAGACGGATGAGCTCGTCGCGCTCTGCGCCGCCGCCGCGGAGCTCGGTGGCCTCTACACGTCGCACATCCGCAGCGAGATGGAAGGCCTGCTCGACGCGGTCGACGAGGTCATCGAGATCGCGCGGCGCACCGGGATCCGCGCAGAGATCTATCACCTGAAGCAGGCCGGCCGCGAGCACTGGGGGAAGCTCGACACGGTCATCGGGCGCATCGAGGACGCCCGCGCGGCGAGCCTGCGCGTGACGTCGGACATGTACACGTACACGGCCGGCGCGACCGGCCTGTACGCGACGATGCCGCCGTGGGTGCAGGAGGGTGGGCACGACGCGTGGGTCACGCGCCTGCGCGACGGTGGGACCCGCGCGCGCGTGATCGAGGAGATGCGACGTCCGGCGCAGGGCTGGGAGAACTTCCTGCACGCCGTCGAGTCGCCGGACGGGATCCTCCTCGCGTCGTTCAAGAGCGACGCGCTGAAGCCGCTCACGGGCAAGACCGTCGGCGACGTCGCGCGCATGCGCGGCCGCTCCGCCGAGGACACGATCATCGACCTCGTCATCGAGGACGACAGCCGCGTCGGCGCGATCTACTTCACGATCTCCGAGGACAACGTGCGGCGGCAGATCGCGCTGCCGTGGATGAGCTTCGGCTCGGACGCGGCGTCGCTCGCGCCCGAGGGCGTCTTCCTGCGCTCGAGCCCGCACCCGCGAGCGTACGGGACGTTCGCGCGACTCCTCGGGAAGTACGTTCGCGATGAGCGCGTCATCACGCTCGCCGAGGCCATCCGCCGCCTGACATCGCTGCCCGCCGCGAACCTCGGGATCGCGCGGCGCGGCACGCTCGCGCGCGGGATGCTCGCGGACGTCGTCGTCTTCGACCCCGCGCGGATACAGGATCACGCGACGTACGAGCGGCCGCACCAGTACGCGACCGGCGTCGTGCACGTGCTGGTGAACGGAACGCAGGTCCTGCGGGGCGGCGAGCACACCGCCGCGACGCCGGGCCGCGTCGTTCGAGGGAGAGGCGCAGCGGCCTGATCCGGAAGCGCTCGTACGGCCTCAGTGCTCGTACGTAGTCTTGCCGGTCGTCCTGATAGCAAGTCCCGCGATGGTGAGACGTCGCGCTCCTGCTTCGAGGGCTCGCCGTCGATCTACCTCAACACGTCACGACGCCGTCGCGACGGCAGCCATACCATCCCTCGCGCACGGCATGCTGTTCGTCCGTCCAAGAACTCTTGATGTATGTCAAGATCGCTTCGGCATCGGCTGGAGATAGGCGGCCCCGCCAAGCAGGCATGGTCGGAGCGGCAGAGTCGGCTAGACGCGTCGACGGGAGCGGCGGGCGACCGTCCAGGATGATGCGCAGAATCGTCGAGTCAGGGTGCCCCCAGGTGTGTCCTGCGGCCCCGTGGCTCGGCACCCCCGCAAGCGGCCTGGCATTGACGAGGGTGCTGTGGCATGGCTGGCAGTGGGCTACATAGAGCGCGGTGCCACGCACGATCGCGGCTGAGTCGCCGCCAGCGTGAGCGCCGCCGGTCCCATCCGAACGAAGGACCATGGCGGCGATCACGAGGGCAGCCGCACGTATCGGTACGCCTAAGGCTTGTTCACCCGCTGATGCATTCGCGCAACGACGTCGCGAACGAAGGCCTGAGCCCCCTCGGGCGTCGAGACCGTGGCATCTTCGACGGTGAATCGAAGGCCGTCGCCGCTGGACTCGTTCGCTTCCCATGCCTCGATCACGAGTCGACCCTGAAAGCCCTCACGCGGGCCCATCAGCGGTCTGCTCGCAGAGCTGACGCCCGATCCAGACTTGAGAGGTCCCCAGACCGCCCTCGGCTCCTGGCTCATGTCCGTCGCCTCCTTATGGGCACGCGTTGCACTGAATCGTGCGGGTTCCGTCGTCACAGCAAGTCATGAATGCATAGAAGTAAGGGGGTGAGCAGTACTGTCCGGAGGCCTCCCAGCTGTTGCATACACAGCCGCCGGGGCCGCAATCCCATGCTCCGTTGGGTGAGGAGCAATACCAGATCGCGCTGAAACAGGGGTGGCAGTTCCCAAAACACCAGTTGCACGACGATGCGAACGCTGGTGGAACCGGCAGGCCCAACCGTGTCAGGGTCACGGCAACCGTCGCGGCCGCGATGAGCGCGGTCCGCTGGAGGAATGAGCGTCGCGTGAACGCACGCAGGAGCCGAGCGTAGGCGGTCGTCTCCGTCATCATGAGCGTCCTCCAGTTGCAAGAACAGGAGGCTCAGAGTGAGCCGTAGCTTCGATTGGGATTCGGGTGAAGAGGCTGCGTAGCGCCCTTACGTCAACGGCGGCGAATACACGAAGCAGGCGACCATCGCTGCCGACTGTGACCCCTGCAGGCGTCGACGTGATCCCCCACTCATCCCGAACGTGGCCTCCCTCATCGGCCAGGATCTCGATGTTGCTGTCGATCTTGTAGGTCTCGCGCAGCCGGAGCGCCTCGTGTGCCCTGCCGACGAGCACCAAGGTGGTCCGCCAGCCAAGGGTGAGCCCGCTGCTCAGTTCGGGCCCGAACTCGGTGAGCAAACGATGACATGGGCTGCATGTCGGATCGACGACGAGAACTAGGGATGCCGTGCTGGGAGCGGGCACCGTGGCGGGCTGGCCGGTCCTTGGATCTGAAACGGAGATAGCCGGCACTCCCCGTCCTGGCACGAGACGAGTCTGTTCGTTCTTGAATCGCAGAAGCGGCTCACTCGCACTGACGAATTGCGCCATGTGCCGGAGTGTCGCGAGAAGCAGCACCGCGCTGACGAGGACCACGACCCACAGGAGCACGTATGTGAAGAGGAAGAATTCAGACATGGACTGCCACTGTTCGCCGGAGACTTGACTCGGTGGCGAGGGTCGCGTCGAGTGCAGAGATGAACCACACGAGCGCGAGAGCACCCATCGCGGCGGCGAGCAGCATCGACACCGAGTGTGGGTAGCCGAGACTCCCGAGCACGATGGCTGCCGTCGCGATCACAAGCAGAACACCGTTCCGCGCGGCGACGTTCCAGCCCCGCTGGTCATCGAGCAGGACCCCGCCACACCCGCACGTCCCGGATCTTGAGGGTCCCGCCACCGCAGCTACGGAGAAGGCAACAAGTGCCCCGCCCGTCAGGGCCGCGACTATGCCTGGATCGACAGTGCTGAACCACAACAGCCCCAGGACTGCTTCTGCGATCGGCACGACCAATCCGACGGAGCCACGCCACTGTTCCGGCAGGCCGTAACCCTCGACCGCGCGGGCGAATGCGCTCGGATCGCGGAGTTTCGCCACAGCGGCGGCGAGGAACACGGCACCCAGTGCCCAGCGAAGCGTGAGCCCGGCCGCAACGGAGACCAGCGAGTCCACTGGCGCGGCACGCTGTCACCATGAAGTGCGCATGTCCATTGGCTCTTCGACTAATACGACGCTTGTCGTGCACCCGCCCTGACGAGCCCGCCATCGTCCTGCCGACGCTCAGCCTGACGCTCCAGGCACATGCGATACTTTAGCGCCAGGCGTGGAGAAGTTGACCCCGCAAGAGACGGCCGTGGTTTCGTTGCTGTGCGAGGGCTTGAAGAACTACGCCATCGGCCGCCGGCTCGGCATCACCGAGGCAACGGCCAACGCCCATGTGAGGTCGCTCTTGCGAAAGTTCGGCTGTGCGAACCGGGCAGAGCTCGCGGCCCGGGCGGTGGCCCTTGGCGTCGTCAAGATGTCAGACCCTGGTGCCCGAGCCGACGATGAGCAGTGATACGCCCGATCGTCACGCGCTCGCGGCGCGGCCGTGTCATGTTCGGTCTCCATGGTCAAAGCCGTCAGCGGGCCGCAGCGACGAGCGCGGCGCGAGCTCGGGCAGTCATCAGTTGGAAGTGTTCGCCCCCTCGGTGCCTTCGGCGAACGCGAAGCGCAGGATCGCCGGGGCGAACGTGCGCGAATAGCGGTCCGACCGCTCGCGGATCTCACGCGCGATCTCCGGCGCGTCCGGATAGCCGAGCTCCGAGACCATCACGAGCGTGAACTCCTCGAGCGTCGTGCGCATGCAGTAGTGCGCGAAGAACGGCGACGTCGGTCCGCCGTTCGCGAGCGACGCCACCGCCTCCGGATGGTCGAGATTGACGACGATGCCTCGCTCCTCGGCGACGTAGAACGCGCGCGGGCTCGCGTCCCCGGCGTGGCGGAACGCGACACGGAACGTCGTCGGCGCGCGGTCGCCGGACAGCGACGGCATCGTGACCATGAGCGGCTCGGGGACGGCTTCGACCGGCGTCTCCCGAGGCGGTCGAGGCCCGCGCACGACGCCCTTGTCCCTGCGCGGCCGTCGGGCTCGCTCTTCGACGACGGGCTCCGGCTCGACCGCGACCGGCACGTCGTTCGGAGCGGCTGGTGCGGCCGCGACGAGACGGACCCGCTCGCCGCGGTAGATGTTCCCGAGCAGCGACGCCAGCTCCGATCCGAGGCGCTCGAGCTCCTGCTGCTCCGTGGCGCGGCGCCGCTCACCTGCACGTCGCACGAGCTCACGGCGCACGCTCTCGAGCGACGCGCGCATCCAGGGCACGAGCTCGGCAACGATCGGGTTCCACGGGTTGAGGGTGAGGTCGCGCGTCGACAGGAACGCGGGGATCGGCGCGGTGTCGTCGTCGAGGGCCGGGACGTCGATCTCGCCGAACAGGTACTGCGCCTCCGGCTTCCCCTCGATCCCCGCGAGCGTCATGGCGTTCAGGTAGCCGTCCGAAAGGACGGCGACGCCGTTCTCCTCTTCCGTCAGCGGACGCGCGGCGACGCGGACCACGAGCTCGACCGGCCCCGCGAGCGCCGCGACGTGCTCCGGGGCGGGGAAGCGGTGCTCCTCGGTCGATGCCGGCGGCGCATACACGACGCGGTCCCCTTCGACGACCACGTGGTGGCGCACGAGGTGACGTCCGAGCTGGCGCTGCAGGTAGCGGACGATCTCGGCGCGGTCCACCCGCGTCCCGCGCTGCAGGTCCTCGACGACGACGAGCGTGCCGTCCGGCGCCGTGGTGGGCTCCAGGGCGATCATCTCGTGGACCTGCACCGGCCGTCCCGCCTGTGCTGCCTCGAGGTCGGCGCGTCTCAGCTCCGCGACATTCCGGATCCCGCGCTGCACGGTGTCGACGCGCAGCCGGTCGGCGCGTCCGAACGCCGCGATCTTGCCGGTGCCGAAGCGGCCGCGCACCTTGCGCCCCGCGCGGCGCCACGCATTCTCGCCGTGCATGGTGAAGAAGCTGCGCAGCTGCTCGCGTGACATGCCGGCCGCGTCGTCCGCGATCTCGATGCGGCGCCGCGGCCCCGCCACCACGATGCTCACGCGCACGGTGCAGGGACGGCCCGTGTGCGTCGCATCGATGGAGTTGCTGACGTACTCGTAGACCGCCTTCGGGACGGTCGCGAAGTGCGCCGCGTTCGCCAAGACGTCGCGGCCGACGTGCGTGACGAGCTGCAGCGGGTCTGGGAACAGTCTGGGTACGTCTTCGGTCGCCGTTTCGATCGCCACGCCGTCTCCTTCGCGAACGCAAAGAAGCGGGACCGCGCCCGAAGGCACGGCTCCCGCTCCCCTATCGCTTCGGAGCATACCGTCTGGCTGGCTGTTACACGCTAGCGAGGCCGAGACCGGAAGCTTGCTTCCGGGTGAGGACGAGCGACGCGTGTACGAGCGAAGCGACTACACGGTGGCTTGCGGTGTCAGCTTGAGCATGGCGGCGCCGTGTGCAGGTACGGTGACGGAGCAGGCCTCGACGGCCGGACCGCGGTCCGCCCGCTCCCAGAGGTCGCGGACCCGGACGCGCTCCTTCGGATCCCACCCGAGGTCGGTCCAGCGAACGGCGATCTCGCGCGGCTCGGGCGAGCGATCGAACAGGACGACAGCGCGCGACCCGTCCGCGAGCGCGCGCCCCCAGACCTCGGCACCGTCTTCCGCTCGCACGAGGTCGCCCTGGAAGCCGAGCGGGTCCTGGTCGACCGCGATGACCTCAGGCGCGGTGAGGATCCCCTTGATCTCGTCCGACATCGTCCGGATGTCGTTGCCCGCCATGAGCGGCGCCGCGAGCAGGCACCACAAGCTGAAGTGCGCGCGGTACTCGTCCGCTGTCATGCCGCCGTTGCCGACCTCGAGCATGTCGGGGTCGTTCCAGTGGTCCGGGCCGGCATACGGCGCGAGGCCGCGCTGCCGCTCGATCACCGCCGTGAGGCTCTCCCAGGTGTCCTGGATGTCCCAGCACGTGCGCCACAGGTGGCCGACGCGGCCGCCCCACTGCCATGGCCTCGTGCGGCCCCACTCGCAGAGGCTGAGGATCATCGGCCGGCCGGCCGCGCGGAACGCCTGCGACCACTTCCAGTAGGCGGCCCGCGTCCCGAGGCCGTTCGTGTTGCACCAATCGATCTTCACGTAGTCGACGCCCCACGACGCGAATCGCCGCGCGTCGCGGAACTCGTAGCCGAGGCTGCCGAGATATCCCGCGCACGTCCTCGGGCCGACGTCGGTGTAGATGCCGAAGCGCATGTCGAGATCGTGGATCCGCTGCGCCAGCGCGGCGATGCCCGACCCGAAGCGCTCCGGATCCGAGCCGAGGTCGCCCTCGCCGTCGCGCTCAGGCGCCTCCCATCCGTCGTCGATGACGACGTACCGGTACCCCGCGTCGCGCATCCCGGTCTCGACCATCGCCTCCGCGGTCTCGCGGAAGAGCCGCTCGTCGATCTTCGTCTGGAAGCGGTTCCACGAGTTCCAGCCCATCGGCGGGGTGGGCGCGAGGCCGTCACGCAGCCGCCCGAGACCCATCGGGAAGAGAATGTCAGGACAGGGGAGGCGATGACATGGGTGTTCTGACGGCAGCACGACCGGCCACCGCGCCCGCGCGGCGCGAGACGATGATCATCGGGAACGAGCGTGTCCCCGCGGCCGATGGCCGCACCTTCTACGTGGAGGATCCGGCGCGTCGCGACAGCGCGATCGCCGAGGTCCCGCGCGCCGGCGCGGCCGACGTCGATCGTGCCGTCCGCGCGGCCGCGAAGGCGTTCGAGACCTGGCGGGCGACGCTCTGGAAGGACCGCGCGCGCGCTCTCTACGCGATCGCCGACGCGGTCGAAGCGCGCGCGGAGGACCTCGCGCGGACGCTCTCGTCGGAGACCGGGAACGCCCTCCGGACGATCACGCGGCCGGAAGTGCGCGGCGCGGTGGATGTCTTCCGCTACTTCGCGGGCGTGGCGAGCGAGGTGAAGGGTGAGACCGTGCCGCTCGGCCCGGGGATGCTCAGCTACACGCTGCGTGAGCCGTTCGGCGTGGTCGGCGCGATCTCGCCATGGAACGTCCCGATCACGATCGCGTCGTGGAAGATCGCCCCGGCGCTCGCGACCGGGAACACGATCGTGCTGAAGCCGTCGGCCGACGCGCCGCTCGCGGTCCTCGAGCTCGGGCGCATCTGCGCCGAGCACCTGCCGCCGGGCGTGGTGAACGTCATCACCGGGCTGGGGGAGGAGTGCGGCGCGGCGCTCGCCGAGCACCCGATGGTGCGCAAGCTCTCGTTCACCGGTCACACGGACACCGGGCGGTCGGTCATGCGCGCGGCGGCGGACCGCATCGTGCCGGTCTCGCTCGAGCTCGGCGGCAAGAGCCC
>WNFU01015860.1_pt1 | contig 12585 bp, 12 predicted proteins | sample 5400121 | NCBI WGS metagenome assembly WNFU01 (sample SAMN13153360, study PRJNA577476) | soil metagenome | isolation source: 100 cm soil or saprolite under grassland replicate 1 | place: USA:California | collected 2016-06-15 | reverse complement strand
TCGAAAAACGGTCTTGCCATGTCTTTCGGCAGGCGAATGCAACCATGCGACGCGGCAAACGGCGGAACGTACCCCTGGTGCATCGCGTAGCCGCCTCTGAAGAACATCGCATACGGCATCCGAGCGCCATCGAAATGCGTCCCTTTGGGGCGGGAATCTTTTCGCGCGTCGATATTTGATCTCACCACGTTGCCGTAATCATCGACGTAATCGCCGAATATGGTCGAGACGTGGTCAGCGTCTTTGGAGAGAACGGTATAGTGACCTGGCGGGGTGGAAAAACCAGGCTTGCCAGTGGAAACGGTCGATTCGCCCACCACACGTTTGCCCTTGTAAAAGTAAGCTTTCTGTTCGCCAATATGCACAACGACCTTGGGCGCACCGGAGGCCCCATCATCGTTCCACCAACCTGCTGGAGCGGCTCGGGGAAATAGGCCAGGCGCATAAGATGGATACTCCTCGCAACTGCAAATGATCAGTGCGACGAGGAGCGTCCCTGCGATTAGAAAGAGTCGGCGAGTTTTCACGGAGCGGCGGATAGTATTCTCTCCCGGCCTAATCATTCAACTATAAATCTCGATTTTGAGCCGGGTGGCGGCCGGGTCGTTTTGATCATGCTCTTATCCGCTGGAGATTTCCAAGGACCATCGAGAGTTAACGCCGCGGTTTGACGCTGCGTGCGGCACCAAATACGCTCTTCGCATGACGACTGTGCAAGCGCCCATTGACCTGAAGAAATGGATCGAAGAAAACGCCGATAAATTTAAACCTCCAGTCAGCAATCGCTATCTTTACGACGGACGGGATTTTTTCGTGATGGTCATCAAGGGGCCGAACGCGCGGAATGATTTTCATCTTGTCGATTCGGAGGAGTACTTCTATCAATTAAAGGGCAACATTAAGGTGCGCGTCCGCGAAGGCGACCGCATCGTGGACCATATCGTCAGAGAAGGCGAAACGTTCTTCATCCCGCCAAATGTGCCGCACTCGCCGCAGCGGCCGCCGGACACGATTGGTATCGTGGTCGAACGGCGCCGGCCGCCCGGAGAAAAGGAACATGTCATTTTTTACTGCGAAAATTGCGGTGCACTGGTGGAAGACATCCACTTCGATTGCGCGGACATCGTTGAGCATTTCGGCCAGGCGATGCTCGATTTCTGGGATGACGATGCGCGCCGCACCTGTAAGAAATGCGGCAAGAAAGTCGAAAAGCCGCAGCCGGTGAAGGCGCTGTAGGGCGTCTGTGTCAGACGCCGCTCGATTGGCGTTTCACAGAAACGCCCTACAATTCCGCGAGTGAAGATCGATATTCACACTCACATTTTGCCGCGCGACTGGCCCGACCTCGACTCAAAGTACGGCTACAGCGGATTCGTTCGTCTTGATCATTACAAGCCATGCTGTGCGCGAATGATGATTGGCGATCGCGTGTTTCGCGAAATCACCGACAACGTATGGGACCCGGAGCGCCGTATCGAGGAATGCGACCGCGACGGCGTTTCCATGCAAGTGCTCTCGACTGTGCCGGTGATGTTCAGTTATTGGTCAAAACCAGCAGACGCCCTCGATCTCTCGCGGCGACTCAACGACCACATCGGCGGGATCGTTCGCGATCATCCAAGGCGATTCGCGGGCTTAGCGACGATTCCAATGCAGGACCCGGATCTCGCAGCTGGCGAACTGGAACGATGCGTCCGAGAACTGGGGTTGCGCGGCGCGCAGATCGGAACGCATGTCGATGCAAATCCTCATTCCGGTCGCATCGACACTTTGAATCTCGATAATGCGTCTCTTCAGCCTGTGTGGAGCGCCGCTGAAGAACTGGACGCCGCGATCTTTGTTCATCCCTGGGACATGCTAGGCAAGGAGCGCATGCCGAAATATTGGTTGCCGTGGCTGGTCGGTATGCCGGCTGAAACGTCTCTTGCGATTTGTTCCATGATTTTCGGTGGCGTCATCGAGAGATTCCCAAAACTCCGTGTCGGGTTTGCTCATGGCGGGGGCGCATTTCCCTTCACCATTGGCCGTATCGAGCGCGCGTTTCATGTGCGACCCGATTTGGTTGCGGCGGAGAACAATACGAATCCGAGAAAATATCTGGCGCACGACAACGCCCCCGCGCGGTTTTATGTGGATTCACTCGTGCACGATGCCGATGCGCTGAGAGTGTTGCTCAAACTCTTTGGCGCGCAACGCATCGCGCTCGGTTCCGATTATCCTTTTCCGCTAGGCGAAACGAAACCAGGCCAGCTCATCGAGTCCATGAAACTTTCCGCCGAGGAAAAGGCGCGCGTGCTTTCCGGTACCGCGCGCGAGTTTCTCGGACTCTGACTTTGCCGTCGAGCGTTGGGCGTTCTTTACAGTTCGTGCCGAATCGCCCAGAGATCGTGGAAAATTGGCTTGAACAGCGATTCCTTTAGAAACGGCACGCCCGGTGATCCGCCGGTGCCTTTTTTCGCGCCGATTGTTCGCTCAACGAGCTTGATGTGCCGATAGCGCCACTCCTGCAAGCCCTCATCGAAATCGGTCATCAATTCGAACAGGATCGAGGATTCAGGCGAATTCTTGTAGAGCCTTAGGATTTCCTTCTGTACGCCTTCGTCGGCTTGATTTGGCTGCGTCACGTCGCGATTCTTCAAGTCGGCGGGAATCTGTGCCCCGCAGACGGCAAGAAAATCGTAGAAGTGATCGATCACGCTGCGTTCGTGGAGCAATTTTTGCAGCCGATCGTACCCAGGAAAATCCGGCTTTAGATACTGAACCGTCGAGCCGCGTTTGTATCCGAGCGCGAATTCAATTTCCCGAAACTGAACAGATTGAAAGCCCGATGCCGTCTCGAGCCGGTCGCGAAAACTCGAGAACGACGAGGGCGTCATTGTTTCCAGAATGTCCACCTGCGCAACGAGCACCTTCATGATTGTGCGCACCCGCTTAAACGTATGGATCGCTCCGAAAAGATCGCCTGCGGAAAAGTCGCGCTTTATTTTCTCAAACTCATGCAGCAACTGCTTGAACCAGAGCTCGTAGGTTTGGTGAATGATGATGAACAGCGTCTCGTCGTGTTCCGGCGGGCTTGAGCGCGGCTTTTGTAGCGAGAGCAGCTTCTCCAGATCGAGATAACTGGCGTACGTAAGCGGCGGCGGCATGGTCTAAGACTACCGCAGATGACGCAGGTACTCCCGATCCCATGCCGCGGGGATGCTCTCACGCGCCGAGTACGGCCCCGGCACATACGCGCGCGAGGAAATACCTTGCTGGCTCAATTCGCAGACGTGCCAGTCCTGCCTGTTGACCATGTCCCAGAATTCGATCGCGTCCTCCGGCTTGAAATCCTCGCGCTCAAACGCCTCTGGATGAAAAAACCAATTACAGAAAATCAGTGTCCGCCCAGGTGACTGCGGCACAAGTTGATGCACCATCACGTAATCGGGATGCAAACTCATCAGCATGTTCGGAAAAATGGAGTAATAGAAAACGAAGCGGAAATCTTCATCGCCGAAATCACCCACCGGCAACGCGCATGTATGGCCGCTCATCGTCAGGCTCTTGTCGCTCGCGATGCGCATGAATCCACCCAGAAACGGTCCTTCGGTCAGATCATTCTCTGCTGAATCATCCGGTGAGATTTTCGAAAGCTCCGGATGTACTCCTAGGCAGTGATAACACTCGGAATAATTTTGAAAGATCAACTTCCAATTGGCTCGCACATCGTATTTGATGCGTCTTGCCGAGAGAAGCGCCGGCAGGTTCCAACGCGCAAATTTTCCGGCCAACGGCGCAAACCATTCTTCCAGTGAGATGTAGTCCCGATTGGATCGGGATGTCGAGGCGTCCGCCAAATTCACAAAAATAAACCCTTCCCAGAGCGCGACGTTCACCGGATGCAACGAATAATCGGTCTTATTAAAGCCCAGGACATCATCCATGTGCGGCGCGCCGAGTAATCGTCCATCCAGTCCGTATGTCCATGCGTGGTACGGACACTGAATCGCAGCGGACAATTGTCCGTTTCTGTTTTCGATGAGGCGACTTCCGCGGTGGCGGCACACGTTGTAAAACCCATGGATCTCTCCGCGTTTATCGCGGACAATAATCAAGCTCTCGCCTGCGACCTCTGCGGTAAAATAATCACCGGATTTTGCAATCTGACTCTGATGGCCAACCAGCACCCATTGCTTGGAAAAAACCTTCTCCTGTTCTTCGGCGAATACGGCCGGCGAAACGAAATACCGCTGGGGCAGCGTCTTTGCCCCAGCCTGAAAAGTTTCGGCCGTTTTGCGAAACATGGATGCCGCTTTCGTTTGCGTTACAGGCACGCCGCAAGCTGTATGCGGCCTATGTTCGCGTCAACGCACTTGTAGAGGCGCTTGTGCCAAGTGCCGGATCGCAAATCACTGTAGCAGCGGTCTTCCGACGGCCGAAGACCAGCCTATGCCAAAACGGCTCGGTGAAACTCGTACCAATCGTCAAGATTGTTCAGGTTCACCGCGTCTTTTGGTGAAGAAATATCATCGGTCATACCGCACGCGCTCAGAATGCCACGGCGCGTTTCGTCGTCGTGATTATAGCCGCGCACCGCAGCGTTATGCTTTTCGATCGACTCTCGATTTACTGACTTGCCATTCTTTTTCACCCAGGCTTCGAATTCGGGATAAGTCGGCTTGTTCTGCTTGATGTAATCTCGCACCGCCTTCTCTTCGAGTCCGAGCGCGGCGAGCGTCATCGCATCGAAACCTTTGCCGACGCCAGGATAGCCAGCAGCAAGGTTACCCTTCTCCTCCAGAGAAACTTTCTGCCAGAGACGCGGAAGATGGACAACGCCAAGTGGCCCGGCCACACCGGAACTGATCAGTGGAACGTAGGTGTCGCTCATAGTGATGTGATTATAACTCTCAACAACCAACCCTCAACTCTCAACCTCTTCGAGAGCCAGCGACGCGAAGACAATTCAATTCGACTTCGCTAAGGTCTTACCACGACCGGTGTCCCGATACGGGCGGCGTAGTAAAACTGGCGCGCTTTCCAATAGGGCATCCTGATGCATCCGTGTGATGCGGGCACGCCCGGCAGATAGCCCTGGTGCAATCCGTAGCCCGGCGAGAACTCGACAAAGTACGGCATTGAGGTACCCACGAAGTGCGACTGCGGCGGTTTGCGGTCACGCCTGCTGTCGACGTTGGCCTTCACGACTTTGCCCGAGGCGTCAACGTAGTCGCCATAGAGACTGGAGCGATGATCTTCGTCTTTACGGATGACCTGAAAGCGACCAATCAGAGTGCGGTATCCTTCTCGACCGCTGGATATCCGGGACGACGCGGTTCTGTTCTTTCCCCGGTAAAGATAGGCTTCCTGCTCCCGCAAGCTCACGACGATCGATGGCCGTCCGGAATGCGTCTCCGGCAGGTTCGACGTGACCAGGTCGGTCAAGGTACCGCAGCCGCTCAAGACCGCGAGCGTCGCGGCGAGCGTACAAAATTGTAAAAGTCGATTCATTGTTGGATCAGACCAAGGGCATGCAAAATCGAAGCATACTGGTGCATTATCAACGCCGTTTTGCCGCGCATATCGATCCGCACTTTTTTCCCGTGGACCTTCGCGCGTATCGAATCTTATGCATCGTAAGCGGCTGACGATGCGATCAACACCGCGCCCTGCTGGAATTATTCAACGTGCGATGAAATGAACTAGCAAAGAAACGATGATGACCACAGCGGCAATGAGAGTGCCGTAGACGATGCGGTCGGAGAGAAGGTGATAGTTAATGGTTGAGAGTTGAGAGATGGGAGCGTTACCTTACCGAATAAATAATCGAATGATCCCGATTGTGGCAATCAGCACGAGGAACGCTAGCGTGCCGTAAACCATATGATCTTGCAGACGGGCCCGTCGTGCTGCTGCCGCGTACGGAATGCGCGTGAACGTCACCATGGTGTAAAGCGGCAGGTAAATGCCGGGCAGCACCGCTTCGAGCAGGTGATCGAGCTTCTTCTTTGCGCGAAATGTTTTTGACGCCGTTTTGTCGCGCATCTCGACAAAATTCCCAATCGCAAGATCGGCAAGCGCATCAGTGTTCTCTTTTCGTCGGGAGAAGTATTCGCTGAATGCACGCTTCCGGTTGTCGGGAAATTTTTCCAGGCATTCATCCAGCACGACGCAATCTTCGAACGCAGCATTCATGCCCTGGCCATAGAATGGTACGACTGCGTGCGCGGCGTCGCCGAGGAGCGCGACCTTGTCCTTGTAATACCACGGCGCGCACCGAATGGTCACCAGTGATCCGGTCGGATTTTCGCGGAAGTCTTCAAGCAATGTTGGCATAAGCGGGAAGGCGTCGGGGAATTCTTCGTCGAAGAAGCGGCGGACATCCGCGTCCGTCTTTGTCGTGGCAAAGCTGCGCGGGCCCTCAAATTCCCAAAAGAGCGTGCACGTGAACGATCCGTCTGGATTCGGCAGTGCGATCATCATGAAACTTTTCCGCGGCCAGATGTGGAGCGCGTTCTTCTCCATGCGCCATGAGCCATCGGGCCCAGGCGGAATGGTCAATTCCTTGTAACCGTGAGCGAGATAGCTTTCGTCGTATTGAAAATTGTCGATGTGCATCTGCATCGATTGACGCACCGCGGAGAACGCGCCATCGACGCCGATGACGGCGTCGCCACGCGCTTGGATGATTTCATTCTGAGGATTTGCAGGCGACACGCCTGCCGCTACAGAAGATCCATTGGTTTTCAATAGCTGAACCGTCGCTGAATCCACATCGACGTCGGTGCATTTGTGATTGAAGTGAACGCGGACGTTTGAATACCGCTGCGCAGCTTCAATGAGAGTCGTGTTGAGCACGGCGCGTCCGATTGAGTTGATGCAGTTTTTTGGATCGACGTCGTACGGGCTGAAAATGGTGCGCGCTCCCGCGCCTGCGGGATGAATCATCCGACCACGCATCGGGATTGCGTGCTGCAATGCTTCATCAGCGATCCCGATCTGCTCGAGCGCATGAATGCCCCGGGTCGAAATCGCCAAGTTAATAGAGCGCCCGCCGACGATGTTGCCTTCGCGCGGATCAGCGCGCCGCTCGTAAAGATCGACATCGTACCCGCGCCGGCCCAAGTACGCGGCGAGCAAACCACCTGCGAGTCCACTGCCAATCAGAACAAGCTTTGCCACCAAGTAAGAATCTACGAATCAGGAAACCAGGAAAGCAGGAAAACCGAAAACGAGACGGATATCGCCGATATTGTGAATCAAAATCTCTCTGCTCTGTGCCGAGCGCCTGATTTTGCTCCGGTGTTCGTCGCGCCGAACGCCAGTAAAACGATTTCGCGGCTAGTCTTTGTGCCGAATTGAGCCGGCGCCGCTGATGTGTTTTTCGATTATCGCCACCTTTAGCTTTTCAGCAACCGCGACCTCAGCGTCCCCCGCGCCTTGGATGGAAATTTCAGCCGTCTTGGTTTGAAGAGCAGCTGCCTTCAGGTCGCTTGCGCCGGTCATATCAACAAGGAGCTGGTCGATACTTCCATCGAGCGAGATGCGCGATGCGCCCGTGCCTTCCAAAGCGAATTTGGGCCCCGTCAGCCGGCTTGCGGCGAGCTTTACTGCTCCCCTGATTTTGGCCGCTTCACGGGCAGGGCTTGCAACGGACACCGTTATTCCGTGCGTTGGTCGAATCTGCTCCCGGGTGCGCAAGTGAAGTGTGTTCCCTGAAATCTGACTCTCGATGTAGGGAAAAAGATTTTCGTCTGTCTTTATGCGCAGAGTCGGCGCTCCGTTTTGCCAATTAATTAGAAATGCGCCGCTGGCGTCGATGTTGGCAAACGCGCCAATTTTGCGTTCGTCGATTTTGACATGGCCATTGCCTCGAACTCCAACCCACCAGCATCCGGCGACGAGAGCGAAACATCCGGCAAGAAATGCAATCGTGATCTTCTTCATGTGAAATAGGATTCTTTTATTACGATGCGGCTTTGGATCGTTTTGGATTCAGGAAAAATCAAAGTAGGGCGATTTCCAGATCGCCCCACCGGCGGACTGGAGACCGCCGCTCCTTGTTCATTTCGCAATCTTTAGTTTCACTGCGTCCACTAAAACGTCATCGACATAAAATTCAACGCGGTAATCGCCAGGCGCCCAGCCGTCTTCAGGTCGTGCCAGCGTGAACGCGCCGTGTGCGGTTGGGCTTTCGGCGACAGCGGAGGCTTCGTCCACCTTGTAATCTTGAGGAAAATCTTCACCGATGTTCTCTGCGATCCACATAGCCTTGACCTTTGCGCCTTCTCTCAACCGCTGTCCCTGCCAACGCGCGTAAATCGCCGGTGTATTTGATGAAAAAGTCGTCATCGGTTCGCCGAACCAATCCTTTGCAAGGCTCACTGAAAGCTGCTTCGGCGCCGCGTCCGATTTCACTTCGGGTCGCTCGGTAATTTTGGGGCGTTCGACTAGCTCGAGGGAAATGCGTTGGAGCAAATCGCCATTCGCCGCCCGCATTGTCGTCACGTCTTTGACGATTCCAATATCACTCGCGAACCAGCGATCGATTGTCATCGGGCTGGGTGACGCTTGCTCTCCATGAATGCGGAACGCATGAAATTTGCCAGCCGGCACCTTGATATCTTCCTCGTCCACCACGTCGTAATGCTGGTTCACCTTCAATTCGCCGGCCTGTCCATTGAAATCCCAGCTGGCGCCCTTCTTAAGCGGGGTAGCGATCATCGTCTGTGGCGGATCAAACTTAACTAGTTCACCGTCCAGATTAATCCGCGCCCGGCAAAAAATGCCGTGTTCATCCACGGTGAGAAGGTCGGTGTTGGTGATCACACCGGCGCGATGCATTTCGAACTTGAGAAGATCTTTCCCGTCAACGTTCTCCGTCCCACTGATGCGATATAAAACTGGCAGGCGAATCTTGCCATCTGCGTCCGGTTTGGCGTCGGGAATATTAAGACCCTTGCCGATTTCTTCAGTCATGTTGTATCGCCAGCCGGTTCCATCCGTAGTTGGAATCAGGGGAGCGGCCAGTGCTGTCGCCGTCGATATGAACAGCAATACCACCAGTTTGGCCCGGCCCGGTCGCGCCCTACCAAAGCTGTGGAATGGATTCGACTGTCGCTCACCACGGCGTCTGCGTAATCTGCGTCCACTCATGTCTCGAAAATATTGCACATCGCTCTCGATACTCGCTGTCGTTTTTTCGCTGCGCGCGGTCGGCTTCCCTGCCGATCCGCTGAAATCTGAGCGGCATATGGTCGTGGTCGTCTGGGACGGGATGCGGCCGGATTTTGTGAGCGAACAAAACACGCCGGCGCTTTGGAAGCTTTCGCGTGAGGGAGTCACTTTTCGCAATCACCATGCCGTTTATCCCAGTGCCACGATCGTGAACGGGACCGCGCTCGTCACCGGTGTTTATCCCAGCAAGAACGGGATCATTGCAAACCACGTGTATCGCCCGGACATCGATCTTAACCACGCGATCGATGTTGAGATTCCAGCAGTAGTGAAGAAGGGAGACGAATTGTCGGGTGGCAAATACATTTCAGTCCCAACCATCGCCGAACTCGTCCAGCGTGCAGGCGAGCGCACGGTAATTGCGACCGCTAAAACCGTTGGCCTTTTGCTGGATCGACGCATTCAGGATCAGTTTGGCGAGGTCAATAGATCCGCCTCTCCCCTTGCTGAAGGGGAGAGGATGGAGGTGAGGGGATCAACAACGCCTGCCACTGAAAACGCGGCAACCCTCACCCTTCCCTCTCCCTTGCAAAGGGAGAGGCGAACAAATGTCCGGTTACCGAAACGCTTCGTCCGTTTCCACCTTCTCATTTGCAACAGGATGGCTGGACAACGAAAGCATTGACCGATCTTTTTTGGAAAGATGGGCTACCGGTTCTTTCGATTCTTTGGCTCGGCGAGCCAGATCTTACCCAACACGAATCCGCGCCGGGCGCATCAGCGGCGCTTGCCGCTATCAAGTCCGCTGATGAAAATCTCGCGGCTGTGCTCGCGGCGTTAGATCAGCGAGATGCGCGCGGAACAACAGACATGTTTGTGGTTTCCGATCATGGTTTTTCCACGATCGAGCGCTCAATCGATTTGCGAAAAATCTTGAATGACGCCGGTTTCGTCGCGAAGACCGAATTCGAAAGCCAACCGGAATCCGGAGAGATCATGCTAGCCGGCAACGGCGGGAGCGTTCTTTTCTATGTTGTCGGGCATGATGAGAAGCTGATTCATCGTCTCGTTGAGTTTTTGCAGCAATCCGATTTTACCGGCGTAATTTTCACGAAAGAACCGATGGAAGGGACGTTCACGCTGGAGCAAGCGAAGATGGATCGGCCTGAGCCGGATCACAGGCCCGATGTCGTGATGTCTTTTCGCTGGAACGATTCGAAAAATCAATTCGGGATTCCGGGAATGATCGACGCCGATTGGCAGCGAGGAGCAGGGAAGGGGACCCACGCCACGCTCAGTTGCTTTGACATGCACAACATGTTGATCGCCGCCGGCCCGGACTTTCGCCGAGGCCAAACGGATGATTTAGCGACAGGCAATATCGATCTTGCCCCGACAATCCTGCGCATTCTGGCAATGACGCCGCCACATCAAATGAATGGCAGAGTTTTGTTCGAAGCGGTCGCGAATCTCAATCCCGCGACTGCGGGACCCAAAGCGGAAAGCAAGACAATCGAAGCTACAAAAGACTTTCGATCCGGCACGTGGCGGCAATCACTCAAAATCTCACGCGTCGGCTCAACCATCTATCTCGACGAAGGCAACGGTACGTTTACGCTGAAATAGCAAACGGCGGCTTCCAATTCGCGATTTGTTGTAGCCGGGGGCGATGACCCCGGTCTTTCAAGTATTAGCACTATTGTTCCGCTCTCTCGTTGCGTTTTTGCTCTCTTCCGTGTCATCCGCGTGATCCGCGTAATTCGCGGTTCAAAAGTTTTTTCACATTTTTCCAAACTTCGCCGCGAAAATCTGGAGAAAATTGTGGAAGGAGCAAAACATATGAAGATCCTGCCAAATTCGCGTCATTGATCACGATTCATTGAAGGCGTCTGCGCACTCGTGCTCGTATCGGGAACACCGAATGCTGCCAGATTCAAGACGATCATAACGAGCGCGAAGAGATACAGCCCCATCAGTAATCCTATGGCGGCGTGCATCGCCAGAATACAGACCAGCCAAACAAGGCGAGTCTTTTTCATCCAAATGAAAACTGGGTAACTCACCTCGAGCAGGCAGATTGAAATTCCAAGCGCAGGCAGAGCGTATTTGAAGCGAACAAGAATATCCGGCGGAACAAGATTAAAAGGCGGCCGGATCAGCGAGCGCCAGAGATTGGAACCGTTCCACCAGCCGTTGCCGAGACATTTTGCCAGGCCGCCGATGAAGTAAACGAAGCACAGATGCACCTGCAGGACGCGCCGCCAAAAACCCAACAGCTGCGGATTTTTCGGTTTTGTTTTAACCACCCAGTGATCAAAGGAGTAGCGGTCTGGCAGTGGAGACAACATCAAGTAGAACAGTGCGGTCGTCATAAAACTATCGGCGCCGTAGGCCAGTAGCCCTCCACTTTCTGCGGCGCAGAGGTGCAGAAACCAGGCGACAATCGCCGCAGGGCGACAGAAGAGTCCCAGCAACAAAAAGCAGCCCGCGGAAAGCAGGCAGGCCCACGCAATACTTAGCACAGTTTCTTCGCTCATGTTGACGCTGCGACCCAGAGCGACCAGCCAGCCGAGCTTCGGAATCAATGGACTGTCGAAAGAGGTAATGGCTTCGCCAACTTCGCGACCAACAAGGCCTTTGCCACTGCTGGCGAACAGATAGTGCCAGTCGCTTCTTAGGAAGAGCGCATAGACAGCCGTTTGCAACCCCAAACCGATCCGCAAAACTGCAAGCCACGCGTCGGTTTCAGGCGGAAACAGAAAGGTCTGCAAACGCTTCCACCACATTTTAACCACGGATTGCACGGATAAAACGGATGAGAAGATGATTCACCAAGAGTTGAACGCGAAAATAATCCGGCGACATCAATGAGGGATGGCTTCCAGCCTTCCGCGACTGTCTTCCGATCTTATTCGTGCCATCCGTGTAATCCGTGGTTTCCTCTATTGCTTCTCTTCATCACGCAGGCTGAAATCGAAGCTGAACATTGGTTGAAATGTGTCTGCCTTGCCATGCTCGAACTCAGTCATGCCAGGTGGAGTGACGGATCCGAAAACGGCACGAATCTTCTTCACGTCGGGATGCTCCCGCCAGACGGAGAACGCCAGTCTTTTCACGAGTGCCTCTCGGACCGGCTCGTAGCGTTCCTCGGCCAACCTGTCTAATAAGCTTTCCAATCGCAGTGCGGCGGCTTTGCTGCGCACACGCGGCGATTCGTATTCCACGCGTCCGTCGTCGTAAAACAGCTCGAGGCTCAATCGGTGGTGACTTGGGACGTTGGGAGCAAAAAAAGTATAGCCAGCCTGGATTCCGGCAGCATGCAGATAGGTCGCGATGCCGCGTCGGATCGGATTCGACGCCCGCGCCTCTTTTCCCAGGCACCACGTGGCAACTATCTCACCCTTGCGTGCGTACTCGTTGCAAATT
>WNFU01007753.1_pt1 | contig 12593 bp, 14 predicted proteins | sample 5400121 | NCBI WGS metagenome assembly WNFU01 (sample SAMN13153360, study PRJNA577476) | soil metagenome | isolation source: 100 cm soil or saprolite under grassland replicate 1 | place: USA:California | collected 2016-06-15 | reverse complement strand
CCGCGCCGCTGCGCCAGCCTGCCAAACAGCGGGTCGAACTGGGCGGCGTAGCCCTCCAGGGGACCGGGGGCGGGTGGGCAGGGCAGGCGCTTGGTCATCGCGGCACCTCCGCTTCCAGCGCCGATGGGTCAGCCCTCTGCCTTCCCGCTTCCAGCCTCAACTAGTCGCGGTAGGGACCGCTCTTGCGAGCGGCCCCCCGCACAGATCCCCGCATGCGGAACTACCGCACGGGGCTCCTGCCTCAGGTTCTGGCGGCAAAGCGCACCTCGGGGAAGGGATGCATCACACGGACGGGTGGTAGCCACCGTGTCGCGATCCGGCGCATCCGCTCCCAGGACATCCGCGTGCGCTGGCTGCGGCGCCGCAGCGCCTTGAGCCAGTGCCGTGTCACCTGGTGGCGGAAGGCCTTCACCGCGTCGGTGTTGCCGGGCACGGCGTAGTAGGCGAGGTGTCCTTGCACCACGCTGCGCAGCCACTGCCCTTGCACCGGGATGGGCTGATGCCGGCGACGCCTGAGCTGGTCGTTGACCTCACGGAGCTTCGCCCGCATCCGCTTCGAGATGGTGATACGCCGCAGCCAGAACCGCCCGTTCCTCGTCTTCGCGCAGATGTGCGTGAAGCCCAGGAAGTTGAACGTCTCCGGCTTACCCGCACCCCGCGCCGCCCGATTGCGGGCAGCGTGGCGCCCGAACTCGATCAGCCGGGTCTTGTCCGGGTGCAGCTCCAACCCGAACCTCGCGAACCGCTCGCGGAGCTCGGCCCAGAACCGCCGCGCGTCCTGTTCATGCTCGAACCCGACGATGACATCGTCGGCGAAGCGCACGATGATGACATCACCGTGCGCCCGCCGGCGTCTCCACCAGTCGGCCCACAGATCGAAGACGTGGTGCAGATAGAGGTTGGCCAACAGCGGGGAGATCGATGCCCCCTGCGGTGAGCCTTCCAGCGTCGGCGACCACTGCTCGTCCTCGACGACCCCCGCGGCCAACCACTTGTCGATCAGTCGCAGGACCCGCTGGTCCGCGATCCGGTGCCCGAGAAACCTCCTTAACCAGGATCGGTCAAGCCTGGAGAAGAAGTCGCGGATGTCCGCGTCGAACACCCAGTTCACGCGTTTCCGCCTGATCCCGACCGCCAGCGCGTCCAACGCATCATGCTGGCCACGCCTTGGCCGAAACCCGTACGAGAAGCCCCGGAAGTCCACCTCGCAGACAGCGTTGAGCACCTCGACGACCGCCCGCTGAACGATCTTGTCCTCCAGCGCGGCAATACCCAGCGGCCGAAGCCGCCCGTCCGCCTTCGGGATGTACGCCCGCCTACTTGGTTTGGCCCGGTAGCGCCCCGACTGCACCCGCCCGTGCAAGTTCAGAAGGTTGGCCTCCAGCCCTTGCCCGTACTCGGCCCACGTCACCCCGTCCACCCCGGGCGCGGCCTGCGGGCGAATCGCCCAGTAGGCCGCCCGGAGCCGTCCCAGGCTGACATGGTGCAGCAACGCCGTGAACCGCGCTTCCTTATCCCGTCGTGCCACTTGCCGCACACGATCCAGCGCACTTGACGCATCGGTTCCGGCGCTGTGTCCGGGACGCGTTTTGCTGGCCGTGTTCCCCTTGGCTCGCCACCTTCCCTCCCCCACCTCCGCAGCCGTGGCCTTGTTCGGCGGGTTCGCAGGTACTACGAAGCGATCCGACTTCCCACCCTCGTTCATCCCAGGCTTACCGCCTCAGCGTTCCCTGGGCGGCCCACCCGGTGATCAACCGAGCGGGCGAGCATGGGATCTCCCGGTTCTCGCGCCCGGAGGTTCCGTACATGCCCTGGTTCTCTGACCACGCGGGGCCCCCCGACGGCTCGCGAAAACGCCGCCAGTGGTATTGCCTTCCGCCGTTTGTAGAGCGTGGGCACCCCGAACCTCGGATTTCGTGGCTCAATATCCCGGCCTGCACGTGCCCCTACCAACGCTTCGCCACGCCCTCGCGGGTCGTCGACGCATGGCTCGGGGTCGTCGTGGGTCGCTAGCCCTTCGACGCAGAGCTCTTCCATCTCCTCCTCCGGACCGGTTTATCCCGGCGCTTTCACAAACCACCGTTAGTAGTAGGTGTAGAAGCCGTCGTCGCCGTCGAAGATGCCGGCCTCGCCGGTGGTGATCGGGAAGCTGAACGGGGTGGCCGAACCGGGCTGGTACAGCTGTGCGGAGTACCAGCACCGGTCGCCGTCGAGGTGTTCGAGCAGGACCGCGTCCATCTGTTGGCCGGCGACGCGCATGTGCATGCAGACCTCGGAGAACGGCGCGACGAGGCGGACCCGCTGGCCGGGTGCCACGGTGCGGTGCCGCAGCGCGGTGGCCGCCTCGTCGCCGAGCTCCCACTGCAGGGCCTGAAGCTCCCGGTCGTCGATGTGGGTGGCCTTCCAGTCGTTGTGATACCAGACGCCCTGTTTGCGGCTCATGGTCGATCACCGGTGCCTTGCGGGTTTGCGGTAGGCCGGCGCGCGTGTGGCGCGGTGGAGAGTGATTCGCGGGTCGTGGTAGGCGGCGGTGGCTGCTGGTCGGACAGGAATGGGCTGCCAGCGGCGCCGACCGTGGACGCGCGCCAAGTGGTGCTGGCGGTCCGTGGACGGGGTTGGTGGGATACGGCTGGGTTGGTCACGGCCGCCAGCCGAGTTCGCGGCAGACGGCCTCGGGCAGGTAGCCGAGCTGCTCGCCCTCGACCAGGTAGACGACCGGCTGGTCGTCGAGGGTGACCTGCATGGCGGGGCCGGATTCGGTGGACAGGTGCCATTCGAATGGCCAGGCGGGCTGGGTCGCCAGCCGCACCTCCGCGTCGGGGTCGAGGTCTTCCAGTTCCTCGATGAGCTGGCTGACGGTGAGCTTGTCGGAGCCGAAGTACACGGGGCCTCCCGGAGAGCGCGTGGGTGGCAGACGGTGGGTGGGTTGGACGAGCCGGCGTCGGGTGGCCGGGTCGGCGTGGGACCGCGAGGCATCGCTAGGACGGTGCCGGCTCGTCGGGGGGCAGGTCGGCGCGAAACCAGGCGCCCACGTACAGGTAGCCGTAGGAGCGGCGCGGGTTGGCCGCCACGGTTACGACCTCGTCCTCGTACAGGGTCACGCGGCGCTCGTCAGACCAGCGGAGCTCGCCGCGCCTGAGCAGTTGCTCGGCTTGCTGCTGCGGGGCGCGGCCGACCTGGTCGTTGAGGTAGTCGAGGAGCTCATGGCGGCGGTCGTCGGGGCCGATCGCGTCGGTGCGATCCCAAACCTGATCGACCCGGCCGTCGGGGTCGATGATCCAGCGGGCGCCCCAGGCGGTCTGGACGCCCTCGGGCGGGTTGATGCCGAAGCGAAGCCGGTCATCCATGGCAGAGACCTCCATCACATGCGGATACAGATGCGGTGAGATGCCCTCCACTGCCCGCCTGCCGGCAGGCGGCAGCAGGGAGGCGCGTCGGGCTTGAGGTGCTCGGGACGGTGCGGTAGGTCCTGCCGACGCCAACCCGAACCGCCAGCAGGAGGTCCATGCAGGTCGGCAAGCCCCTGGCCCCATGACCCCGATACCGCCCCGGCTGCCGCCCCGCCTGGCCGGCTGGCCACCATCGACCGGCCAGGCCGAGTGGTCGCCGTCCGCGCCGCGCACGGCGGCGCCAGCACGACCACGGTGGCCGCCCACCTGGCCGGCGCCTGGACCCGCTGGGGTCCCGGCCCGGTCGGATTGGTTGATCTGGCCGGCGGGCTCGCCCAGCGCCTGGACCTGGCTCCCGGATCCGGACCTGGATCGACCTCGCCGGCCTGGCCGACCAGCCAGACGACCACGCGCTGCTTGAGGCGTTCACACAGCCATGCCCGGGCCTGTGGGTCTTGCCGCTGACCGGCCTGGTCGACGGCGGCCGGCCCGTGCCAGCACCGGACCCGGTGCTGGCCCGGGCGGTCGTGGCAGCCGGCCGGCGTGCCTTCCAGGTGCTGGTCGCCGACCTGCCCCCGGCCGCCGGGCCGCAGGTCGACGCCGCGCTGGAGCTGGCGGACGTGCTGCTGGCGGTGGGTCGCTGCCACAGCGCCGGCGTGCGCGGCACGCGCGCGGCGGTGGACCTGTGGACCGCGGCCAGCCATCAGCCCATGGCGGCCGGCGCGGTCATCACCGGGGTGCGAAGCCGCGCGCCGCTGGCGCCTCGGGAGGCCCGCGCGGTGCTAGGTGAGCGGCTGTGGGCGCTGGTGCCCGAGGAGGCGGCCGAGTTCGCCGCCGCGGCCGAGGACGGCATGCTGCTGCTGGACCGCCCCGACCTGTCCGCGGTGCAGGCGCTCATCACGCTCGCCAACCGGGTCGTGCCCTTCCCGACGCCGTCCGCGTAAGCGGTCGCCCGCGAGGCTGGCGTCGGGAAACGGCGGCCTTGCGGCTGTCGTTGCCTCCAGGCCGCGGACCCATACCCGGCAGGCGGCGGTCTGGACCTGGTCAGAGGTCGGCGGTCAGTTCTGGCCAGGTGCCGTCGTCGAAGCGGCGGATGAACTCGGTGTGGCTGGCTGGCGGGTCGTCGACCCGCCACACGTCCACGGGAAACTGCCGCTCCGGGGTGCTGCGGCGGCCGGTGACGTGGTACCTGCCGACCTGGAGCAGGGGGTCGCCGGTGCTGTGGCGAAGCCACCCGGCCAGCGGGCACTGCTCGGTGTCGCCCTTGACGCCCCGCAGGCCGTGCACGCGCATCCAGCGGGCGAGCACGTCGGCCGAGTGCGCGCCGAGGCGCTCCAACTCCTCCATGACCTCCCTGGCCGTCTCCAATTCGGCCTCGGCGGCGTTCACGCCGAACGACCAGGCGCCGTGGGCAAGCTCCACTGCTCCTCCTTCTTATAGAGCCTCAAAGATCCTGGGTTTCGAGGAAGCGGGGCGGGGTTGGTGCTAGGTGAACCACAGCGGCGGATGCCGCCCCTCCCGCCGCAGGCGGTCGTCGAGGTCGTCCCAGTCGGGCTGGCTGACCAGGCGACCTCGGCGCCGCGCTCCAGGAGGCCGCCGGCGCGGGAGACGAGCACGGTGAGCCGCTGGTCGCCGAGGACGTAGCCGTAGTCGGCGAACTCGGCCGCCGCGCCCTCGGTGATGAGCGGGGCGGGCGGGTCGTGGCGGTCGCCGTGGCAGTAGCCCTGGTTGCGGCCGTCGTCGAAGCGGCCAGCCCCGTCAACGAAGCCGGCCGGCTTGGTGAAGTCGCCGCCCAGGTAGGACCAGCCGGCGGGGTGCTCATCGATGAGGTAGCGGCGGGCCGCCTCGACATCGCCGGCGAAGGAGCCGGTGACCGCCTCATGCAGCACGCGGCCCTGATGAGCCGGGTAGCCGCCGTGGTGGCAGTAACGGCCCTCCCAGCCATCCAGGGGTCGGGCGGGCGATGACCGAGCGGGTGGACATCGCGACGGACCTGCTTGCAGCAGGCTCGAACGCGGTAGGGCGGCGTTCTCGCGCGGCTTGCATGGGCTGGCCGCGCCTTTAGGGACCCGAGGGGTCGTCGTCGAGTTCGAGGTCGCAGCTGCGGCCGTCCGCGGGCCGCCGATGCAACGAGGGCCAGCCATGCTCGGCCAGCGGGTAGCCGCAGTCCGGACAGTGGCCGCCGAGGTCGGCCAGCCACCAGGCCTGCCCGGCGACCATGGCACGCCACGGGGTGTCGGGTTGCAGGGCGGCGGCCTCCTCGGTGGCCATGCGCAGGTCGGCGGCGAGGTTGTCGGGGCAGTCGTCGCCGTAGGTGGGGCAGGGGATGTCGTCGCAGTCGTGGGGGTCGGCCCAGGTCTGGGTTGCGTCCGCGGCGTCGCGCAGGTCCTCGACCAAGTGGTCGCGGGCGCGCCGCCACTGGCGGGTGACCAGCGTGTCCCCACCGCGGTAGTTGGGGAGGTAGCCGGGCTGGTTGTGACCGGCGGCGTACAGCGGCATGTTCCTTTCGTCCCATGGGTGGTTCGGATCGCCTCCCGGCTGTGCGCGATGCCCGGCGGTGCGGTGGGCGCGACCAGCCGGGGTGCCACGACCGCCGACCGCGGCCTGAGCCCGGGCGGTTGGTGCGCCGGTGGCGGCCGTCTGGCTGAGAACCCGCATGACCGGGGGGACGGCTGGCAGGAAAGCCAGTTGGACGGAAGCGTGCGGCGGCGCCGCTTGCCTGCCACGCAAGCGGCCCTGTGGAGGCCGTGCGGAGCGTTCGGTCCGCAGAATGACGCGCGCGCCAGCCTGGACGTACCTGTCGTAGGCGTCCTCGTAGCGTCCCTGGATGAACCGCTGGAAGCCGTCATAGCCGGCGCGGTAAGCGCGCCGCGCCTCGCCGACGGCAAGGCAGCACTCCCCCGCCTGCCGCTCGGCGCTGCTTTCGGCGTCTTGCCAGCCGAGTTCGACCGCTTTCCGTGCGGCTTCGCCCTCGAACTGGTTGATGATCTGGGTGAAGGCGTGGCGCTCGGCGGTCTGGTAGTCGTCGGGCTCGCACTGCACGGGTCGCGGCACCTCCTGTGCCAGTGGCTGATGCAGGCTCCGGGGAGGGGCGTCCATTGCCGCAGAACGCGCTGACGGCGCCGAATAACAGCGACCCTGGAGGTTCTCGGTCCGACTCCAGGGAGCGACACCCGGGGTGAAGGGCGGAAGTCGCGCGAGGCTGGCGGCGTGGGTGGGTCAGGGTGGTGGGAAGGTCGGGCGGGTCTGGGTCTGGAGGTCTGGGATCGCGCCGTGCTCGTCGGCCAGCCAGGCCTCCAGCGCCTCGCTGTTGCTTGGCTGGACCACGCCGGTGTGGGAGTCGAAAGTGCCGACCAGCAGCAGGTCGTCGGGGTCGGCGAGCAGGCGGTTGGAGGTCGGGTAGCCGCTGAGGTGCCGGTCGGCGGCGTGCGCGAGCCGGTCGGCGTAGGTGCGGATTATGTTGACGGCGCCGGAGCGGTTGTCCTCGTAGTCGACGAGGATCCGCGTCGGGTTGTCGTGGCGGTCGGTGCCGATGATGCCGGCACCGGGCTGGATCTGGGGGAGCCGGTCGGGTTTGGGCACGTACACGTTCAACCGCATGACGGGCCGCCTTCACGTAGTGAATCGCGGTCTGGGGATGGCTGGTTGGGCAAGTGGGTCCTCCTCTCGTGTGCGACCGGTGCGGGGCATGCGGGCTGCTGGTAGCCGACGGATCGCAGGGATAGCTCGACCGATCCAGCAGCTCAAGGGCCCGATGGCGCAGGCGGGGTCGGTCCAGATCGGCGGGCAGGTCCGGGAGCGCTGGGGTGGCGGGCCAGCGCGGCCAGCGGCAGACGCGGGGCGCTGCTGCCAAGCCACAGCCAGACCGGCTCGGCGGGGTTGCGGCGGCTGCCCCGGTCGGTGTTTGCGGCGGCGGTCGCGACCGGGATGGCAGGAGTGCCGAGCACACCGCGGACGGTCGCCTCGCGCGCTGGCGTTGGGAGCCAGAACAGCACCGGAGTGGTGATCTGGGTGGCGGCGGCCAGGTCGCGGTAGCCGGTGAGCTTGCCGGCCAGCCGTTGGGGCGGCTCGGTGGCGAGGTCGACCTCGACGAAGAAGTCGGTCTCGGCGTCCCCTTCGCGCCAGCGGCCGTACCCGTCGGGACGCACCAGCCCGCCCCACCTGGCCGCGCAGCGCCGCTCCGACCACCACTCCGCGAGCGCCCGGTCGGGCCGGTCGCGGGCGGCACGGGCCAGCGCGCAGAAGAACCCGTTGACAGCGACCAGATGGTCCAGATGCCGCCAGTGCGCGACCGCCAACGCGTCGTCGCGCCGGTAGCGCACGCCGGAGGGGTCCTGGCCGCGGCGGGCGGCGAGCACGCGGACGCCGCCGGGGCCGAGCACGTAGTGGAATGGGGCGCTGCCGGTGTCGCGGCGAGGCCGGAACCGCTCGACCACTTCCAGCCGGTGCAGGATGGCCAGGCGGTGCTGGGCGGTGTCGAGGTTGGGGAAGGCCAGGTCGGTGAGCTGGTGAGTGGTGAGCATCCGGTGCTCCTCCAGCAGCTCGCACAGCCACACGTCACGAGCGGTCAGTCGTGCGGCGAGCTGGGCGAGCCGCCCACCGGTGGCGTGTGGTCGAGCGGCAGCCTGTCGGGTCACGACGCGGCCGGCGCGGGCGGTGCCGCCAGCGGCGGCATGCGGGCGTCGGCGGCGGAACAAGAGCGGAACGGCGCGCCAGTCGGCGACCCGCCGGGCGCCGGGATGGGCGGGGTGTGCTGCGGGTTCGCGCACATCGGGGCCTCCGGGTCAAAGCCGGAGGCTGACCTGGAGGCTGACACGGAGGCCGAGTGGACCACCGGGTGGTCGTCGCCTCCGGATGCGCCGGATGCGTTGTGCCCGGCGACGCTCATGGCCGATCCCAGCCGAAGTCGTCGTCGTCGGGGCGCTCGTCAGATAACCCCAACCCGAACGCGAGCGGGGGCGCAAGGCGCGGGTCGGGGGTGCCGTCGATGGCCGCGAACCGCTCACCGTCAGCGAGCACCTGGTCGGCGGGGTAGATGGAGCCGATCACTCCGGCCCCGCCGACCATGCCGATGACCTGGTCGGCGGCCTGCTGGGGGCTGTCGGCCTCGACGCGGAACACCAGACCGTCGTCGGTGTCCTGCTGCAGCGCCAGATGCCGGCCGGGCAGGGCGGCCAGGCCGGCGTCGGTCAGCCGCATCGGGGTGAAGATGTCGGCGAAGAACACGCGTCGGGGCATGCCTCCTCCTCGATTTGGTGGAGGGTCGTCTGGCGCGACGCCACGGGGGGTGTGCGCCGGAGCCGGCGCTGGCGGTGGGCCGCGTCAGAGGTTGGTCGGGTCGGGGTCGTCCCATTCGGCGAGCAGCCCGGCGAGGTGTTCGGCGTGCTGGTCGCGCCAGGCCAGCTGCGCGGGGGTGTAGCCGCGAAAGTAGTCGGCCTCGACGTCGCCGGGTCGCAGCGCCAGGTACTCGAGCACGCCACGGACGGTCTGGTCGCCGTCCAGGGTCTGCCCGTCGGGCACCGGGATGTCGTGGCCCTCGAAGATGAGCTGGTCGTCGTGGTAGAAGCGGTAGCCGATCGGCGTCTTGCGATCCTCCCGCCAGCGCTGGCTCGTCTCGCACGACTGGACCAGCTCGTGCAGCTCCAGCCGGAAGGGACCGCCTGCCCACTCCCGCATCAGGGATCCGTGGTCCATCACCTGCTCCATGCCTGGGTGGCACGCTGGGTGCCGCTGGCGGTTTGGTCAGCTGGCCGCCAGCGCGGCCAGGCGCCGCCTGGGGCCGGTCGCGCCCAGGGCGAGCCAGACCGCTCCGGCCGGTCCGGCAGGGCTGGCGTGGTCGTGGTGGGCGGTGGCGGCCGGCACCGGCAGGACCGGCAGCCCCGCGCGGGCCTGCGCCTCCACCTGGGCGGTCGGGAACCACACCAGGACGGGGGTGGAGATCTGGGTGCCGGCGGCCAGGGTGGCGTAGCCGGCCAGCCGCCGGGCCAGCCGCTCGACCCAGCCGTCCCCCCGGACGCCGGCCTCGCCCGTGCCGGGGGTGTCGAACGTGCCCGCGGTGTGCTCGTCGTGGTCGGGCTGGAGGATCTCGAGGAAGAAGTCGATCTCGACGCCGGCTTCGCGCCAGCGACCGTACGCGTCGGGTCGGACCAGCTCGCCCCACTGCTGGGCGCAGCGGCCGGCCGGCCACCAGTCCAGCAGCGCCGCGTCGGGCCGGCGGCGGGCCGCCGCGGCCAGGCCGGCGAAGAAGCCGTTGACGGCCAGCAGCCGGGGCAGGGTGGGGCTGTGGGCGATGGCCAGGGTGCGGTCGCGGCGGTAGCCGAGCTGATGGGGCTCCACGCCCAGCTCGGCGGCCAGCACGATCGCGCCGGCCTCGCCGAGCACGTAGTGGTAGGGCGCCGAGCCCTCCCCGAGGGGAGTCAGGGGGCGGAACCGGTCCACGACCCGCAGCCGCTGCAGGGCCAGCAGGCGGTGGCGGGTCGTGTGGGTCGAGCCGTACAGCAGGCAGGCGATGTGGTCGGCGGCCAGAACCTGGTGCTCGGCCAGCAGCCGGCACAGCGCCCGGTCGGTCGGGGTGAGCCGGCCGGCGAGGGCGGCGAGCTGGGTGGCGGCGATGCGGTGGGCGCCGCCGCGCTTGCGGCTCACCGACCCTCACCGCCTGGCCGGCCGCCGTTGTGGCCTGGCGCGCCCGGCCGTGGGTGGCGCAGCCGCGGGTCGTCGCCCGGCAGATGGCGGCGCAGTTGCTCGGCGCGCCGCTGGGTGGCGGTGCGGCCGTAGCGGGCGCGGGCCGCGGTCCGGGCAGCCTGCGCGCGGCCAGGGATAGGATTCGGGGCGGGGCGGGTGTGGATCGTGCAGGCGGGCAGCTCCCTGCCGCCGGCGAACAGGCGCAGCGCGGCCTGGTGCTCACCGAGGTGGGCCAGGTCGTGGGCGCGCAGCTCTGGGGCGGTGTGCCGCTCCAGCTCCCGGGCGTCCTCTGGCGACAGGGTGAAGTACAGCTTGGTGCGCGCGTTGGCGGACAGCGCTCTGGCCAGCTCGGTGGGCAGCTGCGCCAGGTGCTGGTGGGCCAGCGCCAAGCCCAGCCCGTAGCCGCGGGCCTCCGCGAACATCTCGTCGAACTGGTACGGCAGCGTAAGAAAATTGTGCGCTTCGTCGGCGTACAGCACCGCGTCCAGCCGGGCTGCTTGGGCCTGGCGGGCGCGGGCGGTGGCCGCCTGCCACACCCGGGCCAGCACAAACGAGCCCAGCAGCCGGCTGGTCTCATCCCCGAGCTGGCCCTTGGGCACACGGACCAGGCAGATCCCGCCGTCCAGCACGTCGGCCATGTCGAAGCTGGATTGGGCCGAGCCGATCACCGCGCGCACGAACGGACGCAGCAGGAAGGCGCGCAGCCGGGTCATGACCGGACCGATAATCTGCGCCTGCGCGGCCGGGGATTGCGCCTCATACCACGCCCAGAACCCGCCCAGCCCGATCGGGTCGTCCAAGCCCTGCAGGTAGGGGCGGCGGAAGGCCGGGTCGGCCAGCAGCCGTGGGACCTCGGCCAGCGTCGCGCCGGGGCGGCGCAGCAGCGTCAGGCAGCTCGCCCGCAGCACGTCGTCGATCCTGGGGCCCCAGTAGGCGTGCCAGATGCGGTGCAGGATCCCGACCAGGTGGTCGACGACCAGGTCGGGGTCGCGGCCCTCCAGCACATTGAGGGTGGGGGGCGCGTCGGCCTCGTCGGGGTCCAGCAGCACCAGCCGCTCCAGCGCGGGCTCGGGCAGGCGCTCCAGCAGGTCGCCGACCAGATCACCCTTGGGGTCGATGACCACCACCCCACGGCCGGCGTGGATGTCCTGCAGGGCGAGGTTGCAGATCAGGGTCGACTTGCCCGACCCAGTCGCGCCGACCAGGTGCAGGTGCTGGCGGGCGGCGGCCGGGGTGAGCGCGACCGGGCGGCGCGGACCGATCTCCGCGTCCCCAAGGATCTTGCCCTCCTGCGGCGCGGCGGGGGCGGGGGCGACCGGTCGGGCGCCGGCCCGGGTCAGGCCGGGCACCGCCAAGTCGACGGGCAGGTGCGCCAGCGCCGCCAACTCCGGGCCGGACAGCAACGCGGTGCCATGGCGGCCAAGCCGCCGCGCCGCCAGGGTGGCCGCCACGCGCGGCAGCCGGCGGCGGGTGAGCCGGTTGCGGCCGGTGTGGACCTCGAACGCGGCGGCCAGCGCCTGCGCGCGGCCGCGCAGCCGGCCCCGCCGCCCGGGGTCTTCGACCGGGCCGGCGGCGACGACGCCGTAGCGCACACCCACCTGCCAGGCGAGCCCCTGGGCTTTGGCCGCCATCGCGCGGGCGTCGGCCGCACGGGCCGGGTCTGCGCCTGCGGGGGCCGCCCTTCGGCCACGGGCCGGCGGGCCGGGGGTGACCAGGTCCAGCAGCGCCCCGACCGCGCGGGGCAGGATGCCGCCGACGCCGCGGCGGGCGTCGGCCGGTGCGCCGGGCAGCAGGCGGGCGGCGGCGGGGCGGGCCAGGATCTGCACGCAGGCCGCCTCCCCGGCGGCCAGCTCACCGGCCGCTCCGAGCAGAGCGCGGAGGGGGTCGACCCAGTGCTCGGTCCGCAGCGGCAGCAGCTGCGTCTCGGCCAGCCGCAGCGTCCCACCCAGGGCCGGCTGGCCAAGCGGTAGCGGCGGGCTGGGCTGGGTGGTGTCGGTGCGGGCGCCGGGCCAGGCCGCCTCCGCCGCCCGCTCGACCAGGCGGGGCGCGATGGCGCCGGGCACCCACAACCCGATCGCCAGGCCCTCGATCGTCCAGCACAGCTCGAAGGCCACGTGCGGCCTGCCGCCCCGCCACAGCCACCGGTGACCGCGGAGCAGCCCGCCGAGGTTGGCCCACAGCGCCTCGGCGGCGGGCGGCTCGACCACCGGTGGGGGCAGGATCTGGACCCAGCGCGCCCCGCGTGCCAGTCGCGCCTGCCGCCAGCGGTCGGCCAGCCAGACCACAGTGGGCGTCCCCAGCAGCACCACGGCGGCTAGGACGAGCACGAGCGGATGATGGACCAGGGCCCACAGCAGCCCGGCCAGCTCGTGCGCCCACCGGCCAAGCGTGGCGCCGGGATGGAGCACGAGCCGCCCGAGCGGACCGTCGGCCGGGTCGGGCGCGAGGGGGGGGCGGATCGGGGTCGTGGGGGTGGTGGTGGTGGTGGTGGTGGTGGTGGTGGTGGTGGTGGTGGTGGTGGTG
>WNFU01007750.1_pt1 | contig 12595 bp, 14 predicted proteins | sample 5400121 | NCBI WGS metagenome assembly WNFU01 (sample SAMN13153360, study PRJNA577476) | soil metagenome | isolation source: 100 cm soil or saprolite under grassland replicate 1 | place: USA:California | collected 2016-06-15 | reverse complement strand
TCCATTCCGCTTCGCTCAATTCCAGCGCTAGGTATAGCTTCGTTGAAATAGGTGTATCATTCTGCTTGCGGGTCGTTTTTGGAACCATAAGTTCCTCCTTCCTCAACTGGAGCTTACCACACCATCCCGGTGTCCTTCCAGAGAAACGACCCGCTTGCGCTTTCCTAACATATTATCTATACTCGAAGAAACTCCCACCAAAAGGAAATTGCAATGGTCTCCAACCCACAACATCAGGAAAACCTCCGAAAATATGCCGAGGCGATCATCAAGGTCGGTTTGAACTTGCGGACAGGTCAGCGCCTCATTATCACCAATTCAGTTGCGCGTGGCGTTCCGCCCGCGGGACGCGCGCTTACCCATGAGGTCGCGAAAGCAGCTTATGCAGCCGGCGCGCGTTTCGTGGATGTGATTTGGGGCGATGAAGAAATGCTCCGCATCCGTTTGCAGAACGCTCCTGCCGATGCCTTTAACGAATACCCAAAATGGCACGTCAACGGCATCCTGGATATGCTTGAAAAAGGAGATGCATTGCTCTCTATCTATGCCAACGATCCCGATGTTTATAGCGGGTTGGATTCTGAGCGCGTGGGCGCGATGCAGAAGGGACATCTTGAAAATTACTCACCGATCAGTGCGCTTGTCTCTCGCAATGCTGTCAATTGGTGTGTGGTGGCTTCTGCAGCGCCTGCCTGGGCAGCCAAGATATTTCCCGATCTAGATTCGGAAGAAGCCATGGAAAAATTGTGGCAAGCCATCTTTGATACTACTCGCGTCACTCAGCCTGATCCGATCGCGGCATGGCAGACACACATTCAGAATCTGCGCAAGCGGGCAGATTATATGCAAGCCAAAAAATATTCTGCATTGCACTATAAGTCTGATAAAACGGATTTCAGCCTCGGTTTACCGCGCGGACATAAATGGATCAGTGCGCAATCCCTGGCAGAGAATGGCGTTGTCTTCACAGCCAATATGCCGACCGAGGAAATTTTCACCCTGCCTGATCGTCAGCGCGCGGAGGGTACCGTCCATGCGACGTTTCCACTCAGTTATGGGGGCAGTCTGATCGAAGATTTCAGTGTAACATTCGAAAATGGCAAGATTGTCAAAGTCAGCGCAAAAAAGAATGAAGCCATCCTCCAAAAGTTGGTCGACACAGATGAAGGTTCCACCCATCTTGGAGAAGTGGCGCTTGTCCCTGCCAGCTCCCCGATTGCCACGCGCGGGCATCTCTTCTATAACACGCTCTTCGATGAGAACGCCTCCTGCCATATTGCGATTGGGCGCGCTTATCGCTTCACGCTCACAGGCGGCGAAGAGTTGACGGAGGAAGAGTTCAATGCGGCGGGAGGCAACACCAGCATCAACCATGTGGACTTTATGATCGGCTCCCCACAAATGGACATCGATGGCATCCAGGAAGACGGCACGCGCGAACCAGTCATGCGACAGGGTGAATGGGCGTTTGACCTGTAATTCATCGCGCTGAGCGGAGCCGTAGGCATAGACGAAGCGCATATTTGTAAAGCAACAAAAGAGCCTCTGGAAGAGGCTCTTTTGATTCTTAGAACATCTGTTATACTATTGAAATCGCCAAAAGAAAACATGAGGACAAATAAAAAAGGCTTCGCTTCTCTTACCGAGGGATTGCCTCCTACTTATTGGTTAATCTGGACTGGCACTCTCATCAATCGCCTGGGCGGCTTCGTCATCCCCTTCCTGACACTCTATCTCACCACACAGCGCCAGATTCCTGTTAGCCGGGCTGCGTTGATGGTTTCCCTCTTCGGCGCGGGATCATTTATGGCTCAACTCAGTGGCGGCGAACTTACGGATCGCCTTGGGCGTCGTCCTGTGATGCTAATGAGCTTTTTCATCACACCCCTCTTCATGATCACACTCGGATTGGCGCGTGGTCTCATTCTCATTTCAATCTGTACGTTTATAGTTGGATTCTTTACAGATCTTTATCGACCAGCGGTCGGCGCGGCAATTGCGGATTTGGTTCCACCCGAATCTCGGACGCGCGCTTATGGATATAACTATTGGGCGATCAATTTGGGCGCGGCGGTGGCCCCGGTCATCGCGGGATTGATCGCTGGCTACAACTACCTGATCCTGTTCGTGGCTGACGCGTTGACCACCGCTATATTTGGCTTTATCGTGCTCTTTGGCATCCACGAGACTCGCCCTCCTGAAGTCCATCATACAGCTCATGTACCTCTCCATGAACGACTCTCCCAACTCAAGCGTGCTCCCATCCTCCTCATTTTCTCGTTCCTCACATTATTTATTGGTATAGTCTACACTCAGGGATATGTGGGATTGCCACTGGATATGCAGTCTCACGGGCTAGGTCCGGGACAATATGGAACAACAATTGCGTTAAATGGATTTCTGGTTATTCTTATGACCATCCCTATCAGCAACATGGCGGCGAAATGGCCGCGCTTTGAGACGGTTGCAGTCGCTGCGTTTCTGCTCGGGCTTGGATTCGGAGCCACTGCCCTCGCGAACAGCGTGCCTTTGTTTGCCGTGAGTGTCGCCATTTGGACCTTAGGCGAGATCGCGTCGACCTCGGTCGCGCCAACCATTATTGCCGATCTATCTCCGATAGACTTACGCGGTTTGTACCAAGGCATCTTTGGTGCAGCCTGGGGATTGGCATACTTTATCGGTCCGCTCGCTGGCGGGTGGATATACGAAAACTTGGGTAGCGATGTGCTTTGGGTTGGCTGTTTGATAATCGGTATCGTGCTTGCGTTTTGCTACTATGCGCTGAGCGCTCCAGCTAAACGTCACATGACAGAATCCAATTCTCTATCAACAGATTGAACCTCAATTTTCCAAAAGGTATAATCTCATCATACCCAATGATGAGTTTCTTCCTGTTGAGTTCAATGAATGGCTAGCAGTGGTTCAACCATATTTCTCCAACTCCCTATTTCCAGGCAAATACTAAAATAACATGCCACGCGATTACCAGAACGAGTCACCCACCACATTTCAGCGGTTGCCAGAATACCAGCGCGACGATGTATGGATCCGCGCGTTTTTGCGCCAAGCAAAGGTGGGGCATATCGCTTCGGCGCAAGATGGTCAGCCCTTCCTGAACCCGACCACTTTCTGGTTCGACGAGGCGAAACACCAGATCATCTTTCACTCAAATGCCGCAGGGCGGATCCGCTCAAATATCGAGAGCAATTCCAAAGTCGCTTTTGAAACGAGCGAGTTGGGAAAGCTATTACCAAGCAATGTCGCACTTGAATTTTCCCTCCAATTCCGCAGTGTGATCGTCTTCGGTACAGCGCGTTTAATTACCGATGCAGAAGAAGCTCGCAGGGTGATGTATGGTCTTATCCACAAGTATTTTCCTGAAATGACCGCAGGTAAGGAATTCCGTGAGATTACCGACAAAGAACTGAAGCGTACGTCGATATATGCCATCGAGATCAAAGAATGGAGCGGCAAGGAGAATTGGAAGGATCGCGCAGACCAATCGGATGAATGGCCTGCGCTGGATGAGAAGTGGTTTGAATAAAAATAGCTTGAGTTCGCATGGCAGTTGCACTGCCATACGCTGTCATCGTACAATTGCTAGATAAACAAATAAGTCAACAATGAGATGACCAATTCTTATCGTGTTTTTACAGATGATCATTATGCCTACTTTGTCACTTGGACGATGGTGGATTGGCTCCCTTTATTCGGGGAGTCTGTATACCGCCAAATTGTTTTAGACTCTCTAAATTATCTGAGGACAAATAAACATACTCAACTGAATGCGTTCGTTGTCATGTTGTCTCACATTCATGCTATTCTCTGGCCCAATGATGGGATCAATCTTTCGGATGTGACAAGAGATTTCAAGAGATTTACTTCTAGAAAAATTTCCCGAGAAGCGCAACGGCTAGGCTCAAATCAATTTATAAGTGTCTTTGAAAATGCAAGATTGGCAAATCGCGCTCAGGATATTTCCCAATATCAGGTCTGGCAGGAAGGTTCCCATCCTGAAGCGATTTTCACAGAGAAATTCGCGAGGCAGAAGATGGATTATATTCACCTAAACCCTGTTAGAGCAGGTTTGGTCCAGACCGCAGACGAGTGGCTTTATTCCAGTGCACGCGCTTATCTACTTGGTGAAGAAACTTACCCGCCAACTGATTTGTTGATCGTGCGATAATATTGTTTTGACAGCAGTTCAACTGCTGTCAGAACCAGAGGATAAATGACTTGCACTGGATGAAAAATGCTTTTAATAAAAATAGCTGAGTAGCTAGCAACTTTCAAAGTCTGCAAACGTAGAATCATTTGCGTCTTTCTAAATTATTGTTCTGGCGGCACGATTTGCTGAGCAAATCGAACTGCCACCAGAACCAGCAACATACTTGGAGGAACCTATGCCCGAACAAAAATTCAAAACCGAAGAATTCCGTGTGGAAGGCGAGAAACTGATTACCAAGATCAAGGAATTGCTCCACGAAGGGAACATCCGTCGGATCATTATCAAGGATAAAGAAGGCAAGACAGTGATGGAAATTCCGATGACCCTCGGGGTTGTTGGTGTTTTAATTGCACCTCAACTGGCTGCCATTGGAGCAATTGCGGCCCTCATTACCGAAGCGACCATTGTGGTTGAAAAATCGGAGAATTAAGATCATACCGTCCCGAAGGTTTGGATGGCTTCACAGTATATTTCAAAGAAACCTTCGGGACGTTCTCACTAACATGAATTAATAATCGCCAGAGGAATCACATGAGTATCTTCACAGCTGTCTACTTTATGGCCCTCATCATTGAGATCATCATCCGCGTGCCGCTGGACAGAAAGCGCAAGCAGGAGAAGATGAGTGAACGGCGTATAACCCGCCAGGAACAGATTCTGCTGGGTCTATTAACGCTTGGAGGGTTCATCGTTCCCCTTATTTACGCCGCGACAAACTGGCTGGATTTTGCCAATTACACGCTGCCTGCCTGGGCAGGTTGGCTCGGTGTCCTGCTCACAGCGGGGGCACTCTTTGTCTTTTGGCGCGCGCATGCCGATTTGGGGCTCAACTGGTCTCCATCACTGGAAATCCGTGAGAAGCATGAGTTGATCACGGGTGGCATTTACGGCGTCATCCGCCATCCCATGTACGCATCACAGTGGCTATTGGTGATTGCACAGCCTTTGCTTCTTCAAAACTGGATCGCGGGTTTTCTGAATCTTCTGGTGTTTATTCCGTTCTATCTGCTGCGGGTGAAGGCGGAAGAGCAATTGATGCTAGAAAAGTTTGGGAACCAGTACCAAGCCTATATGCAGAGGGTCGATGCAGTCCTTCCCAAGTTTTGAAAGGATATCCTTCAGGGTGCTTACACGCAGTTGAGCGATGTAGATCTTGCTATACAAAAGTGAGTTGATTTTTTCCAATCAAAGTGCTATAAGTATTAAAGGGAATTGTTCGGCACATTAACAATTAACAACTACGTTCAGACAAGGAGGTAGTATGGACCAAAGCGTTGGGCTATGGATTGACCATAAGCAGGCGTATGCCATTTGGTATCAAGATAGGAAAGTTGAAGTCATCCTATCCCACATCGAACCGCCGGCTCATTATTCAGGCGGCACCCAACTTGGAGGGAAGCTGAATCAGAAGGCAGATGTGGAACTCCGTCACAACGATCGCTTCAGACTACAATTGAACAAATACTATCAACAAGTCATGTCTGCTCTCAAAAACGCAGATTCGATCTTCATTATGGGACCTGGGGAAGCCAAGATCGAGTTAGAGAAAGCGATCAAAAAGAATAAACGCATGCAAAAGCGGATCTTAAGGATAGAAACAGCTGACAAGATGACGAAAAATCAAATGATTGCATACGTCCGAAAGTTTTACCAGAATCAGGCAATCACATAGACCATTACAATTGAACAATATAAAGAGCCAGAGGCGTTGCCTCTGGCTCTCATTTTTTTATAATCGCTCCACCCCCAACCCAGGCCCGTTAGGCAATGTAAATCTCGCGCCCTCATATCTCAAGCCGCGATAGGGATCATTCTTAATTAAAAGTGGTCCATCCAGGTCCGCATAATCACATAACGGCGCGAGGTGCGCCGCGGCTGTGACTCCTACTGACGTCTCAACCATGCAACTCAACATGATCTTCATATCGTGGGCGCGGGCCGTGTGGATCATCCGCAGGGCTTCACGGATTCCTTCACTTTTCATCGTTTTTACAACGACACCGTCAATCGCGCCCGCAAGCTTAACCACGTCATGAGAAGTCTTGGCGGTTTCATCGGCAAAGATCGGAATATCGATCTTCTGGGCACGTAGTTTTTCTTTGAGCCAGAAATAGCCTTCCACATCCCCCACGGCAAGCGGTTGTTCGATTAGTTCTAACTTGTACTCCTGCAAACGCGGAATAATCTGCAATGCCTTTTCACGGCTCCAGCCGGCGTTCACATCCGTGAACAGTTTTGCATCTGTCACTTTCCGAACTGCGGCAAGAATTTCCTCGTCTTTTTCGCTGCCCAATTTGATTTTGAGAATGGGATAACCGGAAGCTTTTGCCTGCTCCGCCATAATTTCCGGCTCATCGATCCCGATCGTAAAGGATGTAAGCGGCAGATGATTCGGATTGAGACCAAATAATTTATACAAAGGCTGCCCCAATTTTTTTCCCCACAGATCATGTAAAGCTTCGTCGATCGCCGAGCGCGCAGCGCGCGAGCCGGCTGGTCGCTTCGATAAAACCGTATCGATATCAAACGGATCATCGCCAAGATCAGGAACGGACTTGAAGTATTCGATAATCCCTGCCTGTGTTTCGCCGTAATAGGGAACTGCCGCAGCTTCCCCTACCCCATCATCAAGATAGACAAGGACATTGAATCTCTGATCGAATGCGCCATGTGCCACTCGAAAGGTTGTTTTGAGGTCAAGTATGAGGGGTTCCCAGTGTAGTTTCATGTTGTTCCAAACCCGGTGCTCGAGTAGGGCGAGTGTTCTTTTCGCCTGTATCGAGACCACCTGTTTCAAACGATCTTCTGTCTTCTTGTCACTCATTGGTCTCGATACGTGGCGCTCTAGCGCCACGTATCGAGACCAGCGGAAATTCTTGATTACCCTTTTCTCTCCAAGAAATCCAGTACTTTCGCGAGCCATTCCTCACGCCGTTCCAAATGGACGTTGTGTCCCGTTTTTTCGGGAATCCATAATTCAGCGTTAGGGATGTTGTTTGCGATATATTGGGCATGCTCATCTGGTGCGTTGACGGAATCCTCTGCGCCCATGATGGCGAGAGTTGGTTTCTCGACACGCGAAAGTTCAGCGGGAGAATAATTCGGTTCTGAGATGATTTCTTTCATCGTCAACCATAACAACTCGCGCCAATATTCTGGTCCGTTCACTTCACTGTGTAACTGGATCATTTCATCGCGCCACTGAGGCGCTTCACGCGCCACGCGATCTGGGTCAAATACTTTTGGTTCACGCTCGATGAGATAGCGTGTCACGTAGGCATTTGCCGCTTGTGGAATACAAGTCTGTACAATCTCAGGATGTTCCATCAACGTCACGAGAGCCACATTCCCTCCATTGCTGTGACCGATAATATGGGCGCGTTCGTATCCCATCGCGTGTACAAATTCCACGACATCCTCCGCGAGTTCCTTGAATGAATAACTCATATAGGGATTGTTCGATCTGCCATGTCCGCGGCAGTCGGGGGTAAAGACTTTATAATGCCGAGCAAGCTCGGGCGCGATGGAATCCCAATCGGTGTGGCTGTCAATTGTCGAGCCGTGAATCAGCACGATCGGCGCATGATTTGCCGAAGGATCATCCCCATAAACATTGTAATAAATGTTTGCACCATTGATTGCGGCGTAGGGCATGTATTAATCTTACCGCTGGTTTCATAAAACACCAAGCCTTGACATGAACCACAGACAAGCATTAATTTTTCATAGGGAATTAGTTCGGTGCTTTGTAATATTAATCGTGTAGAATAAAAATATGACTGACATACAATCCGCCCTAGACGAACTGGCAAAACAGAATGACAAACGGACTTCAGTGTTCGACATCAAGCTCCATGAGCTGAAGAACAGCACTCTTGCCTTGACCGGACAGCTGCTTAACGAATCACAGCTGGATGCCTTGCACCGCGCCTTTCCCGGCCTGAGCCTGGATACCACTTCTGTCCGGATTCTCAGCCAAGGATCGCGTGAACTTGTTCATGTCGCGACGAATCTCACTGGCTTATATGAAAGGCCGACGTTTGGTATGGCGCTTTCGAGCGAGCTCTATTTCGGCACTGAACTTGAAGTCCTGGACGAACAAGGGAAGTGGGTATTTGCACGCCAGCGCGATGGATACTTAGGCTGGGTATATCGTTCGTATCTTGATGAGGGAGAGGCGCCCGACACGAGTCATCTCATACTTGCCCCCTCCATTGAACTGCGGGTTGAACCCAAAGAGTCCAGCACGGCAGTGACACGTTTGGTCAGCGGAACAGGAGTAATCCTGGAAGAGACCCTGGATGGCTGGTCATGCGTATCCGCAAATAAAACAGGCTGGATACCATCCTGGTCACTACGCGCATTAACCAGCTTTCCTAAAGCCATTGAAGAGAAGGGGGTAACTCTGATGGAGGATTCGATGCGCATGATCGGAGTTCCCTATCTTTGGGGTGGCGCAAGCGGCAACGGTATTGACTGTTCCGGATTTGCGCGCTTGCTCCATCGCTGGCTGGGGATTGAAATTCCTCGAGACGCAGATATGCAATGGAGTGCCGCAAAACCCGTCGAGCCACCCTTTGAAATTGGTGATCTGCTTTTCTTTAGTGATAGTGAAAGCAAACGACAGATTACACATGTGGGTATTAGCCTGGGGAGGTGGAAGATGATCCATTCCTCACGCGGAAATAATGGTGTGTATATTGACGATATCCAGGAACGCGAAACTCTCAAGGAAATGTTTGTCAGTGCAGGTTCGTTTCTTCGATAAATCACAAAAGATATAAGTCAAGGGGGAGCAACTCTCTTTTTTGATAGAGACCCAAGCGGTCTATTTAGAGGGTTATCAAAATTTATAACACTTGTCCTCCAAGGAGAGGACGGAAATCCCCGCAATTTGTGGTATATTTCACAATCTAGGTTGGAGCATTCGGAAGGAGGTGACCGTTAAGGAGCTGTACTTACCCAGGCTCCGCGAACTGTAATAGGAGTTTATTCGATCATGGAAAGCATTCAATATGCTGTTTTTTTGCTGGGGGCAGTCTTCTGTGCGTATCGGGCAATCGTAGCCAAACGGATCCTTTCTGCAACAATTTACCTGGCATGTATCAGTGCACTTGTCTCCGCAGTGATCTATCTGTTGGGAGCGCCGCAAGTGGCAGTGATGGAACTATCAGTTGGCGCGGGACTCGTAACCGTTCTGCTCGTCTATGCGCTCAGTGTGGTTGGTGATGACGCGCTGGATCCTGCCTCCGTGATTCCAAAACCGTTGGCTTTTGGAGTGGTTGGACTGGTCGTCGTTTTACTGGGCTTGATGGTTTATCCGGCAATTCAAACAAACCTTGAAAAGGGTTCAACTGCCTTAGCCAATGTTCTCTGGCAAAATCGCGTCCTCGATGTTTGGATCCAAATTGCTTTGATTTTTTCCGGTGTGATAGGTGTGCTGGGGTTACTCTCGGAACAAACTAGTAGCAAAAACAAGGAGTTACCACAGTGACATTTACTCCGCTCAATATTATTCTGTTGGGTGTGATCGCCTTACTAGGCGTGGGGTTTTACGGTTTGTTGATCACGCGTAATCTAATCAAAGTTGTCCTGGTGCTGCAAATCCTCATTAAGGCAGTCGTCCTAGCCTTGATCCTGGCTGGAAAAATGAGTGGCAATCTGGGGTTGGGACAATCCAGCGCGGCAACGGTCATTGTTGCCGACACGATCGTCGCTGTCGTTGGACTCGCATTGGGTGTTCAGGTGCGTCGTCGCTTTGGCACGCTCGATGTGCCGAAGATCTCCACATTGCGAGGTTGATATGGCAGGGATATTCGTCGCTCTGGTGATCGCTCTCCCTTGGCTTGGCGCAATTGCCGTTTGGCTTGTTGGAAATGAGCGTCCAAGACTTCAACATACGCTTGCAGTTGCCTTCAGCGTTCTCACAGGCATCATATCACTTGTATTGTTAGCGTTTGCCAGTTCAGAACCCGCCATTCAAGTGCCACTTGGAAAAGCTTTTGGTGACCTGACATTTGTCCCCGATGGACTCGCCGTCTCATTGACCGCGATTGCAGCAGTCGTTGGTTCGCTGGCTGTTATCTTCTCCGTAGATTACATGCGCGGCGATGAACAACTTGGGCGCTATTATTTCCTGGTCCTGTTCTTTATCGGCGCAATGACCGGCCTGGTTCTGAGTGGTAATTTACTCTTCACGTTCTTCTTTTGGGAAATCACAGCACTCTGTTCATACAGTCTGATCTCGTTCTACAACGATGACCCTAAAGCAGTTGCCGCTGGAATCAAGGCCCTCATCATCACCCAGGTGGGTGGCGTGGGTCTATTGGCTGGAACTCTGATCGCGTTTACAAGCCTCGGAAGTTTTCAAATTTCAGACCTATTGGCAAAAGCCTCATCAATGCCGTCCACGGCTTTATCGTTGATCGCGTTCAGTTTCCTGATTGCTGCCGCGGCAAAATCGGCGCAATTCCCATTTCACGTCTGGCTGCCAGATGCCATGGAAGCGCCGACCCCGGTCAGTGCCTTGATCCATGCCGCGACCATGGTCAATGCCGGGATTTATTTACTGGCGCGTTTTTACCCTGCATTTGAATTCGTGCCTGCGTGGAAAATTTCTGTCATCCTGGTGGGCATGATCTCAGCCTTGATCGCGGCGCTATCTGCGCTCACTGCCTCAGACCTCAAACGTGTGTTGGCTTACTCAACGATCAGCCAGCTTGGCTATATGGTCTACGCGATCGGCGCGGGTGGTGTGCTCGCCAGTCAGTTCCATTTGTTAAGTCATGCAGTGTTCAAGGCCTTATTGTTTCTTGCCGCGGGTTCCGTCATTCATAGCGTCGGCACACGCGATTTACGTCGTATGGGCCGGCTTGGGAACAGAATGCCTTTCGTGCGTAATGCATTTATCGTCGGGGCTTTGGCTTTGATGGGTGTTCCCATCCTTAACGGCTTTTGGAGCAAGGAACTTATTCTCGAAATTGGTTTCGAAAACTCGCCTATTTGGGCGTACGCGGTCATGCTCCTCAGCGCGGGTCTTACAGCATTCTATACCTTCCGCATGGTCTGGTTGGTGTTCTTCGGCAGAGAACGTGATTATCTACATGTCCATCCTGCGGGACCAGCGATGAAAGTTTCACTCGGCATTCTTGCGGCGGGCGCCTTCATCACTTGGCTTTTCTTTGGCGGATTGAACGGACTCTTGTCGTCTACCCTGCCATTCCACGAACTTGAACGTGAGTCTTTGCTGGAAATGGTTAATGCGATCCTTTCTGCTCCCGCGACCTGGCTCGCGTTGCTGATCGTTGCAGTAGGCTTTGGTATCTCCTGGATGCGCGCCCGAAGCTACGCTCTCTTCGGAGGCGGCTGGCTCAACCCATTTGTGGAGTCATCGTTTGGGTTTGAGTCGCTCAATCGCCTCATTGTGCGAGGCACATATCGTATTGCTGAAGGACTCAGCCTCACACAGACCGGCGAATTGAATTGGAATATTCTCGGCATTATCAGCGCGCTGCTGGTCGTGTTGATTGCCCTATGGGTGTGGCTGGGTGCATAAATGAATCTATTGAACTTCACTGGTCTCATTGTGATCCCTTTGGTTTCATCGCCCATCGTTTACCTTGCCGGGCGATTGGGAACTCGCGAAATCATTTTACGCGGCCGCTCTTATTTGGTACGGGTACTGGCATTTCTTGCCGTTTTGGCCGCCTGGATGCCGTTCATCATTTCTGTGCAAATCCTTCTCAGAGGCGGCACGCAGGATTTCAACATCAGCACAATCCGTTTGCATGTAGATGGCATCAGCCTTCTTATGGCAGGCTGTGTGCTGATGCTTGGCACACTGGTCATTCTGTTCTCCGGTTCCTATATGGCAGGCGAGGTTGGCGAAGAAAAGTATTACGCGATGTTACTTGCCATGATGGGATTGATGATCGGTCTGGTCTCTGCCAGTGACCTATTTAACTTGTGGGTTTGGTTCGAAGGGATGGCCGTCTCCTCTTATTTGCTCGTGGCCTTTTATCGCGAACAAGCCGCTTCCCTGGAAGCAGGGATGAAGTATCTCATCCAAAGTGCAACGGGCTCTGTGTTAGTGCTGATCGGCATCGCAATGGTACTTGCCCAGACCGGAACATTGGATATGACCGCGATCACAGAAGCCATTTCAGGGGCCGGTGTGAACCGCCTCGCCATGCTGGGAGCCGGTGCGTTATTCCTGATCGGCTTTGGCGTCAAAGTGGCTCTTGTCCCCCTCCATACCTGGTTGCCAGATGCACATTCACAAGCGCCAAGCGGAATAGCGCAATGCTATCGGGTGTTGTCATCGAAATCGGTTTGATCGCTATGTTGCGCGCGCTGGCAGTGTTGACG
>WNFU01007748.1_pt1 | contig 12598 bp, 10 predicted proteins | sample 5400121 | NCBI WGS metagenome assembly WNFU01 (sample SAMN13153360, study PRJNA577476) | soil metagenome | isolation source: 100 cm soil or saprolite under grassland replicate 1 | place: USA:California | collected 2016-06-15 | reverse complement strand
CTTGTCCTTTCGTCTAGGTTAAATGTGAGGGACTTCAGTCTGGCGGTCTTGCTCCTTCGCGCAAGCGCTCATCCGAACTGCCTTGCGCCGGGTGGGAAAGAGGCCGCGCCCGGAGCGAGATCCTGTGGCGCTCATCCGAACTGCCTTGCCCGCGGTGGGAAAGGGGCCGCGCCCGGAGCGAGATCCTGTGGCGCTCGTCCAAGCTGCGGTGATTCGGTGTGGCTCGCCGTTGTGCACGGTTACGTGGTGGGTGGGGGAGCGATGCGGACGGTGAGGATGCGGCGCTGGTTGGCTTCGAGAATGGTGAAGGTGTAGCGGCCGACCTGGAACTCCTCGCCGACGAGGGGGATGCGGTGCACGGTGGCGAGGACGAGACCCGCCACGGTCTCGAAGTCGCCGGTGGGCAGCTCCCAATCGAGCGCGTCGTTGAGATCCTGGACGCGCTCCCGGCCCGCCACGCGGTAGCTGCCATCGGGCAGGCGCTCCACCGTCTCGCTCGCGCGGTCGTGCTCGTCGTGGATCTCGCCCACCACCTGCTCGACGATGTCTTCCACGGTGACGATCCCCACCGCGCCGCCGTACTCGTCGATCACCACCGCCATCTGCAGCCGGGCCTTCTGCATCTCCCGCAGGAGGTCGTCGATGCGCTTCGTCTCGGGCACGTAGGTGGCCGGCCGCATCAGGCTCTTCAGGTCCGGGGCGCCCGCCCCCTGGCGCAGGAGGTCCATGGCGGTGACCACCCCCACGATGTTGATCACGCGGTCGGTGAACACGGGAATGCGGGAGAATCCGCGCTCCTGGATGAGCCGCACAGCGTCGTCGGGCCGCGCCGTCTCGGGCAGGGCGGCCACGTCCACCAGGGGCACCATGACCTCGCGCACCGCGGTATCCCCGAGGTCGAAGATCTTGTCGATCATCTCCGCCTCGGAGGAGGTGACGTCGGTCTCCTCCGGCTCGAGCTGGAGGAGGAGCTTGAGCTCCTCTCGCGAGACGAACTGTCGTGCGCCGCTCGTGCGCAGCCCCAGAGCGACCAGCACGCCGGTCACGAGGAGGCGGGCCCCCCACGTCACGGGAGAGAGGATGGTGGCGGCGAGCTCGAGCACGCGGTAGAGCCGCAGGATGAGCGCGGTCGCCCATTCGCTCGCCACCGCCTTCGGAATCACTTCGCCGAAGACGAGCATCAAGGGGACGAGGACGGCGGTGGCCACCGCGGCCGCCCACCCTCCCGCTACGGGCAGGAGGGCCCAGGTGGCGAGTGACGAGGCCGTGATGTGAGACACGGTGACCCCCATCATGGCGGCCGAGAGCATGCGCTCGGGGCGGTGGAAGGCCTCGAGGTAGCGGGCGGCGATGGGATTCCTGTTCTCGGCGAGGTGGCGGATCCGCACCCGGTTGGCGGCGATGAAGGCCATTTCGGCGGCGGAGAGGAGAGCGGTGATGAGCATGGCGGCCGCGATGCCCCAGAGGTAGATCATGCCGCCTGACTCCTGTCGACGCCACGACGGATGGCCACGAGCACCTCGATCACGCGGGTGCGCTCGACCTTCTCCACCGTCACCGTCACGTTCCCCGCCTGCATTTTCTCGCCCTTGTTCGGCACGCGGCCGAAGAGATCGAGGACCCATCCCCCCACCGTGTCGAAGGAGTCCTTGGGCAGGTGGAGGCCGGTGGCGGCATTGAGCTCGTCGATGGGCAGCTTGCCCGAGACGCGGTAGCTCGTGGCGTCCACCTTCTGGATCAGGTGCTCGTCCTCATCGAACTCGTCGCGGATCTCGCCCACCAGCTCTTCGAGGAGATCCTCCAGCGTCACCAGTCCCGCCGTGCCCCCGTATTCGTCCACCACCACGGCCAAGTGCAGCTTCTTGGCCTGGAACTCGCGTAGCAGCGCGTCCGCCCGCTTGGATTCGGGCACGAAATACGGTGGATGCAGACGGGTGCGGAGGTCGAAGTCCGGGGGCAGCCCCTGGAGATGGGGCAGGAGGTCCTTGGTGTAGAGCACGCCCACGATGTGGTCCACCGTCTCTTCGAAGACGGGCACGCGCGAGTGGAGGTGCTCGCGCAGGAGGGCGAGGATATCGAGGGGAGGGCTGGCGACGTCGAGGCAGAACATGTCGGGCCGCGGAACCATGACCTCCCGCACCAGCGTGTCCTCGAGCTCGAACACCTTGTGGATCATCTCGCGCTCCGACCGGTCCACCACGCCCTCGCGCGCACCCACGTCGACCAGGGTTCGCAGCTCCTGCTCGGAGATCTCCGGCTCGCCGCCCTGCCGCTCCGAGCCCACGAGGCGCAGGGTCATGGCGGTCAGCGCGCTCAGGATGCGGCGCACGGGCCAGAGGAGGGTGGACAGCCACGCCACGGGTCGGCTCACCCACGCCGAGTACCGCTCGGGGTGCTCGACGGCCAGGGTCATGGGCAACACCTCGCCGAAGACGAGGAGGAGCACGGTCATGACCCCGATGGAGACGGCGAGACCGAGCGGGCCGAAGAGGGTGGCGGCGATGGAGGCGGCGATGGCGGAGGCGCCGATATTGGCGAGGGTGATGCCGACGAGGAGGGTGACGAGCAGCTCGTGAGGCTTCGAGAGCATCGGCTGCAGCGGACCCTGATCGGGATCCTGCTGCTCGGCCAGACGCTTGAGGCGGGCCCGCCCCAGAGAGAAGTAGGCCGCCTCCGCCCCCGTGAGGAGCGCGGAGACGAGCACGAGGGCGAGAAGGCTCACGAGCTCGAGGGAGGCGAGGCTACTCACGGAAGTGCTCGTAGCCGGGCCCCATCATTACCCGCTTCCCGACCGCGTCGAGGAAGGTCACGCCCGCCCCGCAGGTTTCGATCTCGCCCACCACGGTGAGGGCGGTGCCGGTGGCCCGGCGGAGGCCGTCGCGGAGGGCACCCACGGACGCCGGGTCGCACGTCAGGAGGAGCTCGAAGTCCTCGCCGCCCGACGTCGCCCACGAGAGCGCATCGGCGGCGAGAGCACCCGCCACGTCGCGCGCCGCGGGATCCACGGGCAGGCGGTCGAGGGAGACGCGCGCGCCCACGCCACTGTCGCGGCAGAGGTGGGCCAGATCGGTGGCGAGGCCGTCGGAGCAGTCCATCATGGCGTGCACGCCGCCGGCCGCGCCGAGCCAGCGCCCTTCGGCACCGCGCGCGGTGGGACGGAGGTGCGCGGCGGCGACGGCCTCGAGCGCTTCGGGACTCACGGCAGGCCGCGTGGCCACTCCCGCTTCGAGGACGGCCAGGCCGGCCGCGGAGCGCCCCAGCGTGCCGGTGACCGCCACGGCGTCGCCCGGCTTGGCCCCCGAGCGGAGCCGCGGGCTGCCCTCGTGCTCTCCGAGCAGAGTCACGTTGACGAACCAGCCGCGCGGCGAGGTCGACGTGTCGCCGCCCACGATGGCAACGCCGTGGGGCGCCCCGGCCTGTCTCATGCCTTCGTACAACGCCTCGACGTCCACGGGATCCGGGGGGGCGGGGAGAGCCAATCCCACAAGGGCCCAGAGGGGGCGGCCGCCCTTGCCGGCGATGTCCGAGAGATTCACGGCCATGGCCTTCCAGCCGATGTCGAAGGGCGTGGCCCAGCTCCGGCGGAAATGGACGTCCTCCACGAGGAGATCGGTGGTGGCGAGGAGCCGCGCGCCCGGCTGAGGCAGGAGCACCGCCGTGTCGTCGCCGATGCCGGTTTCCACGCGTTCCGCCGGGCTCTTCTCCACCGTGCGGCGGATGAGCCGGATGATCTCGAGCTCGGCGGGAGAGGTCTCGGGACTTGGAGGTTCGCCGGCCCTCATGAGGCCACCCGAGCGGACCGCGTGAGCCCGAGAAAGTTCCGCAGGAGTGCCTTGCCCTGTCCGGTCAGTATCGATTCGGGATGGAACTGAACACCTTCAATGGGCAAGCGCCGGTGGCGGAGACCCATGATCTCGCCGTCCTCGGCGCGGGCGGAAATCTCGAGGTCGGCCGGGAAGCCCTCGTCCAGCACCACGAGCGAGTGGTAGCGGGTCGCCTCGAAACCCTGAGGCAGCGCCTCGAAGACGCCTCGGTTGTCGTGCTGGATGGTCGACGTCTTGCCGTGCATCTGCTTCTGCGCCCGCGTCACCGTCCCCCCGAACGCCTGGCCGATGGCCTGGTGGCCGAGACAGACGCCCAGGATGGGCGTGGTCTCGTGCAAGCGGTGGATGAGGGCCAGCGAGATGCCGGCGCCGTCCGGGGTGCCGGGGCCGGGCGAGATCACGATACCTTCGGGGGCCAGGTCCTCGATCTCCTCGACGGTGATCTTGTTGTTGCGCGCCACGCGCATGGTCGCGCCCAGCTCGCCCAGGTATTGGACCAGGTTATAGGTGAAGGAGTCGTAGTTGTCGAGGACGAGGATCATGAGGGGGTCTGCTGGGATACGCGGAGCGCGAGGATCATGCCGCGCGCCTTGGAGCAGGTTTCGAGCCATTCCGTCTTGGGATCGGAGTCGGCCACGATGCCCGCGCCCACCTGAATCGAGGCGCGTCCCGCGTGGCAGATCACGGTGCGGATGGTGATGCACGAGTCGAGGTTTCCGGAATACGAGATGTAGCCGACGGCGCCGCCATAGGGTCCGCGCCGGGTGGGCTCGAGCTCTTCGATGATCTCCATGGCGCGAATCTTGGGGGCGCCCGTCAGGGTGCCCGCGGGAAAGCAGGCCTCGAGGACGTGGAAAGCGTCGCGCCCTTCCTCGAGCCGGCCGCGCACGTGACTGACGAGATGCATGACGTGCGAGTAGCGCTCCACCACCATGAACTCCGACACCTCGACGGAGCCGATCCGGGAGACCCGACCCACGTCGTTGCGCCCGAGGTCCACCAGCATCACGTGCTCCGCCCGCTCCTTGGGATCGCCCTGCATCTCGGCGGCCAGCCGCTCGTCATCGACCTCGTTGGTGCCGCGCGGATGCGTGCCCGCGATGGGACGCTCCTCGACCCGACCGTCTTCCATGCGCACGAGCACTTCGGGGGACGAGCCGACGATGCTCGTCTTGCCCAGGCGCAGGAAGAAGAGATACGGCGACGGGTTGATGCTGCGGAGAGCGCGGTACACGGTGAAGGGGTCCGCCCGGAGCTTGGTGTCCACACGCCGCGACACCACGATCTGATACGCGTCACCGGCGGCGATGTACTCCTTGGCCTGGCGCACGCGCTCCATGAAGGTCGCTTCGTCCATGCTCGAGGTGAAGCCTTCCTCGCCCAGGGCTACCAACGGCTCCACGGCGGGGAAGGTCAGGGGCGCGGGTGGCCGGGCGGGGCGGGCGAGCTTGCCCAGCATCGCCTCGATCCGGTTCACCGCTTCGTCGTAGGCACGGTCGAGCCCGGCCGGGTCGCGCTCGGTGATGTGGGCATTGCCGATGACGAGCAGGCGATGGCGCAGGTTGTCGAAGACGAGGAGGCTGTCCGTGAACATGAAGACGGCGTCCGGCAGCCTGAGATCGTCCTTGGCCAGGCGGGGAAGCTCCTCCACGTGACGGACCATATCGTAGGAGATGTAGCCGACCGCGCCGCCCTGGAAGCGGGGGAGACCCGGTACGGCCACGGGGGTGAAGCGCGCGAGGAGGTCGCGCAGAGCGGCGAACGGGCTCTCGGCCGTCAATGACTCCACGCGGCCGTCGGCGTGACGCAGGGTGAGCCGCTCACCCTTGGCCGTGAAGACCATGGAGGGCTCCGAGCCAAGAAACGAGTAGCGCGCCCACTTCTCCCCGCCTTCGACGGACTCGAGGAGAAAGGCGTAGGGTCCGGGACGCAGCCGGAGAAAAGCGGACAGCGGCGTGTCCAGATCCGCCGCCACTTCGGCATAGACGGGGACCAGGTTGCCGCCGGCCGCGAGCCGGCGGAACTCCTCCCTCGAGGGAGATAGCGGGGGCAACGCGCGCCCCACCGTGGTCATGGCCGCGTCAGCTCAGGCGAGGGCGTCCAGCTTTTTCTTGAGCTGGGACTTGGGCACCGCGCCGATCACCTGGTCCATCACTTTGCCATCCTTGATGAAAAGAATGGTGGGGATGGAGCGGACACCGTAGCGGGCCGCCAGCTGGGGATTGTCGTCCACGTTGACCTTGGCGAGGCTCACCGAGCCCTTGGACTCCGAGGCCAGCTCCTCGAGCGTCGGCCCGATCGCGCGGCACGGCTGGCACCACTCGGCCCAGAAGTCCACCATGAGGACTTCCTTGTGCTTGCCGACCTCGTCGTCGAAGCTCTGTTCGGTGAGATGCAGCGTCGTATCAGCCATGAGATGCCCGTCTCCTTTGGTGTGATGTCCTGCCTGCGACCGCCATCGCCGCGATGATCATCGGAGCATAAACCAGGCGCCGGTTCAGCATCTCGGAAACCTGGGTCGCCGCCGCCCCTGCCGAGCCACCGGAGCGAGCAGAATCAGCTCGCCATGAGTCGAGTACCAGCCACAGGTAGGCGAGGTCTTGCCTACTCTCCACCCTGGCCCTACACCTGGCCCTACAGATGTCGTATCGAACCGAGGCATCCGCATACGATAAATTCGAGTCATTTCGGTATGTTGTCCGCCATCAGCGGGTAACGAGGGCGGCCGGCGGGTCAAGAGTGGGGCTCCATGGGGCACGAGGACATCGGCTGGGCAGGTCCATAAAACCTTACGGGTACGCTAACACGGCCTCACCCCTACCGCAACGCGGCAAGGCGGATTACCTTGACACTTTTGCCGTCGAACCGCCATTCTGAAACTCCCAAGGTTACGGCAGGTTGTGGCGCATGACAGGGACGCCGAGCGTTCCTCTGAGCGCCCTCGCGGGCGAGCGTCGGTAGCCTCGGAAAGCAGAAGTGTCACGAGGAGGACAGTCGACTCAATGGCCAAGGTCATGGTCGTAGACGACGCCAAGTCCGAGCTCAGGCTCATCGAAGGCATTCTCAAGACGGCCGGCCTCGAAGTTGTCTGTTTTCCCGACGGTGAGGAAATCGAAGAGCGGATTGTCCTCGAGCGGCCTGATCTACTGCTGCTCGACATCGTCATGCCCCACCGCAACGGTTACGAGATCCTTCGCAGCCTCAAGCGTGACGAGCGCACCAAGGCCATGCCCGTGGTGCTCGTCAGCTCGAAGAATCAGGAGAGCGATCGCGTGTGGGGCAAACGACAGGGCGCCGACGAGTATCTCGGCAAGCCTTTCACCGCCGAGCAGCTCGTCACCGTGGTCCGGCAATTCGTCAGGTGATCGCGCGATCGGCTCCCCAGCGGTGACGACGCTTCCCGCACCGGCGCAAGCCACCGTTCCCCAGAGACGCGCGTGCATGGTCACGCTCGCGGGATATCGCTTTGCCGTCGAGGTGCGATACGCACGCGAGGTGGTCGTGTTCGACGAATACACCATCGTGCCCCTCGCTCCCGCTCACCTGCTCGGTGTGGCCAATCTTCGGGGCAGCATCATGCCGGTGGTGGACATCCGCCCCCTTCTTGGAATGGCCCCGGCCGTGGCCGGCCATGAGGTTCGCGCCCTCGTCGTGGAGCGTGACGGCGTCAAGGTCGCACTCCTCATCGATGAAGTGCTGGGCCTCGAGCCTCTCGACGGAAGATCGCCCGCCGATGACCCTGATGGTCCTGGCCCCGGCGCCGTGATCGCCCGCCTCGGGCGAGAAGACGGTGACGTCGCGCTGCTCGACGTGCGCGCTCTGCTCACCGGCATGGGAGGCGACACCGGAGCGCCCGAGAAGGCACTCACATGAACAGGCGGCGTTTCCTCGGGCTGGCCTCCGGCGTCCTCGCAGGCGGGGGCATTTTTGGAGCTGGTGACCGCTCGTGGGGGCAGGCGGGGTCGTCGCCCCGTCCCGGCGCGAAGACGGCCGCGGCTCCCCCCACGGAAGCGCCCACGGCGAGCGCGCCCGGCGTCAGCGCGCGCGACGTCAAGATCGGCATGAGCGCGGCGTTCAAGGGTCCCGCCGCGGGTCTGGGCACCGAGCTGTGGCGGGGCGCCACCGCATATTTCTCGGAGATCAATGCCCGCGGCGGCGTCAATGGTCGTTCCGTCGTGGTGGCGGCGCTCGACGACGGCTATCAGCCCGACCCGTGCTTGCGCAACACGATACAGCTCGTGGAGCAGGACCAGGTGTTCTTCCTGTCGAACTACGTGGGGACGCCGACCCTGACGCGGGCCCTCCCCGTCATCAAGCGTTACGGCGACGTGCTCCTCGTGGGTAACTTCACGGGAGCCCAGCCTCAGCGGGAGGCGCCCTACGTCGACTACGTCTTCAATATCCGCGCCTCGTACCGTCAGGAGATGGCCGCGCTCGTCGAGCGCTTCTGGGGGCTGGGCGCCCGGAAGTTCGGGCTCTTCTATCAGATAGACGCCTACGGCAGGAGCGGCGCCGATGCCGTGGAGCGCGCGCTAGCCCAGCGAGGCGCCAAGGTCGTGGCGGAAGCGACCTACGTCCGCGGGGCCAGATTCGACGACGATATGGCCCCCGCGGTCGCGGTGCTTCGCCAGGCCGGATGTGAGATCGTCCTGTGCACGGGCGCCTATCAGGGCTGCGGGGCCTTCGTCCGCGCCGCACGCGACGTGGGCTTTACGGTGCCGGTCTCGAATGTCTCCTTCGTCGGGTCCGACGCGATGCTCGCCCTCCTCCTCAAGCACGGCAAGACGGCGGGGCGCGACTACACGCGCGCCCTCGTCAATTCCCAGGTGATGCCGAGCTACGACGATCTCGGCCTCCCCGGTGTCGCCGAATACCGGGCCCTCATGGACAAGCACAATCCGGCCCTGCCGGAATCGCTGCGGGACCGTGGCTACACGCCCCAGCGCTACAGCTTCATCAGCCTCGAGGGCTTCGTCAACGCCAAGGTCACCGTGGAGGCGCTCCGTGGCGCCGGGACCAATCCCACCCGTGCGAGCCTGCGGCAATCCCTCGAGTCGCTCCACAACGTCGACCTCGGCATCGGGGCCCCCCTCAGCTTCGGACCGGAGCGCCACCAGGGGCTCGACAGCGTCTACTTCACAAGGGTGCAGGGCGAGCACTGGGTGCCCATCACCGATTGGACCGCGGCCGTTCGCGCCTGAGCCGCAGGAGAACGTCATGGCACGTACGAGGAAACTACCGGACGAGGAGCAGACGGCAGGGCAGCCGACGCGACGGGGCCTCGGCCTCCTCGGGAAGATCGTGATCTTCCTCGTGGCGGTCCTGGTGCCCCTGGCCGCCGTGACGTGGTATGTCTCCGCGCGATCCATCAAGACGGCCATGACCGAGGAATTCGTCTCGAAGGGCGAGGCCATCGCCGCGAGCCTCGCCTCCTCCGGAGTGGATCTGATCTCGACGCGCGACGCCTCGTCCGTGCAGTCGCTCGTGGACGAGTTCGCCCGCATCCGCGGGGTCGCCTACGTGATGGTCTACGACCCCCAGAAGAAGCTCATCGCCCACACCTTCTCGCCCTCGGTGCCCGCGGGCATCATCGACAAGAACCTCGTGCCCGGTACCGTGGCGCGGCAGCAACGGGACATCGCGTACCAGGACCCGGCGCGGAAGGGTCAGCGCGACATCATCGACATCGGCGTGCCCATGGCCGCGGGCAAGCTCGGGACCGTCCGCGTCGGCATGGACCGGGCCATCATCGATCACGCGGCGGCGACTGCGGGCCGCCAGGTGCTCCTCGTCTTCGCCGGGGTGGCCGCCCTCACCCTGATCGGCGGCGCCCTGCTCGCGCGACGCATCACGCGCCCCATCACGCGGCTGGTGGAAGCGGCCCAGCGGGTGGGCGAGGGCGATCTCAGCGAGACCGTCGCCGTCACCTCTCGTGACGAGATCGGGGAGCTCGCCCGGACCTTCAACGACTCCATCGCGCGCCTGCGCACCCAGGTCCAGACCGAGTCGGAGCGTGACGAGGAGCGGCGGCGCCGCGAGGATCTGCAGGAGAGCATCATCAAGTTCCTCGACGTGGCCATGGAGGTCTCGCAGGGAGATCTGACCAAGCGCGGCGAGGTCACCTCCGATGTCCTCGGCAACGTCGTGGACGCCATCAACGTGATGGTGGCCGAGATCGGGGCCACCATTGCCGACGTGCGCGGCGCCGCCCTGCAGGTAGCGGCCGGGGCCAGTCAGATGACCGACTCGTCGGGACGCATGACGGAGGGAGCGCAGGCCCAGGCGCGCGAGGCGAGCCGGGTCGCGGAGTCCATGGAGGGATTGACGCAGTCCGTGCGCCAGGTGGCGGACAGCGCCCGCGCCTCGGCGCAGGCGGCCCGGGAGGCCCTCGACGCCGCGCAGAAGGGTGACGGGGCCGTTCGCGACAGCCTGCAGGCCATGCAGCGCATCCGCGGAGAGGTGCAATCCATCTCCAAGAAGATCAAGAGCCTGGGCGATCGGTCGCTCGAGATCTCCGAGATCGTCAACACCATCGAGGACATCGCCTCCCAGACCAATCTCGTCGCCCTCAATGCCGCCATCGAAGCCGCGGGCGCCGGCGAGGCGGGGCTGCGCTTCGCCGTAGTCGCCGACGAGGTGCGCAAGCTGGCCGAGCGTTCGGCCAAGGCCACGAAGGACATCGCGGTCCTGATCAAGAACGTGCAGGCGGACACGCAGGACGCGGTGGTGGTCATGGAGCAGGGGACTTTGGAAGTGGAGGCCGGCTATCGTATGACCGTGCAGGCCGGCGATAGCTTGAAGGCCATTGCCGATGTCTCCCAGCGTTCGGCCGTGCTCGCCCAGGACATCTCCGAGGCGACACAGGAGCAGGTGCGGGGTGCCGAGACGGTCACTCAAGCCATGCAGTCCATCCAGACCGTGGCCTCCCAGACGGAGCTGAGAGTGCTCGAAGCTCGCCGGACAGTAGCTGAGCTCACCCGCCTCGCCGAGGAGCTCACGGCCAGCCTTGCCCGATTCAAGCTGGCCGCCTAGTGCTCCTCGTGGCCCGGAATTTGCTCTAAGAGAGCCAGGATGCTGGAAGACCAGGAAAGCGAATTCATCCTCGGCATCTTTTTGATGGAGGCTTGGGATACCGTGGCCTCTGTCGAGGACGGGCTGCGCCGATTGGCCGGGGGCGATCCTCCATCCTCGGAGATTGTCGACCCACTTGTGGTGGTCGCCCATCGGCTCAAGGGTGCCTCCGCCCTTCATGGATATCCCGTGGTCTCCGCGGTGGCGCTCGTGATGGAGAACCTGCTCGAGAAGCTGCCGGGCCAGCCGGCTCGGGAGTGGGGGCGCACGATCGAGGCGCTCGGGGACGTCGTGGTGACGGTCAGGCGAGTGCTCGAGATGATCGGCGACGATGGCCGGGAGGACGTGGAGACCGTCTCCCGGCTCCGCGCCCGCTATCCGGAGCTCTTCCCCACCCATGCGGCGTCCGAGCTTCCTCCTGATTCCCTCCGCCGCGCGGAGCACACACCTGCCTCGGCCCCGCCAAAGACGGAGGCGGTGCCGTCGGCGCCCCGGGAGGGCGAGACTGCCGTCGACACGAAGCCCCTTCCGCCTCCCGCGCGCTCGGTGTTCTCCCGTCCCCTTCCTCCGCCGACCCCCGGAGCCATGCCTGGAGGGCCCACCGCCGAGCTCGGTGAGGTTGCCGCAGACAGGCTCCTGAGCGATCTCGAGCGCTTCTTCGCCGAGCACGCCGAGTCCGTGCCGTACTTCGCTCCCGAGGCGGCGGAGCACCTCGAGGTGATGACGCGGTCCATCCTGGCTCTGGAGCAGGTGACCGGAGCGACCAAGGACGAGGAGATCGCCACGCTCTTCCGCGCCGTCCACACCCTCAAAGGCGCAGCCTACACCGTGGGCTGCGCGCCCCTCGGCGATGTCGCCCATCGTATCGAGGACATCCTGGACGCCGTGCGTGATCGTCGGCTCGAGTTCGAGCCGGCCGTGTTCGACGCCGTCCTGGGCGGCGTGGACACGCTCCGGCTCCTCCTCGACGGTTCGGCCAAGACCACGCTCGATGCGCGGCTCGCTGTCCAGCGCACGCTCGATGTCCTCGGCGCTCTCCGGCCCGGCCCCGTGCCCCTCGAGAGCGACGCCGGCCACGTCGAAGCAGAGCCGGCGGCCGAGCCCGCCCTCATGGCCCCCGCGCCCGCCCCGTGGCGCCCGGCCGTCGTGCCCCCTATGCGCGAGCCGCGGAGCACGCGCGACAGCGAATCGAGGGAAGCGCGCCCGAGCATCCGCGTCGGTCTCGATCGCCTCGACGCGCTCATGAATCTGGTCGGCGAGCTCGTCATCGCGCGCAGCCGCCTCGACCAGCGCGTCGCTCAGATCGAGCGCGTCAACGAGCTCCTGGCCTTCAGCCGCTCGCGCATGGCGCAGGCCGTGCGCGATTTCGAGGAAAAGCACCGGCATACTCAGCTCTCGCCCGCCCTCTCGGGGGTCCCCGCGGACCCGGGGGCGGACGTCTTCGCCGAGCTCGAGTTCGACCGCTACGACGATTTCAATATCTTCGCGCGGAGCGTCGACGAGATTTCGGCCGACGTCGCGGAGATCCAGGCCCAGCTCGCCGGCTTCATCCGGAGCGTGGGCGAGGACACGGCCCAGCTTCATCGCCTCACGGGCAGCCTGCGCGGCGAAGTGACGCGCGCGCGCATGGTGCCCATCGGACGGCTCTTCGCGCGCTTCCACCAGCCCGTCCGCGAGGCCGGGCGGGCCGTCGGCAAGAGCCT
>WNFU01010924.1_pt1 | contig 12600 bp, 8 predicted proteins | sample 5400121 | NCBI WGS metagenome assembly WNFU01 (sample SAMN13153360, study PRJNA577476) | soil metagenome | isolation source: 100 cm soil or saprolite under grassland replicate 1 | place: USA:California | collected 2016-06-15 | reverse complement strand
TTGGACGCCACGGCGGCGTCCTGGATCGCGACGGTGATGCCGACCGCGCCGATGGATGACATCGTGTGGGCGGCGTCCCCGATCAGCAGCAGGCCGGGCCGGTACCAGCGCCGAAGTCGCGACGACTCGACCGCCAGCATCGAGACCTGGTTCCAGTCGCGCAGTGCGTCCGTACGGTCGGCCAGCCAGGGCACCCGTAGGGCGATCAGCCGACGGACGGCCTCGAGCCCTTCGGCACGCACCCGAGGGTAACTCCCTTTGGCGATCGTGCAGCCAACCTGCCAGTCGGTGCCGCGGTCGTGCAAGACGGTCCACCCGCCATTGCTGACAAAAATTCCAGGAGCAGGATCGGTGTCGCGTCGTGGCAGTCGAAACCAGAGGATGTCGAAGGCCGCCGCCGTGCGCACGGGCTCCAGTCCCGCGAGGCTCCGAACGCGCGAAAACCGACCATCGGCCGCGACCACCAGCTGCGCTCGCACCTCGTGCCATCCGTCCCTGGCTCGGTAGCGCACTCCGCGGACCTGCCCATCGTCGTCCTGCAGAAGGGCCTCGACACGACCGCCCATCACCAGGCGAAAACCGGGGCAGCGCTGGCCCTCTTCAACGATGACGCGAAGGAAACGGACCTGTGGCACAAATGTCATGAACGGGTACGGGGTTTTGAGCCGGCCGACGTCCGGAAAGGAGGACCTCTCGGATGGCGTGGTGGGGGCGCCGGTTGGGTACCGAGCCATTGCAACTTCCAGCACGCGCTCGGCCAGACCCATCTGGCCCATCAGGTCGAGTGCCGCCGGCTGCAGCACGTCGCCCCGAAAGTCGCGGTCGAAATCGTTGTGCGCCTCGAGAAGTATCACGTTGATGCCCTGTCTGGCTAACAGCAGCGCCAGTACGGCTCCCGCCGGCCCGCCGCCGACGATGCAGCAATCGGTATCAGTGGAATCGACAATCGATTCGGGCGTCATCTGAGTTCCCCCTGACCTGGTATCGACAATCAGTCTCGGATGACGACTGCGATCCGGCGTCCGGGGAAACCCGAAAACGCAGCCTGTATCTTTGGCTGCCACGCGGTCTGAAGCCTACGGGTTTCCCTGCAGGAGGCCGTGCTCGAGCGCCCAGACGGCGAGCTGCGCACGCGAGGCGAGACCGAGCTTGGCAAAGACGTTGCCGATGTGCCGCTCAGCAGTGGCCTCGGTGATGACAAGCTCACGGGCGATGGCGCGGTTGCTCAGTCCGCGCGCCACTAACGCTGTGACCTCGCGTTCACGAGCCGTAAGTGGGCTGGCCTGAACGGGCCCGGGCTGAGGCTGGCCCAACTCAGGCGTGTCCAGCAAAGCCAACGCCTCGGCAGTGGCCTGCGGGGGCGGTAGAGTCAGGCCTTCTGCCCAGGCCGCATCGGCGGCTCGCGATCCGAGCGTCGCTCGCGCCTCGGCCAGGTGCCGGTCCAAGTTCGTCCGCTCGCCGCGTGCCGGCGTACCGACCGCAGCGCGCAATGCCGCGGCCGCGCCCGCCAGGCGCACCGCCTGGACCGCCACGCCGAGGGTAGCCGCCAGCCGTGCGCACCCTTCCAGGCTGCCCGCCACCCCCTCCCGATCCCCTGCATCGCGATAAGGTGATCAGCGCCTCTCGGAGCAGCGCCCGAGCCGCGGTGTGGTCTCGCTGCTCGATAAGCAGATCTGCCAGCTCAGCCGCTGGCCACGCGGCCAGCCACCGCCCGACCTCACGCCCATGGGCGAGGCTTGCTTCGAGGAGCTTGCGGGCACGGTCGAGGTTGCCCTGGCGCGCCTCCACGTCGCCCAATAGGCGCAGCGCGAAGCAGGCGTTGCGGTGCGAGCCCGTCGTCTCGACGCCGGCGAGTACCTTCTCAGCCCACGCGCGAGCCGCATCGTCGTCGCCGTCATCGAAAGCGACTTGCGCCATCCAGAGCCTGGGCAGCGACTCCACCCATGGGTCGCCGGCCGCTTCCGCGCATGCCAGGCTCTCCAGGAAGAGAGCCTGCGCGGCCGCACGCTCACCCCGCCCCAGCGCGGCGCGCCCAAGCAGGAACAGGGCATTGGCAATCTGGACGCGGTCCTCCAGCTGCCGCCAGACGGCGAGCGCTGCATGTAAGCGCTGTTCGGCTACGGCGTAATCGCCCTGGCCGTGGGCCAGCCGTCCATCGGCGTGCAGCGCCTTCGCGTACGTCGCGCTCGCGCTCACTGACGAGCCAGCACCGAGTTGGCCCAGCACCTCGCGCAACCAGGCACGCCCCTCCTCGAAGTGGCCGCCGAAGAACCAGAACATGCCCAGCGCGCCGGCCAACCGCGCGGCGCACTCGGCCTCGCCGGTGGCCAGGAAGTGCCACAGGGCAGCGCGAACGTTATCGTGCTCCGGCTCGATGCTGCTCACTGCGCCAGCCTCGTCGCCGGTCCATAGGCGGGCGTCGGCGCGCTCTACGAGCGCGAGGAAGTAGCGGGCGTGGCGGTTCGTCGCCGCTGCGAGGGTAGTCTCGGCCGTGAGCCGCTCGAGCGCGTACTCGCGCAGGGTTTCCAGCAAACGGTACCGGACCTCCGCGCGCGGATACGGCAGCTGGGCCACCACCAGGGACTTATCGACCAGGTGGCCGAGGAGGTCCAGGACCGTGCTTGGCTTGATCCCGTCCCCGCCTCCAACGGCCTCGGCCAGCGGCATATATCTAGCGCCTGCGGTGCGCAAGGAGCAGCTCTACACGAACCTGCTGCAAATCAAGTCGTATGCACCGACGCTGTTCATAGCCGACACCCCGTTCCGGCATCGGCATGACGTTTGGGAGAAGCTGCACGAGGTGGACGAGCACTACGGCGAGTGGCTGCTCAAGGAGGGAAGGATCTACAGCTTCCACGATCTCCGCGAGTTTCCCTGGCAGCGCGTCTGCGATCGGGGTGCCGTCGAGGACTTCAACCTGGACGAATGGGCTCTATCCGAAGACCCTGAGCGTCGCCGCGACTTTGTCTACCTGGTGCGCAGGTGCCTAAGCGAACTTCTGTACCCCGAAGTGCGATGGCACAAGGAACTCCGATGCTCCTTCTTCACGCTTCCGAGGGGAAAGAATTCGCGCTCGATCGAATACGAGAGCCATGCCCGCAAGTCGAAGCGAACCGTCGTCGAGCAATACCCGCGCACCGTGGACGGAAGGATCGTCACTCTTTACAGGCATTACGCGTTCTGGGATCGTCTCCGTCGTTTCGACGGCAGGTGGTACCTCGAGATCTCGCCGACATACGCGTTCACCTACAACGGACGCGATGTGGCTTACCAGCATGAGGATTGGGTTAAGGGGATCAAGCGTCGCGAGAGGAACCGCGCGGTTGTGGCTCAACTGCTGCTCTGGGCGCAGTACATACCTCGGCTCGGCCGAGGCAGCATGTTCGATCCTCCGTACGCGTTCCTCAGCTTTGGCGAGCTGGGCACGTTCGACGTGGACGTTGGGATCGACGATCGCACCTGGCGAAAGGACGAGGACGAAGGCGAGGCCGACGTGCTGCAGGATCCAACTAACCGCCTTGCGCTTCCTGGATTCGGTGATGAGCCGGACGACAGCGACGAACAGGGCGAGAACTTCGTGACTTCAAGCGGCGAAGCCGATCAGACGAACGAGGTCAAACTGTTGTGAAGATTGACTTCCTGCATGAGCCCGAGCTTGAGTTCGGAGGCGGTGGTCAGCATATCGACATCCGATTCGGTCTGATGCTCCATGGGCCACTTGACCAGGGGAGTGGACGGGCGCCGGTTGATATCAACCTTGCGATCGTCGGTATAACTGAGACCGTCGAGGGTGTCGCTCGATGGCTTGAACGGTGTAGGAGCGTCATCCCGGCAAAGCGGAGTAAGCAACCGAACCTCTTCCCGCGCTTCCCCGGGTTCGCGCGCGAGACGTTGGGAAGCGAGCTGATCATTGACCGGCAGCTCCAAGCCACGATCATGCAGCGTGCGATTACCAGTGCGGTCACACTCGGTCGCACGGCTGCAGGGGTCGACCAAGCGGTGGACGTATTCCTGGAACAGTGCCAGCACCTAGCGGAAAAGGCGCGCCCTGACGTGTTGATTTGCGCACCTCCTGCCGATCTGCTGGAGATGCTGGATCCGGACGAAGACAAGGAAGAGACCGAGGAGCCAGCCAGTCAGGCTGGGTTGCAGAGCCAAGCCAACGGTGCGGAACCCCACAACGGCGTGGGTCAAGCTCATCAAGACAAGGCACCCGACGATGTCGGGCGAGAAGACGTCGAATCAGATGAGGACGCAGCAACGGCCGGTGAGGAGGATGTTGAGCGCAAGCCCCCAACAGTTCCGTCATTCCACGACGTGCTGAAAGCCCGAGGCATGGGCATCGGCATACCGATCCAGATGGTCAGACCTGAGACTTACGATGCCGAGCGGCGCCGCCGTCAGAAAGCACGTCCCGACCGGATCCGTCAGTTGCAAGACGAGGCGACGCGCGCCTGGAACTTTCACATGGCTCTCTACTACAAGGCGGGTGGGACGCCGTGGCGGCTTGTCCGCGAGGCCGCGGACTACTCCACGTGCTACGTCGGCGTGAGCTTTTACAAGTCGTCGGACGACGACGCGTTGCTGATGACGAGCATGGCCCAAGTATTCAATGAGCGCGGCGACGGCGTCATAGTGCGCGGCGGACAGGCGCGCCTGAGCAAGCTGGACCGGCGCCCGCACCTCGACCTGGATGGCGCTCGAACCCTCCTTCAGACGGCGTTGGCAAGCTACCGTCGGGAGCACAAGACGTCCCCCGCCAGGGTCGTCGTTCACAAGACATCGGGCTACAACGACGACGAGTTAGCTGGTTTCCGTAAGGCCGCGGAAGCTGAGCGCATCGAAGGTCTCGATCTGATCAGTTTGCGGCACTCCTCGACACGGCTGTTCCGCGTCGGCGACTACCCGCCGTTACGGGGGACGCTCGTCGAGATGGATGAACGGACGCACCTGCTGTACACACGAGGCAGCGTCGACTTCTTCGCCGCCTACGCGGGCATGTACGTGCCGCGGCCGTTGGAGTTCCTATGCCAGGACACCGAGCAGACCCCCAGGTTTCTGGCGTCGGAGATGCTGGGACTGAGCAAGATGAACTGGAACAACACGCAATTCGATGGAGCCGACCCGATTACGACGCGCGCGGCTGACCAGGTCGGCTCCATCCTGCGGCACGTCCCCGACCACGTGGTGCCGCAGGCGCGGTACGCGTATTACATATAGTGTCCTGCACACTTGAGCCGCTTGCCCCTACCCGTGCCTCTAAGACCTCGTGGGGATTTCTTGCGCGGACTGCAGGATTTGATTCGGGTGTCCCAATCGGGACTCCACCTCAACCGACGACAAACTTTAGCACTGTGGTGTTTCCGCAGTCCTGGCGCTTAAACAAAGAAAGCCGCCTCCGCAGCGTTGGAGGACAGGAGTGCGGCGACTGCAGGCCGCACTCCTGTCTGATGTCAGATCACGAACGAGTTCTCCATGGTCGCGTCGTGGTTACGCGGCAACTTCGTCGTTGGTCTCCGTCATGCTGTTCCGCATGGCGCGATGGCCGGTGAGCTTCTGCTCGATGCGCTCAAGGTCCCGCTGAGCGGTCAACAGCGCCTCGTCGTAATCGAACGCTCTGGCGAGCTGTTCGGAATAGCTTGTCAAGTTCGTCTCTTCACGGGCGAGGCCGTCCCGCGCCGCCTTGAGTTCGGCGTCCAAGCCCTCGAGGAGATTGTCAAGGCGCTGGAAGAGGCCGGTGCCATAAGCGGCCAGCTGGGCCAGATCGAGCGTTCGGGTGGTCGCGTACTCGAGCGAACCACTGCGCTCCGGGCAGCGCAGGCACAGGCGAACGGCACTCAGGCTCGCTTGCCGAACCGTCACCTCGAAGCCGCGGTAGCAGGCGATCGGGGAAAAGGGCGAAGAGCCAGTGTTATCGTCGGCGGCGCACGACGCTCGGGCGAAATTCTGAATCGCGGCCGCAAGCGCCAGGGCGGCATCTGCCCGTTCGGCGTACGTACGTTCGTCGACCACCAGGGAGAACGGGATTTGGCCTCTGCTGTCGGGCTGCGCAGCATGGGCCTGGCGAAACGCGACGTCCGCAGCAATCGCTTCCACGCGCGCTCGAAGGTCGGAAATTCTCTGAGGCAACCGCTTGAGCTCCCACCGAGCTTGAACCTGCCGGTCGAGGTGAGCCGCGCGCAGCGCCTCGAGTTTGACGATCTCGGTTTGTAGCTGCACGCGCTTCAGAACGTCAGGATCGCCTGCTACCAGTGCTTTGGCCTCTGCGGCCGAAAGGACGACGTCGTCGACGTCCTCGAGCACTCGGGACGGTGACCGATCGGCGCAGGACGGCCTTGAAACCGCGCGCCTTGGCCTCGATTGCCTGCCAGACATACCCATCGAAACTGCGCTCGGTGGCGTACAGAAAGATGCGAATGCCGGCTCCTGGGTCAATCACCGCCCCCAAGCTGTCGAACACAGGTCCATAGACTTCGTTGCCCTGCCGAAGCCCGCGGCCTTCGCGCTGCTCGTTTGATTTAATGTGCTGCCTCATCGATGCCTCATGCTGCAGCGCGATTGGGGCGCCGAACCGAGGGCAATGCGGGCGTGGCGAACGCAGCCTCCCGAGTCGTCACAAATGCCCGAGCCACGTTGGGTGGAGTCCCTCGACCCACGGTTGGAGTGACGCCAGCGCATATCACAAGCCACAATGGCGATCGTGGAAGCGGCGGCGTTGATGTCCGCCGAGCCCCGGCTCGTATGTTGAGCAGAATTGAGCCGGCCGCCGATAGGGGTCGGTACGCTGCCGTTCTCCGATGCGATGATCCCGCGCGGGCGTCGGGGGAGACCCCAATGCAACGGCGTGAAGAAGAACATGACGCTGAAGCGTCAGCGTGGGCGCGGGCTACTCATCGCGTGGTGCTCGCCACCAACAGCCCTTTCGTGCAGACTTTCTTCCAGGATCTTGCCCGCGACCAGATGGGTTCGTGGGCGATCCACATCGTGACGGTGGACGTCTCTGGCGTGGAGGTCGACTCCCCATGTCTCAGCGACGCTGCGGTCGCGGTAGTTCACACTGACCCCGACGTCCCCGCGGCACAGGCTGTCTGCACCGCCCTGGGCGCTGGCTGGCCAGCCCTGCCGATCATCGCCCTGGTCTCGAGCGTACGCGCGGTCACACCGTGGTACGTCGAGGCACTGCTGAGGGGCGAGTTGGCCGGGCTGCTCGATCTGGAAGCGACCGCGGCGGAGGTCGTCGCTGGCCTGGAGGCGGTCACTCGCGGTCGCGTGGCTGTGTCGGTGGCGAGAGATCCTGTGCATACTGCCGCGCTAGGCGCCGCGTTGCTGGCTCGCGAATCGACCTCTGAGATGTCAAGGTCTCTAATCTGACCCACCGCGAACAGGAGGTGTTCGAGTTGCTCAGCCAGGGAGCGACTGATAAGCAGATCGCTGCCAGCCTGGGTATGGGGCAGAGCACGGTCGGTACCCATGTCCACCGCATTCAAACGAAGGTCGGAGCACGAACCCGTATGGAACTTGGCCGGTTCGTGGGGCGGCTCCGGGGCAGCAGGGGGTAGCCTCAGTAGACATGGGCCTTCGGGCACCTGCACGCTGGTAGTCGGCAATAGATGGCCCTGAGGCGACGCCAGGATTGCACCAGGGCGCCCGCGTGGCCGACTCGCGTCCGACAACTCGGCGCGCAGGCGGCGACCGGTTGTTTGGATCCTGGAGATTCCATCAACGGCGGCTCGTTCGTAGACGAGAAGCGCTCCCGCTGAGGTGTACCCGCGCCATGGCGACTCCCCGACAGCGACACGATTCCGGCTCCACGGAGTTCCAGATTGTGCTCCTGGTTCCCGTTGACGATGACGAGCGAGGTGTCTCGTCAGAAGACCTCGACCAACTTGGCCACCGAGTGGCCGCCGCCCTGGAGCTGGGAGCCGAGTTGTTGAAGGTCCTGGAACCTCACGGCTGGCGAGCCCGCCTGAGCGCGGAGGGCGCTGCCATCAGCACCTGGCTGGAGAGGACCGCATCAGCCGAAGCAGTCCATACCGATCTGCGGGGTCTGCCCACCGCAATGTATGCACGGCTAATGGAGTATCTACCAATCCTGGCGAGGCACGAATCAGACCTGGATGAGTTGCGCCCGACGGAGGATGGCTTCCAGCCGTACGAGCTCGAGGCGCACTGACTGCGCGCTCCACAACGCACACGAAGTAGTGTGCATGTCGGCACTCCACACGTTGCGATGCCCGCCGCGTACAGGACCGGTTGGCGACGCGTTGGTAACTCGACGTAGTGATTTCTGTAGGCGGATGTAACGATTTCTGTAGGCAAAAATAGCGAAATCGCCATGTATCGGCGACCCGTCGGACCGTAGGGTTTCTCAATAGAGTAACAACCATGTAATGGTTGGCTCACGGTTTCTACACAGCCGGCACACCGGAGGCGGGTGTGTCAGCTTATGGGGGCGGCGTCATGGCGCGGCGACTCAGGAAGGGAAGCGCACGGCAGCGCGGGCTGCTCGGATGCGCGTTGAGCCTGTGGCTCTCACTGGTGATGCTGTTCTCGCCAGGCTCTGGTGGAGGCGAACTGCTGGGTGGCGGCCTCCGCTGGGTTGGTCCGCCGCTGGCCAGAGCGATCGCCGGAGCAGCCGCGGCACTGGTAGCAAGCGCACCGGTTGCTCGGTTTGCCCTCGCGCAGTCCGCCCCTGCACCAGAAACGTGGGGCTTGAATGCCAATGGCCAACTGGGCAACAACTCGACCACCAACAGCGCGACGCCCGTCTCCGTCAGCAACCTGGGCGCCGTCACACAGCTGTCAGGCGGGTGGGGCCACAGCCTGGCGCTGAAACCAGATGGAACCGTCACCAGCTGGGGCAAGAACATCGACGGCCAGCTGGGCAACAACACGATGACGGAGTCGCACGTACCAGTCTCCGTCAGCAGCCTGACTGGCGTCGTCGCGATCGCGGCTGGCAAGAACCACAGCCTGGCGCTCAAGAACGACGGCAGCGTGTGGGCCTGGGGCTCCAACCGCGACGGCCAACTGGGCACGACCAGCTCCACCACGTGCACCGATTTCGACCAGGTACAGATCTCGTGCAGTCTGATCCCGATCCAAATCCCGAGTTTCACTGGCGTCATCGCGATTGCGGCCGGTTGGGATCACAGCCTGGCGGTCAAATCGGACGGGTCCGTGTGGGCCTGGGGCGCCAACTCGTTTGGTGGTCTGGGAGACGGCACGCACACGTCGCGCAGCAGTCCGGTCCAGGTCCTTGGACCGGGTGGTAGCGGAACGCTGAGCCGTGTTCAAGCCGTTTCCGCTGGTCAGTACCACAGTCTGGCGCTGAAGACTGACGGCACGGTATGGGCCTGGGGTGGCGACGTGTCGGGTCAGTTGGGCAACAACTCGACCACCGCGACGACGGCACCAGTTCAGGTCGTCGGCGTCGGCGGCAGCGGGACGCTCGGCGGCATCATCGCCATCGCCGCGGGGCAGTACCACAGCCTGGCCCTGCAGACCCAGGGGACCATTGTCGCGTGGGGCAAGAATGACAACGGCCAGCTCGGTGCGACGAGCTCGAGCAGCTGTGGTAGCGGTTACGCCTGCAGCCTGGTGCCGTTGTCCATCTCGAATTTCTTTAGAAATAGCGCCATTGCCGCGGGCGGTGGCCACAGCATGGCCCTCAAAGGAGACGGCGGCACGGTCTTTGGGTGGGGTGAAAACGACGACGGTGAGCTGGGCGACGGCACGACCACCAATCGCAGCACGCCGGTCCAGACCAGCAGCCTGGCCAACATGACGACCATTGGGGCTGGGGTCGACTTCAGCCTCGCCGCATCGACCGCGCCAGTCCTGCAAACGCCGCCAGCCGCACCGAGCACAATCCGCCCTACATCCACCAGGGCGTGAGCCGCGGCGGGGTTGACACGCTGACCGGCAGTTACAGCACCACCGTCACGGCGTCAGGTGGCGCCGCGGGTCTTGGTCCTGTTCCGAACCTGACCGCCACCTACAACAGCAACGATTACCGCGTTGGTCCGCTGGGTCCAGGCTGGACCCACAGCTACGCGACGCACATAGCGATCCCCGGTGCTGGGACGGGAGCCGTGGTGCTGGTTGGTCCGCAAGGCCGCAGCGACCGCTACACGCCCAATTCCGACGGCACGTATACCCCACCACCAGGTGTGTCAACGGCGCTCGCTCGAAACTCGGACGGAACCTTCACAGGGACATTCCTCGACCAGACCACCTGGACGTTTGACACGGGCGGCAAGTTGACGGCTGTCACTGACCGCTATACCAATCAATCTGCGCTGAGCTACAACTCGAGCAACCAGCTCACGAGCATCAGCGATCCAGCCGGACGCGGCTCACTCAGCCTGAGCTACAACGGCACCACCGGACGTCTGACCAGCGTCACCGACTGGCTCGGCTCCGGTGCGCGTACGACGAGCTTCGGCTACGACTCCAGCAACAGGATGTCGTCGCTGACGGATCGGGCGGGGCATGCCACGACCTTTGCCTACGACGGCGCAGCGCCACGATTGACAACCATCACCGACGCGCGACCGCAGTTGGTCCTGACGAATGCCTACGACCAGACGACGCTGCGCGTCAGCACGCAGACGGACGCGCTGAGCAACCAGACCAGTTACTCCTACCCATCGACCCTCGACGGTACGACACCGACAGTGGTGACGTATCCGACCACGTCGGCCGACACGGGCTGGAACGCCAAGGCGGAGGACACGTACACCGCGCTGGGCCTGCCGCCGAGCTTTCTCATTCGTCACGTCGACAAGCCGGCCAGCAGCAGTGGGAGCTGGGCGACAACCACGTTCACCTACGATGGCAACGGCTTTTCGAGCACTGTCACCGATCCGAAAGACAACGTCACGACATTCTGCTTCGACCGGGCGTACGCCGGGACGGCCATCACGACGACGCGAGGCAATCTCGGACGAGTCATCGCGCCGACGGTGACGGACGCTCGAAGTGGCGGTTCTGCTCACCCAGTCACGCTGTATCAGTACGACAGCCACAACAATCTCACTCAGTCGGTGGCACCCAACGGCGTGGCCAGTTCAAGCAGCACCACCTGCACGACCGATCTGTCGGGGTCAATCACCTCGTCCTTTGTGACCGACAACACTTACGACACTCCAGGCGTGAAGCTGGTGTCGACGACACGCCACTTCACCGATCCGGATCTCGGGGCAGAGACGGCCACGACGCAATACCAGTACAACGACTCCAGCAACCCTGGACGCGTCACGGCGGTGATTTCGCCGCGCAACAACACGACCACCTTCACCTACTACCCGCCAACCGACGCCAACAATCAGGACGGCCTGCTTTCGAGCGCGACAGGACCAGCAGTTGCCGAAAACAGCGCCGGCAATAAGACCACCTATTTCTACGACTCCATCGGCCGCCGCACCAGCATGGTCGATCCGCTTGGCAACATCAGCGGAGGCACCGCCAGCGACCACACCTGGACATGGAGCTACGACGCCGAGGACCGGCTGACAACGACCAAAGCCCCAGCACCACAGTTCAGCCAGGGCACCAATCCACTCGAGACCGACTACCAGTACGACAACGCCGGCAATCGCACGGTGCGCATCGACGCGCATCCTGACAATGGCAGCGGCCAGGTCACCAAATACGTCTACACAGCGCGTGCGCAGCTGCAGGAGGTCCAGCAGAGCTCGGCGAGCTGGACCAACCCGGCCACAACGCCGTCACCGCTGATCAAGACGCTGTACAGCTATGACGCACTGGGCAACCTAGTGCGCGTCGATCGCGACGGCACGGGCAGCTCAGACACCAGCGCTGAGCGAGTCGTGGATTATGCCTACGACGGCCTGGATCGGGTTACCCGAGAACGGCAGTATCCAGCGTCGACCGCATGCTGGCCATCGTCACCGAATGGTTCGACCAGTTGCACGACCCTGAACACGGCGTACACCTACGACCTCGATAGCAACCGCGCCACGCTGGTAGACCCCCTGACGCAGACGACGACATTTGGCCTCGACGCGCTCAATCGGTTGACGGGCATCACCTACACAGGCGCAGTTACGGGGACTTCGTCGACGTCGAACGTCAGCTACACGTACGACCTGGATGGCAACCGCCATTCGATGGCCGACACAGCTACCACCAACTACTGCTACGACGAACTGGACAGGCTCACGTCCACCAGCACCAGCACTTCGAGCTGCCCAGCATCTGGCTCACAAATCCAGACGGGCTACCGCTACGATCTGGATGGCAACCGTTCGGCAACGATCTATCCAGGCGGGACCGATCGGGTCAGCTACACCTACGACGCGGCCGACCGCGTTCAGCGCATGGACGACTGGACCGCCAGCAGTCCGTCATGCTCCAGTCCGCCGACCACCGGCAGCACCTGTTACACCTACGTCCCCGATAGTCGGCTGGCCGGCGTCGCCAACCACAACGAGACGACGACCACGTACACCTGGGACAACGCGCGTCGGTTGCAGGACATCCTGCACAAGGATGGCACGGACACACTGAGCCATCACGGCTTCACGCTCGACCCGCTGGGCAACCGCACGCATTTCGACGAACAACTCCCTGTGC